>ERZ780117.83-NODE-83-length-46997-cov-8.749627_pt1 | contig 46997 bp, 44 predicted proteins | sample MGYA00510985_ERZ780117 | MGnify/ENA primary metagenome ERZ780117 (study PRJEB29588, sample SAMEA2159553) | human gut metagenome | biome: human gut; feature: human-associated habitat; material: faeces | place: Denmark | collected 2008/2010 ...
ATTCCTGCTGTTTGTGTGGCTATATAGACGACTCAATAGGAGGTCTTCACCATGCTATTTATCGAAAATGGCGGGTGTATCAGTCTGTGAATATGTGTATTGTGCTCTGTATGATGAATTTAAATGATCTTCTTCATTGTGCTTAGGTTGCCTTCTTTGGTTGATTTTGCTTATAAAATATCCCTTTTGTCTTATTCTCATTTTATAGAATTACGAGAAGGCTTTGTTCGATATTATTTTGGCATGATAAGATGTTAAAGATTGATTTCTGTTTGTTTTTTATGTGAGATATTCAATATCTTTGTAGCGGCAAACAATAAACAATTCCGTTACATGAAAAGTAACGGCACCTTATAACTTTTAGTTTGAGAAATCTATAATAATGAAGAGGGCATGGCATTCCTTCATACTCGGCTCCTTCCTGTCGCTTTGCGGCATGGGACTTCAGGCACAGCCTGTCGCTGCAGATTCGTCTGCCGGCGTGCAGGCCGATTCCGTCATACTCTTCCGGTTCGTACCCGGCCGGTTGATGTTCTACTCCCCCTACCAAGGCAACGACGAGGCTATCCGCGACGCTGCGGAGCTCATCGACCGTAACCGCCGGCTCATCACCGACGGGAAGGCCTGGGTCGTGGTCCGCGGCTTCTGCGGCTCCTACGCCAGCCGTGCGCAGAACCTGCGTGCCGCCAAGAACCGCAGCAACCAGGTGAAGTCGTGGTTCATCACCCACCACGGCATGAAGGAAGACTACTACCGCACCGTCAACTTCGACTCCGCCTTCCGCGGCAGCCACGATGTGGTGGCCTTGCTGGGGCTGATGTATGCCCCCGGCTATGAGCCGAAGCCCGCCGGCCCCACTCCCGAACAGCTGCAGGCCCGCCGCGACAGCCTGGAGCAGCTCCGCGTACACAGCCTGCGGGCGAGCGAAAGACCTCGCGCTGCGGGCCATCGAGGCCGCCCGCAGGGAACAGCTGCGCCTCGACAGCCTGAAGCGTGCCGAAGCCTTGCAGCAACTGCCGGCAGCCGACACCGTTCCACCTGCCGAACCCCGCATACGCATCTATCAGGCCACGCCCTGGTACATCAAGTCCAATCTCCTGTACGACGTCCTGCTCATGCCCTCGCTCGAAGTGGAATACCGCTTCAACGAGCGCTGGTCGGCCGCCATCGAGGGCAACATGGCCTGGTGGCACAACAACGGCAGGCACCGCTACTACCAGCTGGCCACCATCGTGCCCGAAGTGCGCTGGTGGTTCCGCCCGCAGGGTCCCCGCAAGGGCCACTACCTCGGCCTCTTCGGCGGAGCGGGCTGGTACGACCTGGAGAACGGCAATACCGGCTACCGCGGTGAGGGCGGCATGGTGGGCCTCAGCTACGGATATATGTTCCCCGTGGGACGCTACTTCGCCTTCGAGGCGGGCGTCGGCCTGGGCTATGCCCACCTGAAGTATGCGGAATACCTGCCGCTGGACGGGCACTACGTCTACCAGCAGACCGACCGCACCCACTACTTCGGCCCGCTGAAACTGAAATTCGCTTTCGTATGGAACATCGGCCGCTGGACGGAGAAAGGAGGACAGAAATGAAGAACCATCAGCTGAAAATAAAGAATTGGGCCTTCCCTTTACTCCTGGCCCTGCTCCTGCTGACGGCCACCGGCTGCCGCAAGGACCTGTGCTACAACCACGATGAACACTCCTACAGCGTGAAGACCGTGGTGCAGGCATCCTGGGTGCAGTTGTGGGAACGTACTTATAGTGTAGATTGGGAGGAACTTTGGAAAGACGAATGGAGCCGCGGCTACGAAGAATTTATCCCCGATAGAGGAGAAGGAATCCGCAGTCTGGTCTACAACGAGAACGGGGTGGCCGAAGGCAATCTGCCTACCGAAGGTGGCCGTCTCTACATGCCCGAAGGTACGCATACGCTGCTTTTCTATAACAACGATACGGAGTACATCGTTTTCGACGATATGGCTTCCCTGCCCACGGCTTCGGCTTCTACCCGTACCCGCACACGCAGCAACTTTGCCGCGCTGCACGAAGACGAACGCACCATCACTCCACCCGACATGCTTTACGGTGCTTTTGTCCGCGAATATATCGCTGAGAAGACGCTCGATTTCGTGGTGCTTCCCATCGAAATGCGCCCCTTGAGTTACAGCTACCTGATACGCTACCGTTTTACGTCGGGCCAACAATATGTGGCTTTGGCGCGCGGTGCCTTGGCCGGTATGGCCGAGAAGGTATATCTGCGCGATGGGCATACCGACGGTACTACGGCCACGATGCTCTTCGACTGCAAGGTGGACGAACTGGGCTGTACTGCCCTGGTTCAGGCCTTCGGCGCGCCGGACTATTCATACACCGATGGCTACACGGCTGACGAGAATACCCATACCTATACCTTGAGTCTGGATGTGCAGCTCAAGAACGGCAAGACGCTGACCTATACCTTCGACGTCAGCCGGATGATGCGGGCGCAGCCGCGCGGCGGCGTCATCCTGGTGGACGGCATCGAGGTGTCCGACGAAGACGGTGCCGGCGGTTCGGGCGGTGGCTTCGAGGTGGGCGTGGACGGCTGGGGCGACTATATCGACATCCCGCTGCCGCTGGGTTAGCGGCTGCCGTGCCGGGCGTAGTCGAAGCCTCTCATGCGTGTCATGCTGAACGTAGTGAAGCATCTCATACATTGAATGAAGATGAAAAAAAGAAATTTGTTTTATTAAATAATTGTTTTACTAAAAATTTTGAGAATATGAAAAAGAGTTTGTTTGTGCTTGGAGTGGCTGTAGCAGCCCTGGCAAGCTGTACGCAAAGTGAAGTGTTGGAGGTGGCCGAGAACCGCGCCATAGGGTTTGATGCTTTTGTAAACAATCAGACAAAAGCGGTAACGGAAGTAGAAACTGCAACAATCGGGACCGATTTTTATGTATTTGGTAATTACGGAACTGGAGGCACTTGGAATGGGCAGGCCTTCAACAATGAAATCAGTACTGCGGTATATTACTGGCAGACTGGCCAAACTTACCGTTTTGGCGCCTATAAAGACGGCGATGCGAAGAATGCCACGGTGCAGTTTGATGCAACTACCCCACAACTGACGTTCCCTGATTATACGCCCACTGATGCAAATGATTTGATTGCAGCTGTTACTGGCGATGTCACTGGCACTGCTGCTGTTGGCCTGAACTTCAAGCATCTGTTGAGCCAGGTGAAGCTGACCTTCAAGACCGATGCGGCTGCGGTTTATAACATGATGATTTCCAATGTGAAGATTAACGGTGCCCTCTCTCAGAGTACAGCTACCTATAACGGAACTGTTACATGGAACCCGTCCGCAGCTTCAAGTGGTACTACCACCAATAATGGGTATTCCTATGATGCTCTTTCCAATGGGGGAAAGATTTCTTCAGGAGTCATTTCCGAACAGTCCAAGCTGGTGATTCCGCAGTCTGGAACTGATGCTTTGACTGTAACCTTTACTGCTGAGATTACTGGTGAGGCTGATGGAACTGCCAATTTCACCGCAACTTTGGGACATGCTATATCAGATTTAACTGAGAATACATGGACCAACGGTTATCGTTACAATTACATTGCCACCGTGGAATTGGATAAGGTGATTGAAAATCCTGAGGGTCTGGTGAAGATTACCTTTACACCGACTGTAGAGGAATGGAAGGATGCAGAACCCGGTGTGGATTTGCCTGTTAGTGAACAGTCCGGTGATTAATTTTATAGCCCGGGCGGGCCTGACCGCCCACCCGGGCACTACGCAGCCGCGAGCTGCATTGCCCTGTCCTTGATTCCGATAGATACCCTTTAGAATATGATGAAAGACTTGTTGAAACATACCATCGCTTGCCGGATTGCCGGTTGTCTGGCAGCCTTCTGCCTGACCTTCGTTTCGTGTACCTCCACTGTGGACGACGGGCTGCAGAACAGCCGCGCCATCACCTTCACACCCGCGGCAGATACGCGTGCGGCGGTCACCGGTTATGAGGATATGGGAGATTTCCAGGTATGGGGATGGTATGGTGGCGACGGTACTGCTGCCCCTAACAATGTGTTCGACGGCACAGTCGTTTACAAAGATGCCGGTTGGAACTATACCGATGGTGTTCGTTACTGGAAGGCGGGCGAAACTTATAACTTTTATGCAGTATATCCGACAGACGTAAAGGCTAATGTGAGTTCTGAAGGTACCATCACCGTCACCGACTTCGACTGCTCCCAGACGGGCGATGCTGCTGTGGACCTGATGACGGCTACTGCGACTGGAAACGGCAGTAATCCTGCACCTGTAGCATTGACGTTTAATCACGAACTGGCGCGGGTGAACATCATAGTTACATCCGAAGGTGACGCCGTAAACATCAGCAATGCCCAGTTATACGGAATTAGTCATAAAGGAAGCCTCAACGGAAATGAATGGGATTTTGGGGAGATCAGCGATGTAAATGCTCCCTCTTTTGAAACAGAAAGTCTCTCTATTCCGGCCAATGGTACTCAAGACTATTTTCTTTTTGGAGGCGACCTATTGTTGCCCCCACACAAGTCGCTCAGCGATAATGCAGCTCTCAGTTTCTCTTACCAATACACAACAGGCGATACTACACTCAAGTCCGCCTCTGTCAAGCTAAAAACAAGCTCCGTCACAACATGGGAGAAAGGAAAACGCTACAACTATCGCATCAACATTTCCCGCAATGCGACAAATGTTACACTGGTGGTAGAAGTAACCAATTGGATCGAAAAGAATTACACGGTAGAATGGTAAGCTCCAACCGGCCAATCAAGAATATTAAAAGCATACTGAAGCTATGAACAAAATAATTCAATCCATTCCGTTGCTATTGTGTATCGCTGTTTTTGTGGCATGTCAGCAGGAGGAAAGCCTGCCGGGCGGCAACGACAAGATGGTGACGCTGACACTGAACATCGGTACACAGACTACCGGTGTATCAACACGGGCAGACGACCCTAACGTGCGACCCTACGAAGGAATACGTACATTGCGCGCACTTGTCATCTCGGATGCTGCTGCCCCAGAGGATAGAAAAATACTTTATAACGAAAAGCATGTAATAATAAAAGAGAACACCTCTCCCACATCTGCTACATTATCCACCAGTCTAACTTTGGAGAATATTCCTGTAGGGAAAGCCAGCATCTACCTTATTGCCAACGAGGAAAGTATCGGAACGGAATATACGAATGATAAATTGACGAGTCAGGAGTATATCAACGACAGCAAACTGTTATTGCTTGACGAAGGTTGTAAGCATTTTCCTAAAAGATACGAAGAGATAGCCGAACATGGCCTACCCATGAGCGGTAAAGCTGAAGGTATTGAGATTACTTCGGATATGCAAGCCATATCCATTAAACTGGAGCGTACCGTAGTGAAGCTACACCTCACAATAGAAAATGCAACCAGCAAAGAATTGACACTGGAGTGGGTAAAATTTGGTTCTTTTATCAGTGACCGTGTATTCTTGTTCCGCCAATCTCAGCTTGACATTCCGGAATCGACTAGATACATGGATTTGCGATATCCCAAAGGTGAAGCAGAAACATTGGATGTCGCGTTGGCAGCCAGTGCAGAAACCGATTGGCAACCTGTCTATATCTATCCTAATTTCGCCTATAAAAATCCTACAGGTGCCAATCCCTATACATTGTCACTTGCTACAAGTAATAAAGTTTATTCTCCTTCTCTGATAGGCTCGGACATAAACTCTATGGTACGCAATACACAATTTAATATTTTGGCACGTATTACAGCCAGTGCCACAATCAATATTTTGTATAGTTTCGTGCCTTGGGAAGAAAATGAGGTTAATGTTCCATCGTTCAATTAATATACGGAATCGTTATGAAAACAATGGGTAAATCAAGCAGGCATCTTGCTGCATCTCTTATGGTCATGGCTTTGGTTCTAATCGGATGTCAGGATGAAATACTTTTTCATTCCAACCGACCTATAGAAGAAGGTATTCCCACTAGGGTCTCTTTAGGGTACGTATCGCAGGAGAGTATTATTTTAACCCGTACCGAGCAAACATCAGAATATGAAAACAGAATCGAAAATATATACCTTTTCGTGTTTAATTCGGCTGGGCAACGGCAACCGCTGCTTCAAAATATGGAAGGTGATCCACGTGCCAGTAATTTGTTTACATTTAATGACGGATTGAATCCCGAAGGAGATAATCTTTCTAATGGAAAAGGTACATTGGATTTTGTCTGCGGTTCGCTTCAAGGTGCTTCCATTGTAGCCATTGCCAATATTACTACTAACAGTACTGGTACGGCTTACAATGTGACCAGTGCCCAATTGGATGAAATAAACGATTTGAACACTCTGAAACAGTTTGTCATGACCATGAACAGCCAGTCAGTTTATCGGGGTGCTCTTTTTATGATGACCGGGTATGCCGAAGATAATGAGAGCGGAAGTACTTCCATAGACATTGTTGGCAGTGAACAAGGGGAAGAGTTGAATTATACGATCCAGCTCAAACGTACCGATGCTAAGGTGAAATTCATTGTAAAGACGGATCCTCCTTCGGAGAAAAATTGGAGTAATTTTTCGTTTTTGCCTAAAGAATGGACAGTGAAGCGGGTACCGCTTCAATCGTATATCCTGGAAGCTGAAACTGGTGATTACGAGAGTGATGATGCCATCTATTTCAACACCTCGGCTACACCGTTCGAAGAAATCACCCCCAACGCGACCGATGCCAACCTGTACGACGGCGGCAGTTTCGTGTTCTACATGCCCGAAAACAAGAAAACACCACTCCAATCCGTTTCAGACTATGCACAGCGTGATGCGTGGGACACCGGAAAAGGCTTGGACGACAACGGCAACCGCACCTTCGCCAATGCTAATGCCAACTCCACCTACGTGGAAATGACAGGAACACTTTCTTACGTAGACAATGATAACATGTTGGTCAACGCCGACGTGCGCTTTATCATACATCTGGGTTACATGACATCCTATAAAGACAAAGACGGACAAACCATCAGCGTGAATCCCGATCCTGATGATTACGACACCAAACGCAACAGCTTCTATACCTATAACGTAACAATACGTGGTGTCAACGACATCATTGTGGAGGTAACCAATGAGAATGGGGAGGACAAGCGTCCCGGCTACGAGGGCGACGTGGTATACAGCACCACCGACATCTTCGAGTTTGACTCCCATTACGACCGCCGACTCATCAAGCTGAACAAGAAAGCCATCGGTACCGATATGAAGTGGAGCGTGAATACCCCCTTCAGCCGCGGCATACACGATGCCACTGACGATGATAAGAATATTGAAGAAAGCATGCGTGACTACCGCTGGGTAAAGTTTGCTATCAATGCCGACTATGGCGTGGACAATGAACACTTCGTGAAATACCCGGGCGACCAGAACTACAACGACCCGTTCCCGATGACTGGAACTGCTAATAACGAGTCTGCACCCTATTATACCTCTTACCCCAATGCACGCCTGCTCGACGTGAACCAGCTGATCCGCCGCCTGCAGGCAGAGGCCGAAGACCCGAATTCAACCATTTTCTACACCGACACGGAGGACAAAGAGACGAAAGTGGCCATCACCGTCTTCGTCGACGAGCACCTCTACTTCAACCATCCCATAGATAATACACCGGGAGAAGACAACCGCTCGTTGTGGAAACTCACCACCGATAAGGAAGACCGCCAGTTGCACATCATTGCACAAGGGTCACAAATGAGTCCAGATGGTAATTCCAGCGTCGTGAACTCCACCTTCACCTTCAAGCAACGCTCCATCAGCACCATCTTCAACGTGGACAAAACTGAATTGACAACCGCTTGGGGATTGGAGTCGGTGATGGAGACGGGACGCATGCAATGTGGTCTCGATAATCGTAATATTCAAATTGAAACCGACAGTAGAAACGGACGATTGAACACGCTGAACATCATTCTTGGACCCAATCACACGAACACATTACACTGGACAGACGTACTGAACACGGATGACCACTACGCATTGAACAGTAACTACAACAATGCACTATACGCTTGTATGCTGCGCAACCGTGACCTGAACGGCGACAACATCATACAAGCCAATGAAATCCGCTGGTATCTCGCGGCGATAGACCAACTCACGGATATTTATCTGGGTGAATACGCACTCGACGACAAATCACGTCTCTATCCCAGCAACCCGGCAGACCGTGATAATACTGTACGTTGGCACTATACGTCTAGCTCACTTACTGCGACTTGGCACTGGGGAGGAATATGGGGTGAGGATTATTATTCTTACGACTCATGGGTATTATGGGCAGAAGAAGGTGCTTCCCGTGGTATGCAATCAAGTTCAAAGACTTACAATGGTGAACTTTATTCCTACCGTTGCGTGCGTAATTTGGGATTATCCCTTGATGACCCAGATGAGGTCCCGACAGATTTGATATCTTACAAAGATGAAGGAAGCGGCTTCTATTTAATTGATGCCACTAACCTGAACATCAAAGCACGCCGCACCAACTACGAGGTAAGTCCCTTACCCTTACACAACGAACGTGAAGCGAATAACTTGCCGTACGGAAAGTTCAGAATGCACTCTAGCCTATTCCCGACACCAGAGTCTAGTTGGGGAAGGAAAAATTATCACGAATGGCAGTGGTATCAAACATTTGATGGTTATCCAGCTGGGTATCGTATTCCCAATCAACGAGAACTGCTTATTTTGTCTTCAAGGTTACCTGAGGATGTATGGAATGATGAACTTCATATGTGTCAGACGGCTTTCTCTATGGACGGACAGAATCCATACAACGAAAACCGTGATGGTTTCATTTGGAAGCCGTCTACTAAAGAATTTTTCCTGCAAAATAATCCTAATACAGAAAAAGGTTACGTTCGTCCGGTACAGGATGTGCAAGAATGACTTTATATCCCCGCCGTGAGGTGGTCCCCGTCCTCCTCCGCTTGGCGAAGCGGAGAGGGTACATGCTTGTTAACGCAACAGGCAATTGTTTGTTTTGTTTGTCAAGCCATGCGGCCTTCGGGCCGTGTGGCTTGTTTTTTCCAAAAAAGTGCCACATTCCGCCGGCTAACTATGGACTTTTGCGCGCTAACTATGGACTTTAGCGCGCTAACTACCTACTTGGTGGGGCGTCATTGTCTTCTTTGTCATCCCGCACTTCCCTCTCTTTGTCATCCCGCACTTGATGCGGGATCCAGAGAAGGCGCACGTATCGGGGTGCTGGATCCCGGCTCGGAGGCCGGGATGACGGAGGAAGCAGTGTGAGGTTGGGATGACGGCGGGGTAGGATGTGAGGCCGGGATGACGAAGGAAGGGGGCAGAAGAGGGGGGCGGGGCAGGGAAGGCCGCCGCCCCGAACCGTGAAAATCCGTGAAATCCGCGGCGTCCGTGCCCCCAAGCGGCAAAAGGAAAGCTGCGGGTAATATAAAAAATGTTTCCGGGATGGAAAACTCAGAAAAAAGACGTAATTTTGCGGCCTGATAATTATCATTTTATAGAAATACGACGTATGAAACTGGATTTACTTACCGCAATCTCGCCGATTGACGGTCGTTATAGGGGCAAGACGGATGCCTTGGCCGCCTATTTCTCGGAATTCGCACTGATGAGATACCGCGTACGGGTGGAAGTGGAGTACTTCATCGCCCTCTGCGAACTGCCGCTGCCCCAGCTGAAGGGCGTGGACAAAGGTATCTTCGAAACCTTGAGAAACATCTACCGCAACTTCTCGGAAGCCGACGCTCAGCGCATCAAGGACATCGAAAGCGTGACCAACCACGACGTGAAGGCCGTGGAATACTTCCTGAAGGAACAGTTTGACAAGCTGGGCGGACTGGAGGAGTACAAGGAATTCATCCACTTCGGACTGACTTCGCAGGACATCAACAATACATCGGTGCCCCTCTCCGTGAAGGAGGCACTGGAGCAGGTGTACTACCCGCAACTGGAGGAACTCATCGGACAGCTGCGCACGTATGCCGAAGAGTGGGCCGACATCCCCATGCTGGCCAAGACACACGGACAACCCGCTTCGCCTACCCGCCTGGGCAAGGAAATCAACGTCTTCGTCTACCGCCTGGAACGCCAGCTGACCACGCTGAAGGCGTGCCCCATGACGGCCAAGTTTGGCGGCGCCACGGGCAACTACAACGCCCACCACGTGGCCTATCCCGACTACGACTGGAAGGCCTTCGGCAACCGTTTCGTGGCCGAGAAGCTGGGACTGGAACGCGAGGAATATACCACGCAGATATCGAACTACGACAACCTGTCGGCCGTGTTCGACGCCATGAAGCGCATCAACACCATCATGATCGACATGAACCGCGACTTCTGGCAATACATCTCCATGGAATACTTCAAGCAGAAGATCAAAGCCGGTGAGGTGGGCTCGAGCGCCATGCCCCACAAGGTGAACCCCATCGACTTCGAGAACGCCGAAGGCAACCTGGGCATGGCCAACGCCATCCTGGAGCACCTGGCCGTGAAGCTGCCGGTGTCGCGCCTGCAGCGCGACCTGACGGACTCGACGGTGCTGAGAAACATCGGCGTGCCCTTCGGACACACAGTCATCGCCATCCAGAGCTCGCTGAAGGGCCTGCGCAAGCTGCTGCTCAACGAGCCGGCCATCTACCGCGACCTGGACAACTGCTGGAGCGTGGTGGCCGAGGCGATACAGACCATCCTGCGCCGCGAGGCATATCCGCATCCGTACGAGGCACTGAAGGCGCTGACACGCACCAACCAGGCCATTACGGAAGCGTCCATCAAGAACTTTATCGAGGAGCTGAACGTGAGCGAAGACATCAAGAAGGAGCTTCGCGCCATCACTCCGCACAATTATACGGGAATGTAAATAATGGAAAATGGAAAATGGAAAGTTGAAAATGAACAGTTACTGAAATTCCCAATTCTCAATTTCCCATTTTCAATTCTCCATTAAAATAAGGCCGTGAGGCCAACAGGTTTAATTTTATTCGAATAAAAAAGAAAATGAGTACAGAAAATGACAACTGGCGCGAAGCGTCGGGTACAGACAGAAATGAAGGTGCTGACCGTGATGGCAATCAGTACAAAGGGGCTGGTTTCGGCCGTTCTTCCTACAACCGTGACAACAACGACCGTCCCTACCGTCCACGCTTCAACAGCAGCGAGAACGGCGGACGTGCACAGAAGGCTTATAGCAGCGACCGCTCCTACCGTCCGCGCTTCAGCAGTGGCGACAACCAGGGCGACCGCCCGCAGCGTGCGTATGGCAGCAGCTATCGCCCGCGCTTCAACAGCGGCGATGAAGGTGGCGAGCGTCCGCAGCGTTCGTACGGCGGCAGCGAGCGTCCCTTCCGTCCGCGTTTCAATCCGAACGCCGAGGGCGGTGAGCGTCCGCAGCGTCCGCGCTTCAACCCCAACAGCGAACGGGGTGGCTACAGTCCGCGTCCGCGCTATAACGCCGAGGGCGGTGAACGTCCGCAGCGTCCGCGCTTCAATCCGAACGGCGGACGGAACAGCTACGGACAGGGCAACAGCTACGGTCAGGGATACGGGCGTCCGCAGCGTCCGCGTACGGCCGACTACAACCCCAACGCCAAGTACAGCAAGAAGAAACAGATAGAATACAAGGAGCAGTTTGTGGACCCCAACGAACCCATCCGTCTGAACAAGTTCCTGGCCAACGCCGGAGTATGCTCGCGCCGTGAGGCCGACGAGTTTATCACGGCCGGTGTGGTGTCGGTCAACGGACAGGTGGTGACCGAGTTGGGTACGAAGATCAAGCGCGGCGACGAGGTGAAGTTCCACGACCAGGTGGTGAGCATCGAGCGCAAGGTGTACGTGCTGCTCAACAAACCCAAGGACACGGTGACTACATCGGACGACCCGCAGGCCCGCCGCACGGTGATGGACCTGGTGAAGGGCGCCTGTGAGGAGCGCATCTATCCCGTGGGACGCCTGGACCGCAACACCACCGGCGTGCTGCTGCTGACCAACGACGGCGACCTGGCTTCGAAGCTGACTCACCCGAAGTATCTGAAGAAGAAAATCTACCACGTCCACCTCGACAAGAACCTGACGAAGGCCGACATGGAACAGATTGCCGCCGGCATCCAGCTGGACGACGGCGAGATACACGCCGACGCCATCAGCTACACCGACGAGAACAAGAAGGACGACGTGGGCATCGAAATCCACTCCGGAAAGAACCGCATCGTGCGCCGCATCTTCGAGTCGCTGGGCTACAAGGTGGTGAAGCTGGACCGCGTCTACTTTGCCGGCCTCACCAAGAAGGGCCTGCGCCGCGGCGACTGGCGTTACCTCACCGAGCAGGAGGTGAACTACCTGCGGATGGGGTCGTTTGAATGAATCACATATATATAAGTAAATAGAGTTATGGAAAAAATTGGTAGAACAAAGATTGTGGACCTGCTGAAGCGTGACGACTTCGGCGCTATGGTCAACGTGAAAGGCTGGGTACGTACCCGCAGAGGTAGCAAACAGGTAAACTTCATCGCGCTGAACGACGGTTCTACAATAAATAATGTACAGATTGTGGTCGACCTGGCCAACTTCGACGAGGCTGTGCTGAAGGACATCACCACGGGCGCCTGCCTGAGCGTGAACGGCGTGCTGACGGAGTCGGTGGGCGCCGGACAGAAGGCGGAAATCCAGGCCCGTGAAATCGAGGTGCTGGGTGCCTGCGACAACACGTATCCGCTGCAGAAGAAGGGACACTCCATGGAATTCCTGCGCGAGATTGCCCACCTGCGTCCGCGTACCAATACCTTCGGTGCCGTGTTCCGCATCCGCCACAACATGGCCATCGCCATCCACACCTTCTTCCATCAGAAGGGCTTCTTCTACTTCCACACACCCATCATCACGGCGTCGGACTGTGAAGGAGCCGGCCAGATGTTCCAGGTGACCACGAAGAACCTCTACGACCTGAAGAAGGACGAGAACGGTTCCATCATCTACGACGACGACTTCTTCGGCAAGCAGACCAGTCTGACGGTATCCGGTCAGCTGGAAGGCGAGCTGGCCGCTACGGCCCTGGGCGCCATCTATACCTTCGGCCCCACGTTCCGTGCGGAGAACTCGAACACGCCGCGCCACCTGGCCGAGTTCTGGATGATAGAACCCGAGGTGGCCTTTGCCGACCTGCCCGAGCTGATGGACCTGGAAGAGGAATTCATCAAGTTCTGTGTGAAATGGGCGCTGGACAACTGCCGCGACGACCTGGAATTCCTCAACAAGATGGTGGACAAGGGACTGATAGAGCGCCTGCAGAAGGTGGTCGACACCGAGTTTGTGCGCCTGCCCTATACGGAAGGCATCAAGATTCTGGAAGATGCCGTGGCCAAAGGGCACAAGTTCGAGTTCCCCGTGTACTGGGGCTGCGACCTGGCCAGCGAGCACGAACGCTACCTGGTGGAGGAGCACTTCCAGAAGCCGGTCATCATGATAGACTATCCGAAGGAAATCAAGGCTTTCTACATGAAGCAGAACGAGGACGGCAAGACCGTGCAGGGCACCGACGTGCTGTTCCCGCAGATTGGCGAAATCATCGGCGGAAGTGTGCGTGAGGAGAACTACGACAAGCTGATGGCCCGCATCAACGAGCTCCACATCCCGATGAAGGACATGTGGTGGTATCTGGACACCCGCAAGTATGGCACGTGTCCGCATGCCGGTTTCGGTCTGGGCTTCGAACGCCTGCTGCTGTTCGTGACGGGTATGGCCAACATCCGCGATGTGATCCCCTTCCCGCGTACGCCGCGCAACGCCGAGTTCTGATTGAAACGGTATTCCGCATAGACTTCACCACAGATTACGCGGATTTTCACAGACTGGATGCAGTGCCGGTCTGTGGAAATCGGTGTAATCTGTGGTGATTGTTTTTAGTGGGAGTGTGGTTTCTGCTCTGACTGTCAGACAAAAAAAAGACTAAATCGTTTGTCAGTTGGCAGAAAAAACGTACCTTTGCAAGCCGATTATTATCTAAAAAGGATAAGCAGTTAATTCATAGCGAGTTAATCGACCTTTGTCCGGGGCGGTTGGCTGGTGGTGAAGAAAAACATTTAGTAGTAACATTTTAAAAAACATTTAAGAGTGGATACTTTAAGTTACAAGACCATTTCTGCAAACAAAGCTACGGTGACGAAAGAATGGGTCATCGTTGACGCTACAGACCAGGTATTGGGTCGTCTGGGCGCAAAAGTTGCGAAACTGTTGAGAGGAAAGTATAAACCCAACTTTACCCCTCACGTAGATTGTGGCGATAATGTAATCATTATCAATGCCGACAAAGTGAAAATGACTGGCAACAAGTGGACCGACAAGATTTATCTGTCCTATACCGGCTATCCCGGTGGCCAGAGAGAGATGACCCCCGCCCGCCTGAAGGCCAAACCGAACGGCGAGGACAAGCTGCTGAGAAAGGTAGTGAAGGGCATGCTCCCCAAGAACAAGCTGGGCGCCAAACTGCTGGGCAACATGTATGTATATGCCGGCAGCGAACACAAGCATGAGGCTCAGAACCCCAAAATGATAGATATTAACGCACTTAAATAAGAGATGATGGAAGTAGTAAATGCATTAGGCAGACGTAAAAGTGCTATTGCACGTATTTTCGTAAGCGAAGGTACTGGAAAAATTACCATTAACAAGAGAGACCTTGCTGTGTATTTCCCTTCAAGCATTCTCCAGTACGTGGTGAAGCAGCCGCTGAACAAGCTCGGCGTAGCTGAAAAGTATGACATCAAAGTAAACCTCTGCGGTGGTGGTTTCACCGGCCAGTCTCAGGCCCTGCGTCTGGCTATCGCCCGTGCACTGGTGAAGATCAATCCGGAAGACAAGGCTGCCCTGCGTGCCGAAGGCTTCATGACTCGTGACCCGCGTGCTGTTGAACGTAAGAAACCGGGTCGTCCCAAAGCACGTCGCAGATTCCAGTTCAGCAAACGTTAAGAGTTGCAGATTGGTTGGGGCGGACAAGTTGCATGATTTTCAACTTTCAACTCTCAACTCTCAACTGAAAAAGCGTTTAGCATCTAAACTACCGGGACTCTTCTCCCTACGGACCAGGCTACCCGGCGGTTGGTTTAGAAAAACAAAAAAGAAAGTAAACGATTTAAGATTAAAAAGACAATGTCAAGAACAAATTTTGATACATTACTGGAGGCCGGTTGCCACTTCGGTCACCTGAAAAGAAAGTGGAACCCCGCAATGGCTCCCTATATCTTCATGGAGCGCAATGGTATTCATATCATTGACCTCAACAAGACGGTTGCTAAAATTGACGAAGCTGCCGAAGCTTTGAAGCAAATCGCCAAATCAGGAAAGAAAGTCCTGTTTGTTGCTACTAAGAAACAAGCTAAGCAGGTGGTTGCCGACAAGGCTGCCTCTGTAAACATGCCTTATGTAATCGAGCGCTGGCCGGGTGGTATGTTGACCAACTTCCCGACTATCCGTAAGGCCGTTAAGAAGATGGCTACCATCGACAAGCTGACTAACGACGGTACTTACTCGAACCTCTCCAAGAGAGAAATCCTGCAGATTTCCCGTCAGCGTGCCAAGTTGGACAAGACTCTGGGTTCCATCGCTGACCTGACCCGTCTGCCGTCTGCTCTGTTCGTGGTAGACGTAATGAAGGAAAACATCGCCGTTCGCGAAGCCAACCGTCTGGGTATCCCCGTATTCGGTATCGTGGACACGAACTCCGATCCTACGAATGTAGACTTCGTAATCCCCGCCAACGACGACGCTACCAAGTCTGTTGAGGTCATCCTGGACGCTTGCTGCGCTGCAATGCAGGAAGGTCTGGAAGAACGCAAGGCCGAGAAGATTGACATGGAAGCTGCCGGTGAGGCTCCTGCCAACAAGGGTGGCAAGAAGAAAGCTGCCAAGGCTCGTCTGGACAAGTCGGACGAAGAAGCTATCAACGCTTCCAAGGCTGCTGCCTTCATGAAGGAAGACGAAGAGGCTTAAAACATATTGTTGAGAGTTGAGAATTGAAAGTTGAGAGTTACTTTAAACGGCAATTCTCAATTCTCTGTTCTCAACTCTCAACTGCTTTCTGAACAAGAGTATTATTAACTTTAAAACGATAGAAGAAATTATGGCTGTAACAATGGCTGATATAACCAAGCTCCGCAAAATGACCGGTGCTGGTATGATGGACTGCAAGAACGCCTTGACCACTGCAGAAGGCGATTTCGACAAGGCAATGAAGATTATCCGCGAAAAGGGACAGGCCGTAGCTGCCAAGCGTTCGGACCGCGAGGCTTCCGAAGGCTGCGTGCTGGCTAAGACAACCGGCGACTTTGCCGTGATCATCGCCCTGAAGTGCGAAACTGACTTCGTGGCTCAGAACGCTGATTTCGTGAAACTGACTCAGGACATCCTGGACCTGGCCGTTGCCAACAAGTGCAAGACGCTGGACGAAGTGAAGGCGCTGCAGCTGGGCGACGTAACGGTGGCTCAGGCTGTGACAGACCGCAGCGGTATCACGGGCGAGAAGATGGAACTCGACGGTTATCTGACTGTTCAGGGTGCCGACACAGTGGTTTACAACCACATGAACCGCAACGGCCTCTGCACCATCGTAGCCTTCAACAAGAAGGTGGACGAGCAGCTGGGCAAGCAGGTAGCTATGCAGATTGCTGCCATGAACCCCATCGCCATCGACGAAGACGGTGTGCCCGAGGACGTAAAGCAGAAAGAAATTGAAGTGGCTATCGAGAAGACTAAGGCCGAGCAGGTACAGAAGGCTGTAGAGGCTGCCCTGAAGAAAGCCGGCATCAATCCTGCCCACGTAGACAGCGAAGAGCACATGGAAAGCAACATGGCCAAGGGCTGGATCACGGCTGGAGATGTAGCCAAGGCAAAGGAAATCATCGCTACGGTTTCTGCCGAAAAGGCTGCCCACTTGCCCGAACAGATGATCCAGAACATTGCCAAGGGTCGTCTGGGCAAGTTCCTGAAGGAAGTCTGCATGCTGAACCAGGAAGACGTGATGGACGCCAAGAAGACGGTAAGAGAAGTGCTGAAGGAAGCCGATCCCGAACTGAAGGTGGTAGACTTCAAGCGTTTCACCCTGCGTGCCGAATAATATCCGGTCCGGATGTCGAAATAAACGAAGAGAGCGTATCTGCGGATGCGCTCTCTTTTTTTGCGGGTTTATCCCACCGGCTTGGTCTGTGTGTAGCCGGCCTGCTTCAGCAGGTCCAGCACTTTCTGCTTGAAGTCGCCCTGGACGATGATTTCGCCGTCCTTGGCCGTGCCGCCCACGCCGCACTTGCTCTTCAGCAGCCGTCCCAGTTCCTTCAGGTCGTCGTCGCTGCCGGTGAAGCCGGTGACGAGGGTCACCACCTTGCCGCCGCGGTTCTTGCGGTCGAGCTGCACGTGCAGCTTCTGCTGGGAAGGGGGCAGGGTGGAGGCTTCCTCTTCGTCCCTAGTCTCATAACGGAAGTCGGGATTGGTGGAATAGACCACGTTCAGGCGGTCTTTCCAGTCGTTGTTTTTGGTATTCTTAGCCATAACGGTTTGCATTTTTGTTGACGGCAAAAGTACGGCTTTGCGACGATTTTTGCAATGCGACGTAGAAATTATGTTAACCTTTTCGGCCCTACCTGCCCGACATTGGAAAAAATAATGTAATTTTGTTCTCCACAAATTGGATTATAGAGAGAAAACGATGAGCAGTTTGGAACAGAACAAGGAACATTTGCGGGTGCCGGAGCCTACGCTGCGACGCCTCCCTTGGTATCTCTCTAACGTCAAGCTGTTGAAGCAGCGGGGAGAACGCTATGTGTCTTCCACCCAGATATCCAAGGAAATCAATGTAGACGCCTCGCAGATAGCCAAGGACCTTTCGTATGTCAATATTTCGGGACGTACGCGGGTGGGCTATGAGGTGGATACCCTGATTGCCGTGCTCGAGGATTTCCTGGGCTTCACCAACCTGCACAAGGCGTTCCTGTTCGGTGTGGGAAGTCTGGGAGGCGCCTTGCTCCACGACTCCGGTCTGCGGCACTTCGGCCTGGAGATTGTGGCGGCTTTTGACGTCAATCCCGCTTTGGTCGGCACAAAGCTGAACGGCATTCCCATTTTTCATACCGATGAATTCCCCCGGAAGATGAAGGAGTACGACGTGCATATCGGCGTGCTGACCGTACCCATCGAGATTGCCCAGCAGATTACGGACTACATGGTGGAGGGCGGCATCAAGGCCGTGTGGAACTTTACCCCCTTCCGCATCCGGGTGCCCGAGAACATCGTCGTACAGAACACGTCGCTGTATGCCCATCTGGCCGTGATGTTCAACCGTCTGAACTTTAATGAAATCAAATAATGAAGATTATAGCTGTAGGAATGAACTATGCCCTGCACAACCAGGAGCTGGGGCATCGGCAGGAAAACAAGGAACCGGTCATCTTCATGAAGCCCGACTCGGCTATCCTGAAGGATGGCAAGCCGTTTTTCCTTCCCGACTTTTCGAACGAGGTCCATTATGAAACCGAGGTGGTGGTGCGCATCTGCCGCCTGGGCAAGCACATCGCGCCGCGCTTTGCGCATCGGTATTACGATGCGGTGACGGTGGGCATCGACTTTACGGCCCGTGACCTGCAGCGACGCTTCCGCGAGGCGGGCAATCCGTGGGAACTCTGCAAGGGCTTCGACAACTCGGCGGCCATCGGCACTTTTGTACCGCTGGAGCAGGTGGGAGGCGACGTGCAGCGGCTGGACTTCCACCTGGATATCGACGGACAGACGGTGCAGCGCGGCTGTACGGCAGACATGCTGTTTCGCGTGGACGACATCATCGCCTACGTCAGCCGCTTCATGACGCTGAAGATAGGCGACCTGCTCTTTACCGGTACGCCGGTCGGTGTGGGGCCGGTGAGCATCGGCCAGCATCTGCAGGGGTATTTGGGCGATGAGAAGTTGCTCGACTTCCATATCCGATGACGAATTTTCAATTCTCTATTTCCCATTTTCCATTATGAAAATACGTGTAGGTTTCGGCTTCGATGTCCACCAGCTGGTGGAAGGCCGTGAGTTGTGGTTGGGCGGCATCCGCCTGGAGCACGAGAAAGGATTGCTGGGACACAGTGATGCCGACGTGCTGATACATGCCATCTGTGATGCCCTGTTGGGGGCGGCCAATATGCGCGACATCGGTTACCATTTCCCCGATACGGCCGGTGAGTTCAAGAACATCGACAGCAAGATTCTGCTGAAGAAGACCGTGGAATTGATTGCCACCAAGGGCTATACGGTGGGAAACATCGACGCCACCGTCTGTGCCGAACGTCCCAAGCTGAAGGCACGCATCCCCGAGATGCAGCAGACGCTGGCCCGCGTGATGGGGGTGGACGAGGACGACGTGTCCATCAAGGCCACTACGACCGAGAAGCTGGGCTTCACAGGCCGCGAGGAAGGCATTTCGGCGTATGCGACGGTGCTGGTGGTGAAAGAATAGGTTTGAGGTATCGGCGTTTATTGTTCACGATTCATAATTTATTTCTTTGGTTTCTTTTCCCATGAAACGTATTTTGTCTTTCCTGTTTCTGCTGGGGATGGGGTGGGTCACCCTGTATGCCCAGAGCGCTACCTTGAAGTTCAACCAGGCGGGTGAGTTCAAGATTGTCCAGTTTACCGACGTGCATTTCAAGTATGGCAATCCGGCCTCGGACATCGCGTTGGAGCGTATCGATGAAGTGCTGGAGGCGGAGCGTCCCGACTTGGTGGTGCTGACGGGCGACGTCATCTATGCCGCACCTGCCGACAAGGGGATGCGGACGGTGCTCGAACGGGTATCGGCCCATCAGGTGCCGTTTGTTGTAACGTTCGGGAATCATGACGACGAGCAGGGCATGACCCGTACACAGCTGTACGACCTCATCCGCTCCGTACCGGGCTGCCTGATGCCCGACCGTGCCGGGCAGGCTTCGCCGGATTATACGCTGACGGTGCAGTCGTCCGACGGGAAAGGCGGTCATGCTGCCGTGCTCTATTTCTTCGATTCCCATTCGTATTCCAAGTTGGAGGATGTGAAGGGGTACGACTGGCTGACGTTCGACCAGGTGGAGAACTACCGCCGCCAGAGTGCTGCGTTTACGGAGGCCAACGGGGGACAGCCGTTGCCAGCCCTGTCTTTCTTTCACATTCCGCTACCCGAATTCAACCGGGCTGCTTCCGATGAAGGGGCCATTCTGGTGGGTACACGCATGGAGAAAGCTTGTGCACCCGCTTTGAATACGGGCATGTTCACTGCCATGAAGGAGGCGGGCGATGTGATGGGCGTCTTCGTGGGGCACGACCATGACAACGACTATGCCGTGATGTGGCATGGCATCCTGCTGGCCTACGGACGCTATACGGGCGGCAACACCGTTTACAACCACCTGTCCAATGGCGCACGTGTCATCGTGCTGAAGGAAGGCCGGCGTACGTTTGATACGTGGATTGACCTGGCTGGCGGGCGGCAGGTGAACCGTGCGACTTATCCCGACAGCTTCGTGAAGAAATAGGATGTTACAGCAGTCGGACGTAGTGCAGCCTTGTGTATGGCGTACGTCCCGCCATGTAGGTGCGGGCCACCCGTGCCGAGGCTATTTTCAGGGTTTCGCCCACTTGGAAGGCGTGCTCCGTGGCAGGAAGCGTGCATGAGTGGCGGCTGGCGGTGCGGGCGTTGACGGTGAGGGCGACGCAGTTGCCCGACGCGTCCTTCAGCCGGAGCTGCTGGCGGACGTAGAAGAAGGGAGTTCCGTTGCGTACGCAGGTCCGGTAGGGATTGTCTTCTATCCGTACGGCGGTCACCGTCAGTGTCAGGTTTTCCAGCCTGTCCCCCTCTTTCCCGAGGAAGCTGCCTGTAGGTTTCTGATACATTCTCCTGCGTTGGATGTCCTGATAGGCCGTGTAGTAGATGCGGGCTATCAGGGCGAGGCGGGCCTGCTTGGGGATGCGGGGTTCGAACTTGTAGGCTATCCAGCCGATGTAGGCCGGGTCGATATTCAGAATCTCGTGCAGGAAGTGGCCGCGGTATTTGCCGAAGGGAATCAGGTCCTCGCCTTTGCTTTGCATGCGTTTGGCGTTGTATTCCATGAGAAACAGGCAGCGGGTGGAGTAGAAGCAAAGGGTGCTGGCCATGCGCAGGGCTTCGTGGATGTCGGCCGAGAGGTCGCAGAGGTAGAAGATGGACTGCCGGCTGGGCAGAGGCGCATAAATCCAAAGGGTGTACAGGGGTTTGCCTTCGCGCGGAAGCACGAGCAGGTAGGCACCGGCCTCTTTGTAGGAGGCTCTTCCCCGGTTGTACTGGTTGAGTTTCTGGTACAGCAGGGCTTGTTCGTTGTCGGAGAGATGCGGAAGTTTCAGTTGTGCCATGGCTGTCAGTTTATCTGTTGTCCAAGATAGTGATTTCGGACGAGAAAAGCAAATCTTTCAAGGAAAATCGGAAGTGCCGGTGATGGTTTGTACCGGCTGTCTTCTGTCATGCTTGATGGGAGGAACAGCTTGTGCCCTTTGTGCTTCCCGAAAATATTTTCTACTCTTTTATACTTATTAACGATCTGCTTATTGCTATATTACGATTTAATCGTAGCTTTGTGGTGAATTCAATTTTAAAACTTTATTCCATGGAAAAATTAACGAAACAAGAAGAAGATGTGATGTTGTACATCTGGAAACTGGAGAATTGTTGCATCAAAGACATTTTGGCTGAGATGTCCGAACCGAAACCTCCCTATACGACGGTGGCTTCGGTAGTGAAGAACCTGGAGCGGAAACAGTATGTGAAGCCGTCGCATGTGGGAAATGCCTACTATTACAAACCGCTGATTCCGGAAAGTGAGTACAAGCGGACGTTCATGAGCGGCTTTGTGCGCAACTATTTTGCCAATTCATACAAGGAAATGGTGTCGTTCTTCGCCAAAGATCAGAAAATTTCGGCTGGGGAACTGAAAGATATTATTGAGATGATAGAGAAAGGCAAGGAGAAGTGATGGGCGGTGAACGGTGGGCGGCGCGCATTGCAAACCGCCAGCCTGCTTTCCATCTCTCGTCATTAACCATTATTCATTAACCATTTACCACTGATACGATGGTCTATTTTCTGAAAATCAATGTAGCGATTGCCTTGTTCTATGCCTTCTACCGGCTGTTTTTCTACAAGGATACGTTCTTCGTCTGGAGACGGACGGCCCTGCTGTGCTTCTTTGCCGTGTCGGCTGTGGTACCGCTGTTCAACATCCAGACCTGGGTCGAGCGGCAGGAACCGATGGTGGCCGTGGCCGACCTCTATGCAACCGTGGTCTTGCCGGAAATCACTCCCACGGTGCAGACGGAAACCGACGGGAAGCTGCTGATGGCCGACGGTATCGGCATGGCCTACTGGGCTGTGGCAGTCCTGCTGGCCGTGCGTTGTCTGGTCCAGCTGGCAGGCATCGTCCGCCTGGCACGTCGTTGCCCTACGCAGAAAATAGACGGGACTACCGTACACCTGCTTCCGCGACCGGAAGGCCCGTTCTCGTTCTTCCACTGGATATTTGTCTGTCCCGGTACGCATACTGCCGAAGAACTGCACGAGATATTGACTCATGAGTGTACTCATGCCCGCCAATGGCATTCCATCGACGTGCTGATAGGAGAGCTGGCGTGCATCGTCTGCTGGTTCAACCCCTTTGCCTGGCTCATGAAGCGGGAGATACGGACCAACCTGGAGTATCTGGCCGATGAAAAGGTTCTGGAGACCGGCCACGACTCGCGTACCTACCAATATCACCTGTTGGGTTTGTCACATCATAAGGCTGCAGCAACCATATATAATAGTTTCAATGTCTTACCCTTAAAAAAACGTATCATGATGATGAACAAACGAAGAACCCGAGCAATAGGGAGAACCAAGTACCTGATGTTTCTCCCGCTGGCCGCCCTGCTGATGATTGTCAGCAACATCGAGGCCGTGGCACGCGCCACACAGAAGATCACAACCGATGTCATCGAAGCTGTCACACCTGTCGCTCCCCCTGACATACAGCCTCAATTTGAAAACATCGTTCCCCTGCCCCAGCAAGACAAGTCTGACAAGGTGATGTACAAAGGAAAGATTGTGGACGAAGCGGGCAATCCGCAGGGCGACGTGCAGATTATCACTGACCGGAAGTTCCAGTCAATTACCACAAGCACGGTCAATGACAAAGGGGAATTCCGCATAGAGACGTCACCCGAAGCAAGTATTGTATTTTTGTACAAAGGTAAGGACGCACAGATACTGGGCTGGGGCTGGGCAGGAAATCCTGAGACCTTGGCTAAGATGGACTCCAATAACATGGTCATCGTCCTGAAACCGCAACAGGTTATAAATGCCCCTACCGACGGCGGTGAGGAAGTCTATGAAGTTGTAGAAAAGATGCCCGAATTCCCCGACGGAGGTATGTCGGGCCTGATGAAGTTCCTGTCCGCCAACATCCACTATCCCGAAGCGGCCCATAAGGCCGGGACGCAGGGACGCGTCACCGTACAGTTTGTAGTCGGCAAGGACGGAAGCATCAACAACGTGAAAGTCATACGCGGAGTGGACCCCGCCCTGGATACCGAAGCTATCCGCGTTATCAGCAGCATGCCCAAGTGGAAACCTGGCACACAGAAAGGCGAGCCGGTCAATGTGAGATATACCGTCCCCGTCATGTTCCGCCTGATGCCCGAACCAGTTGACAAGATAGACGAGATGATGGTAGTGGGTTACCGGAATTCCGAGGCTCCCGTGATAGGCGAAGTTTATGATGTAGTGGAGAAAATGCCCGAGTTTCCCGGCGGTATGACCGGTCTGATGCAACACCTTAGCAAGAACATCCGCTATCCGGCTGAAGCCCACGCCAATAATATACAGGGACGAGTGGTGGTATCGGTCATCATCAACACCGAAGGCAAGGTGACCAACGCCAAAATCGTTCAGGGCGTCGCCCCCAGCCTGGATGCGGAAGCCCTGCGCGTCACCGGCACCATGCCCGACTGGACACCCGGCACCAAGGACGGCAAGCCCGTGAACGTGAAGTACACCTTCCCGGTGATGTTCCGCCTGCAATAGAAAATTCTCTCTTTTACATAATTGGTTCACCACAGAGCAGCACAGAGTTCGGTACAAATAAAAACTCTGTGTCCTCTGTGGTGAATGCTTATTTCTTCACCTGCACAATCCGTGTAGGTTCCATCTCGATGTTACGCTTGTCTACCTGGCGCACCACGGCAGCAGCCAGCTGCAGGAAGGCACGACCGGTAACGGTATCCGAGTCGAGAGCTACGGGCGTACCCTTGTCACCGCTCTCGCAGATGCTCTGCACAATGGGAATCTGGCCCAGCAAAGGTACTTTCAATTCCTCGGCCAGCTGCTTGCAGCCATCCTTGCCGAAGATGTAATACTTGTTCTCCGGCAGTTCGGCGGGAGTGAACCATGCCATGTTCTCCACCAGGCCCAGGATGGGTACGTTCACCTTTTCGTTGGTGTACATGTCCACGCCCTTGCGTGCGTCGGCCAGGGCTACCTGCTGCGGCGTGCTGACGATGACGGCGCCCGTAATGGCAAGTGTCTGGAGCAGCGTCAGGTGGATATCACTCGTGCCCGGAGGGGTGTCAAGGATGAAGTAGTCCAGGTCGCCCCAGTCGGCATCGCCCACAAGTTGTTTCAGGGCGTTGCTGGCCATGCCGCCACGCCACAAGGTAGCTTGTTCGGGGTTGACGAAGAAGCCAATGGAAAGCAGTTTCAAGCCGTACTTCTCGATGGGAATGATGAGGTCGCGACCGTCGATGCGCTCGGCATAGGGACGGGCGTCTTCCACCTGGAACATCTTGGGGACGGAGGGACCGAAGATGTCGGCGTCGAGCAGGCCGACCTTGTAGCCCAGCTTCACGAGGGCCACGGCCAGGTTGGCGGCCACGGTGCTCTTGCCCACCCCACCCTTGCCGCTGGATACGGCAATGACGTTCTTCACGCGCGGCAACATCTTGCCCGGTTCGGGGCGAGCCGCCTGGCGACTTTCGGTACTGATAGTCACCTCCACGTCAGGCGACACGTAGGTATGGATGGCCGTCTCGGCCGATTTCAGCATGGACTTCATGAAGGGATCGGTGGGCTTCTCGAAGATGAGCGAGAAGCTGACCTTCATACCGTCGATGCGCAGGTTGTCGGCCACCATTTCGGCTTCGACAAGGTTCTTGCCGTTACCCGGATAGCGCACGGTGGCCAGTGCGTCGAGAATGAGTTTCGGATAGAGAGTCATAATACATCTGTTTTTTTATTTGCTTGTCTGAAGTCCGCTCCGCTTGCTGCGGTTGTAGCTCCGGTAGTCGTCCAGCTCAATTTCCACGTCGGGCTCGGTGAGGGTGCCTTCGTGCGGCAGGCGGAAGCGGAGGTATTTGATGTTGAGCCCACGGTCCAGCCATTGCTGTTCGTAATAGGTACGGATGCCGAGTATCTCGTCGGCCAGGCCGGAGTGGTAGAGGTCTTCGGTCATCACCTCGACGGGCAGGTGGTTGTGCTCCACCATGTACCTGGTGTAGGTGAACATGAAGTTGCTGTCCGTCTTGAGGTGCACCAGTCCGCCGTCCACAAGGAAGCGGCGATAACGTTCCATGAAGTAGGTGGACGTCAGCCGCTTGGTGGCCTTCTTCATCTGCGGGTCGGAGAAGGTGAGCCATATCTCGCTCACCTCGCCCGGAGCGAAGAAGCGGTCGATGATTTCGATGTTGGTGCGCAGAAAGGCAACGTTGGTCATGCCCGCCTGCAGCGACTCGGTGGCTCCCGTCCACATGCGGGCCCCCTTGATATCCACTCCGATGAAGTTCTTCTCGGGGAAGAGTCGGCCCAAGCCCACGGTGTATTCGCCGCGGCCGCAACCCAATTCCAGCACAATGGGGCGGTCGTTCTTGAAGAACGCCTCGCCCCACCGGCCTTTCATGTCGAACGGCACGTCGTCCACCGCCGAGTAGGGATACTCGAACACGTGTGGATAACGTGCCATATCTGCAAATTTCGCTAATTTTCCTTTTCCCATAAATCAGTTTGTCATTCCACAATCGTTACCCAGCCGTGAACATCGGGCTCGTCGCCATACTGGATGGCACGCAGCTTGTGATAGAGTTTGGTACTGATTTCGCCCGGCTTGCCGTCCTTCGAGATGACGTAGGATCGGTTGTTCTCGGGGTCGTCGATGCGCTGGATGGGGCTGATGACGGCGGCCGTACCGCAGGCACCCGCCTCTTCGAACGTAGCCAGTTCTTCCTCGGGGATAGGACGACGCTCTACCTTCAAGCCCATGTCCTCGGCCAGCTGCATCAGGCTCTTGTTGGTGATGCTGGGCAGGATAGAGGTGGACAACGGCGTGATGTAGGTGTTGTTCTTGATGCCGAAGAAGTTGGCGGCACCACATTCGTCCATGTATTTCTTTTCCTTGGCGTCGAGGTAGAACTCAGCAGAGTAGCCGCCCTCGTGGGCTTCCTTGCTGGCGCGGAGGCTGGCCGCATAGTTGCCGCCCACCTTGAACGTACCGGTGCCGAGCGGAGCCGCACGGTCGTACTTGCGCGTGATGACGTAGGGAGTGGTGGCAAATCCGCCCTTGAAGTACGGACCTACGGGCGTGACGAAGATCAGGAACAGATACTCATTGGCGGGTTTTACGCCTACCTGTGCCCCTGTGCCCACCAGCAACGGACGGATGTAGAGCGACGCACCGCTCTCGTAGGGAGGCACGAAGCGTTCGTTCAGCTTCACGACCTTGAGCACGGCCTCGCGGAAACGTTCGGTCGAGAGTTCGGGCATCAGGATGCCGCGGCAGGTAGATTGCAGGCGGGCGGCGTTCTCCTCCAGGCGGAAGATGCGCACCTTGCCGTCCTTGCCCTTGAAGGCCTTCAGGCCCTCGAAGGCTTCTTGTCCGTAGTGCAGACAGGTAGCTGCCATGTGCATGGGGATGGTTTCCTCGCTGCATACTTCCAGCTCGCCCCACTGACCGTTACGATGGTAAATTCTCACGTTGTAGTCTGTCTTCATGTATCCGAAGGACAGATTTGACCAATCAATTTCTTTCATAATTTTATGATGTTATATGTTGTTTTCCAAATTATTCCTCTTGAAACTCATTGTCCAATCCCGAAGGGTCCTGACGGCAATCCCATACGGATATGACAATCACCTTGTCATCCTCCACACGATAGATGACCTTATAATGCGGATGTGCGACGATGGATCGGTATGTGAACGGCAAATCTGCATAATCTGACAAAATGCCCCCTATATGGGGATGAACGGTCAGCAAATCAATTGTTTCACTGATCTTAGAAACAATCTTCTTGGCAACTTTGCGGTTTGCTACTGTACGATAATAATCGAATATCTCACGGATTTGCCTCTTCGCTCCGTTTTCGCACGATAACTACCATGCCTGCATCTCCTCTTTAAAGGTTTCCCATGGAGTGACTTCCCCTTCCACAATCTCCTTTTCGGCCTGTATCAGGTCTTCCCTCCGTTCCTCCTCCGTATAAGGCAACCCCGGGATACGTCCGTCTTTCTCCCTTTCCTTCAAATCTTGCAGAAAGGCTTGAAGCACATCCATAGCCCAGTCCTTGTCCATCAGGGAAATGACATCCTGCAACACCTGTTGCCTCAGCTTCATTGTACTCATAACTTGCTTACGTTTTTGTTCTCAGGCAAAAATACTCTTTATTCTTCACTTTCTTGCTTTTCGGCCAGTATTTTTTCGATTTCCCGGTCGGCTTTCGTCAGTTTGCTCTCGCAGAAGGCGATGATTTCGTTGGCTTCCTTGATTTTCTCGGCCAGCTGGTCAATCTCCAGTTCGTTGTTGTCAATCTGGTTGACAATCTTTTCCAGGCGGGCCATGGCCTGCGAGTAGGTTTCTTTTTTCTTGGGTACGGGCATATCTTGATTGTTATTTGATGTTTTTTACGATTGAAGTGAATGTTCCCTTATGAACCTGCGTCACCAGCACGTCGCCCTCGCACAGCCGGGAGGCGTCCTTCACGGCCCGCCCGTCCTTCAGCGTCAGGCTGTAGCCACGGGCCAGGAGCTTCTCGGGCGAAGCGTCGGCCAGACGTTGGCGGAGCAGTTCCAGCCGATGACGGTGACGTGCCAGCAGCGTCTCCACCGAGCGGTGCAGGTCCTTGCGGGCGGTGAGCAGCTCCAGCTTGGCGGACGACACGCGGCGGACGGCCGACGCGGGGATGCGGTTGCGGCATTGGTACAGACGCCGATGTTCCTGCTCCAGGCGGGCGGTCACACCTTCGTGCAGACGGACAACCAAGTCGTTCAGGCGGTCGGCAGCCTCGTCCATACGGGCGATGAGGTATTCGGCGGCGGCGGTCGGGGTCTTCACGCGGACGTGAGCCACGGAGTCGAGCACGGTGTCGTCGCGTTCGTGCCCGATGCCGGTAATGATGGGCAGGGGGAACTGGGCGCAGGCGGCGGCCAGCAGGTAGGTGTCGAAGCACGAGAGGTCGGACGTAGCGCCTCCGCCACGGATAATGACCACCACGTCGAACTGCTCCGCCCGGCCATTGATGGCATCCAGCGCCTCGAGAATGGATGCCTCCACACGGTCGCCCTGCATGGCGGCGGCAAAGAGGGTCACCTGGAAGGCATAGCCCCGCGGATTGTGCTCCAACTGATGGCGGAAGTCGCCATAACCCGCCGCCGTGGGCGAAGAGATGACGGCCACGCGCCGGGGCAGCACGGGCATGGGCAACTCCTTGTTCAGCGTCAGCACGCCCTCGTCCTCCAGCTGCTTCAGTATCTCGCGGCGGCGGCGTGCCATGTCGCCCAACGTATAGGTGGGGTCGATGTCATGCACGGTCAGGCTGAAGCCGTAGAGTTCGTGGAAAGAAACGCTGACCTGCACCAGCACCTTGATGCCTGCCTCGAAGGCCTGCCCCGTGCTTTCCTCGAAATAAGGACGAAGCAGGCGGAAGACGTTGCTCCAGATGACGCCGCGCGCCTTGGCCACGAGGTTGTTGCCCCGCGGGTCCTTCTGCACGAACTCCACGTAGCAATGCCCCGTAGCGGGATGCATGCGCACCTCGCTCAGCTCGGCCTGTACCCAATATTCATCGGGCAGACACTGCTCCAGGCTTCGGCGCACCAGGGCGTTGAGGTCGTATAGGGATAAAGCGTCCATGGTCAGCGGGATTGGGACAGGTATTCCTGATAGGCCTGCCACAGGTCGGGCACGCCATAGCCATAAATATTGTCAGGATAAGCGGCGCGGTCGCCCGAACGACGTACCAGTTCGATTACCTCCTTGGCCGTCAGCTTGGGGCAGGCCTGCCACAGGCAGGTCACCATGCCGCACATAATGGGCGAGGCGAAGGAAGTGCCGTTGGCCTGCGTCAGGTTACCGTCGGTACCCATCACGTCGGCCTTGTAGCCCACAGCCACCACATCGGGCTTGATGCGTCCGTCCGCCGTATTGCCGATGGACGAGAAAGTGGCCAGCACGCCGTCCTTTCCCACCGCTCCCACGGTCAGCACATTGTCGGCATCGGCCGGAGGGGTAATCTTTTTCCACGGCCCTGCACCCGCATTGCCCGCGCTGCACACCAGCACCATGCCCTTGTCGGCCACGTGCGAAGCCTGGCGCGACATCAGTGCGTACCGGCCGTCCAGCTGACGGAACTCATAGTTCTTCGAAGGGTCATCGAAGGTGTAATAACCGAGAGAGGTATTGATGACGTCCACCCCCACGCTGTCCGCAAACTCGACGGCGGCCGACCAGTAGTCCTGCTCCACCAGGTTCTCGGAGTAGTCGTCCTCGCTACGCAGCAACCAGTAGGAAGCCTCGGGAGCGGTGCCCACCATCACCTCCGGACGGTTCAACCCCATGCACGACCACACGGCCATGCCGTGGCTCTGCTCGGCAAAGATATCGGCACGGGGATTGACGAAGTCCTTCACGCCCAGCACGCGGTTCATGTCGAAGGCCGTGATGCGGTCGGCGTTGTGATAACCCGCGTCGATGACGGCAATGGTCATCCCCTGCCCGCGGAAGCCCGCCTCGTGCAGCTTGTCGCCGCGGCTCAGCTGTATCTGTGCGGCGCCTGCACCGTAGTAGCTCTCAGGATGTTTCTCGGGGCGGTTCACCAGCGAGTCGCGTTGGGGCGTCACCACCTCCTTGGCAGGGCGCATCCACACCCGTTCGGCGGAGCGCACGAAAGGCAGGGCGGCGATGCGGCCGATGGCCGACGAGTCGTTGCACGACACCGTCACGAAGTTCTCCCATTTGCCCGTCACCACGATGTTCACTCCCTGCCGCCGTATCTCGTCCACATAGCTTCGACATACAGGCAGGTCGGTAGAGTCCACCTCCAATCCCTGGCGGTGGCGGCGCTCCAAAGCCTTCGCGGACAGAAATTCCTCAGGACGCTGCAAGGAGTACTCCGTAGCCGCCTTGTCCTTCAGGCAGATGCGATACTTCAGCGTGTCCTGTTGTGCACCCGCCGACAGGACGGTCAGGATGCCAACCAATAACCCAATCATTCGTTTCATATCATTTTCAATTTTCCATTATCCATTTTCAATTTTCAACAAACATTCCAATTCCCCGTTGCGAAGCGATGAACGCTCCGCCCACCACGCGACGGCCGATGTAGAACACCGCCGACTGGCCGGGTGCGATGGCCGATGCCTCTTCCTCGAAGTGCACCAACAGGCGTCCGTCCTCCAGGCGGCTCACCGTGCAGGGAATGGGACGGCTGCGGTAGCGTATGCGCACCGTCAGGCAGTCGCTTCCGAACACCTCCGCCTCGTCCGTCAGGCAGTCCTGCTCGGCCAGCATGTAGCGCGTCTTCAGCTGCTCGGCGTCGCCCAGCATCACGGTGTTCTTCTGCGGATTGATTTTCAGCACGTAGGCCGGCTTGCCCAAGGCTATCTCCAGCCCCTTGCGTTGCCCGATGGTGTAGTACGGGAAGCCCTTGTGCTCGCCCAGCTTCACGCCCTCGGCGTTCACAAACCATCCCTTGCCCACCTCCGTATCTATCTCGGGGCTGTGCTCGCGCAGGAAGTCGCGGTAGTCGCCCTTGATGAAGCACACCTCCATGCTCTCGCCCTCGTCGGCCTTCAGCGTGTAGCCCTTGTCGCGCAGGTAGTCGCGCACCTTCAGCTTGGTGTATTCGCCCAGGGGGAAGAGGCAGCGGCGCAACACGTCCTGCCCCAGCCGCCACAGGAAGTACGACTGATCCTTCTTGTCGTCGTCGCCTGCCACGATGTAGCGTTTGCCGTTCCGGTCCTCCAGCCGCGTATAGTGGCCCGTGGCGATGTAGGCACAACCCAGGCGGTCGGCCCACTCCGTCAGGATGCGGAACTTGAACAGCGGGTTGCACATCACACAGGGGTTGGGCGTGCGTCCCGCGCGGTATTCGTCGATGAAATATTGTACGATGGTGCGGCGGAAGCCCTCGCGCTCGTCGGCCACGTGGTGCTCGATGCCCATGCTCTCGGCCAGGCGGCGTGCCTCCACCGGCTCGTCGCCCCACACCCACATGGTGAGCCCCACAATCTCGTAGCCCTGCTCGCGCAGCATCAGGCACGTGGCGGTGCTGTCTATGCCGCCGCTCATGCCCACCAAAACTCTCTTTTCGGGTCCGTTCATAAGCAGTAATTTCTATTAAATGGATGAAAGTCTATATAACAAAATCTTTCGGCATGCGGTTCATCCCCCTCTTCTCACAGGATGGCCAGGGCGATGCAGGCACAGGCCTCGGCATCGGCCAGGGCATGATGGTGGTGCGTCAGGTCGTAGCCGCAGCGGGCAGCCACCGTCTGCAGCTGGTGGTTGGGCAGCTGCTTCCCGAAGGTGCGCCGTGAGGCACGGCAGGTGCAATAGAAGGCATAGTCGGGATAGCCCATGTCGAAAGCCTGGAACGCCGCCCGCAGGCACCCTTCGTCGAAGGGACTGTTGTGGGCCACCAGCGGCAGTCCTTCCAGCCGCGGGGCCACTTCCTGCCAAACCGTCGGAAACTCCGGTGCAGCGTCCGTGTCGCGGCGGGTCAGTCCGTGTACCTGCGTGTTCCAGTAGCTGTAGTAGTTGGGGTAGGGGCGTATCAGGCGGTAGATCTTTTCTTTGATTACCCCGTCGCGCACGATGACGATACCCACGCTGCACACGCTGCTCCGTTCGCCGTTGGCCGTCTCAAAATCGATGGCTGCAAAGTCTTTCATCCTTGTTTCTCTTTAACTTCGGGCGAAAATAGTGAAAGTAGGGCGGATAGTCAAACGAAACACGGAGTTTTTTCGTTGGACTGTCCCGAGCCGCCCTCCGCTGCTGTAACACAAACGAAACACGTATGACACATTCCCATAACACATATTTCCGAGCTTTGCGGCCGAAATACGAGTGAACAACCCATTTCAAGACAAGATCAAGATATGATGAAGAAGAGCATACTCCTGCTGACGGCTGCCCTGCTGGCCGCAACCCCTCTCTCCGCGCAAAGTGCGGGCAACGATGAAGACGGAAAGAAAATCGACAAGGAACGTCTGGAAGGCAAGGACTACCTGCCGAAAGTGAACGGAACCATCCGTGCCAAGTACGAATATCAGACGGGGATGGGGGCCGGACGCTTCGAGGTGCGTAATGCACGCGTCAGTCTGACGGGCAATATCCTGCCCATCGTGGCCTACAAGGCGGAAATAGACCTCTCGGACGAAGGGCAGATCAAGATGCTCGACGCCTACGCCCGCGTGTTTCCCGCCAAGGGCCTGACGGTGACGGCCGGACAGATGCGTGTGCCCTTTACCATCGATGCCCACCGTTCGCCCCACGAGCAGTACTTCGCCAACCGTTCGTTCATCGCCAAGCAGGTGGGCAACGTGCGCGACGTCGGTGTCACGCTGGGCTATCAGCTACCTGTCAGTTTGCCGGTCACGCTGGAGGGCGGACTCTACAACGGTACGGGCCTGACCAACCAGAAGGTGTGGCACAAGGAGGTGAACTACTCCGCCAAGGCGGTGGTATTGCCTGCCGACGGATGGAACCTCACCCTCAGTGTCCAGGGCATCAAGCCCGAAGAGGTGTGGATGCGCTCCTACGACATCGGTACCTATTACGAAGCGGGCCGTTTCCACATCGAGGGCGAATACCTCTACAAGCAATATTCCGACAACGCTTTTCAGGACGTCCATTCGGTCGACGCCTTCATTAACTACGACCTGCCCTTGAAGAAAGTTTTCCAGAAGATGTCCTTCCTGGCCCGCTACGACATGATGACCGACCAGAGCGACGCCCAGACCCGCGACGAGGCCACGGGTGCCCTGACCGTCACCGACTATAAGCGCCATCGCCTGACGGGAGGCATCACTTTCAGTCTCAGCAAAGCTTTCCGTACGGACCTCCGCCTGAACTATGAGAAGTATTTCTATCCCGCAGGCAGCATCGCCAAGGAGTCCGAGCAGGACAAGGTTGTGCTCGAACTGATGGTCCGTTTCTGATTCAGCACAGTCTTTCTATTTGGCGGCTGCTTCTCTCATGGCCTTGTATCGTTGGTAGGCTTCGATTACGTGCCGGCGGCTGCGGATAATCTGCCAGCGGTACACCAGGCAGGTGGTCAGGAAGTAGATGCCGGTCTGCAGCCACAGGGCCTGATACTCCCATTGCACTTCGTTCAGCGTGGCGCCCATGCTGTTGATGCGCACATATCCGTTGATGCCGAAGGTCGACGGGAACAGGTACGAGAAGTAGCGCCAGAAGGGCGGGATGGCCGAAGCCGGCCACGAGATGCCCGACAGAAACAGCAGCGGCACCGAGGTGAAGACAAACAGCAGCATGCACGTTTCGCGGTTGCGGATGGCGATGGAGGCCGTCATGGCAAAGAAGATGCAGGCGCTCAGGTAGGGCAGGATAAACAGAATCAGTTCGCCCGGCAGGGCTATTTGGTTGAGGCTGAACAGCCAGGGCACCACGCAGAGCACATAGGCCGACACCAGTGTGTACACCAGGAAGTAGCTCAGTCCCTTGCCCATGACGATGCGCAGCGTGCCGTTGTAGTGGCGGTTGATGGGCACCAGGTCGCGGAACTGGTTCTTCTCGCGGGCCGTTCCTGCCGACAGGCCGATGCCCAGCAGCAGCGTCTGCTGAATGATTAGTATCAGCACGGCCGGTATCAGGAAGGCGGCAAATCCGTTGGTAGGGTTGTACAGCGCCACGTCCTTGTATTCGATGGGGTAGGCCGTAATCTCGTCTTGCCGGTCGGTGGTGTTTCCGGCCCGGGCTATCTTGATTTCCGCATTCATCTCCAGCGACACTTCCGTGTTGGCGCTCAGCATGGCCTTGTAGTACATCAGTCCGCTCATGTCACAGAAGATGCTCACCTGCGTCTGCCGTCCGGCGGCGATGTCGTCGCTGAAGGTCTCGGGCAGGTAGACGATGCCGTAAGCGTCACGCTCGCGCAGGGCCAGCTTGGCTTCCTCCATGTCGGCACACTGTGCCACCACGCGGATGTCGGGGCTGGCGTCGAGCATGCGCACGTACTGGCGGCTCAGCGAGCTGCGCGAGCGGTCTACGACCACGGCGGGCACGTCGCGCAGCGTCTCGTTGGTGTAGATGAACGAGTAGATCAGCGGGTAGACCAGTGGCACCAGGATGAAGAAGATCAGCACCCCCTGGTCGCGCAGGGTGGTGCGGAACTCCTGTCTCCATATATAGAACAAGTCGTAGATGCCTTGTACGACTCTTTGTCTGAAGGTCATTCTTTTCATTACGGTACGTATTTATAGTAAATGAGGGCCGCCTTCAGCCGGTGGGCGATGAGGAACGGCAGCATCATGAACAGCAGCAGGGCCACGTAGTTGGTCCACGAGTAGATCATCGGATACCCGTTCAGCGCCTGGTCCACGTAGATCAGGAAGTAGTGGCGCAGCGGGAAGAGGTTGGCCAGTGCCTGCAGCGTGGGGTGCATGCCCATGGCCGGGAACGACAGACCGCACATCGAGAACGACAGCACGCCCCACAGCGAGGCGAAGCTCAGTCCCAGGCGCAGGGTGGGCAGGACGCCGATCATCAGGATGCCCATGCCCTGCGAGGCCAGTACGAGGCACAGGGTGGCAAAGAGCATCGGAAGAATGCCGCTGTTGCAGGGGAAGTGCAGGAATCCGTACAGGTAGACGTTGTACAGGATGCCCATCAGAAAGAAGACGGCGGTGTGGGGCAGCAGCTTGCCGGCCAGCGAGATCCAGATGGAGTTATTGCCCATGCGCAGCCACTGGCGGGCAGTGCGGTCCTTGATTTCCACGCCGATGGAGAACACCGTCACCATGAAGATCATCAGCATCAGCACGCCCGGCGTGAAGGTGTTGTTCAGGTAGACGGAGTAGTTGATCCACGGATTGTTCAGCGGATGCGTGTCGATGACGATGGGCTGCAGGAAACCCATGGCCTGGTCCTCCGTAGCCCCCTTGGCGTAGAGCACCGAGCGGGCGGCGGCTCCCGAGGCCAGTTCGCTCATCATTTTCATGTCCTTGTAGAGCAGCGAGCCGGCAATGAGCAGCGTGTTGTTGGTGTAGAACGACACCTTGGGCTGCCGCTGGGCCTGTGCTTTGGCCGTAGTCCCTTCGGGGATGTAGTAGAAGCCGTAGATGTCGCCCCGCTGCATGGCCTGCCGGGCCTCGCTCACATTGGGATAGTGGGCCACGACGGCCGTCTGCTCAAAGGCGTCCAGGTTGCGCGCCAGCTGCCGCGAGGTGGTGGTCAGGTCCTCGTCCACCACGCCCACCGGCATGTCCTGCGGCAGTCCCGAGTCCATCAGGGTGGTGAAGAACACGTAGCAGAACAGCGGTGCCACCACCATGCAGAACAGGTAGAGCGGTCGCGACACGAGGCGCTTTCCCTCTCGCTTCATCACGTTCCACAAGGCTTTGTATTTCGTTGTGTTCATTTATTTAATTGAAAATTGATAATTGAAAACTGAGAATTGTGAATTGAAAATGAAAGTATTGGTCATCCTGAACGTAGTGAAGGATCTCCATCACAATTCTTCATTCTTCATTCCTCATTCTTCATTCTTCATTATTTTTCCAGCACCACGCTCATCCCCGGGCGCAGTCCCTCGACCTTCTCCATCGGACTGGCTTTCACTTCGAACGTCTTCAGGTCGAACTGGCCGGTGGTCTTCGTGGCTTTCCAGGCGGCATAGGTGCCCAGGTCCTTCATATAATATACCTTCAGCCGGATGTTGCGGTCCAGGGCCGGCACGTAGGCTTCGAACTCCGTACCCACGGTCAGTCCCTTCAGCAGGTCTTCGCGCACGTTGAAGCTCACCCACATGTCTTCCATCACGGCGATGTTCATGATGGGAGCTCCCGTTCCCACCAGCTCGCCCACCTTGGGAAAGATTTCCGACACCTCTCCCGCCGTCTGGGCGATGAGGTACGTTTCCTGGATGTACGACTGTACTTCGGCCACGGCTCCGCGCGCACGCTGCACCAGGGCTGCGGCAGCCTCCTTGTCCTCGCGTTCGGCACCGTTCCGGGCCATGTCATACTGCGACTTGGCCGCCTTCTCCGTCGCGATGGCCGCGTCGCGCTGTGCCGTCACTTCGTCCAGCTTCTGTGCCGACATCACGCCCTGGTCGTACAGGTTCTTCACCCTTTTGTACGACTTCTCGGCGATGGTCACCCCCGCGCGGGCCTTCTGCCACATCTCGTAGGCGCCCTGTATCTGCTCCTGGCGTGCTCCCTTGATGGCCTTCTCGTTCTGTGCCTGTGCGGCGGCTTCGGCGGCCCGTGCCTGTTCCAGCTTGGCCTGTACGTCCGGTGCCTCCAGCAGGGCCAGGGTGTCGCCCGCCTTCACCTGTTGTCCCTCCTTCACGCGGAACTCCAGGATGCGTCCCGGCACCTTGCTCGATACGCGGTATTCGTTGACGTCTGCTTGTCCTTGAACGATTTCCGGCCCTTTGTGCAGCATGAAGAAGCCTGCCAGGGCCACTACTGCGATGACGCCCACCAGTGTCAGGAAGGCCAGCAGCATGTTACTGTTTTGCGATTTTGTATCCATTTCTATAATTGAAAATTGATAATTGACAATTGAGAATTAATTCTTCATTCTTCATTCTTCATTTATAAGTTCTCCCGTCGCCTTCTTCAGGTAGAGGTCCGTCAGCTTCACGTCTATCTGGGCGTCGATTTTTTCTGACTGGGCCGACAGCCAGGCCGTGTGGGCTTCCAGCACGTTGCTGGCCGGTATCACCCCTTCCTCGAAGCCCAGGGTGGCATAGCGCAGGTTCTCGTCCGCCTTCTCCAGGTTTTTCTCTGCCATCACCAGTTTCTTGGCCGCCTCGTTCACCTTGAAGGCCGACTGGTTCACTTGCAGCTGTATCTTTTCCTTGGCTTCCGCCAGCTGGAAGCGGGCGATGTTGGCTTCCGCCTTGGCCGCCTTCACCTTGTTGATGCCTTCGCCCCAGTGCCACAGGGGTACCGATACCATCACGCCCACATTCCACATGCCCTTGAACTTCTTCTCAAAGCTGTTCAGCACCGACGGACTGGTGGCGATATAGCTTCCCATCAGGGCGATGGAGGGCAGCATTTCCGAGCGGGTCACGTTCACCTTCTGGTCGTAGATCTTGGAGGCCAGCTCCAGGCTGCGCACTTCGGGGCGCGTGGCATATACACTTTCCATGTTGAACTCCTTGCCGGCCGCTCCGGCTTCTGCCAGGCTCTCTTCCCGCTCGTCCTCCAGCACGATGTCCGTCGTCAGGTCCAGTCCGCACAGCTGGCACAGCAGCATGCGCGACAGGCTCAGGCCGTCGTCCACCTTGGTCAGCGTCATTTCGGCCTCGTTCACCTTCACCTTTACCGACAGGCCGTCGGCCTTGGTGGCCACGCCTTCGTTGATCATCTTGTCCACATCACCTTCCAGCTTTTTCAGCAGCTCCAGGTAGCCTTCGGCCAGCTTCTTCTTGTGTACCAGCGACACCACCTGCCAGTAGGCCTGGTCAGTGTTCAGTATCACTTCCTGCATGCCCGTGCTGTGTTGCTGGCGGGCCAGTTCTTCCGCATATTTGGTGATTTTGTTGTAGGCTCTGATTTTTCCGCCCATGTACAGCGGTTGCGTCAGGGTGACGGCTCCGGCAAAGATGTTGCGCGTGTCGGTGCGCAGGGCGTCCACCAGCGAGTTGCCCACCTGGTTCAGCGGTCCGGCCAGGTCTATGCTCCCGAAGGCCTGTACCAGTTGCACGAACTGCGGGTTCTGCAGCAGGCCCGGGTTCTGGGCTATCAGGTTCTGCACGCCGCTCTGCAGGGCGCCGCTCAGGTTGGTGCCCAGGTTGGACAGCGTCTCTTTCTGCGAGTCGCTCAGCAGCGACAGTTCTTTCTGGTTGCGGATGTAGGTGCCCGTTGCGTCCAGCTTGGGCAGGTAGTTGGCAAAGGCCGCCTTCTTCTGGTAGTGTGCGGCGTTGATTTTCTCCTGGCTTATCAGCAGCTCCTTGTTGTTGGCCATGGCCAATGCACGACAACTATCCAGGCTCAGTACCTGTTGGGCGCCTGCCGCATAGGCCGTCAGGGCTAATAAGGTGGAACATAAGAACTTTTTCATTGCATTCATTGTAATTTACGTTTCTGTTGATTGCCTCCAAGCGTCGGCAATGATTGCATAAACAACAATGCAAAGGTAGAAAAGTTCTCGATACTCCAAGCAAATTTTTATGGAAAATTTGATTAGCGGTGAGTGGTTAGTGGTGAGTGGTTAGTGGTGAGTGGTTAGTATCCGCCCGCATGGCTGCTCACCGCTCACCACTAACCACTCACCGCTGTTGTCATTTCAACTGGAACGTCCCCGACCCGATCAGGGCTCCGTCGGCAAAGATGTCCACGCGGTATTGGCCGGCGTAGAGGTATTCCTCCACGTTCCAGTACATGGTGACGGCCTGTTCTTCGCCCGTGTATTCAATGTATTTCCGGATGGAGTAGGTCAGCTGGCGGTTTTCGTAGTCGAAGGTGCCGCTGTCGCTCTTGCTCAGGATGCTGTTGTCCGGCTTGGCGATGCGCACGTAGATGGTCTTTTCGCCAGTCTGTGCAGTGATGTTCTTCACGATGCTGAAGTCAATCTTGAATTTCACCACGTTCTTCACCTTGTCCGTCTGCTTTCCGCGTTTGTTCTGGGTGGTGATGCGGATGTTCGTCACGTCCAGCTGGGCGGCCAGGGCCACTTTCTCGTTGAGGCTCTTCTTCTCTTCGGACAGGCTGCTGATCTGGCGCGAGGCCGCGTTGTATTTCCGCGTGACGTCCTTGATCACTTCCTGCTGGCGGGCTGTCAGCTGGTTCAGCGAGTCTATCTGGTTGATGTAGCTGATCATCACTTTGCGCAGGCTGGCCAGCTCCTTCTTCAGTCGTCTGATTTCCGAGGCGTTGCTGCTCTTCACCGTCCGCAGTTCTTCCAGCAGGCGCTGCGTCTTCAGCTGTTCCTGTTCCAGCAGTACCGAGAGCGAGTCGTTCGATACGGTCAGCTTCAGTTCGTCATACTGCTGGGCGAAGCGGGTATATTCGTTTTCCAGGTCTTCCTTTTCCAGTTCGAACTCCTGTACCAGTTCCTTGTTGGTCGTCTTTTCCATCACCAGCAGCACGGTTACGCCTATCAGCAGTACCACCAGCGCGGCTCCTATGATTATCAGTGATTTGTTCTTGTTCATAAAAAGGTTTGTTCAAATTTGGTCGCAAAATTAGTGATAATCTGTCAGACTTCAGCTACTTCTCGTTGCCTTAATAACATATTTTTTAAGATATGCTTGAAATATCGCTGTTTTTCCTCGAATTTGCTCCATTGAAATCGTTTGTTTTTGTCTATATATCTTACTTAATACCGCTGGCTTTTTGATTTTCAATCTCCCAATTATATTCAGATAAAGAGTGTTTTTAACGTAAAATGTTTTGTCAGTCCGAAAAACTCTCTTAACTTTGCAAATCTATAGGCACTATCTTATTGTAGTTGCCCGTGAAAATAATGGTTCGGAAGGCATCCTTCTGGGATAGTGGATACTTTTTGAATAGAAATGAGTGCATAGACTTACGCTTTACTATTCGCATTTCATGGTTTGACCGGAAGGTGCTTGGCTACCCCGGTGTCCTTGGAGAATGCCTTTTTGATAATTATTTGTTGTTGAAAAAAAAGAATTGATTTGGACTTGGATAAAGTGGTTGTACCCGTGCATTGGTATGCCTTGCGGGTTACCTATTGCCGTGAGCTGGTCTTGAAGTCCTGGTTGGATGAGCAAGGAACAGTCAATTTTGTCCCCATGCGGTACGAACTGGTAGAGAAGGAGGGGCGTAAGTCGCGTAAATTGGTTCCGGCTGTTCACAACCTGGTTTTTGTCCATACCAGCCGTCGGGGACTTGAGTCGCTTTGCAGTCATCCGGAACTACCTGTACCGGTGCGTTACTTTTATAGCCGCGAGACCCGTCGTCCGCTTGTCATCCCTGACAATCAGATGCAGAATTTTATTGCCGTGGCAGGCAATTACGAAGAGAGTGTTCTGTATTTGGATCCGGTTGACCTTCAGTTGTCGAAAGGTACTCGTGTCCGCATCACTGGAGGCGTTTTCGAGGGGGTGGAAGGCGTTTTTATCCGTGTACGCCACGATCGTCGTGTGGTGGTGTGCATCGAAGGAATTACGGCGGTAGCCACTACTTTTGTTCCTCCTTCTCTTGTGGAGCCTATTGGGTCGGTTGATAAATAAGGTGATTTTCTATTATGGATTTTGAGCATATAGAGAAAGATGATCATTTTATAGCAGATGGCATGAATGGTTTTGAACGGAATGTCAAACGGATGGCCGATTGCTTGGTGGCATTGGTGGCATTGGTCATTTTTTCTCCACTCTTTTTGATTTGCTATATCGCTGTCAAGCGCGAAGACGGTGGTCCGGCCATTTTCAAGCAGGAACGCATCGGGCGTTTCGGGCGTCCCTTTTATATATATAAGTTCCGTAGCATGAAGGTTGATGCTGAAAAGAATGGTCCTATGCTTTATGCGGGAGAGGAAGATACCCGTGTGACAAAAGTAGGCAAGTTTCTTCGGGAGCATCACTTGGATGAGTTGCCTCAGTTGTGGAACGTGTTCTGCGGGCAGATGGCCTTTATCGGTCCTCGTCCCGAACGTGAGTATTACATCAAGCAAATCATGGAGCGTGACCCCCGCTACCGCTATCTGTTCCAGATTCGTCCGGGGGTCACGTCCTATGCCACGCTTTATAACGGCTATACCGATACCATCGAGAAGATGCTTCGTCGCCTGCGCTACGACCTCTTTTATCTGGAGCACCGTTCCTGGTGGTTCGATTTTAAGATTTTGATAAAGGCCTTTATTTATATTATTTCGGGAAAGAAATTTTAGTTTTAAGTATAAGTTTTGTAGCTCGTTCTTTCTGTCATCCTGTCGTTCTTTCTGTCATCCTGAACGAAGTGACGGATTTCATATAATGGTCGATGTTGGATGATTGATGAATCTCTGCCAAACCTAAAACCGATATTCCTTCGCCGCCTCAAAACAGGGACAACTCTTCATCGGGTTCAGGTCGTGGTGCCCCACGACCAGCGCCTTCGGAAAGCGGCGTTTCAGTTCGCGTACCAGCGCCAGCAGGCTGCCTTTCTGTGCCAGGGTACGTGTATCCTTCGGACGGCCCAGGCGGTCCAGTCCGCCTTCGTAGCACACTCCGATGCTGTGCCGGTTGTGGTTGCGGCAGTGCGCGCCCACCTGTTCCATCGGCCGTCCGCGGTGTATTTCGCCGTCGCGGGTGATGTAGAAGTGGTAGCCGATGTCGCGGAAGCGGCGGTGGCGCACGTGGTCCGTGCGGCAGGCTTCAAAGCCAAAGCTCTGCCCCTCAGGGGTGGCAGAGCAATGGACAATAATCAGGGTGATGGTTCTCATCGGCCGATACACGATGAGATGCCGAATACTCCGGCCAAGGCAGTAGCCACGGCCACAATAGCTTTGAGCACAATGCTCCATACGTTTTTCTTGGTTTGAGCCATTCTTAAATTAATTGAAAATTGAGAATTGAGAATTGAAAATTGAAAAAAATAATTTAGTGGTTAACGGTTAGTGGTGAGTATTTCATCCGAATGGATACTCACCACTAACCCATAACCGTTTACCGCTATCTTACAGCGGACTTCCTTCCTGGTCGTCTTCGCCGGTGCCGCCGCTATTGCCGCCGGGCGTGCCGGACGTGCTGCTGCCCTCGACGGAGTACTCGTTCTGTTCGCGCAGCGTACCTTCCAGGTTGATTTTGGCGTTGCTCAGTTCGCCGGTGGCGCGGGCGCGGAGCTTCAGGCCCGCCACGTTCTCGCTCACCTTGAACTCGGCTGCACTGGCGGCGCCGTGGTCACTGACGATACCCACCGAGAAGATGGCCAGGTCGTCCAGTTTCACGTTCTTGCCGTCCAGAATCAGCTCCTTGATGCAGGCCACCATTTCGGCCAGCACCCCTTTGATGACGCCGGGCGAGAAAGGCGTGTTGTGTTTCGACATGTGCTTGGACAGCGCTTCGAGGTCCAGCGTTTCGTTGATGACGGGGCGGGCATACCACATTCCCTTGCAGGGATGGTTCTCGCCGGTGATTTGAACTTTTCTGTAGAGAATCATAAGTTAATAGATTAATAATTAATAAATTGTAATTAAAGGTTGTAGGGACACACCATGGTGTGTCCGTCTTGTTTCCCATGTATGGTGATTCGGTAACCGGACACACCGTGGTGTGTCCCTACAAATACAAAGATACAACCTCCTCCCCCTGGAAAGTCCGTAACGGCCGGTAAGGGTAGGTAGGGATGGATTAAAGTTGATAATCGTTGATTATAGTTGCTCCGGTGTATGGTGCTTTGCTTGATTTTCAGTATCTTTACGTCAGTAAAGACAAAAACTGAATTCATCCTATGGAAGCATTTACCATCCGTGCCTATGGCCGCACCGAGCTGGCCCAGTGTTACTTTCCCACACTCAATCCGCAGGTGGCCCACCGCAAGCTGCAGAGCTGGATTGACTATTATCCCCACCTGCGCGAGCGCCTTCGGGCTGCCGGCTGCAATCCGCATGCCCGCGTCTACATGCCCGTGCATGTCCGCATGATTGTCGAGGCGATTGGGGAACCTGGATGATGTGAATAATAATTTGATAATAATAGATATTTTTTCATGAAGAAAATCTTTTGTATGTTAGGATTGGCATGCCTCCTTTTCGGTATGCCCGTTTCGCTCCATGCGCAAAAGTTGAGTGATGAACAGGTCGTCAGTCTGGTCAAGGAACAGAAGGCTGCCGGTAAGAGTGACAAGGAAATCGGTCAGATGCTGGTAGCTCGTGGAGTGACTCGTGAGCAGTTGGAACGCATTAAAGCTGATTATGAAGAGAGTCAGGGCGGTTCAAACCAGGTGGTCAGTCCCGGTGGTACGGACGAGGCCCGTAGTCGTCGTGCGGTAGAGAGTTCCTTCACTGAAACGACGGCCGGCAGTCTGGATCTGATAGGCGAATCCGTCGCCAGCCGGGAGTTGCAGCAGGATACCGCTGCGGTCCGCATGGTCTACGGACGCGATATTTTTAATACCCGTTCATTGACTTTTGAACCCAATGAAAACATGGCCACACCGGTCAATTACCGTTTGGGACCCGGTGATGAAGTGATTGTCGATATTTGGGGAGCCAATGAAGCTACCATCCGTCAGGTAATTTCTCCCGAAGGCAACATTATGGTAAGCCAGATTGGTCCTATCTACTTGAGTGGGCTGACCATCGCTGAGGCGGGTGATAGGATCCGTGAGAATTTGTCCCGAAAATATGCCGGAATCTCGGGAGATAATCCGGAGTCCCAGGTGCGTGTCACACTGGGACAGATTCGTACCATCCAGATTAATGTGATGGGCGAGGTGGCCGTCCCCGGCACTTATCGTTTGTCTTCTTTTTCCACCGTTTTCCATGCCCTCTATCGGGCAGGCGGTGTGTCGTCCATCGGCTCTCTGCGTAGTATTCGTGTCATGAGGGGTGGGCGTGAAGTCGCTGTGGTCGATGTTTATGCGTATCTCATGGAGGGGGCTATCTCCGATGATATCCGTTTGGAAGAGGGAGATGTGATTCTGGTTCCTCCCTACGAAGAGCTGGTGCATATCGAGGGTAAGGTCAAGCGTCCGATGTATTACGAAATGAAGTCTGGCGAAACATTGACTTCTTTGCTTGAATATGCCGGTGGCTTTATGGGCGATGCCTATACCAAGGAAGTCCGAGTCATCCGTCGTACCGGTCGTGAGAACCGTTTGTTCAGTGTGGAGGCTTCTTCGTTTCCATCCTGGTCGTTGGCCGACGGCGATGCGGTGACGGTGGGAGCCATCTTGGACCGTTTTGCCAACCGGGTGGAAATTCGGGGTGCTGTCTATCGTCCTGGCATGTACGAACTGGGCGGTTCGCTCAATACTGTGAAAGAATTAGTTACCCGGGCCGAAGGCCTTACGGGCGATGCTTTCTGTTCGCGTGTCCTTCTCACCCGCGAGCGCGAAGACTTGACGCACGAAGTGTTGGCCATCGACTTGGAGGGAGTCATGAGCGGCCGTCTTCCCGATGTACCTTTACAGCGTGAGGATGTGCTGGTCATTCCCAGCATTCACGAATTGCAGGCCAAGGGTGCTTTTACAATAGCCGGCGAGGTTACCCGTCCGGGTGTCTACCCGTATGCGGAAAATACCACTCTGGAAGATCTGTTGGTACAGGCTGGAGGCCTTCTCGAGAGTGCCTCTACGGTTAAGGTCGATATATCCCGCCGTCTGCGCGATGCCAAGAGCTTGGAGTCAGGCAAGGAGATCGGTCAGATTTTTACGTTCGCTGTCAAGGACGGTTTTGTCATCGACGGTACCCCTGGTTTTGTTTTGGAGCCTTTCGACGTGGTCGAGGTGCGTCGCAGCCCCGGTTATCAGGTGCATCGTCGTGTCACCATTGCTGGTGAAGTAACCTTTGCCGGTGGCTATACGTTGATACGCAAGAATGAACGTCTCTCCGACCTGGTAAAACGTGCGGGAGGAGTTACTTCCGAGGCTTACGTGCGGGGCGGTCGTCTCATCCGACAGATGAACGAAGAGGAGCGTGCCCAGCGTCAGGCAGCGCTCGACATGGCCCTGATGAATGCGGGCAGCGACTCTGTGTCAGTGGCCAAACTCCGGTTGGGCGACTCCTATACCGTGGGCATCGAGCTGGACAAGGCTTTGGCCAATCCCGGTTCCGATTACGATGTGGTGTTGCGCGAAGGTGATTATCTTTACATTCCCGAATATATCAGTACGGTCAAGATTATGGGAGAAGTCCAGTTCCCCAATACGGTCACTTACATAGCCGGCAAGTCCAAGTCCTATTACATCAACCAGGCTGGCGGTTATGGCAAGATGGCCAAGAAGCGCAGAGCCTATGTGGTTCATATGAACGGCACCGTTACCCGCATCAAGCGGCTCAAAAGCGGGCAGATAGAACCGGGATGCCAAATTATTGTACCCAGTAAGAAAGAGCGGAAGGGAGTTGGAATAGCTGAGATTATTTCGCTTACCACTTCGGCTGCTTCGGTTGGTACTATGGCTGCTACCATTGCCAACTTACTGAAGTAGTCAGGCTGATGGATTTTTCCACATAGCATTAATTGTGTAATATTATCGATAATGGAACAGAATACAAAAGTGTCTCTTTCTAAAAAAGAAGAAACGCAGGGATTTGATTTGTTGGAATTGCTCCTTCGTGTTTGGACGGAACGGAAATTAGTTCTCAAGTGTTGTGGTATAGCTGTAGTGCTAGGACTGATTGTAGGGTTTAGTACCCCCAAAGAATATACCACTACAGTGACTTTAGCCCCGGAATTTAATAGTAGTGGTGCTTCTATGAGCGGGCTGAGTAGTTTGGCGAGTTTGGCGGGCATTAATTTGCGACAGGGAACCTCACGTGATGCCTTGTATCCAACTCTTTATCCAGATATAGTTTCCTCTGTTCCTTTTGCAACAGAGCTATTTCCGGTCCCTGTAGAGTCTTTAGATGGTCAATTGAAAATTTCTCTTTTTGAGTATTTGAAGGAGCATCAGCGTACTCCTTGGTGGGGTGCCGTTACAGGCTTCCCCTCTCGGATAATTGGTTGGGTTACTTCCCTTTTTAAGGAAGATAAAGAGGATGAACAATCTGATGAGTCAAAAGTGAATCCATTTCACCTTACTAGAGCGGAAGCTGGCGTTGTGAGTGCTTTGAGTAACCGTATTGCGGTGGCGGTGGACAAGAAGACATATGTCGTTACAATCAATGTTACCATGCAGGATCCGCTTATTGCCGCAACTGTTACCGATACGGTGTTGGTACGGTTGCAGAACTACATTACGAATTACCGTACCAGTAAGGCTCGGGGCGATTTGAAGTTTACCCAGAAATTGTACGAAGAAGCGCAAGCTGATTACAATAAGGCTCTTCAGGCGTATGCCGATTTTGTCGATATGAACCAAAATCTGTCCTTACGTAGTGTTCAGACGCGTCAGATACGTCTTCAAAATGAAATGAATTTGGCTTATGAAGTGTACACTCAGACGGCCCAGCAATTGCAGTTGGCCAAAGCTAAGGTGCAGGAAAGTACACCTGCATATACGGTTGTTCAAACTGCTACGGTACCTTTACGTCCTTCTGGTCCTTCTAAGCTAATTATACTCATCGGTTTCCTTTTTTTGGCTGGAATGGTGTCCGTTGGTTGGATACTTTTTGGCAGAGCTATGGTGGGTTTTCTCCGTCTGAATGGTGGCAATGCTCATAATGATTGATAGGGTTTCGTAACTATGTACATTAGCGCGCTAACTATGTACATTAGCGCGCTAACTATGTACATTAGCGCGCTAACTATGGACTTTAGGAACATGATAGTAAGCGTCCAATTTTGACGTCTTGCCCCCAAGCATAGAAAAGTCGATCTTCGCT
>ERZ780117.84-NODE-84-length-46823-cov-17.971540_pt1 | contig 46823 bp, 36 predicted proteins | sample MGYA00510985_ERZ780117 | MGnify/ENA primary metagenome ERZ780117 (study PRJEB29588, sample SAMEA2159553) | human gut metagenome | biome: human gut; feature: human-associated habitat; material: faeces | place: Denmark | collected 2008/2010 ...
CGGGGACGCTTTTTTTGTTGGCTTGGCTTGGCTGGCAGCCGGGGAGGACTGGGAGTAATGAGAGGACTGGGAGAAATGGGGCTGATACGACTGGTGTTTGCCGGATTCTTAAAGTATTACCGAACTGACGTTATTATAGGATTCCGTTATCTATAAGTCCCATGGTGGTTTCAAATTGTTGTTCTATTTTTCCTTCGTGTTCATGTATTTCATAGTTGAATAAATTGAAGTTCTCAAATCCCATGTCTTTTAATATGGCCATGCTTGCTTCGCGCTTTACCGTGTCGTTGTAATTGGGGATTAGCGGCAGGCGGATGGTGATGCGTTCCTGTGGCACCTGCGATGCGAGCAGCTTCAGGTTCTTGATTAGCAGTTGGTTGTTTTTCCCTGTGTATTTGTGGTATATGTAATCGTTCATGTCCTTGACGTCCACATACCAGTGGTTGATGTAGGGCATTACTTCTTTCAAGTGCTTGGTTTTAACGTTAAGGGCTGTTTCCAACCGGATGTTCCATTCTTTTGGTGCGATGTCGCAGAACTCGCGTATGAACGTACTTCTTAGCAGCGGTTCGCCGCCGCCGAAGGTCACTCCGCCGCCTGTTGCGAGGTAATACAGGTTGTCAACAGCAATTTCGTCAAGAAGTTCTTGCGGTGTTATGATGCGGTGTTCAATGCTTTTGTCAAGGCATTGCGGATTGAGGCAATACCTGCATTGCAACGGACATCCGTGAAAGGCTACGAGCGTTGTAACGCCTTTGCCGTCGGTGGCGATGCGGTGGCGTTCTATTCCTATGAGCGGTGCTTCCATGTTTGCAAATCTATTAATTTTTCTTTGTGCTTGTTTTACTTTTCACGAAAATTCTTATTTTTGTGAAAAAATGACCAGATATGGACCATGGAAGGAGTATTTGCAACGTTCTGAAGAGTGTGAGGAAGGCCATCGCCGATGCCAACGGCATCAGGTACGAGCCTGCGGAGTGCGGTTTCGAGGGCGAATGCCGCGGCACATGTCCGGCGTGCGAGGCCGAGTTGCGGTATATCGAGCGCGAGCTTAGCCTGCGGAGGATGGCCGGGCGGGCTGTTACCGTAGCCGGAATAGCCCTTGGCGCGGCGGCTTTGACGGCCTGCGAACGTGATGTGGCGCAGCAGTTCGAGCAGCCTAAGACGACGGTAAATGCCAATGAACACAGTGAAATGTTTGGGTTAGTTGAGGAAATGCCGAGCTTTCCCGGAGGCCAAAAGGCTTTGATGGACTATATAAGCACGCATTTGAGAAATCCTAATCCTGAAAATTGCGCCGGCGGCCGCGTCATCGTGCAGTTTGTTGTCGGCAAGGACGGAACGGTGAAGGATGCAAAGGTGGTGCGCGGCATCGACCCGGAGTTGGACGCCGAGGCGTTGCGCCTTGTCGAAAACATGCCGAAGTGGAGACCCGGAAAGCTTGCCGGAGAGCCAGCCGAGGTGCGTTATACGCTGCCTGTAACATTTAGTTGGAAATAAACGAAAACAGAACGATGACAGCTTTGTAACCAGTTGATTGTCAATAAGATAAAAACAGGGTTTTAAAAGGCCGTCTTTCGCATTGCGAAAGACGGCCTTTTAGCGTATGATTGACGGTCTTTTGCGTTGTAAAAGGCCGCTTTTTGCAATGCGCCTTGTTATGGCATGTGCTACGTCGGTTTATTTGCTGTTTTTCGGTCAGGCATTGTTTATATGTCCGTAGATTTTGTATTTTTGTAGAGTGAACCATTTTCTGACAGTTTATAACCTGCATCTATGAACATGTACAGATTCGTTTTCGGTCGTATCGGCAGCTTTAAGGCGCCGATGCTTTTGTTCTGGCTCATGCTCAATTGTGTGTGTCTGCGTGCCGGAGGCAGGCTTGCCTCGCATTGGCCTGCTACGGTAAAGGAGTGTGATTCAATCGTATATATGCTTGAACAGGGCAGCGGTTGTGCGACGGCGAGACAAAGCATGCTGGTGCGCCGGTTGTATGGTGTCAGTCGGAAGTATCCCGGTAACAAGGCCGTGCGTTGGCGCGCATTGTATTGGGATGCCGTTGACAAAAACGACAGGATGATGCCGGCTTTGGCCGACAGTCTGCTCGGGGCGGCAGGGCGGCTGGTTGACAGCGTAGCTTACGAGTATGATTACAGGCGCATAAGGCGCAGTGCGGCGTTGGTGCGCTTGCGGTCTCCTGGGCAGATGTACAACCTTTACAGGGCGCAGCTTTCCGATTTGGAGTATTTCGAGCGGATAAGCGACCATAAGACCGTGGCCAGCTGCCATCTTGTATTGGGCAAAGTATTCCTTGACATCGGTGAGCCTTTGCAAGCGTTGGACGAGAGCCGCGAGGCCCGGAGGTTGTTCCTTGCGGCTGCGTCGCCAGGCAGGGCTGCTTCGGCAGAGATGAACGAGGCTCTGTGCCTTATTAAGGCCGGCCGTTCCGGCGAAGGACACAGGCTACTTCTGAAGCTGGCACGCAGCGGAAAGGTGGCGGGTGACACGCTTTTCCATACGTTGGTGCTGCTCAATCTCGGCTATGCTTACGGCTGTATAGGCGAGGAATGTCCCGATGTTTACATGGAGGTGCTGGCGCGGTTGTCGTCAAGTGTCGACATTCCGCATGTGCGTGCGCTTGCCGGCATCAATCTCGGTTCGTGGCATTACCGCCGCAAGCGTTACCGTGAGGCCGCCGCACTGTTCACGTCGACGCTTGGATATGCCGAAGAAAACGGGCTTGTGGAATGGCGTGCGAAGTGTAGCCTTGGCCTTGCCGATTGCTTTATGGCCTTGCATAAGCCGGTGGAGGCAGCCTCGTATTACAAGCGTTATGCCGAACTTACCGACTCTTTGAGTCTTGATGACATGCGCGCCAAAATCCTGATGGCTGAAGAGGCAGGCAACATAAAGGCCTTCAATGAGGCCGTGGAGGCCGAGAAGGTGCGTGCCAAAATCAGTAACATGCGCATTGTGGCAATATCGGCGGTGGTGCTGCTTGTGCTCGGCGCCGTGTGCATATTGTACTGGTACAAACACCGTATTGCCGTAATACGCCTCATGGAAAAGCAGGTTGAGAGCGAGCGCAACCGGCTGGAGCTTGAGCGGCAGAGCCGTAAGCTCGCCGCAAGCACCATCGAGATGGAGGACAAGGTGAACGCCCTCAGGGCCATACGCGGCATGGTGGCCGAAGCCGTTGACCGCCATGAGATAGACTCCGGGCTGGGAAGCAGGATAAGGGCGCAGCTCAAGGCGCATCTTGACGCAGACGTGGGCTGGGGCACTTTCAGGCAGGCTTTCGAGCAGGTGTATCCGTCTTTCTTCACACGTCTTAAGGAACGCCACCCCGTCTTGACAGATTATGATGTCAGGTTGTGCGCCTATATCGTGGCCGGGGCTGACAACAAGCAGATTTCAATGCTGCTGAACATTCTGCCTGAGTCGCTCAAGAAGTCGCGCACACGCCTCAGGAAGAAGCTCGGCATAGGGGCAGGCGACAGCCTTGCCGACTATCTGCGCGGCTTCAACGGTGCATAGCGGCATAAAGGAAAGCCCGGACATGGCGTCACGCTGACGCCGCGTCCAGGCTTTGCCGGTAAGTATTGTTTGCCTTTACAGCTTTATTTTTACGGTCTTTCCGCCTCCTGCAGTCATGGCCTTTACTATGTACACGCCAGCCGGCAGTCCCGATGTCGGCACGCAGTGGCTGCATGTGCCCGTGCCGCCGGCACTGTACACGGCCATGCCTGATGCGCTGTACACCTCAACCTTTACTATTTCCTGTCCGGCGTTGATGCTGATACCGCCTTCGGTTGCGTATATGTTGATGCCTTGTCCGCCGGTTTCAGCCCCGGTTATGCCTGCCGTCTGCGTGGTGATTTCAATGTCATCAACCATCATCACCGTGCCTTCGGTGTTCTTGCTGATGTATTGCAGGGCTACGTAGACATCCTTCCCGTCATACTGCGACAGGTCTACGCTCACTTCTTCCCATTCTTCCGCCGGTGCTTCGCGTTCTCCTCCAATTGCGATGAAGCTGTCAAAAGCATCGTCAGTGTCAGACACCAACAGGCGGAACCTTTCCGGTTTATTTCTGTATTCAATGGCGTATGTTTTCACGAACAGCGTAAGCCGTGAGCCGTTGCCTAATTTCAGCTTGGGCGAAATCAGCCATACGTCGCTTTCTATTTCTTCCGTTCCAAACCCTGTTGCAAATGCCGCGCCGAAACGTTTGCCTGAATGCGGATAGAAACCGGGTATGTCTGTTATCGGCGGTGTTGTGCTTTCCGGGTTGAATGCGATGAAGCCTACAGGCTCGGCATAGTGCGGATAATCGTAACGCGCCCATGAGTTGGTGCGCCGTCCCAGTCTGTCCACGGTGCGCCAGCGTGGGTTGAACATAGTTCCGCAGTCAAAGTCGTCGCACTGTTCGAAGTCCATTTTATAAGGGTTGGCTTCTTCAACAGCCTCAATAGTGCGCGTTATTGTGTTGTCTGAAGCGTCTTCGTCGCCGTCAAGTATGGCAGTCACGGCTATTTCATGTATGCCAGGGGAGGTCAAGTCTATGTTTCTGAACATAATTTCAGCCGTGCCGTAAGGTGGAATGTCAATCAAGGTATCGGCCAGTTCCACGCCGTCCACCGTGCATGCGAGCTTCATTTGCGTCACGGTTTCCGTGCCGAGGTTAGCCAGTTCCACGCCGATAGAGTCGTTTTTGCCGTATAGTCCTTTGTCTTTCAGCGGGGCGGTGAATCCTGTCAGCTCAATGTTTTTCTTGTAGACGGTGGCGTTATGGCCGAAGTTAAGTCTCGCTACAATGGCTCCCGAGCCGCTTATGGGGTAGAGCCTGCTGCCGTCGCTTTGGTAGAACATAGCCATTTCGTCGTCAGGTATGTTGGCTATTCCCATGTTGTCCTGCGTCATTTGGTGCACCTCTATGTAGTAGTTGCCCGGCTGCAGCAGCTTCGGCGTGAAGCTGAAAGTGCGCAGTCCGCCTTCCGCTCCGCGCTCGGTGACGGTCTGGAAGAGCCTTCTCCCGATGGTGCGGCCGTCTTCTTCCAGCGTATATAGCGATATTTCCATGTCGCGTTCAATGTAAGCCTTGTCCTCGGCGAGTCCTATTGTCACTGATGTCAGTGTGTCGGCGGCGTTCAGCCGGTACACGTTGCCGAACTTGGCTGTGTCGTATGATATGCCGATACCGTGCGTAAAGTCCTTGATGTTCTCTGTTGCCAGTATGCTGTCGGTCAGCAAGATGTCCGGCAGCCGGATGCTGTTGTCGGCGTCGTATTTCTCCCCGTCCGTGCCGACGAGCATGCTTATGCCCTTCACCGTCTGGCCTGCGGCGGTCTTGGGCATAGTCCCTTGTGCGGCCACTACGGCCGTATCGCCAGGTTGTATGTTTACGTCCTGCCAGCTGCTGAAGAGTGTCTGGCCGTCAACCAGCATCGATACGTTTGCCCGTTTCACGGCTTCGGTTCCCCTGTTCACTACAGTCATGGCGTATGTTCCGCTACTGTTGTATTGTTCGGTGGGCGTCTGTACGGCCAGCGCAGTGTGTTGTTCTATGGCTTTCAGGTCGTGTTCGTACATGCCGTTTACGCCGATGTGGTAGATGTTCAGTGGTATGTCGGTTCCCGTGCTGGTATTGATTATTGCTACGGTGTACATTCCTGGTTCAATGTCAGCTACTTCTATTTCTTTTTCCGCGCCGCTTCTTGTCACGGCGTTGTCTTCGAACACGGTGCGCCATTGTGCAATGTCAGTGCCGGCCAGGCCGAGGATTACTTTCATTGATGCCGTGTTGCTGAACATGCCTCCAGAGTAAGCGATTGTCAGCCTGACAGGGGTGTCGATGCTGATGCAGGGCGAATACAGTCCGTTTTCAGTCCCTTGGGCTGTGCTGGTGTAGCATTGGCCGTATGAGTCGTATGTCCAGCTGCCGGTGGAATGCCCCTCCCAGTCGTCGCCCGGGCCTTGGGTAAAGTCGCTTTGCAGGGGCCGCTGGCTGTACAGAGGCTTGTGCTCTACGCTCTCGCTGCGCTCGGCAGTGATGTCGCCGCAGGCCGCCGTCACCTTGATGCTGTATGTTCCGTCTGCCGACATGTCGGCTTGTGTCTTGAATATGAACGTGGCCGAGCTGTCAGGAGCTATCGTCAGGTCTGCTGTTTCGCTTACGGGAGAGCCGCCGTTGATGGTGTAAGCCAGGGTTATTTGCTGTGCGTCGCCGTTGCCCGTGTTGCGGATTACGGCACCGATGGCTGTAGTTTCGGAGTAGTCGCACTGCGAGTAAGGCCTCACTATTTTTTCGATTGACAGCTCGGGTGTAAGCTTTGTTGCCCCAACGCCTGCCGAGAAGTCGTCAACATAGGTGCTGAAACCGTTGGTGGAGGTTGAGCGCAGTGACAGGTAATACGTTCCGCTTTGTTCGATTTCAAAGTTTACGGCTTTTTGTTTCCATGTCTTTGAGTTTATCGTCCACTGTTTGATGGTGCTCATTTCGTTGACATCCGCCGTGGTGCCGATGAGCAGTTCGAGTGTCTCAGTACCGTCGTCGCGTACTCCTTTGGCGTAGAATGTTACGTGGTTTGTGCCTGCCTGTAGTGCCAGAGGCATTGTTGTCATGAAGTCGTCGTTGCCTGTCGTCTGGTTTGTCTGGCAGTATGCGCAGCCCGGATTGCCGTCAGGGCCGTTTTGCCAGTCGATGAATTCCCATTGGATTAGGTCTCCATTGCGGTTTGTCACGCTCCATTCGTTTGTGAACTGTTCGGATGACGAGAAGTCGCATCGGTATGTCTCTCCCGTGCCGTCGCCGCCGGTTTGGGCGTTGACAGTGCCTGCCACAAGGGCTAATGACAATAATTGGATGTAGCGTAGATTTTTCATGTGCTTTTGGATTATAAAGTTTTCACGCCGCAAAAATAACAGTTTGCAACGTGAAACGCTTAAAATAGGGGGTGACAATGAGGTGACACGCATGAAAAAACGTCTTTGTGCATGTCTGGTACGGCCTGTGCTGCCTTATAGTTTCCTCAGCTCAATGCGGAAGGTTGTGCCTTTGCCGGGTTCCGAATTCTTGACGTATATGCGGCCTTTGTGGTATTCCTCTACAATGCGTTTTGCCAGGGAGAGGCCCAGTCCCCAGCCGCGCTTCTTTGTGGTGAAGCCCGGACGGAACACGTTGCGCAGGTCTTTCTTGCGTATTCCCTTGCCCGTGTCGCTCACGTCGATTACGGCTTTGTCAGCGTTCTGCCATATCCTGAGGGTTATCGTGCCGTTGCCCTCCATTGCGTCGACGGCGTTTTTGCACAGGTTCTCGATTACCCATTCGAACAGCGAGGCGTTAATCTTTATTACTATGTCGCCGTCGGGGAAGTCTTTTACGTACCTTACTTTCTGCGAAGTGCGCCGTTCCATGTACTCTATGACGTGTTCCATCACCGTGTTAAGGCTTGTCGGGACGGGTTCGGGCAGCGAGCCTATCTTCGAGAAGCGGTCGGCTATCAGTTCAAGACGCTTTACGTCCTTGTCCATTTCGGGAATTAGCGTGTCGTCGGGATAGCTTTCTTTCAGTATTTCCGTCCACGCCATGAGGCTCGATATGGGCGTGCCCAGCTGGTGGGCGGTTTCTTTTGACAGTCCCACCCACACCTTGTTCTGTTCCGCCTTCTTCGATGTCAGCAGTGCGAAGATTGCCACAACGACGAAGAGCATCACCACGCCGAGCTGTATGTAGGGGTAGGCGGCGAGCCGTCGCAGCATCACCGAGTCGTCGTAGCACACGTCTATGTAGCCGTCGTGCGTGCCTTCGCCCAGCTTTATCCTGATGTACCGTCCTTCGGCGTGCATCCTTTTGCTGACGGCCTCTGCCTGCCGCAGGCTGTCGGCGAGCGTCCGTCCGTCGAGCCTCACGTTCCTGTAAATCTGCACTTCGCCCCTTGTCCCGGTCACTATTACGGGTATTGTGTTGTTCTCGTTGATTACTTTCAGCACTAAGTTCAGGTCGGTGGTCTCGTCGGCCATGTTAAGGGAGCGCATGGCTTCCGCCCACACTTCCATCTTGTTGCGCTCTTCGGCCTTCAGTTCGCGCACGAGCGAGTTCGACACGATTAGCGAGGCGACGGCTATTAGCACCGCCGCCACAACGAGGATGATTTTCACATGGCGTATCCTGTCTGTCCACTGCATACGTATATATAACGTGTCAGGGGCGGTAATATTGCTTCATTGAGTTATCAGACGTTGACTGGAGTTAGCTGACAAATGCCTTGCTGATAGCCGGTTTGTGGAGGCTCTGTAATTGGCTGGTAATCAGCGGCGTTGTAAAAGGCCGTGTTTTGGCTTGCAAAAGGTGGCCTTTTAGAGGGCAAAAGATGGCCTTTTGCAACCCAATTGACCGTGTTTTGAATTGAGAGTTGAGAATTGTGAATTGACAATTATGATTTGCCTTGCTAACAGACGACCTTAAAGGTAATCATAATTTTTCATTCTTAATTTTTCATTCTTAATTAAAAAAACAGACCCACTCCAGCCCTCCCGAAGGGAGGGAGCTTGATTACCTGTGCTTATTAAGGCTTACGTCCGTGCGGATTTGCAATCCGCACAAGGTATGATAACGGATTTGTAATCCTGTAACAGCTGAAAATCTGACTGCTGGATGTCTGTAACTTTCTGCTTGACTTTACGGTGGATTACAAATCCATAATGGCAAATTACCATGTGCGGATTGCAAATCCGCACGGACGTAATGGCCTTTTGCATTGCAATTTGCCGTGTTTTAAATTGAGAGTTGAGAATTTAGAATGGATAATTATGATTACCTTTGAGGCCGCCTGTTAGCAAAGGTAATCATAATTATCCATTCTAAATTCTCAACTCTCAATATCCTGACCCTGCAACAGTTAATTAACTATCGCTTTTAGTTTTATTAACCATAAAACATTTGGAGGTTACTAAAAGATTTAGTTACTTTGCGATGTGAAAACTTAGAACTGTACAGAACTGATAAAACACAAACAAGATGAGAACACTTACACCGCGCGAAGAAGAGATTATGGACCGCTACTGGGACAAAGGCCCCATGCACATACGCCAGCTTCAGGAACTGTATGACGACCCGAAACCGCACGTCAACACGCTGTCGACGCTCGTACACATACTTGAAGACAAGGGCTTCCTCGCCCACGAGGCCATAACGCCGCGCTGCTACAGGTATTACCCCAAGCTCTCGCGCGACGACTACCGCCGCGGTTCGCTCGGGAACGTGGTCAACAAGTTCTTCAACAAGTCGTACCTCGGCGTGGTTTCCGCCCTCGTGAAGGAAGAGAAAATATCCGTCGACGACCTGCGCGAGCTGATAAAAAAGGTTGAGGAAGGAAAGTAAAACATGTTGAGACAATTATTGCTGGCACTGGCCTGCGTCATCGGAGCACAGGCTTACGGGCAGAAAGCTACGCCGAGCTACATCATCAACGGCATGTTCTTCAGCGAGTTTCCTGAACATCTGGAGGACAAGGTGCTTGAAACGGCCTTAATAGGCGACGGCTTTGGCAACCACGCCATTGTGATAAAAGGCGCCGAGCTGACCGCCGCCGACAGCCTGCTGGTGATTCCCGGCGGCAAGGTTGCCGGCGCGGAGGAGTGGCTACGGCGCGCCGCCGGCGGTGACGTGGAGTTCAACCCGATTGTGGTTAAGTATTACAGCGGATTGGACATTGCCGTGGGCGACGAGGTAAAGCCGTTCAGCGTGAGGGATGTCGACGGCCGCGTGTGGAGCAACGACAGCCTGTTTGGCCGCCCTTACGTGCTCAACTTCTGGCATACCGGTTGCGGACCGTGCAAAAGGGAGATGCCCGAGATAAGCAGCTGGATTGACGAATGCCCCGGGGCGGCATTCCTTGCGGTTACCTTCGACCGTGCCGCCGCCATCCGCCCCATAGTCGAGGAGCGCGGCTTCCGCTTCGTCCAGATAGCCGGCGACGAAACCCTGTGGTCCATGTTCGGTGTAAAGCAGGTGCCGGCCACCGTGCTCGTGGGCAAGGACGGGCGCGTAAGGAAGATAACCATCGGCACCAACGAGCGCAAGCGCGCCGACATGCTGGCCGCCGTCAAGGCCGCATGTGCGGAGTAGTATTGTGGAGTTGAAGCCGAATGCCATGCCGGCTGAAGGCTGGCAGACAGCTTTTGGAATGATTACTGACGTTGATTAAACTATGAACTGATATGGGACTGTTTTTCATATACTCGCTGAAGGTTGCGCTGTGCCTCATCGCGTTCTACCTCGTTTACAAGCTGCTGTTGAGCCGCGAGACGTTTTTCGGCTTCAACCGGGCGGTGCTTCTGGGCATGGCCGCAGTGTCGCTGCTGTTGCCGTTGGTGCGTTTCACGGTTGATAGCGCGCCCAGTGCCGTCGGCGGTTTCGTCATAGTGGAGGACATCGTGATGCAGGCCGTGGCGGCGGACGCCCCTGCGTTTAGCGTTACTGCAGCGCAGGTGTGCTTCGCAATATATATAATAGGTGTGGCGTTCTTCGCCGGGCGCGAGGCGTGGTCGCTCATCTGCCTGCGCCGCATGATACGCCGCGGGCGCGTTGTGAGCCGCGACGGCGGCGTGAAGACGGTCGTGGTGAAGGATGACGTGTCGCCGTTCAGCTGGATGGGCAACATTGTCATCAGCGAGAAAGACTACGCCGACAGCCCCGAATACATACTCGTACACGAGCGTGCGCACGTCGCCGCACGCCATTCGGTGGACATACTGCTGTGCGATTTGCTCATCGTGTTCCAGTGGTTCAACCCCACAGCGTGGCTGCTGAAGGCCGAACTGCAGTGCGTACACGAGTATGAGGCCGACAGCCGGGTGCTCGCCTCGGGCGTTAACGCTTCCGACTACCAGCTCTTGTTGATACGCAAGGCTGTGGGCGACAAACTCTTTTCAATGGCAAATAACCTTAACCAAAGTTCACTTAAAAAAAGAATTACTATGATGCTAAAAAAGAAATCAAATCCGTGGAGCCGCGCGCGTATGCTCGTTGCCGTCCCGGTTGCGGCTGTAGCCGTAGTGGCTTTCGCCACGCCTAAGGCCGAGAGCCTGAGTAATGAAATCAAGAGCGAGAGCGAGGCTCTCGTAAGTAAGGTGATGCCCGTTGTGCAGGCGCAGGCCGCCACGCCTGCCAGTGCCGTGGCGGAGCTGCCTGTACAGCGCGCCGAAAGCGTGGCCCGGGAGGCAGAAGCGCAGCCGGAAGCCGGTGCGCCGGAGGCTATCGTGCCAGTTCCTGATGGCGAGGTGTACGACATTGCGGAGCAACAGCCCGAGTTTCCCGGCGGCCAAGGCGCTTTTATGAAGTGGATCTCGGATAACATCAAGTATCCGGCAGAAGCCGCAAAGAACGGCATTGAGGGCCGCGTAATAGTGCAGTTTGTCATCGGCAGCGACGGAACGGTGAGCGATGCCGTTGTGAGGCGCAGTGTAGACCCGCTGCTCGACGCGGAAGCCCTGCGCGTAATCAACGCCATGCCGGCGTGGACTCCCGGCAAGCAGGACGGCAAGCCGGTGGCCGTGAGGTACACTATACCCGTAACGTTCCGCACCGACGGTGGCGCAGATAAAGGCAAGGCGCAGTCTGACGGACAGAAAGGCCATGTGGTTAAGATAAACGGAAAGAATTATGTTCCTGACGATACGCAGAGCGTCAACCTTGAAGGCTCGCCTTACTACGTGGTTGACGGCAAGCACGTTGAGAACGTCAGTAACATTAACGTGAACGACATCAAGCAAATCAACGTGTACAAGGATGCCAAGCACACCACCGACAAGTATGGCGACGCGGCCAAGAACGGTGTGGTGGAAATCACTACCAAGAAGAAATAATACAGCAGGAAAATAACTCTCTCGATATAAGGCGTGGCGGCGCGGACGAGCGTAGCCACGCCTTTTTGCGTGCCTGCCGTCGACGGTTTGCTCCGCAAGCGTAACCTGTTGATAATCAGCGGTGTTGCGAAAGGTCGCCTTTTAGCCTGCAAAACACGGCCTTTTAGAGGGTAAAACACGGCCTTTTGCATTCCAATTTGCCGTGTTTTGAATTGAGAATTGATAATGGGGAATTGATAATTATGATTTGCCTTGTTGGCAGACAGCCTAAAAGGTAATCATAATTATTCATTTTTAATTTTTCATTTTCAATTCAGCAAAAGACCCACCCCAGCCCTCCCGAAGGGAGGGAGCTTGATTACCTGTACTTATTGAGACGCAATCGAGGCACTTGTTAATTTATGTCCGCACGGACGTAAAGCATTATCGAGGCACTCGGTAATCGTCATGCCGTGCATCGGTGCGGCATCCAAGCATTCTATATGTGTTTTTTCGGAAGTGAAATTATTGTTAATCGGCGTGCAGGCTGATACGCCGTAACGTGAAAAGATGTATATTTGCATAGCTAAAACGAACGAACAAACACATTCTTACGCCATGAATTATCCAATTTTTTGTTTCCCGAAGGTATGCAGAAGCGCGTGTGCGCTCTTCATGTTTTTCACTTGTGCCGCCGTGTCGGCAGGCAATGTTGAGGTCTGCGGAAATGAAGACGCTCCGCTTACGGCTGAGGTTCAGGACAGTCTTTATGAAAAGGCATGGCCGATGAGGCAGCTCGACGTTAAGCCGGAATATCCCGGAGGACGCGAAAAAATGATTAAGTATGTGTTCAAGAGCTTGAAAAGGCTTGGCTTCGGCAACTACACCGGCGACTTGACAGAGATGCGCGTAGGCTTTTTCATAGAGCGTGACGGCAGTGTGACAGGCGCGAGAATACTTAAACACGGTACCGAAGAACAAGACCTCGCCGTGCTTGAGGTGCTTGAGGAAATGCCGAAGTGGAAGCCCGGAGAGAAAGACGGAAAAGCTGTTGTTACGCGTTATACGGCGCGGTTGAGTGTTCCGACAGACTCGAAAAAAGGTAAAAGGGTGTCGCCGAAGTTCCCCGGCGGCAGCAATTCGCTGTGGGAATATCTTTACACGGCTCGCTCGATGTCGCCTGCCGGCAGTTATTCGGGGCGTGTGATGAAGGTTGTTGTAGAGTTTGTCGTTGACAAGGACGGCAGCGTGAAGGATGCCCGCGTGACGCGGCACGGCAACGCCATGATGGACGAAACGCTGTTGCAGGCCGTGAGGAATATGCCGAGATGGGAGCCTGCTACAATCAACGGCAAGCCTGTGAGGTGCCGTATGCGCCTGCCGTTGACGTTCGGGCGCAAGGTGGTGAGCCATGGGAAATATAACAGTATGCTGCAATATTGACGATTGTAAAGTTGGTTTGTAAAGTGTTTGGGCTATGAGAAATATAATGTCTTGCATTGGAATGTTGACCGGGCGGACTTCCGCAATGTTGCTGCTTGCCTTGTTCCTCGGTTCGGGTGTGTGCCGGGCAGCCGGTAGCGATGCCGACAAGCCTGCCCACATAGTATATAAGGTTGACGGACAGGAAGTGACCAAGGCCGTATATGATAGTGTCCGGAAGGACGATATATTCAAGTCGTACACTATAGAACCGGCTGAAGCAGTTAAGGAATACGGCGAATATGCTGCAGGAGGTGTGCGCGTCATCGTGACGAAAGACGTGTACCGCCAGTCAGGGCACCGCGTTTTTGCGTATGACGGGGTGGGGCGCGTAGTGCCGGACAGCTCGTATATCGACCCGTTTGACAATGGGCGTTTTACCGGTGTCAAGCCTTACGTTCTGAAATCGTCAGATACCGTTGATGCCGGAAGGGCTTACGTGGTAAACTGCAGCAAGTATAAGGGCTGGGAAAACGAGGCGGGCGACTTCAATGTCGTAGAGATAACATGCGGCGGAGACACCGTCCTGACGCTTGACAACAGTGACGCCTGGGTGCGTTTCCCATACGGACGTGGTGGGGATGGGCAGTGTCCGTATTATGTGTTGCCGCTCGGTGGCGGCGCCGCGGCCCTGTTTTTCAAGGGATATACATACGAAAGCCCCTCGCCGTTGACCGTGGTCGTACTTAAAGACGGGCGTGCAAGCCTTGTGTTCAACAAGCGGATGGTTGTCAACGGGATAGATGATGAGCATGAAATGCTTTTCATGCAGGAAGATTTTACGGAATACGTGTCTGACGACGGGCCTGCCACCATGCCTGCGCGGCACTTCCTGTGGATAAAGGACGGCATGCTTTATTTCAACTGACGGCGCTCCGGCACTGTGTATATGGTATGCAGCCGGAGCGGTAAAGAACGGCAGACTGTCGGCGGTAAACCATTTTTTGCATATAAAGTTATGCTTGTATGAAAAATAATTCGTAACTTTGCAGCCCAAAGAATTGTGCCTCCCATGCCGACGCTTGTGCACCGGCGACGGGCAAGGGCACTCTTTGCTGTTTCATATAACCGACGACATGTACAGTCAAGAGTCATTGAAAATTGACTTGGCGGCCTTGAAAGAAGGCGTTACGGTCTTTGAATACGACCTCGGCGACGATTATTTCGAGGCCGTTGAAGCCTCCGAAGTGAGGCGTGGCGCCGTACACGTAACCGTCAGCGTAAGCCGTTCGGGCGGCGTGTTCCGCATAAACGTGCATACGGAGGGTACGGTTCATGTGCCGTGCGACGTGTGCCTTGACGACATGGAGCAGCCCGTCAGCGCCGACAACACGCTTACGGCGCGCATCGGGGAAGAATATTCCGAAGACGAAGACATCATAACAGTCGGCAAGGACGACCCCTTGCTCGACATTTCATGGTTCGTTTACGAGTTCATAGCATTAAGCATCCCCATCAGGCATGTGCATGCACCTGGAAAATGCAATCCTGCCATGATAAAAGCCCTTGAGGAACACTCGGCCGCCCGAAGCGGAGAGGGGGACGCCGAAGAGCCGGTGGACTCGCGTTGGAGCGAATTGGAAAAATTAAAAACAATAATTAAAGATTAAAGAAAATGGCACATCCTAAAAGAAGACAGTCAAAGACTCGTACCCGTAAGAGAAGAACTCATGATAAGGCAGTAGCTCCCACACTGGCGGTATGCCCTAACTGTGGTGCTTATCACGTTTACCACACGGTTTGCCCAACATGCGGCTACTACCGTGGAAAGATAGCTATCGTTAAGGAAGCGGCTGAATAATGGAGAAAATAAACGCTATAATAACCGGCATCGGCGGTTACGTTCCCGACTACGTGCTCAACAACGAAGAACTGTCGAGGATGGTTGACACCAACGATGAATGGATTATGACGCGTGTCGGCATACGTGAACGCCGTATTCTCACGGAAGAAGGCCTCGGCACTTCGTACATGGCGCGCAAGGCGGCCAAGCAGCTGATGAAGAAAACCGGTGCCGACCCTGACTCTATCGACGCCGTAATCGTGTCGACATCGACGGCCGACTATCCCTTCCCGTCAACAGCTTCCATCGTAATCGGCAAGCTCGGACTGAAGAACGCGTTTGCTTTCGACTTCTGGGCGGCTTGCTGCGGCTTCCTTTATTCTATGGATGTGGCGGCCACTATGATACAAAGCGGACGTTACAAGAAAATCATCGTAATAGGAGCCGACAAGATGTCGTCTGTCGTCGACTACAAAGACCGCAGCACATGCGCGTTGTTCGGTGACGGCGCGGCTGCCGTCCTGATGGAGGGAACCACCGAAGAGGGCGTAGGAGTAAAGGATTCTTTCTTCCGTGCCGACGGCAAGGGGCTGCCCTTCCTGCATCTAAAGGCCGGCGGTTCGGTATGTCCTCCGTCGCATTTCACCGTCGACCACCGTCTGCATTACCTCTACCAGGAGGGCCGGACGGTGTTCCGCTACGCGGTGACGAGCATGAGCGACGACTGCGCACTTATCGCAGAACGCAACGGACTGAACAAGGACAACATCCGTTTCGTTGTCCCCCACCAGGCCAACATCCGTATAATAGAGGCCGTTGCAAAGCGCCTCGACCTTACGATGGACAAGGTGATGGTCAACATCGAGCATTTCGGCAACACCAGTGCGGCTACCATTCCGCTCGCATTATGGGAGAACGAGCATCTGCTCAAGAAGGGAGACAACCTCATCCTGACCGCGTTCGGAGCCGGCTTCGTACATGGAGCCTCATATTACACATGGGCTTATGACGGTACTGAAGCCGCAGCTGTAAAGTGAAATACCATTCTTGTAATGATTATAACAAGCGAAGCCGCACCGTGTATTAACGGTGCGGCTTCGCTTGTTATTGCAAGTGGCTGTGCGGCATTGTCTTCCTTCAGCTGTTTTTTGCAGCAAGTTTCTTGTACATGGCCGGTGTCATACCGTTTACTTTCTTGAAAGCCCTTATGAAACTTACGGCGTTGGTGTAGCCCACTTCTTCATAAATGGCCTGTATCGTCATGTTGCCGTAATGCTCTTGGTCGGCCAACATCTTGCATGCCTCCCTGATTCTTTTCTCGTTGATGAACGTCCTGAAATTCTTGTTGTACGTCTTGTTTATTACAAACGACACGTATTTTGTGTTCGAGCCGGCCATGTCGGCAATCGTTTTTAGGCTCAAGTCGGGGTTCGATATAATCTTTGTGTCGTTTGTCAGGCTGATTATTTTGCCAAGCAGGGCGTTGGCTTGTTCAGGGGTTATTTCCTGGCAGTCGTCGGCCTCTTCCCATCCTTCTTCGTCTGCGGCCGGTTCTTCCCCGTAGGCCGACATGAGCACGCTGTTGTCTTTGTCTGATTTCATCAGGTCATTGTTCCTTGCGATGAGCAGTCTTTGCACGTTTCTCAGGTTGCGGTTTTTGTTTACGAGCATGATGACGAGCATGACGGATATGGCGAAAAGGCTTGAAATAAGGATTATGACGAGCGTCTGTATGCTTATTCGTGATGTCAGCAGGCTTATTTTCTCATCGTTTTTCCTTGATTCGTATTCTTTTAGCTGTCCTTTTGCCTTGTTCATTCCCTGTGCGTGGAATATTGAGTCGGACATTTCAAGATAGAGGCTGCGGTATTTCCTGGCGGAATCCGTGGCGCCGATACCTTCATAGGCTTTTGACAGGATGCTGTAGGAGTTTACCAACATTTCCGTATTGCCAGCCAGGACCGAAGCAGCCTTGCATTCGTTGCCGCATTCAATAGCCTCCTTGTACAGTCCCTGTTTTATGCGTATATTGCCTATCTCGCCCTTCTGGTACAGGGCATATATGCCGTCAAGTCCGTTTTGTTCGGCATATCTTAGTGTCCTGAAATGCTGTTCCACCGCATCCTTGTATCTTCCTTCGGCGCACATTATCCGTGCCTTGTTGTACATTATGAAGTATTTGTAACGCCGCTCGTTCTTGCTTCCTGTGGCTTTTTCCGCTATATTGAAAAAATATTTTGCCCTGCCAACATCGCCGAGATGGCAGTATGCCGATACTATATTTATTAAGTATTTGTTCTTCAAGTCGCTGTCATCCAAGTTTTTCGACATCTTGTACCCTTTGAGGAGGTAAAACAAGTTCGACTCATAGTCGCCCAATGTTTCGTAGATGTTTGCGATGTTGCCGATACATTCCATTTCCGTACGCTTGTCTTTTTCGCTTTCCGCAGTTTCCATTCCTTTTGTGTAATATGTCAGTGCGAGCGGGTACATGCCTTCGTCGTAATATCTGTCAGCCATGGCTTTCAGCTTTTCAGCCTCGGTGCCCGCCTCGATAGCCGCTTTAACGCTATATGACACGGCGAATAAAAGGAAGGCTGAAATAATGCGTATGTACATTGAATTCTTGTACACGTATGTCTTTAATATTGTCATTCCATTAAATTGTTGTTATCTGCAAAAATAATGAAAATGGTAAACAAACAAGTCCATATGATAACAAAATCCGCGGTTTTTTTATAACATTTCTAGAATGGTAAAAAGCTGAAAGCCCTCTTGCTTGCTTTACTTGCTATATTTTTATAGATTTGCAATCAAACGTTGTTGTTCCTTATAAATCTTTTTGTTATGCATTTGAATATTCGACACTTTTTCACATTAAGCTTGTTGTTGCTCGCAGTGTGTGCAGGGATGGCTGCTCCGGCTCGTCCGGGTAAGATTGCTTACCGTCAACCAGACGGCACCGTGATAAACGTCAGTCTGCATGGGGATGAGCATTTACATTATTATTTGAGTGAAGACGGTTTTGTCTTGTTGCCGGATGGCAAACGCGTGCTTAGGTATGCGGAAGTTTCTTCTGACGGGAATGTGCTGCCTACGGGATTGGCAGCGCATGGGCAAAATGCGCGTTCGGCACAGGAGACGGAATATGTGAAAGCGATTGACCGGACGCCGATTATTGAAAGTCTGACGCGTGAGTATGTAGTCAAGCGCAAGGCCAAGGCCTATGTAGATGGAGCAGGTATGCCGGGTGAGGTGGAGAGGACATTCCCTACGACAGGTGAAATCCACGGTATCATAATCTTGGCCGAGTTTACAGACAAGAAGTTTTCACGAGATGACATATCCGACATATATAATAATATGGCAAATGAAGAGAATTACTCGGGCGAGTATTCGTCAGGCAGCATAAGGGACTATTTCGTTGCGCAGTCAGGCGGAAAGTTCGTACCCTCGTTTGACATTGTGGGGCCGGTGGAACTTCCTCATGAAACGAGTTATTATGCTAGGGACGAGGTGGCTATAGACCTAATGATTGACGCTTGTAAAGCCGCCGACGCAAATGCAGGCGTAGATTTCTCGAAATACGATTATAACGGAGACGGAATGGTGGATTTTGTTTTCGTGATATATGCGGGATACGGCCAGGCGCAGGGTGGAGGCGGAGATACAGTATGGCCGCAGTCGGTAGACCTTACTTATTATAGCTGGGACACTTATGACGGTCTGTATCTGTCACAGTCGGCATGCTCCAGCGAGCTCAGGGGCAGTACTGGCGAAATGATTGACGGGATAGGAACTTTCTGCCATGAGTTCAGCCATATACTCGGATTGCCCGACATTTACGATCCGGTATATTCAGGAATGCAAGGAATGCTCACATGGGATGTCATGGATGTTGGACTTTATAACGACGACAGCAGGACACCTGCCGGATATACGGCGATGGACAAATATACTGTAGGGTGGCTTGAACCTGTGGTACTTGACAAGCCAGCCACAGGCCTTACCCTCAACCCGTTATCTGAAACAAACGAGGCTTATTTCATCGTCTGCGGTACAGACAGAAACGAATACTACACCCTTGAGAACCGCCAGCAGACAGGTTGGGACAAGGGGCTTGGCGGTCATGGGCTTATTGTGTCACACATTCATTACGACAAGTCGATTTGGGCTAGCAACCATGTCAATACAACATCGTCGGGTTACGAGCATGTGGCCTTGGTCCCGGCCGACAATATCGCTTCGCAGGGAACTGAAGATGGCGACCCGTTCCCGGGAGTGTCTGGCAATACGCAGTTCACCGACACGTCGCTTCCTGCCGCATTCTGGCATACGACAGCTGCGGCCGTTGATTGTCCGATTACGAACATACGCGAGGAGAACGGAGTTATAACTTTCGACTTCAAGGCTGAAAGTACTGGCATAGGTGCTGTTGAAGGCGGCGTGAAGCCTTGTGTTAGCGTGGCAGGCGGGCTTGTCAGTGTTGAAAATCCTGAAGGTCTTGACGTTTGCATCTCTTCTGCTGACGGGCGTATTGTGGCAAGGTCGAAGTTCAAGACCGTCGAGTGCAGGCCGGGCAGCGGGGTTTACATCGTCAGCTGCGGCGACATTGTGCAGAAGATTGTCGTTAAATGAAATATTAATCGTTAACTTTTAAAAATCATCCGTTATGAAGAATTATTTATCTACAGCTTTTGCGGCACTGTTGCTTGCCGGCCTAAGCGTATCCGCGTATGCCACAGAAGGCAATACGGTGTCTCCTCCCCACCGTAAGGTCTATTGCTATTTCAACAACAATTATGCTTTCCCTTCAAGTGCTTACGGTTTCAGTACATTTTATCTCGACCAGCTTGACGAGGCCGAGTTGATTTATCCTTACGGCGACCAGATGAGCATTTACTCCGGCGCGGCCGTAGATGATGTCTTTTACGCATACGAATATGAGTACGATGCGTATATGGGAACACTGAACGGCAACTTCATTTCGTACGACCTTACTACCGGACGCCACACCGAGCTTGGCACAAAGGGGCTTGAAGAGATGGGCTCGTCTTTCAAGACACAAGGCATGACATACGATTATAGTTCGGAAACAATGTATGTTTTGGGTTTCAACCAGGGCGAGTCGGCTCTCTACAAAGTGAACCTTGAGGACGGGACGCTTTCTAAAAAAGCCGTATTGCAGAAAACGCTCGGCGTGATAGCGGCCGACATGGACGGCGCCATTTACGGTGTTGGAGCCTCGGACGGAGTGATTTACAAAATCAATACGGAAGACGGCTCGCTCGAGACTGTTGCGGAGACGGGCTACGGTGGAATGATGGGCAATCAGGCAATGGAGTTCGACCATTCTACTGGTTTGCTGTATTGGGCGGCGAACTCGTATGATTATGACGGAGCAAAAGAGACTTATATGCTGCGCATTGACCTGAAGTCAACCCCTGTTACGGTTGACAATCTCGGCAAGATAGGCATCAATTCGTCAATACAGGCTCTTTACATACCGTTTGCCGAGGGCGGCGATGACGCCCCGGCTGCACCTTCCGGTTTCACAGCCGTTCCTGGAGAGAAGGGCGCATTGACGGCCAAACTTAGCTGGACGGCACCCACTACGACTTTCGGAGGAGATGAGCTTGGCGGCCGGTTGACAGGCTATGTGGTTGAGCGCAACGGAGAGAAGATAGCCACGCTGCCGGCGGATGCCACAGGCTATGAGGACAGCGGCTTGACTGAAGGCGGCGAATGTGCATACGTGGTGTATGCCACCAACGAGGCCGGCAACGGAGGCAAGGCGCGTGCAAATGCCTTTGTGGGCAACGACAGGCCAGGGGCCGTAACCGACATGACATTCTCTGTGGGCGACGGCTGCGCTTCGGCAATGCTGACATGGACGGCTCCTACCGAAGGCTTCAATGGCGGATACTTCTCCGAGGAAGGTGTTACGTACAAGGTTGTGCGCCAGCCTGACAACAAGATTGTAGCCGAAGGACTTGCCGAGACATCGTTCACCGACAAGGATTTTGCCCGTCTGGGGCGCTACTCCTATGTCATCTATGCGTGCAACGCATACGGCGAAACTCCGGCCAGCGTGCCTTATTCCTACGTGTTGGGCGCGGCAATGGCAATGCCTGTGACACAGGACTTCTCCAACCTGACATATTTCGAGAACCAGTGGATGACTTATGACGGCAACGACGACACGTTCTCGTGGCTGTTCTCGTCGGAGTGGGGGTACTATCAGTTCCGTGACAACACTCCTTGTGCCGAATACATAGTCAACAGCGGCATCGAAGACGCGGGCAACGACGCTGACGAATGGCTCGTTACGCCGCCTATGAAGTTCGAGGCCGGCAAGTCGTACCGCATGAAGCTGAAGGTGCGTTGCGTGTCAGACGAGAACATGGAGCTTACTTTCGGCAGCAACAACCTGTACCAGCAGCATGAGAAGTTTGCAGACATCACTTTCAAGCCTGTGCTCAATGAAGCCGGTGACAATTGGCTGTATGCAGACTACGAGGTGGCTCTTCCGGCCGGCATTGACGGTGTCCACTGCGTCGGGCTGCACCTTGTAAGCCAGTATCCGGCCAGCCAGATGTCATACCTGCAAATATCCAATGTGACAATAGAGGAGGGCGTGCCTTCAGGCATAAGCAATGTTGAAGACGGAGCAGACACCGTGGAAGGCAAGGCCGTGTACTCTGTTGACGGAAGACTTGTCCGCGCCGACGGCAGTCTTGACGGCCTTCCCAAGGGTATCTATATCAAGGGTGGAAAGAAATATGCCGTGAAATGACGCGTGGCTGACCTTTGGCCGGCTGCCAAGGCCTGAATTTACGCTGGCCATGCCGTGCCGGTTGGCGGTTTGTACACCCGCCTGTAGGAGTACGTCCACAGGCGGGGTACATTTCTCCGTCTGTTACAGGCTGCGCTCTCGCCGTCAGCCACGTGTGCGCATTAACGGGGTCCGCGCCCCTAACGCCCGTCCGCCAGCCCGTATGTGGCCGCATTCCGAATGTCCTGAATCGTGCCCTTTATTTCGTTTCGCAAGCCTCCAATGTGTGTTTTTTTTCAGGTGTGCGCTTGCGGTACGGCCGTTTTTTCATAACTTTACGCCGTAAACCAATAACATCACCACTATGAGCAGGATTAAGGAGGCGGCAATCATAGCCGTAGGCATTATCGTTTTGGGGCTGTGCGTAAAGTCTGGGCTTGACGGTTTCTCGGGCAAGGACCGCAAGGTTACGGTCAAGGGCCTTTCGGAACGCGAGGTCGAGGCCGACAAGGTGACATGGCCGATACTGACGAAGGAAATCGGCGACGACCTTCCCTCGCTTTACACGCGTATCAACAGCACTACGGCCAAGGTAAAGGAGTTCTTGAAGCAAAACGGTGTGAAGGACGCGGAGATAAGCGTCAACGCGCCAGTCGTGGTCGACATGAACGCCGAGCGGTACGGAGTGCAGAACCATGACTACCGTTACAACATAACGTCAACGGTCACGGTGACCTCGCGCAACGTGAAGCTTGTGCGCTCGATAATAGCCCGTCAGGGCGAACTGCTGAAGCAGGGCGTGGCCGTGGTCGACGGCGGTTACGGCAACGGAGTAGTGTACGAGTACGTATCGTTCCAGCAGATGAAGCCCAAGATGATGCAGGAGGCCATCAAGAACGCCGAGCAGACGGCGCGGCAGTTTGCCGAGAACAGCCAGAGCGAGCTTGGGAAAATACTCGAGGCCGGCCAGGGGCAGTTCACCATAACCGACCGCGACGGCAATACACCTTATATAAAAAAGCTGCGCGTGGTCTCGACTGTGACTTATTCGCTGAAGGACTGACGGCGCATTGCTGCCGGCCGGTTGTCAGCGGTTTTTCAAAAGACGGCCTTTTGCAACGCGAAAGGCCGTCTTTTGCATGCTTGAAGGTGGCCTTTTACAACGTGAAAGGCCACCTTTGAGGTTTGCATGCCCTCTTTGCCGGTGCATGCAACCGGTCTTATGGCTTTATGTCTGAATAATTGTTAACGCACACATCGACGCGTAGCCCATGACTTCAATTGTTGTTTTTACACTTGTAATTTCAAGGGCGTTTTTACTTTAAGAACGTTAAATATTTGCCTAAAATCGCAAATATTGTATATTTTAACATGGAAAATTTTGTAAATTTGGCTTTTAGTGCTATAATTGCATCGTTGTTTTAATTTCACAAATATTTTTAATTAATTCTTTAAACACTATGAAGCACTTATTCTTATTCTTGTGTGTGTTCTTTGGGCTTTCTTCTTTTGCCCAGGTGGTATCTCCTCCTCCGCTCTATGAGTTGAGTGGAAAAGAACCTTCAGTTCCGTCTACCCCCCCCCTATAGCCAGGTAGACAAGCAGGCTTCGGATGGATATTTTTCTCCTGTAGTTGTCAATAGTATTGGCTCCAATGTCAATGTAAGAGAGGCCAATACCCTTCCTTTTGAAAACTTTTCCGGAATAGCGGCAGAGGCGAAAAAACTGCAGGTGAGGCTTGTGGGAAAGAGACGCGCCGACATTCCCGACGGCAAGGCACGCATAATATTGAAGGTAGGCGAGACCTGGAATGACAATGACGGCTATTCAATATGGCTTGACAAGGACTGCACCATAGAGCATGCGGTAATGGACGAGCTTATGCCCGTTGTGCAAGCCTTTGGGGAGTGCGAGATAATAATCCCGAAGGGAGCCACCACTACCTCCGGTTTCGCGATGGCCAACACAACTACTGTGGAAGACATTGACGCAGGCACTTATGATTTCCTCGTGACGAACCCCGACCCGGACGATGGAGCGGTGTACGTCGTGTACGTCATGAGCGACTCGCACGAGCATAACATGACTTTCGTAAGCGGATATGAGTACACTTTCGATGTAGGAGTTTATAGCGACCCGTCAGGTAAGCATGACATGTCGATATTGACGGCCAACTCGGATGTTGACCTTCATATAAAGCGCTCGAGCGAGCCCGGAAGCGGGAAGCTTACAGATGCGGAGACCGTGTCATTTACTCTTAACAATTCCGGCGATGCCGACTGCAAGGGATTCGTGGCAAGTTACAGCATAGACGGCAGCCCGTTTGTTGAAGAGACGTCTGATGCTGTCATAAAGGGCAACATGCAGGAAGTGTACAAGTACACATTCAAAACTCCGGCCGACCTCTCAGCGGAGGGCCAGCACACAATCGTAGTCAAGGTGCAGGGCGTAGGCGAGGCTCTGGTCATGGAAGACAATATGGTTGAGAGGATTGTCGAGAACAGGAGCACGTCGAGGGATCTTCCTTACGAATGCGACTTCAAGGACAAAGACGACCCTGCTGAATGGAACATGATAGACGCTGACGGCGACAACGTAACATGGAGGGTTAACCAGCTGTCGAACAGTCCCGAATTTTACAAGGCTGACAGCTACAATGCTCATGACGACTACATGATAATGGCTGCGCCGGTATCAATGGAACCGGGAATATACACCATCGAGCTTAAGTACGGTTCGAATGCAGGCGACCCGGGCGACAACTTCTCCCTGCTTTATGGACAGAGCAACAACCCGGAAGAAATGACATTAATCAAGAAGTTCGAAGACTATCCTGCCGGAACAACAAACGGTGCGGTGGAAGTTGAAATCAAGGAAAAAGGCGACTATTACTTCGGATTCTACACAGACGCGCAAGCCGAAGAGAGTTATGTCTGCACCGACATCACGTGGTTCAAGATATACGCAGGCTCCAACACCGGTGCACCAGACCTTGTGATTGACAAGGTTATTCTGCCGATGTCGAGCACCAACATGACAGACTTTGACATCCAGGTGGAAGTAAGAAACATCGGCATTGCTCCGATAGAATCCTTCAACCTTACTGCAACAAGGATGAACGAAGAGTTCGTGTCAGAGAGCTATACTGTACCTGTTGAGGTAGGCGGTAAGGCCGTTGTCACAATGAATATGCCCAAAGACTATGAACTGCTTCCCGGCACATACTCAATCACAGTCGATGCGACGTACGTGATGTCAAAGGCGGGCGTAGCCGAGACCAACACATCCAACAACAGCGGATACAGCTCGTTCATAAACTTTGAAGAAGCTGAACTCCCGTTCATTTCCGACTTTACTAACTCTGAGGGCGGCCGTTATTGGTGGTATGACGCCAACAGCTGGCTGTACAACTCGACAGTCGGCGGATGGCAGTGCCTGAACGCGGACAACCCGTTTGTTTCACGCGGCATTCAGCTGAAGGCAGGCAAGACCTACCGCATAACCTACAACCGCAGGGCCGGTATGAACTATCTGGGAATACTCCTTGGTGATGACTATAAGATCATCGTGGGCGAAAACGGCTCGGACTTTACCGGATGGAAGGAAATCGCAAATATTGTTGACGACTATTCGGAAGAGATCTTCGCAGAGAAATATGTTGACTTCACGGTCGACAAGGACGGTCTCTATCAGCTGGGCTTCCAGATGACAGGCTGGGTAAACACAACCTATCCGTTCTATCTGCGCAACGCAATTGTAAGCGAGGTTGTAGAGAAAGATGTCAAGATTAACGCTCCGTCGCACATGCCTACAAGAGTTCCGGTATCACAGGGCGGTGAGTTTGAGGCTACAGTTCCTGTTTCCAACGTCGGCTCAACACCGGTTTCTGGTACGATAGACGTAACGGTTGACGGCGAACTCATCGGCCAGGGAACGTTCACTGACGTTGCAGTTAATGACACTGTTGACGTTGTCGTTCCTGTAACCCTGAACGGCGAAGAAGGAACTTCAATGGCTCTTGACATATTCGCGAATGTGGAAGGCGAAGCCGAAGGCAATCTTTACAACAACAACCAGAAGTTCAACGTCATGATGACCAAGAACGAAATGGCTTACGACCAGATTCCTGATGGCGTATATTATGGCAACCAGCCTAACAACCCGGACGTAGGCGCAGTAGGCAACGGCGGCGAACTTGAGATGGGTATCGTATTCCATTTCAACTATGACACCAAGATTGCAGGTATGTCAGTGGGATGGGCCGTAGAGCAGGAGATGGAAGACGTTGTACTGAGCGTCTACAAGTGGAATCCCGTGCCTGACGCAGACGGTTACTTCCCGTTGGACGATCCTCTGTACACTCTCAACGTAGTCAAGGAATACGGCGTAGGTTCTTCACAGACGGAGTACATGTTTGACAAGGTGCTTGACCTTGCGGCTGGTGACTACATAATGTCTGTCAAGGTTCCCACCAACTGGCCTTTGGCTGTTGACAAGAAGGATCCCGGCATGTGTTACGCTTTGTTCGACTACGGCAACACAAGGTTCGCTGCTGACAATTCTGGACAGGGCCTTGGCACATTGGCAATACGCGCGCTGCTGTCTGACGAAATAGGAAGTTCCATCGGTTCGGTAGACGCTACCGGCGCGACACTCAGGCTCTATCCTAACCCCGCAAGCGAGACGCTTTACATCACTTCGGGCAACGACGAGATAACAGGCGTGTCTGTCTATTCGGCTTCCGGCACACTGATGTGCACCTCTGAAGTCAATGGTGGAACATTCTCTTGCAACGTCTCAAGCTATACCCCGGGCGTTTATTTCGCAAGGGTTGCCACGAAGGCCGGAACAGAGGTTATGAAGTTCGTTGTTAAGTAAACAAGTCTTATATCTTTCTTTTCAGCAATAAAGATTATATATCCTTTAAATCGGTTGGCGTACTTTTTTGCGCGCCAGCCGATTTTTCAAAGACAAGACATTAATGAGATAATTTAAACGCTTATTCATGAAAAGACATATTTGTTTGTTCCTTGGTGCGGCGTTATGCCTTGGAGCCAGTGCCCAGCCAGCAGAACCCATTATGCCAAACAAGGCTGCTGGAACTTCTTACGATGTCAAAGTCAGTTTCCCGAAGGCTTTGCCGAGCTATCTGCCCATGATGCTTGTTGACGGTATGCCAATCAAGGCTCAGGTTGCCAACCTTGGCAGCGAGACGGTCTCGGGTAAAGTCACCTTCACATTGGGTGGCGCCGATATTGGCACTGCGGAGTTTTCCGACCTGGCTTCGAAAGACAGTGTTGAAGTATCAGTCACCATGGCTGGCGACATGGAGCTGCCTACGGCAAAGTCGTCATTTGAAGCATCTGTTGCTTTGGACGGCGCCGAAGACGAAGATCCGTCGGACAACGTTGCGACAGAAGAAGTGACCATAACAGAGCATGAGTTCGCTTATGACCATGCAACCCCGGCGATGTACGTTGACAAATACGCCCTCGGTTATGACGAGATTTCGGCGATATCTCTTTATGCGGTATCTTTCCATGTTTCGAATCCCGTCATGCTTGACTCTATTTCCGCAAGTTTCGGAAAGAACGAAGGAGAAAGTTCCAGCGTATATATATATAAATGGGACGCGGAGAGCGACCCGGTTGATGTAGATGAAAGCCAGCCTGTAATAGTAAAGGAGTACAGCATGGGCGATCAGGTATGTTTCGAAACGTTCAAGCGTGGTGAAGGCCGCGGTAAGCATTACTATTCACTGGAAGAGCCTCTCTATCTGGAGCCGGGCGATTACATGGTGTCTGTATCGTTTAACGGTCGCGGTATATCCACTGATTTGAAGATGCCCAACCAGATGTATTTCCTCTATGCAACTACAGACGGCATTCGTGCCCTTGACTGGTCAGCTTACGGACTTGGTACACCGGCTATCCGTACATACGTCAGCGATGTTCCCGCAGGATTGAGCGCGCCGCAGGTCGGTGACAACGGTTCAGGGGCAAGCATCAGCGTTAAAGGTACGGAGCTGTCAGTTGAGACAAGTTCTACCAAGCTTGAAGATGTCACGGTCTACACTGTTTCGGGTGCGGCTGTGTTCCATGCAAAGGCTGGCGGTAACAGTTATAAGTGCGACTTGTCAGTCCTCAATCCGGGTGTTTACATGGCAAAGGCCAATACGGACAAGGGCACTTGTGTCAAGAAGTTTGTTATAAAGTGAGACCGTAATGCCTGATATGTGTTCCTGTCGGTTAAGGCGGCGAACTGTCCGTGTGGGACACATATTGTTGTATATTAAAAATGAGAATATGAAGATAAAACATATACTTGCGGCGGTATTTTTGGCCGCTTATTTCCCGCTGACGGCGTCAGCAGTACCGGCGGATCCGCGTCCGAGACAGGTACGTCAGCCTGACGGCACCATGTTGACAATCGTTGTCAGGGGCGACGAACGCGGACACATGGTGTATACAAGCGACGGTGTTCCACTGTTCCATAACGCGGCCACCGGCGCATACGAGTACGCCAAGTTGAACAATGGCAACATAGTTGGCAGCGGCATTGTCGCAACAGAAGCCGGCATGAGGGATGCCAATGCTAAAACCTACATCGGAAACCTTGATGTCGAGGCCATGATCCGGACAACGGCGGAGAAGGCCAAGGTTGGCAAATACAATGTCAAGCAGACCAGGGTGCGCATAAACGACTTTCCGGCTACGGGCAAGCAGAAGTGCCTTGTGATACTTATGGATTTCCCCGACGCCCAATTCAGTATAGACAATCCGAAAGAGCTTTTTACGAGGATGCTCAATGAGGAAGGTTTTACTTATGAGAACGGCGCCAACGGCAGTGTGCGTGATTTCTATATCGCTTCATCATTCGGTAAGTTCCAGCCGGAGTTCGACGTTGTAGGCCCGGTAACGCTGTCACAGTCTTATAGGTTCTACGGCGAGAACATGGGTAGTGGTAATACGGATGTCAAGTTTAACGAAGCCATAGTCGATGCGTGCGAGAAGCTTGACAATGAAGTTGATTTCTCACAATATGACGCCGACGGGGACGGATATGTAGACAACATCTACTTCTTCTATGCCGGATACGGAGAAGCCGATACGGGTGTCGCCGATTATATATGGCCGCATTCTTACTACCTGTTGCAGGGGTATGGCACAAAGTTGGAGCTTGACGGAGTCCGGGTTGACCGTTATTCGTGCGGAAACGAGATAAACGGCAAGGACGACAACATAACCGGAATCGGTACGTTTGTGCATGAGTTTGGCCATGTTCTTGGCCTTGCCGATCACTATGCCACTGATTCTTACGCAATGTACGCCCAGGTAGACCCGGGAGAGTGGGACACTATGGCTTCAGGCTCGTACAACAACAACATGCACACTCCTCCGCTTTTCTCGGCATTCGAGCGTGCAGAGCTTGGTTGGCTCGAATACACCGACCTGACAACGGCGGTTGACGAAACGCTGACCCTGCCCAAACTCAGCGACAGCAACAAGGCATACAGGATAAAGTCGCCACGTAATGAAAACGAGTACTACATCTTTGAGAACCGCCAGCAGGAGGGGTGGGACGCTTATCTGCCCGGTCATGGATTGCTGCTGTGGCACATCGACATGGATGAAGATGCGTGGTTTGACAATGTTGTGAACAACGACACGGAGCATCAGATGGTTGACATTGTTGAGGCTGACGGCATGCCTGGTCCCGCCTCTTACGCTGGCGATCCCTTCCCCGGCGCGAATGGCGTTGATGAAATAGAACTTTCTTCATGGTGGAACAAACAGATGGTGAGGGTTTACGACATTGTGGAAGAAGACGGCAACATACGCCTGTCGTTGTTTGGCGCTGATTATCAGCTTCCGGCTCCTTCCGGCCTTGCCGTGGCTGAGCTCGGAGATGACAATTTCACTTTGGAATGGGACAAGACCGATGGCGTCGATTACCTGCTTACCTTGCAGAAAGACAACGGCCAGGGAGGTTTTGAAGCTGTGCCCGGATACAACAGTCTTAACATTGGCAATGTGGGTACATATACCGTCACAGGCATCGAGGCTTCTACGACCTACAACGTAGAATTGAAGTATAAGTCATCCGAGTATACGTCTTATCCCGCAACAATAAGCGTCACGACCAACGAGCTTGCCTTTGTCAAGAGTTCGCCTACAGGTCTTGCTGTCACTGACGTGACACCTACGGGATTCACGGCTACGTGGAACGAGATGGATATGGCAGACGATTACCTGATAACATTGGCCAGCCATGACTACGTAAAGCAGGAAGCAGCCAAGGGGTATGACTTCACAGACAAAGCCGACGGAATGCCCGGGGCTTGGAGCACAAACTGCACGCAGTACAACAGCTCGATAGGCTGGTATGGCGAGGCCGCTCCGGCTATGCGTATGTCTGAAGATGCGAGCTATCTCGTTGTGGCTTATCCTTCAACACGTATCGAGAACCTTTCATTTTGGTGCCGCTCAAGCGTGGGTGGAAACAAAATCAGAGTGGAATTAAGCGACGGCTCGGCATGGAGCACCCTGGCTACCCTCGATGCGCCGACAACCGGCACCGTACTTAACGTGCAGGTAGGCCAGGAAGGAATGCTGAGGCTGGTGTTCGAACGTGCCAACGGCTATGTTGTGATTGATGATGTTTACACCGAGTGCAGCGATATAGTAAGCACACCGGTAAGCGGATACAACGGAGTGTCTACCGGCGGCAAGACAACATTTACCTTTGAGAACCTTGACGAAAACAAGTTGTACGGCTTCGCGGTCAAGGGCGTGAACGGCTCTGAAGAGTCGAGCCTGTCTGACGAGTATATCGTACAGCTCGGAACTTCTGGCATCACGGCGCCTGAGACGCAGGCCGGCGACGGACGCGAGGCCATATACGACCTGCAAGGCCGCCGTATGCCCGAGGGCGCGCTGCCGCGCGGCATATACATCGTAAAGAAAGAAGGACAGCCGGCACGCAAGGTCGTTGTCCGGTAAAGTCGGTTGCCGCGCTTCGGCGCGGCAATCAATAAGGTTAAAATAATAAATATACAAACGAATGAAAAAGAAACTTTTAGCAGTGTGCTTCGCTATGCTCGCACTGCCGTCAATGGCTGACGACGAGAGTCTCGTCATATATATGTCCGACGGTTCCGCGAAGCAGACGTTTGCCATGTCTGACATCGGCAAGCTGACGTTTGGCGACAGCAACTTCACCGTGAGTACAAGTAAAGGGGCGACCCCGTTCGTTTACGGCTCTGTAAGGAAAATCGTGTTTGAAGGACTTTCTTCAGGCATCGGAACCGTAGTGAGCGAAGACAACAGCCTTAAGGCGTACTACCGCAACGGCTTCTTGGGCGTTGACGGTTGGCCGCAGGGTCGTGTGGCCAGGGCTTCTGTCTACGGCATCGACGGTTCGTCAGTGATGGCCTTTGACAAATGGGACGGCACGCCCATCAGCGTGAGCGGCCTGAATCACGGCGTATATATATTCAAAGTAGGTAACAGCAACATCAAATTCGTAAAACAATGAAAAAACTTTTTTCTTTATTCATAATGTGCCTTCTCGGCACAATGTCGCTCTTTGCGCAGACAAATCCCAACCGTGTATTAATCACTGACAAGTCAGGTAACACGAAGAGTTATCTGGCCGAGCGTGTGGACAGCATCTGGTTCGCACAGGTTGAAGGCCGCATTGCCGCCGACATAGAATACCTTGGCTATGTTGAAGGTGGCGGTGAAAATGAAGAGGATGTGATACAAGTGAAGATTACACGCACACCGGGATGTGAGGCGTTCAAAATAGACTGCCTTCCGAAAAACAGGGCAGATATGCTTGGCTCCGAAACTGCCATAGCCAGCTATCTCGACCAAAGTGGTTTGGAACTGTATTGGCAAGATTTCACAGCCGCCAATATGAGCGGTTATGAGTTCCAGTCAGGCGTCGAGTACAGCATCATCACTCTTGGCTATGACATGTACGGCACGCCTTGTGGTGCCAATAGGGTCGACTTCACTGCTCCGAAGAAGCCTTTGGTAGGCGACTGCAGCATTGATTACGAGATATTGACTGCAACCAAAGACGCAATAACCATACATTTCACGCCGGCTTCTGGCGTGGCCGGTTATGCGGCGCTGCAGTTCCCTGCAGGGACGGCCGAAGAGAATTTTGAGATGGTAGGCTCGATGTTCGGCTTCAACAGCATGGGCGACTACATCAAGGGTATGGGCTTCAATGGTGTAGGCGAGCAAACTTTTACCTGGGAGAGAAACGACCCCTGCACCGAATACGAGGTATACGTACAGGCATGGGATGTTAACGGCACATACGCCGACATGCTTATAGTGCCTGTCAAGACTGAAAATGTTGGCGGCGAAGGCGTTGCCGAGATGACTATCGAGATTGGCGAGTTCGGAATCAGCAACGACGCATATTACCAGGTAGTGACTTATACCCCCAACGACCAGGTAGCAATGCACCGTGACATGCTCATAGAAAACAATACTCCAGATGCTGAAGACGAGGAATACATATTGAACTACCTGAAGGCCGACAACCCGATGGATCCGAATTGGAACCAGTTTGGTGTAGATGTGGCATATTGGAACGCCGACCCCAACACCGAATACATAGCATATTCAATCGCTAAGAACAAAAACGACGAATGGGGGCCGCTGGCGAAGGTGAAGTTCACTACTCCGGCCGAGCCTGAAAATGCGGCCAAGAAGGCGAAGACTGTCAACGGTATGCCTGTACGCAAGGCTACGCCTAATGCTAAGGCCAAGGGCGCATTCCAAATGTCTCAAGGCAAGGCTCTCCAGGTATCTGCAAAGAAAAAACAGAGTCTTGTGGAGCAATAAACGGGCGGGGCGCATAGCCCTCGCTTGAAAGGCAAAGGCCGCAAAAACCATGCCGTTCATGGTTTTGCGGCCTTTTATCGTCTGAAAGGTGGCATATCAGCCTCTAAAAGGCCTTCTTTCGCGGACCAAAAGGCCACCTTTCTCTTTTTAACATCTTTTTGTCGGCATTTCGGCCCGGTGCCTGATGCAAACGCTTGCGGTACCGAAAAAAATCCGTATATTTGCAAACTTGATGGTTGCCGATGCCGCAGGATGAGCCTGCGGACGGCCTGAAACAAAAAGAAACATATGCACAAGGCAGGATTTGTGAACATAGTTGGCAACCCCAATGTGGGCAAGTCGACACTGATGAACCGGCTTGTGGGCGAGCGTATAAGCATTGCCACGTTCAAGGCGCAGACCACGCGCCACAGGATTATGGGCATAGTGAACACTGACGACATGCAGATAGTGTTCTCGGACACGCCCGGAGTGCTCAAGCCCAACTACAAGCTGCAGGAGTCGATGCTGGCTTTCTCGGAGTCGGCGCTGAAGGATGCCGACGTGTTGCTTTACGTCACAGACGTTGTGGAGAACCCGGAGAAGAACATGGACTTCCTTGATAAGGTGAGGAAGATGACCATCCCTGTGCTGTTGCTCATCAACAAGATTGACGAGAGCGACCAGACGAAGCTTGGCGAGCTTGTGGAGAAGTGGCACACGCTGCTGCCCGATGCCGAAATCCTGCCAATCTCGGCCAAAAACAAGTTTGGCACGGACATCCTCCTGAAGCGGATAAAGGAGCTGTTGCCCGACTCGCCGCCGTATTTCGACAAAGACCAGCTTACCGACAAGCCAGCGCGCTTCTTCGTAAGCGAGATAATAAGGGAGAAAATCCTTCTCTATTACGACAAGGAAATACCTTACTCGGTCGAGGTGACGGTGGAGAGCTTTAAGGAGGACGACCGCCACATACACATCAACGCAGTGATATATGTCGAGCGCGACTCGCAGAAAGGCATCATCATAGGGCACCGGGGCGTGGCCCTGAAGAAGATGAGCACAGAGGCGCGCAAGGCTCTTGAGCGCTTTTTCGGCAAGCCCGTTTACCTTGAAACCTTCGTGAAGGTGGACAAGGACTGGCGCAGTTCGAAGCGCGAGCTTGACAACTTCGGGTATAATCCGGAGTGAGTTTGACTAAGGATTAAAAGTGAAGGGTGGATAATTGATTTGCTCTTGAAGTATGAATAATTGTGAAGTCAGTGTCGTTCGTCGTCGTGTGACAATCCGGTTTGTGTCGGATTTTTCACCCTTCGTTCTTCACTCTTCATTTTAAAAATAAGTATATGGCAAATTTAGTAGCGATAGTAGGCCGCCCGAACGTGGGCAAGTCTACACTTTTCAACCGCCTTACCAAGTCGCGCCAGGCCATCGTCAGCGATGTGGCCGGCACCACGCGCGACCGCCAATATGGCAAGTGCGACTGGAACGGGCGCGAGTTTTCCGTAGTAGATACAGGCGGATGGGTCGTCAACTCTGACGACATATTCGAGGAAGAGATACGAAAGCAGGTCATTGTGGCTACAGAGGAGGCCGACCTTGTGCTGTTTCTCGTTGACGTGGGCACAGGTGTGACCGATCTTGACGAGGACGTTGCCGCCATTCTCCGCCGCACAAAGCTGCCCGTATTGCTTGTCGTCAACAAGGTGGACAACAGCGCACAGCAGTTTTACGCAGCCGACTTCTACAAGCTCGGCTTGGGAGACCCCATCTGCATAAGCAGCATTAGCGGCGGCGGTACCGGCGACCTGCTTGACATCGTGGTGTCAAAGCTCAAGGAAGACAGCGGCGAACTGCTTGAAGAAGGCATACCGCGCTTCGCCGTTGTAGGCCGCCCCAACGTAGGCAAGAGCAGCATAATCAACGCCTTCATAGGCGAAGACCGCAACATTGTGACCGAAATAGCCGGCACGACGCGCGACAGTATCTACACGCGTTACGACAAGTTCGGCTTCGACTTCTACCTTGTCGATACGGCTGGAATACGCCGCAAGAGCAAGGTTACGGAGAACTTGGAGTTTTACAGCGTGATGCGCTCAATCCGTGCAATCGAGAATTCGGATGTATGCATACTCATGCTCGACGCCACAAGGGGCATAGAGATGCAGGACATGAACATCTTTCAGATTATACAGAAGAACAACAAGAGCCTCGTCGTGGTGGTGAACAAGTGGGACCTCGTGCCCGACAAGAACCAGAAAGTAATCGACACGTTCACCAACGCAATACGTGAGCGCATGGCTCCGTTCACCGATTTTCCCATAATCTACGCCTCGGCGCTGACAAAGCAGCGCATTTTCAAGGTGCTCGAAACGGCAAAGGATGTGTATCTTAGCCGCAAACTGAAAATCGGGACGACACGGCTCAACGAGGTCATGCTGCCCCTTATCGAGGCTTATCCGCCGCCTTCAATCAAGGGCAAGTACATCAAAATCAAGTACTGTTCGCAGCTTCCGAACACGAAGATACCGTCGTTTGTGTTCTATGCAAACCTGCCGCAGTACGTCAAAGAGCCTTACAAGCGCTTCCTCGAGAACAAAATCCGCGAGAACTGGAAGCTCACCGGCTCGCCGATTAATATCTTTATAAGGCAGAAATAATTTGTTAAGAAGTTAAAGGAGTTATGGGAAGTTAAAGAAGTTAGAGCCAAATGACTTGTTAAATGAACAATGATTAATGAAAAATGAATAATCATATAGATGAAGGCGTATGCCCAATTATTCATTTTTCACTTTTAATTCTTCACTTAACAAGTCATTTGGCTCTAACTTCTTTAACTTCCCATAACTTCTATAACTTCTAAAAATATCCTTCCATGCGTAAACTTTTCATTTTTACACTGACTTGTTTCGCCCTGTCTTTTTTCTCCTGTTCGGGCGAAAAGAAACCTGACGACGCGGCTGCGAGGGCTGCAAAGGAGTATTATGACTCGCTCTTTGCCCGGAACTACGCTTACTTTGTGCGCGGCATGTACCTGCCTGATACCATTCCGCCGTCATACCGCGAGCAGCTTGAAGCCAACGCCTCGATGTTCGTGGGGCGCATGGAGGCGGAACACCGCGGCGTAAGCGGCGTGCGCATCATGCGCTTTGTCAACGACACGATAATGTCGCCCGACAAGAAATCGCACGTCCGCACATCAGACGTTTTCCTCGTGCTGTGCCTCGGCGACAGCCTGAACGAGGAGGTGGTCGTGCCTATGGTCCACCACAAAGGCCGCTGGCTCATGCGGTAAAGAAGTAGTGACGGTAAATTATCTTTGATGTCAGTCGAAGTAATCGTATCTCTCGGTGAAGAACTTTTCTATTTCTTTTATCAAGTTGGGATTTTCTTCGAGAGCCTCGTTGTTTATCAGCATATATGCGCTTTTTCCTTGTTTTCCTTGTGGTAAAATCTTTCCGTGCTGAAATATGTCGCCACAATCCTTGAATAAAACCGGTAACGCTTCGTGCAGCAGGTGTTGTCTTCGTCCATGCCGTTTGCCCCTATGAAACCGAATGACGCTTTATGGTCTTTTTCATATATTGAAAGCATGATGTTAATGCACGTGTTGATTATCCTTCTTGGCTCATAAGTGTTTGTCGCTATGCGGTATTTGTTTTTTGAATGCTGCATGTTTTTCAGGTAGAACTTTACGGCGTAAATATGATATTTGTAAACTTCTACCCGTACAATGTACGTGAGATTTGATTTTGTTGACTTGAAAGTGTACAGCATTAAATGAGAAAAGCCCTCGTCAGGCTTTTCCTCATATTCGTTCATTATGAAGTGGAATGGATATGAACTTTCAAGCATTACAGCAAATATGAATATACGGGAATTCGCCTTTTGTCCAATTCCTCTCTTGTAACATCGGTAAATACAAAATCCTTCTCCAAAGATTGGTCTGCCAATCTTTGGTTTCTTTTGTCAGGATTTGATATTTTATGTCCCATATTTGTATGCTGTTTAATAATATTCTTCCTTTCCTTTTGCAAAAATAAGCAGAAAAAGTAAGATTGCAAAATTATGTGTTGAATAATAAGTTTTTATTTTATGTCTGATGGAATGAAAAGTGTTCGTGAAGTGATTGCGCTTTTATTCTTCTTTCTTTTGTTTCTCAATGGAACACAATATCTTTCAGAAGACCGCCCACCCACGGTTCTTCCGCCTTTCCCTTTGGCATTTTTAGCGGTGGTGTCTGTGCCGCTTTCCTGCTTGTTATGCGGCGGTTCAGCTTTAGCCGCATGGTGTCGCGCACAGCTATGGGGCGGTTAATGGTTGTCGTGGTGCTGTCGTTTTTCTGTTCTGTAAGGTTCTTTTGTGCTGTGTCCTTTGTCTGTTGGTTTTGCTGGCAGTATGCAGGCGTGCAAAGGGTGGTGGCGGCAAAGAGCACTATTGTCGGCAATATATTATTCCTTATGCTGCTTTTCATGACTGTGGCTTTTAATGTCTGTTCAATGCAAAAGTACAAAATTATTTTGTCGGTTGTATCTTTTCAGACTTATTTTTCCAGTATTTGGCAAGTCACTGGCAATCAATTATTTACGCGGCGATGATTTAAGGCGTTGCAAAAGGTGCTCTTTCGCCGTGCAAAAGGTGGCCTTTTGGCGTGTAAAAGACGGTCTTTCGCAATGCAAAAGATGGCCTTTTGTAAATCTCTTTACTGTTAACCGCAAACTAAAAGCCCCTAAAAGCGTGTGCTGCTTTTAGGGGCTTGCATGTTGATGCGCCTGTAGCCTTGGCGCGTCAGGCGGTATGGGCCACGGCCTTTTCCAAGAGTTCGGGCAGTTGGAAGGTTGCGGCTTTAATCCGCGTGATTAGCTCCCGGCCTGCGGCTGTCGGTATGAAGTTCATCTGCCGCTTGTCTTTCTGCCCCACCTGACGGGTTATCAGGTCTTTTTCCTCGGCCGAACGGATTACTTTCGACGCGTTCGAGTGCGACAGTCCGAGTGCGTCGGCAAGCTCGCTCGATGTCATCCGGCCTTTGTCAAGCAGGGTGCAGAGCAGCATCCCCTCGTTAAGCGATATGCCGTAGGTCTTCGAGAACGAACTTTCAAACTCGGCTATGGCGCGGTACAGGTCGCGTATTTTGCATAAAGTGTTGTCCATCTTGCTTTTAAGTCTTATGGTGATGACGATGCGTTAATCCGTGCCGGGGCATCAGATGAAGAGGTTTACATTAGCCTTGTCGGCGCGTTCCATGTAGGTTGCCACGCCTCCTATGGTCACGCCGTCAAGCAGTTCTTCGCGGCTTACGCCCATCACGTCCATCGACATTTGGCAGGCGATGAACTCTACGCCCTGCTGCCGTGCCTGTTCGCGCAGTGTTTCAAGCGAGTCAACGCCCTTTTGCTTCATCAAGTAACGCATCATCCGGCTGCCGATGCCCAGCATGTTCATCTGCGACAGCTTCAGCTTCAGCGAGTTAGAGGGCAGCATCCAGCCGAACATCCGTCCGAAAATGTCTTTCTGCACGACGGGTTTATGCACTTTCTTGATGACGTTCAGTCCCCAGAACGTGAAGAATATCGACACTTTCTGGCCTGTGGCCGCCGCGCCGTTGGCCAGCACGAAGGTTGCAAGAGCTTTGTCAAGGTTGTCGCTGAACATGATGAATGTCTTGCCGCGGCCGCCCGTCGGGGCTATCGCCGGGGTGGGGCAGTCGTTTCCTTTCTCAATAACTACCGTGTAGCGGCCTTTGTTCTCGCTCTTTCCGATGAGCTTGTTGCCTGTCGTGTTGCACCATGCTTCCGCGTCGCGGGCAAATCCGGCGTCGGTAGCCGTCACCTCCACCCGTTGTCCCGGCGCGGCATTGTCAATCGCCTGCTTCACTTTCATTATCGGTCCGGGGCATTGCAGTCCGCAGGCGTTAATCTTCAGCGTGTCCGTGCCGTTGCTGCCGCCTGCCGTCGGGGTGGCTTCGGTGTTTTGAGGGGAGGGCGGCGGAACCGGTGCCGTTGCCGCGGCGAATGTCTTGTAGCCGCCGGTAAGGTTGCGCACGTTGCTATATCCGTGCCCTGTGAGTATGCGCAATGCAAGATAACCGCGCAGTCCGACGGCGCAGAACAGCACCACGGGCTTGTCCGTCGGTATCTCGTCAAGGCGGTTGCGCAGCTCGTCCACCGGGATGTTTACCGCTCCGGGTATCGTGCCGAACGAATGTTCCTCGGCTGTGCGGACGTCAATCAGCGTCACATTGTCCTTTTTCGCCTGCAGTTCGCGCCATGTGATGACAGGCATCGCGCCGCTGATTATGTTGGAAGCGACGTAGCCTGCTATGGCAATCGGGTCTTTGGCCGATGAGAAAGGCGGTGCGTATGTGTGCTCGGTCTGCGTCAGGTCATACACTGTTCCGCCGCGCTTGATTAGCTGCGCAATCTGGTCAATGCGCTTGTCAACGCCCTCATAGCCGACGCATTGCGCCCCGTAGAGCTTCCCTGTGGTAGGATGGAAGGTCAGTTTCAGCGTCAGCGGAAGTGCGTCGGGGTAATATCCGGCGTGCGATGACGAGTGAATAACCGAACTGCGGTAGTCCATTCCCATCTGCTTCAGGCGCTTGGCGGCCAGTCCGGTAGAGGCCACTGTGAGGTCGAACACTTTTGCGATGGACGTTCCTATCGCGCCTTCGTATTTCACAGTGTTGCCTAATGCCATGTTGTCGGCAACTATGCGGCCTTGCCGGTTGGCAGGGTTCGCAAGGTAGTTGAGCCACGGCTTGCCGGTAAGCGGATGCGGAAACTCGATTGCGTCGCCGACGGCGTAAACGTCCTTTGCCGATGTTTGCAGGTAAGAGTCAACCCAGATGCCGCCCGTTTCGCCGGTTTTTATGCCTGCGGCCTTGGCCAATGCCGTGGCCGGACGCACTCCGATAGACAGCAGTACCATGTCGGCAACGATGCTTTTGCCGCTTTTCAGGTGTGCCGTCAGGCCGTTTCCGTCGCGGCTGAAGCCTGTCACTCCTTCTTCAAGGTACAGCGAAACGCCCTTGTCGGCAAGGTGTTGGTGGATTGGAGCGGCCATGGAATAATCTATTGGTGCCATCACCTGGTTGCCCATCTCGACAACAGATACCGCCACTCCGGCGTGGTGCAGGTTCTCCGCCATTTCCAAACCGATGAAGCCCGCGCCCACAACTACTGCACGCTTGACCTGCTTTTCCGTGATGTAACGCTTTATGTTGTCGGTGTCTTCAACGTTGCGCAGCGTGAAGATACCGTCCAAGTCGATGCCTTCCAATGGCGGACGAACCGGCGTTGAACCGGGCGACAGCAGGAGCTTGTCGTATGTCTCTTCGTATTCCGAGCCGTCGGCTCTTCGTATAAGCACGGTTCTCTTCTCAGTGTCTATTGCCGTAGCCTCGTTTTCCACACGCACATCGATGCGGAAACGCCGTCCAAACGACTCCGGAGTCTGCAACAACAGCTTGCCGCGTTCTTCAATAATGCCGCCTATATAATAAGGTAATCCACAGTTGGCATACGATATGTACTTGCCCTTCTCCAACAAGATGATTTCCGACATCTCGTCAACTCTCCTCAATCGTGCAGCTGCGGTTGCTCCACCTGCCACGCCGCCAATAATCACATACTTCATAATATATTCCGGTTTGTGGTTTTCATTCATGCCGCAAAGTAAATAATAATTCTTCACAGTACATAATTTCCAATGGAAAATGTTTGCATGAGAATTGTTAAAGGTGCTGTTTTGCCGGAATAAGGATGCTTTTTGGTACAAAAAAACGAGGGCGCATCCGTAAAGATACGCCCTCGTTGTATAGTCATGTAATGAAATTACAGGTTCGGGTTGATTTCGTTCCACTTAGAGATTTCGGGCACGATGTTCAGAGTTACCAGCTCGTCGCGCATCTTGCAGAGGTGCTCGTAGCTTGCGTCAAGCTTCGCGTTCTCCTCAGCTGTGCCTTCGGGTACGGTGTAGTGAGCGCCGGTTGTGTCGAGAGTGGTGTTCATCGCCATCATGATGTGGTTGTACTTGTCTGTTGAAACGTAAGTTCCTACAGGGTACTTGAACGCCTCGCCGCCCATCACTGAACGTATCATCTCAACTGACAGGTAAGCCGGGCTTTGGAAAGAAGAACGTCCGCGCAGCTCGATAATCTTCGCACCGCCCTGTGTAACGTCTTTCTTCATCTGCTCCCACTCAGCCTCGGGGAACTCGTCTGTGCCGATGATGTCGGTCAGCTTGCGTCCGTCGATTGTAACGTGTGAGCCGAATACAGCCATCTGCTCGCCGTGTCCGCCGTATGTAGCGCATCCCTTAACCTCGCTCTGCATAACGTTGAACTTCTTTGCCAATGCGCTCTGGAGGCGTGTAGAGTCAAGAGCTGCGAGTGTTGTAACCTGTGAAGGTTTCAAACCAGAGTACAGAAGAGTTACAAGACCGGTAAGGTCGGCCGGGTTGAAGATGATAACCACGTGCTTAACATCGGGGCAATACTCCTTTATGTTCTTGCCAAGTCCCTCTGCGATTTCGCAGTTTCCTTTCAACAGGTCTTCACGGGTCATGCCTGCCTTACGGGGAGCGCCGCCTGAAGAGATGATGTATTTAGCGTTGGTGAACGCCTCTTTCGGGTCGGTTGTGGCAGTGATTTTCACGTCGCCGAAACCGCTCTGGCGCATTTCCTCTGCCACGCCTTCGGGTGAGAACACGTCATAGAGGCAGATGTCGTTAGTCAGACGCATTGTGAGGGCTGTCTGAACCATGTTTGAACCAATCATTCCGGCTGCGCCGACGATTGTAAGTTTTTCATTAGTCAAAAATTCCATAATAACCAATTTTTATATAATGTAAGACATTCTGTACTTAGTCAACAAGCTACGGGTCAACAAGTTGACAAGTGAAACTTGCCTCCGCCGGTTGTTTTCAGCGTAAGGCAAACGGCCTTGTCTGCCTGTTGCTTGTCTGCTCGTCCCTGAACTACGTGCAAAGTTAGGCAAAAAAGCTGAATATGTAGTATTTATTCTCCTTTTAGTTTGTTATTAAAATTAAAAAGACATATCTTTGTAATGTCCGTTTTACAACTTCAACCGCATAACCGTAAACCCTCACAGTCTTGCAAAGCCGCATAACCTCAAAACCTCAAAACCGTAAGACCTTACAACCGTATAACCTTGACAACCGCATGACCCGATAACCTCAAAACCGTAAGACCTTACAACCGTATAACCTTGACAACCGCATGACCCGATAACCTCACAACCGTAAAACCCCATAACCTCAAAACCGCATAACCCAATAACCGTAAAACCCAATAACCCCAAACGATATGAACGAAACAATATGTAAACGAGTGGAAGCCCTGCGTGAAGTGATGCGCAGGGAGGGCATTAACGCCTTTATATTTCCAAGTACTGACCCCCACAACGGCGAGTATGTGCCGGCTCACTGGGAGGGCCGCAAGTGGATAAGCGGCTTCGACGGCTCCGCCGGAACAGCCGTTGTGACGATGGACGATGCCGCCCTCTGGACAGACTCGCGCTATTTCCTCGCCGCCGAAGAGCAGCTGCGCGGCACTGGCTTCAGCCTTATGAAGGAGCGCGTGGAGGGCACGCCGTCAGTCAGCCGGTGGCTCGGCATGAAGCTGTCGGCGGTGAAAAGTCCCGTAGTGGGTGTCGACGGAACGGTGAACGCGGCGGCTTCGGTTGAGGCTCTGATAGCCGAACTGCGCGCCGAGGGCGGCATTACCGTGCGCACCAACTTCGACCCGTTGGACGTTGTCTGGGCAGACCGTCCGCCTGTGCCAGCGGACAAGGCTGTAATCCATCCCTTGGAGTATGCCGGGGAACCGTGTCACGAGAAACTGGCGCGCATCCGCCAGGCACTGAAAGAGCGTCATGCCTGTGGCATGTTGGCAGCTGCGCTCGACGACATAGCGTGGACTTTGAACCTGCGCGGCACCGACGTACACTGCAACCCGGTGTTCGTGTCGTACCTGCTCATCGAGCCTGAACGCGCGACACTGTTCATTGACCGCGACAAACTGACGCCCGACGTTGAGGCTTACCTCAAAGGCGAGGGCGTGGGCACGGCCGGATATGCTGACGTAAGCAAGGCTCTTGCCGCCTACGGCGAGTACAACATACTGATGGACGACGGCGAAATAAACTACAACCTGTTCAATGCCGCGCGCTGCCTGAAGGTTGTAGCGCCCTCGCCGATACCTGCAATGAAGGCCGTCAAGAACAATGTAGAGATTGAAGGCTTCCGCAACGCCATGCTGCGCGACGGCGTCGCCCTCGTGAAGTTCATGCGCTGGCTGCGCCCGGCGGTTGAGGCCGGAGGGCAGACGGAGATGATCGTCAGCGCAAGACTTGAAGAGCTGCGCGCCGCACAACCGCTGTACCGCGGCCTGTCGTTCGACACCATTGCGGCGTATCAGGAGCACGGAGCCATCGTTCACTATGAACCTACGCCCGCGACAGACGTCCCCCTGCGCCCCGAAGGTTTCCTGCTGCTCGACTCCGGCGCACAGTATCTTGACGGAACAACCGACATCACGCGCACCGTTGCCCTCGGCCCTGTCACCGACGAGCAGCGGCTTGTCTACACCCTCGTGCTAAAAGGGCACATAGGGCTTGAGCTGTGCCGCTTTCCGCGCGGAGCTTCCGGCACTCAGCTTGACTCCATCGCGCGCAAGGACTTATGGCGTTACGGCCTTAACTACCTGCACGGAACGGGTCACGGCGTAGGCTCTTACCTCAACGTTCACGAAGGGCCGCACCAGATACGCATGGAATACAAGCCTGCGCCGCTCGTCGAGGGCATGACCGTTACCGACGAACCGGGCATCTATCTGCCGGGACTTTTCGGCGTGAGGACGGAAAACACACTGCTCATAGCACCTTACAAGGAGACGCAGTTCGGCCGTTTCCTCCAGTTCGAGCCGCTCACTCTCTGCCCGATTGACACCGAACCAATCATCCTCGACATGCTTACCGCCGAGGAACGCGACTGGCTTAACGCTTACCACAAGACCGTTTACGACCGTCTTTCGCCGCATCTCGACGGTGAAGACCTCGCCTGGCTGACCGCCGCCTGCGCCCCGGTTTGATGCTGTAAAACGCCGTTTGCAAGCCGCTTCACTGCTGCCTGCGTAACGCCTTGACATTCAATGTATTATAAAAGGCCGTCTTTTACACGCTAAAAGACGGCCTTTTAGCGTGCAAAACGTGGCATATTGGAACGCAAAAGATGACCTTTTGAATTAAGAATTAAGAGTTAAGAACCGAAGGTCAGCGTTAAACTAATTAAGAAAACATGCTTTGTTGGATGTTTGCAGGTGCTTTTGCAAGGCATATTTTCTTAACTCTTAATTAGCTTAACGCTGGCCTTCGGTTCTTGACTCTTAATTTATTTCCCAGCCTGTTGCTTCAACAAATCGCGTATTTCGGCGAGCAGCTGCTCCTCTTTGGTCGGCTCTGCCGGTTTCGCCTGCTCCGTTTCCTTCTTTGTCTCCTCGTTTTTCTTTATCATTTTGTTGACTGCCCGTAACATTATGAATACGCAGAGAGAGATGATGAGGAAGTCGAAAGTGGTCTGGATGAAGTTGCCGTAGTTGATAGTTGCAGGCTCAAGTTTCTCAATGCCCATGTCGATAGCCGGCAGTGTTACCTTCAGGTCGGTGAAGTTTACGCCGCCTATGAGCCATCCGATGAGCGGCATGATAAGGTCGTTGACGATTGAAGACACAATCTTTCCGAACGCGCCGCCGATGATTACACCGACGGCCATGTCAACAGCGTTGCCCTTTACGGCGAACTGTTTGAACTCGTTGATTAGTTTACCCATGTTGCTGATTGTTTAATGTAGGTTTGCACTTTCAAGCAAATATACTGACTTTTGTTGCATTTTGCAATATTTTGCATCTGTATTTAGGTTCTCTGCGCATAAAATCCGCATATTGGGGGAAACCAAGTGTTATGGATTTGGTGCTATGGCGGTGTTTGCAGGTCAGCTTGCGGCATGGCCGTGCGTCGGGCGTTTGCCGGTTTTGTAAATATTGTGTGCTGCAAAACGAAAAAAACGCGTAATCTTTTGCAAATCAGAAAAAAACGCCGTAACTTTGCAGCCGCAAATAAAAGCATCTGTAAGAATATAAGTTTAACACATTAAAAATAAAAAGACAAAACATGATTATTGTACCTGTAAAAGATGGCGAGAACATCGAAAGAGCATTGAAGAAATTTAAGAGGAAATTCGAGAAAACGGGCGTTGTGAAGGAACTCCGTGCACGTCAGCAGTACACGAAGCCGTCAGTCTTGAAGCGCCTCAAGATGCAGCATGCCATTTACGTACAGAAGCTTAGGACTGCCGAGGAATAATCATCCTCTTTCCCAAGCTTTGTCGTATCAAGAAAGATAAATACAAGTCGGCGACCCGTAGCGTTGCGGCCTGATGGCCGGAAAGGTACGTGTGTGTCGGTTTTTGATGTTGCTTTTGCGCATCCGTGTGCATACACGCGCATGGATGCGCTTGTTTTTTATGTGCGTGGCTTTTCCCGGCAGTGGCTTCGTTTCTATTTGCTTGCTTGTGTGGCTTTCGCTTTTTGCACGTTTGCTATTGCCGGACGTATACTGGAACGAAAATGTGGGCGAAAAATTTGGTGGTTCGGTTTTAATTTCGTAAATTCGTTGCCGAAAACATACGGGAGACAACGTTCTTATGTTAGTGAAAGAATTTCTGAAATACCTGTGTTCTGAACGGAATTATTCCGAAAGAACGGTCGGGGAATACGGCGAAGACTTGCAAAAGTTCGAGTCGTTCTTCAAAGGTTTGGACGCTACGCTCACATGGGAAACTGTTGATTCCGATGTCATCCGTGACTGGATGGAGAGCATGATGGATGAAGGAAACGTTGCGACCTCGGTCAACAGGCGGCTGAGCGCTGTGCGTTCCTTTTATCGTTTTGCCCTGTCGCGTGGCTTTGTCGCCGCCGACCCGTCGTATGGCGTAAGGGGGCCGAAGAAGGAAAAGCCGCTGCCGCAGTTCGTGAAAGAGGCTGACATGGACAGGCTTCTTGACGAAAGCATGTGGAATATGGACAGATATGAGGATGTACGCGCGCGTACCATTATATCAGTGATATATGAGGCAGGCGTGAGAATTGCTGAACTTCTAAGCCTTGACGACGCGGCGGTGGATATGTCGGCGTGTCAGCTGAAGGTTACGGGTAAAGGCGACAAGCAGCGCATTGTCCCGTTCGGCTCTGAACTGCGCGACGTTCTTCTGACGTATATAAATATGCGCGATGCGGTGGTTGAAAGGAAGTCGCCAGCTTTCTTCCTCTCTTCCGGCGGCTTGCGGATGAACTATTACAGCGTACGCCGTGAGATTGCCAGGCGTCTCTCGTCCGTCTGCACTTTGAAAAAACGCAGTCCGCATGTGCTGAGGCATACTTTCGCTACGGCGATGCTTAACAACGGGGCTGGCATAGAGAGCGTGAAGAAGCTTTTAGGGCACAGCCGTCTCACTACGACGGAAGTGTACACGCATACCACATTTGAACAACTTAAGAAAGTATATGAATCGGCCCATCCGAGGGCTTGACCTTTAATAACCTTATAAAGCAAGGAGGTAACTATGGAAATTAGAATTCAATCAGTCAATTTTGACGCTACCGAGCAATTGAAAGCTTTTGTCGAGAAGAAAGTATCCAAGCTGGAAAAGTCTTTTGAGGATATTCAGACAGTGGAAGTCAGCCTGAAAGTTGTAAAGCCGGCCACGGCGCTTAACAAGGAAACAAGCCTGACGGTGATGGTTCCCGGCTCGCGTCTCTTCGTCGAGAAAGTGTGTGACACTTTTGAGGAAGGTGTAGACCTTTGCGTTGACTCAATGAAGGTGCAGTTGGTAAAATTCAAGGAAAAACTGCGTAACAACTAAAAAAAACGCGAAAAAATTTTGGAGGTTTAAATATTATGCCTATCTTTGCAGCCGTTTTAGGACACGTCCTTACAAACAAGCGCCTGACGGCTGCTTTGCTTGCCTCTTTAGCTCAGTTGGCCAGAGCACGTGATTTGTAATCTCGGGGTCGTTG
>ERZ780117.89-NODE-89-length-45803-cov-4.006645_pt1 | contig 45803 bp, 49 predicted proteins | sample MGYA00510985_ERZ780117 | MGnify/ENA primary metagenome ERZ780117 (study PRJEB29588, sample SAMEA2159553) | human gut metagenome | biome: human gut; feature: human-associated habitat; material: faeces | place: Denmark | collected 2008/2010 ...
GCAAGAATGTTTCATAATCACAGGCTTGCATTGTATAAATATCTTCTGGAATACAATTGATTTGTAAATTATTCATTAAATCATTTTCATTCAAAATTGTACCAATACAACATTGTCCTTTTATGCATTGTTCCTTTGCTTGTGCAAAATATTCATTTGGGGCTTTTTTACCAATGGAAATATTTACGCCTGTATCAAGATAAGTATAGTTCGCAACTTGATTATATTTTGCCTTATCTTCATATCCATTTTGTTTCAAATATTCTTTTGGAAAAATATGATGTACATCACCCATAACTGAAATTAAATCAGCAACTTTTGTTGTATTTGAAAATAACGAAGCTTCAGCATTCCATACTTGTGCTGCGATATAAGTACTAAAATATGGACTATTAATAGAAGAAGTCTCTAAATTCTGTACTAAACCAACTGTCCAAAATGTTTCAGATAATTCAGCTTCTTCTACTTCTTTAAAATATTCTTTAAAGCCCTTGGCTGCAATACTTCTCAAATCTTTATCCATTTGAGATTCTGGAGAACCTATATATCTACTTGTCAAAGTTGACATAATAAACCATTTTTGGACAAGACGTTTTACTTCTATTTTATCAATATCTTTTGAATTACTTAGAAGTAAATACAATGTATATGCAAAATCTAAAGTCATTTGAGAATTTAGTAATTTTTCACTTATAAATCCACAACCTTTTATTGCAAGTACAAAGTTTTTAAAATTATACTCGTTCATGAAATTTTTAACGCCTGCTGTTAACTTGGCAAAACTTTCATCAGCAATTTCTTCTTTGTATGTTCTTGTTTCAAAATCTCTACCTGAAAGTAAACTTACTAAATCACCTAATTTACCTCTACCAAATTTATGCATTAAGCAAACTCTCAACATATCATTATATTCAGGATCATAGATTGCTTCTTTATCGTCTTTTAACCATTTTAATAAACCTGCGAATTCAGATTTCATAAATTCATCATCTGTTGTGGATAATTTTTCATAAAAATTCGGATCGACAGCTAAGTGACAGAAATAATCAATCGCTTTTCTAAGAATATTACCACCATATTTTGAGTCAGCAGCAATTTTTGACATTGCAAAGTCTGCTTCATTCAGACGTTTGCCTTGAGAGTTAATTCTTACAAATATTTCAGTAACTTCATTTATATCCAAGTCAGGAACTAAAATAATTGTACCCATTTGACAAGTCCTAATATCTAATAATTTTTGAATAGCTCTATTTATAACATCACTTGATGTTTCTGGGTTGTTTTGAATATATTCATTAATAAAATTAAATGCATTAAAGTCAGGTTTAAAGACTACTGAAATATCTGGAATCCAATTTTTACTTTTTACATGAGCAGGAGTTTGAACGGCAAAACGTTCTTCATCATCTTTAGCTAAAGGATTAAACGCTATTTTATATGCTTTTTGTTCATAGTCCTCTGTTAAAATTTGTTGTCCGGCAAGTGCAGTCATTAAAGCAGTAACACGTTGCTGTCCATCAATTAATATTTTTGTTCCGCCTGCTTCTCTGCCATCTTTTAAACGTACAGTTGGATTTTGCCATATGATTAAATATCCCGTCGGATAACCATTATACAAAGAATCAATCAAATCTCTTACGTTCTTAGGTTTCCAAACAAATGGTCTTTGAATTTCAGGAATAGAAATTTCCCCACTATTAATAAAACCTAATATGTTATCTACTGAATATTGCGCAACAGAATATTTGTTAACCATACTTAACTCCTTTTTCTTTAGCGTATCACAAAAAGGTTCTTAGAAAAGATTTTTGTATGTTTCAATTATTCTGTCATTGATGTCGATGAAAATAACTTTTTCAAAGCAATCGTATTTGTTTATAAATTCAGTCACTGTGTCGTAAGCGATTTTGCAAGCTTTATCTATCGGGAAATGGTAAACTCCACAGGATATTGCAGGAAATGCTATTGTTTTGATGTTATTTTCTTTCGCAAGAGTTAGTGCTGTTGTATAACAAGATTTCAAAAGCTCTGGCTCGTTTTTGTTTCCACCATACCAAACAGGACCTACCGTATGGATTACATATTTAGCAGGCAAGTTATATCCTTTTGTAATTTTGGATTGTCCCGTTTCGCAACCGTTTAGGGTTCTGCATTCAGCTAGTAACTCTTCCCCTGCAGCACGATGAATAGCTCCATCAACACCACCGCCACCAAGTAAGGTTCTATTCGCGGCATTTACAATTGCATCAACGTTCAATTTTGTTATATCCCCTTTTAAAATTTCTATTTCTGTCATAATTTACTCCTTGCTTAATTACCTTTTAGTTTATTTTATCACTTTTGTGTCCAATTGATACAAAATTAAATTAAACAGTTCCAATTAAGGGTAATAAGAGCGATTACTGTAGGTAGGAACAATACTTTATGAGGCAACGCAGATGAAAAAGGATATAACATACAAAACAATTGTAATTGGACTTGGCAAAGGCGGGATTAGTGCAATGAACTATTTGTATCCAAAAGCTCAAGAGGAGGGTACAGAATTTTTAAGTATAGATTCAGATAGCGAAACTCTTAAGCATTCCGCAATACCACACAAAATAAAAGTTGGAGATAAACTTGTAAACGGAGCAGGTTGTTATCGAAATTATTCTCTTGGTGAAGCTTGTGTGCATTCAAATAAAAGAAAAATCAGTAACTTTATAAAAGGTTCAGTAGATATAATAATATTAGTTTCATTGGGCGGGGGCATAAGCTCTGGCGGAATGGTTTCACTATTAAAACTTATAAGTGATCAAAATATTTATACTAGGGTAATTTATACAATGCCTTTTGGATTTGAAGGAAATATCAGAAACACAAACGCAAGAAAAGCATTAAAGGAGATTAAAAAGTATGCACACAAAGCAATTCCTGTTGAAATATGCACAGATGAAAAAATATCTTTGGGAGAATTGTTTTTGATGTCTGACAAGCTCATGGCAAGACTTGCAATAAGAGAGTTGCATGATTTTTGCTAAGGCTAAAATCCTTGGTACAGAATTGTAAACAAAGATTTACAATCCTGTATATCAAGAGCCAAACTTATTATAAGCTTATTGATAAGCTATAAATATTGTTAAATCTAAACTTGGGGCTTGTCAAATTTTGTAAATAGCCTTAGAATGAGCATGACAGGAGAGAACATTATGAGTTTTACAATTAGTTCAAAGATAGACAATAACTCTATAAAATACTCAAATGGGCTTCAATCAATGGAAGCTTTGATTGCTGACATGGTCTCTTCAATTAACGAGCCGGTAAGACATAAATGCAAAAAAATTCGTCAATATATGCAAGCATTCTTACTTGATCTCATCCGCTCGATTGCAACTTTTGAAATATTTGTTCTTCCTCTTAAAGATTTGGAAGCACAATTACGCATTTGGGAGATTTTACAACTAAAAATCCCGATTTTATCAGAGATAAATTTAAAAAAAGTAATTCAAATACAAGTTTTTCATAACGACGATACAACTCCTATTTTGCTTGTTTAATTTTCAATATTTATTGCACGGGTAATTTTTTTCTATGCATCAGAAGGCATAATTTGTGGTGCAAAAATTGTGTAAATAATAACAAATACGGAGGTTCGTATGAATTCTGATAAAAAAATAAAATTGGATCCTGAAGCTATTGAGAGCGCGATGCGCCACTTTAGAAAAGTGGTACTTGAAGGTAAACATCCAAACAACAATTTGCAAATGATTGATATGGCTTCAATTACTGTAAGAAATAAAAGCTTGCGTAAGCATTCTCCAAAGCAGCTTCAAAAATTAATAAATGCTATCAAAAAGTTTGGTTTTACAAACCCAATTCTGATTGATAAAAAGTTAAAAATTATAGCGGGGGAGTTGCGGCTTTTAGCCGCAAAAAAACTTGGATTTTGTCAAATTCCGGTGATAATTCTTGAAGATCTGACTGATGAAGAAGCTGAAGCTATCAGAATTTTAGACAACAGAATAGCAGAAGACAGCGAATGGAATTACGCAAATTTGCAGGAAGTCATCGAAAATTTAGGGAAATTTGACATCAGTTTTGAAGATTTAGGTTTTGAGACTGTCGATTATGACAAAATTTTCCTAAATAACGATTCTGAAGAGAGTGAAGTCAAAAACTCTGAACAAGAAACTGTAGACTGGCTTGATGCAAATATCCCGAAAAGAGCTAACTTATGGGATTTATGGCGATTAGGTGACAACTTTATCCTATGTGCAAATTCATTATTACAAAAGGCTTTTGAAATACTTATGCAAGGCGAACTTGCTCAAATTGTTATTACAGATCCACCATATAACTGCAAAGTTAACGGCCACGTATGCGGCTTGGGCAAGGTTAAGCATAATGAGTTTGCAATGGCATCAGGAGAGATGACAGAAGCTGAGTTTGCAGAATTTATCTCAGGCTTTATGCAACATCTGGTAAAATTCTCGTCTGACGGTTCACTGCATTACATCTTTATGGACTGGCGGAATATTAATATTTTGCTGAATCAGGGTAAAAAGTATTATACCGAATTAAAAGATATAGCAATCTGGAACAAATTATCGGCTGGAATGGGTTCTCTCTACAGAAGTCAGCACGAGATGATTCCTATCTTCAAAAACGGTAAAGCCAAGCATCAAAACCATATTCAACTAGGGAAATATGGCAGGTATCGTTCAAATGTTTGGGATTATCCTGGAATTCGAGCAACCAACCCAGCATCTTTAGAGTTGCTTAAGCTCCATCCGACGGTAAAATCAACGCCATTACTTCATGATATTCTGCAAGATACGTCTTCAAAAAACGATATTGTCTTAGATTGTTTTGGCGGTTCAGGTTCTACTCTTTTAGCTGCGGAACGCTGTAAACGCAGGGCACGGCTGATTGAAATTGACCCAAGATATGTTGATGTGTGTATCTATCGCTGGGAAAAAGAGACTGGAAAAACTGCTAAGTTGGTTAAAAATTATGAGGAGATTGAAAATGGAAAATAATATTGACAAATTTCTCGAGATACAAAACTCGTTACATAAGGATAATGAGCACCGTCAAGAAATCAAAGATAAATTGTACGAAGTTGGGTACAAAAAACCACCTGTCAGCGGGCAATTTAAAAAGGGTGTAAGCGGTAACCCCAGAGGGCATAAGAAAAAAGTGCTGCCTAAAACAATTATGGAAGCGTTGCGTCTAGCATTTATACGAGAAGCTACGATTACTAATGAAAACGGAACTCGTGAAAAAATTTCTTTTATACAGCTTTTCGCACAAAAAATAGTGCAGGATGCGATTAAAAATGACGGGCCTTCTCGAAAAATGCTTCTGCAGAACCTGAATTTGCTGAACTTTGATTTCTGGCAGATGATTGAAAATAAGGCATTTGAGGATTTTGAGCCTGAAACAAGCGAAGAAGATGAAAAATTCTACAAAGATACTTTGCGTAAAATCTTAGAAGATTATTACCGAAATAATCCTGAAAATTTGTAGTGTAACTGCGAAAATTCCCTGTTTTTATTTGAACAGGGAATTTTTTAAAAGCCTTACCGCAAGAGTATTTTAATAGTAAAAAACTCATATTCTAAATAAAATTCCCTGAAAATTGAATTAGCAGGGAATTTTTCTCTATAAATATTCTATTTGTAGGGCCTATAAATAGAGCCTCTTGCTCACGTGTCCGCCCTCTCCAGTTTATGACTTTTTCTTAAATTTAATAGAGCAGAAAACTCATTTTATGAATTTTTAAAAGATATTTCTACAACAAGAAATACAACATAAGAATTAAGATAAACTATTTTGCGGAATAAGATATGGAAGGATGTCTCAAAGCTCCCCCGCCGATTCTGTAAGAAGCTCCGCTTCTGACTGTTCTTACAGTACTGACACCGCCAGACTGACCGATAATACCTCCCCCGAAATTTGGCTTATGCATAGGAAAAGCACTGTATATTACATGCGAGCCGCCGCCTCTTTTTTTCGGTTCATTTTCCGCAAGATGGTAGCCGTTCTCGTCATATTTGCTTTTCTCATAAGGATTTACATAAACGTAACGCACCTGCGGCTCAGGTTTTTTATAAGGATAATAAGTAATTCTTGAACCTGAAGCATTATTCTGTGCGCCGTATCTCAATACAGTTCGTGCATCAGCCGGCATAAACATCGAACATATAAACATTAATATAAACAAAATCGCTAATTTATTTTTCATTTTCACTCCTGCTACAAAGATATGATTTCCCTTTATATATATAAAAACGAAAAATAGAAAAATTTGCCACAAAATTGCATATTTTGTGTAAAGTTTTATTAAAAACCCTGAATAGATTTTCACAACAATATGGAAATTATTTATTTCTTATAAATTCAATATGGTAGCCCAAAATTTTAGCAATTGCCTGACATTCTTTTAATGTCAAAGAATCTCTGTCAAGCTTTCCGTATAAGCTTTGTCTTGTGTAGCTTTTACCTAATTCTTCTGTCATCAACTGCGCAAGTTTAATCACAGATACATTGTTCAAAGTCAATAAAGAACGAATATAGCTTTTATTTGCATTATCCATAATCAAATTATATTTTTATTGACAAAATAGTTCCAATAAAGTAGAATATGTCTTATATATAAGACATATTTAATATGAATGAGAATATTATAAAGAAATTTTAAGGATATTATATGAATATAAAAGAAAATATGCGTTTTATAGGAAATAAAATAACAACAAAACGAAAAGAGGCAGGTTATACAATTGCAGAACTTGCGCAAAAAACCTTACTGCCTGTATCCGTAATAAAAAAGGCTGAAAAAGGCAGCACAACAGTAAGTTTTGATGAGTATCTTACAATTTTTTATGTTTTGAATCTTATTGCTCCCGAATTTTTATAATTTTACTACCGCACTGTGTCTGTTTGTTGTTGCATTTTCTTTGCGGTAAGAGAAAAAGAGGTCATTATTGCAAACTGTGCAATACGGGCATACATCAATATTTTCGGGTTTCACACCGGATTCTAAAAGCTGGCGTTTATTTATTCCTTTTAAATCAACGTAAATATTTCCCTGACGTATTTCATAAAGTCCTGAAAAATCCAGAACCGTTTTGGAAAGCGCTCTATATACATCTTCTCCGACATTATAGCAGCAGAAGGATATTGCAGGACCTATGGCGCATTTTAAATTTTCGGGCTTTGAATAAAATTCTTCTTTCATTTTTTGAACGGTTATTGAAGCTATATTGCTTGCCGTACCGCGCCATCCCGCATGAGAAACTGCTGCAATATTATTTTCCGCATCATAAATTATAACAGGCGTGCAGTCAGCAAAATTCAAAAAGACAGCCTGAATTTTATTAGTCAAAATCAACCCGTCGGTATCAGGGTAAGAGATTTGCCCGATTTTTGCGATATCAACATTTGAGGTATGAGTTTGTGAAGGATGAATTAAATTTTTTTCATCAATCCCTAAATATTTGCAGATATCTTTTTTGTTATCTTCAACAATTTTTTCAAAATCAGGTTCTTTTGTTTTTATAACGCTTTCTCTCGTTGTAAAAAAGTGGTTCAAACCGTTTAACAAAGAACTTTTTAATATCTTTTTTCCGCTAATTTCTTCAAAATAAAACATAATTATATTTATAACATAAAAGATTAATTGAATAAAATTAAAAAATATGTTAAAATTTCCACGAAAAAAGGAGAATTATTTATGAAAGAGCTTTTAAAAAAATGTCTGGTTGAATTTATCGGAACATTTTTTCTTGTATTCACAATCGGATGCGCCTTGTTTCCAAACGGCAGAGGCGGTTTCCCTCCGATGGCAATCGGATTTGTGTTAATGGTCATGATTTATGCGGGAGGCCATGTATCAGGCGGACATTATAATCCTGCCGTATCACTTGCGGCTGCAATAAGAGGAGCGCTTAGCTGGAGAGATTTTGTACCTTACATGATTGCACAATTTCTCGGCGGTGTTTCAGCGGCATTTTTGGCTGCATATATTGTTGCAATACCGCCTTATGCAAATGAGACATCATTCTCTATGATACCGATGATAATCTGTGAATTTTTATTCACTTTTGCTTTATGCTATACAGTTTTGCATACAGCTACATCAGAGGATACAAAAGGGAATTCTTATTTTGGCCTTGCAATAGGTTCAGTTGTGCTTGTAGGATTGCTTGCAACTGATGGAACATGTTACGGCGCATTTAATCCTGCTGCAGCACTGGGTATTTTTACAATGGGAATTACTCAGACAAAACTTATTCTTGCAACAATACTGACAAATTTTGCAGCAGGCGCTGTAGCTGCATGTGTTTACAAAATAACTTCCAACGATTAATATTACCACCTCTCTCGATCTATTGTCGCTTTATAGTTCGTGTGCGTTTTGGAGGTTCGGGCGTTCCAGGTAAATATTATAATTGCAACCCATCCAAACCTTCCCTATAAAGGGAAGGCTTATTGCCTTTACCAGATTACGGAGAGGACAGGGGCGGGTATTAAATTATAACTGTAATCCTTTATTTTCATCCATAAAACACTGGCAGGTGGGGCTTAATGTTCCATCGCAGCATTTTGTCCGTCCGCCGGAGCATCCGCATACTCCGCCATGACGGGAGCAGCACCCTCTAGCTGCAAGTGTACAATTATAAGGTTGATTATAATTAAAAATTTTAAAAACCTGTATTCCTAAACAGAAAAATGCAATTAAAGCAAAAACAAATAAAAATTTTTTCATATAAATTACTCCTTTGTGCTATTATATTAACATGAAAAAGATTTTAGGGATCATTTTAGGTTTATTTTTATTACAGAATATTTGTCTTGCAGATACAGGTATTAGCTTTGTTTACATAAACGGTTCAAACAACAACGATGAAAAAATGCAGAACTGGTATATCGAAGGGGTGCAAAAACTTCATCCCGTCATAAAAGAAAAATTTGAAAAAAGCAAAGAAATAAAAGAAGCATTTTTAGACAAACCTCAATACAAAATAAATGAAGCTCCCGTTATTTTTTTCTGGGGGGACAAAAGCAGAAATGATCTGGAATTTGTTCAGCAGCAGCTTGATTTATCAAAAGCTTTCAGTCCCACGCTTGCATATAAAGTCCGCTCAATGCTTACGGCCTACCTTCACGATGCTATATGGGTCCAGAAACAGCATAACATGCTCCCTATACTTGATGAATTAAACGAAACAGTTATAAAAGAAGCGCAAAAAGGAAACAAAGTTATATTATATGGGTATTCAGCGGGCACCTTCATAACTTACGAATATATGTTTAACAAACTTCCGTATCTGAATCCGGAAGATTTGTTTAACGGACTGGAAGTAAGCGATAATGTGAAAAAATTTGCACTTGAACATCCGCTTGAAAATACCTGTATTTCTGCACTTTCAAAAGCGCAAATCGGAACTGTCTCGCAAAACGGTCATCTTCTTTTAAAAAAAATTGATGACAATTTGCTTGAAGAAAGTTATTTAAAATTACAGGAGGCAACAAAAACTGCCTGCGCTCCGCCTGATACTTTTCTCGGTGTTGTAAATTTTGCGAGCCCGCTGGTTCTTTTCTACTCTGATCTTGCTGATCCTGAGTATGAACTTAACGATTATAATAAACTTATGCTCAAATACATAATTGAAAACGGAAATTTCTTTATAACGGTGAATTTTCGCGAAGATCCGCTCGGATTTCCAAGTTCGAGAAATCTAACAATAGATGAGATGCAAAAACTTGCAAATATAGAAATAACCAATCCGAAAGGTTTTGTCTACGACAATTCAAGCGTATGGTCAAAACGTTCCGTTTTATTTGCGCATACATCGTACTGGAGCGCCAGAAAAACATTCGCAAAAGCCGTTGTAAAAGCATTCACAAACGGCTATAAACTTCAGTATGACAAAGAATTTCAGCAAAAAGTTCTTGAAAATAATAAAAAGAAAATTAAATTTGAGATGCTTTAGCGGATAATCAGAGGGCAAGAGGACAGGAAGGCAGGCCATTTACAACAGGAAGGAGTAAACATGATTGATATAAAAGACGGTGTACAGTTTGATCCGGGATTTATTCAGCACATATCAGCATTTGAGCCGAATATTGAATATGTCTATAATACTTTAAGCACGTGCAGAAATTTTAATCAAAAAAAGATGCAGTTTAAAATGTTTTACCCGAAAATCCAATCACTTTTAAAAAATTATCTCGGGTTTTATCTCGGTTGTATTTTATGGGCAGTTTATATTAAAAATCTCGATGAAAAACCAATTTTAAACAACCTATGTTTCGGCGGCGAATACTCGGAGAATGATACGCTTGAAGAAATCGATTTTATAAAAAAATATATTGAACAATTGAAAAAAGACGTAAAATATTATACGGGGCAAAATTTTTCAATAGATTCACAAAGCCTGAATATTCTTGATGCATATAGGAATTTTTTAAAAGAGAATAAAGGATTTGTCGAAACTAAAACAACAAAAGATATAAAACTCCCTGAAGGTTTTAAAACTCCGTCGGATAAAGATTTGAAAGAAATTCTTGAAGGTATAGAAAAAGTTATAGAAAACGGAAAGTTATACGAACTTTTCCCGCTTGCTGAAAAGGTGCTTTAAAATGGATTTGAAAACAAAATTATACCAGATGTTTATTCTCGGAACAGAAGGCGGCGGGTATGAAAAAGCACTTGCAAACGGTTTAGGCGGAATTATTTTTTTTATAAAAGATATTCAATCGTCAGATGAGTTTCGCAAACTTATTTCAGATATAAAATCAAAAGCCTTAATTCCTCTTTTTCTCTCAATAGATCAGGAGGGCGGAAGAGTTGAGCGCACCGAAAATATTCATAATGGCAAAAAATATTTGTCGGCAAAATTTGCATTTGAAAAAGGAGAAGATTTTCTGCGGGCACAAACATGCGAGATTGCACAAGAATTAAAAAGTTACGGTATAAACCTTAACTTTGCCCCATGTATTGACGTAAACACAAATCCAGATAACCCGATTATCGGCGAACGCGCCTTTTCAAACAACCCCGATGATGTTATAAAAGGCGAAAAAATAGTTTCTGAAACTTACCGCGAAAACGGAATTATCCCCTGTGTAAAACATTTCCCCGGCCATGGCGATGCAGACGCTGACAGTCATCTGACGCTGCCAGAGATTGATTTACCGCTTGATGAAATGGAACGCACCCATATAAAACCCTTTGCCGCCTGTGCAAAAACTATAGAAATGATAATGGCTGCACATCTTCACTGCACCTGTTTTGAGCGTGAAGCAATTCCGACATCTTTAAGCAAAAAGGCAATCTCTTATCTGAGAAATAAATTAGGCTTTAACGGAGTAATAATCTCTGACGACATGATAATGGCGGGTGCTACGGGAATTGAACCTGTACAGGCTTGTGAAAAAGGTATCCGCGCAGGCTTGAATATGTTTATTTACAGAAATTCCACACCTGAAACAATTGAAATAATAGAATCAATTGCACAAAAAGCTTTGCAAGATGAAGAATTAAGACAAAATATCGAATATTCTTATGAAAAAATTCATGACTTGAAAAAGAGAAAAAATATATTATAATCATAGGTCGGGCTAAAGCCCGACCTATGCGACCTATGATCTTTAAAACATCCTGTTTAATACTTTAGATACTTTTGCAAAATCAATTTTTTCAAAGCTTTTGAATATACAGCCTGCGGATCGATTGCCAGAACTTTATCAAGAGTTTCTATTGCACCTTTATAATTCTCAAGCTTTTTTTGCACAACAGCTTTATAATAAAGCGCATCAATAAATTTCGGATCGAGTTCTATTGCTTTGTCAAAATCCTTCAATGCAGATTTTAATTTTTCATTATCCGCTTCTTTATCTGCAAGAATTACCTGCGCGCGGTTGAAATATGCATCTGTCATTTTGTGGTTTAGTTCAATTGCTTTTGTGTAATTTTCGTAAGCAGGTTCAAGTTCATTCAAATTATGAAAAACTATTGCCAGCGAAAAATAAGGCATTGCATCATCAGGATTTAATGCGATTGCCCTGTTCAGCGAATGCATTGCTTCATCAAATTTGCCCTCATTTGTTTCGGAAATTCCTTTATCTAAATAAAATTTGTAATCGTGATCCATTTTATCCTCTTAACAGATTTTTTTTATTAATACCCTCCCTCCCTGATTAGGGAGGGAAATAAGTAAAGCTTTATTATAATTAAATCACATAATGTATAAAAGCTCAACCTGCCTTGTGTTATAATTATATATATGAATATTCTTTTTATAACTGATTTATATCCGGTAAAAGACGATGAAAAAACAACACCGAGAACTCTTCTTAATTTTGTTAAAGAGTGGGAAAAACAGGGACATAAAGTCGATGTTATAAAACCTAATTTTATTTTGAATTCATTTTTGCGAGGGAAGCCGTTTTACAAAACAGGCAAGTACGGCAATATTTTGAACATAAATTACTGGACTCCGTTCTGGTTTGATATTAAACGTAAACAGCCTACCTTCCTACCTTCCTACCCTCCTACCCTCCTCACAATCGCTCACATGCCGTCAGGAATTCTATTTGCGGACAAGCTCGGCCTTCCGTTTGTGGCAGGGATACATAACTCGGATTTGGAGATTCTTACAAATCCTTTATACAAATTTCATTTTAAAAAACGGCTTGAAAAAGCTCTCACAAATGCAAAAGCAATTGCCTGCAGATCTTTTGTAATAAAAGATAAACTCCTCAAACTTTATCCGGAATTTGAAAGCAAGACATTTACTGCACCGTCAGGAATTGATGAAAATATAATTCACTCTTCACTCTTCACTCTTCACTCTTCACCCGTAAAAGTTTTGACCTGCGCGCATTTCAAAAAAAGAAAAAATATTGATAAAGTTATTGAAGCCTGTAAGGGGCTTGAAGGTTTTGAGCTGACAGTAATCGGAGACGGCAGTGGGCGAAGAAAACTTGAAAAAATAGATAAAAGTGTAAAATTCACTGGCCGTTTAAACCACGATAAAGTTCTTGAAAAAATGCGGGAAAGCGATATTTTTATCCTGCCAAGCGTTAATGAAACCTTTGGTATGGTATATTTAGAAGCTATGGCGCAGGGATGTATTACAATATGCACAAAGGATGACGGTATTGCAGGAATTATTAAAGACGGCGAAAACGGTTTTTTAACTCTTCCTATTTCAAGTGAGATTAGAAAATTACTCCTTAATATAAAAAAACTGGATGATGACAGCTTAAAAACATTGCGCTACAATAGTTTGCAGACAATCAGAGAGTATACGTCAGACAAATGCGCACGTGAATATTTGCAACAAATTTTTAAGATTTTGTAAAGATTTGACATCATCAAGGCATGTTTCTGGTAGTATAAAATCCGAGGGTTGGTAATAATTTTTTATTAGCCGAAACTTAAAAATTTTCGTAAAATACCCCGAAAGGAACAGATTTAATGAACAAAATTTTAATTGTACTTTTGACACTTTTATTTAACATTCAACAGGCAAATGCATTTAATATTGATGCATTTATGGATAAAAACGTGGCGCCGGTATCAGATGCAGTTGCGGCAATAATTTTCCATCCTGTTCATGTTTTTGGTGCCGATGTACCGATTATTATTTTCTGGATTTTATTCGCGGGGATATTTTTTACGTTTTACCTAAGAGGTATTGCTGTCTGGGGATTTAAACATGCAATTGACCTTGTTTTCAAACCTAAAAAATCAGATGACGGAACAGGTGAGACTTCACCGTTTCAGGCTCTGATGACAGCATTGTCAGGGACAATAGGGCTGGGAAGTATTGCCGGTGTTGCAATTGCAATATCAATGGGCGGTCCCGGGGCAGCTTTCTGGATTATTGTCGGAGCTCTTCTCGGGATGTCATTAAAATTTGTAGAAGCAGCATTAGCTGTCAAATACAGAAGATTTAACCTTGACGGTTCAATATCAGGCGGTCCTATGCATTATATGGCGCATGGTCTTACAAGAAAAAAACTCAGATGGCTCGGACAGCCTTTATCCGTAATATTTGCAATACTTTGTATCTGCGGAGGTATTACGGGTGGAAACATGATTCAAATAAATCAGGCAGCCAATCAGTTTGTTAATGTCTGCGGAGGGGCAAACGGCCCTATGCATGGGATGCACTGGCTGATAGGCCTTGGTATGGCAATTGTTGTCGGCTTAATTGTTATCGGCGGGATTAAAAATATCGTTAAAGTTACAGAAAAGATTGTGCCTTTAAAAATTTTTATATACCTGTTTGCGGCAATGGCAGTTATTGTATGCAACTTTAAACTTATTCCGCATGCAGCATGGGTCATTGTTAAAGAAGCTTTCAAACCGGAATCAGTTTACGGCGGTATGTTTGTTGCAATGATTATGGGTCTGAGACGTTCAGTTCAGTCAAACGAAGCAGGTACAGGATCTGCACCGATTGTTTACGCAACTGTTAAAACTGATGAACCTTTATCACAGGGGTTTGTAGCATTGCTTGATCCTTTCTTAACAGGTTTTATGTGTACCCTGACTGCTTTTGCAATAGTAATTACAGGGGTTTACCAAACTCATGCAGGACAGACTTCAGGTATTGAAATGACATCAGATGCTATTTCATCAGTTATGCCTTTCTTCCCGACTCTATTAGCAGGTATTGTTCTTTTATACGCTTTATCGACAATTATAAGCTGGGCATATTACGGACAGAAATCCTGGAACTTCTTATTCGGCGAAGGAAAGAAAAGAACACTGACATTCCAGTTTATTTACTGCGGATTTATTCTCATTGGTTCTGTATTAAACGTAACATCGGTTATCAATATTACAGATGCAATGATGATTGCAATGTCAGTACCGAACATTATTGCAATGTATATTTTAGCTCCTGAAATTAAAAAAGATTTAGCAGAATACTGCAGAATACATCAGCTCGGCAAATTAATCAACCGCGACTGGTTAAAGCCGGCTGTTGTACCTGTTGAAAATGATGAAGAAGATGAGGTAGAATGTCAGATCAACAAATTATCATAACAGTTTCCGGCATAGATAAAGTCGGCATTGTAGCAAAGGTTTCATCAGTGCTCGCAGAATATGGGGTTAATATTGAAGATATTAAACAAACTCTTATGCAGGGACACTTTGTAATGTTTATGCTCTGCAATATTGAAAAATCAAAATTTTCTTTTAAAGAAATCAAAGAAGTTTTAACAAAAACAGGTGAAGAACTCGGAATGGAAATCTGGGTTCAAAGAAAAGAAATTTTTGACAATATGCACAATATATAAAACATTTCTTTATGCTATAATTATAGTATCTGAAGGGGTATATTTAGTAAAATTTTGTAAACAAACCCGCAAATTTTAATCTTTATGACCGTTCAATAAATAATTGATAGTTATTTGAAGAAGGTTTATACCGTATGATAACAAGGATAACTCCGCTAAATACAAGCTTTTGTGCTGATAAAAAAACTATAAACGTGGATGGTGAATATAGAGACCCTTTAATGAGATGGCCGCTTCGCGGTGCTGCATTTACAAACGAAGTGGGTGAATCATTGCGTCCTATTATAGGCGAATATGCGACTTTGAGCTGGGTTCCTGCCCTTATGTATATTGGTGCAGATATTTATGACAAATATAAAAATAATAATACAGAATACAGCCCGAATTCAAAAAGATGTTTAAAACAGGCAATTTTTCAGGGTATGGCAAGTATATTCCTTCCTCTGGTTGCCGTAAAAGCAGGACAAAAAGTTTTTTCACAGTTCGGAAAATTATCTGAAGATAAAATAACTATAAACTCTAAAGAACACATTGCACGAATTGCTCAAGAATTTATTGCTAATGGAAAAATGCATGCATTTGACGGAAAAGATGAAGAATGTGTAAAAGATTTTCTTGACAGAGTTTCAAACAATATGGATTTTAAACACAGAAAAAAATTTTTTAGGATTTTTCATATAGACAAAAAGGAAAATATCGCAAGATATGCAGAAAATTCCATAAAAGATTTAATTAAATTAAGAAAAGAACTTCTCAATCCTGCCGGTAAAATCAAAACCGGCAATTGGTACTCATCCTTTCTCAAGTATCTTAAGAGCGGGCAGACTGAAAATGTTGCGATTAAGAGTGTCTTAAGTAAATTTCAAAAAAACAAGATGATGAAAGGCAAATTTATTAAAACAATCGGCGGATTTGCAGCAGTTGGAATAGCTATAAAACCTATAGACAATTTTGTAGAAAATATTCTAATAGGTAAATATGTAGGTCCGGGCATTGACAATTTCAAAAAATAACATCTTCAATAAAATGGGACGTTAATAAAAAGTACAGACACTTCACAAATACCGTATTTAAGAGTTATTTGACAAAAAATCCATAAGTATTTTATCACGTGATTTAATAGTTTTTAAAACGTAATTATAATCGTTAACTGATAAAAGATTATATTCTTCAGTAATTTCATACGCAACTTGTTCAGGAGAAACATTCTGTTCAAGTTTTTGCAAATGTAAAAGAATATTTTTTTGTTCTTGTAAATCTAAATTATATTTTTCCACTAAATTATTGCATACCAGATTGTTTTCCACAATTTTTACGGCAGACGGAAGCATAGTATCTGCAAGACTTTCATCCTCTTCAAATGCTTCTGAAAATTTTTTTACTGCGTATTTTTTTATAAAAAAATCATCCAGTTTTTCAATTTTTTCGTTGGATAAATTAAGTTTTTCTGCTACAGTGTCAATAAATGAATCTATAAGTTCTGCGTTGTCGCAGAATGCACAAAGGTCTTCTGTCGAAGAATAATTATTCTTTTTCAAAAATCTGTTAACAATTTTTTTTAATTTATCACTATCTTCGCGGGATAACTCTAAGTCTTTTGAGATGTCATTAAAAAAAGTTTTATCAAATTCATTAAAATCATCATTATTAATCCCTGTGAATTTTACCTGACTTCTTCCAAAAAATTCCAACCGGTTTAATTCATTATTAATACTGATTTGTTTGCCTTTTTGTTCTGTCGTAGAACTATAAATATTTTTCAGTGCATAATTATTATAATTAAAACAATTTATACTCTTAATTTTCATATTGGTATTAAAAACTGATAAAATAATTTTTGCCATTTGTAAAAATTTTTGTTACAATTATAAATATAATGATGAGCCAAACGAAAAAGTTGTCTATAGCATTCTACTGGCACATGCACCAGCCTGTTTATCAGCTTTCTCCGCAGGGAGACTATTTGATGCCGTGGGTCAGACTGCATGCTGTCAAAGATTATCTTGATATGGTGCTTATTTTAAACAAGTTTAAAAATATAAAATTAAACTTCAACCTTGTTCCGGTTTTGCTGGATGCTCTAATTGATTACGGCGAAAATGAAATGCATGATATACATTCAAGGCTTACTGTTACTGATATTGAAGATTTGACTGATGATGACAAAGAATTTATTATAAATAACTTTTTTGATGCAAACTTTCACTCAATGATTCTGCCGAATGAAAGATATAACAGCCTTTATCAAAAATACCAGCTGGGTGAAGAAAATGACATCAATATTTTCTCTGCGCAGGAATATTCAGACCTTATGGCATATTTTAACCTTGTATGGTTTGATCCTATATACAAAAATATGTATCCGGAACTGAAAAAATTGATTAAAAAAGGGAAAAACTACACACTTGATGACAGGATAAAAATTATAGAAATCCAGAGAGACATAATAAGAAAAATTATCCCAACATACCGTAAATTTATACAAAAAGGAAAAATTGAAGTTACGACAAGCCCTTATTATCATCCGATTTTGCCCATTCTGCTTGATATAAAGAGCATAAAAAAATCTGCACAGAGCGAGCTTCCTTCTAATCTTAAAATGGAGCTTGATGCAAAAATGCAGACAAAAATGGCGCTTGACAGGGTTGAAGAACTTTTGGGCAAGCGTCCGCAAGGAATTTGGCCTTCTGAGCAGTGCATTAATTCAAAAGTTACAGAGATGCTGAAAGAACTTGGAGTAAAATGGACAATATCAGATGAGGGAATTCTGTCTAATTCTATCAAATTTGAATTTGTACGTGATTTCAGAGGTTATCTGGAAGATCCTTACCATCTTTTGAAATCTTATGATTATAAAGGACTTGATATAATTTTCCGAGATTCTGTAATCCCAAACTTAATCGGGTTTGAATACCCTAACCATCCAGCAGAAGCTGCTGCAAACGATTTATACGACAGGATAAAAGTTACACAGAGCAAGCTTTTATCATCCCCTGATGAACACCATCTGCTTACAATTGCAATGGACGGTGAAAATTGCTGGGAAAACTACATAGAAGACGGCGCCGTATTTTTACAGACAATATATTCGCTGATTGAAAACGACCCGACACTTGAAACAATTCTCATAAGCGATTACCTTGAAAAAGATACGCCGAAACCTTTAAACAAATTAAGCCCCGGCTCATGGATTAACAGAAACTTCAAACTCTGGATTGACGAACCTTTAAAAAATCTTGCATGGACATATCTAAAACAGGTAAGAGATGATTTTTGCGCGTTTGTAAAACAAAATCCGCTTCATCCTAACATTGAGGCTGCAAGACGCGAGCTGTTTATCTGCGAGGGAAGCGACTGGTTCTGGTGGTACGGAGAACCAAACGATTCCGGACGCGACAACATTTTTGATTATATTTTCAGAGAACATTTAAAGAATATTTATCTCTACCTCGGACTTCAGCCTCCGGTGTATCTTGACACTCCGCTTTTATCCGCAATATCAAAACCGTCAAGATACCCCAAAGGTGAATTCACTCCTGTCTTAGACGGGAAAGAACACGATGATGAAACCTGGCTTAACGCAGGATGTATTAAAATTCCTGACGGGCCTGTACTTGATGAATTTAAGTTTTTTGACAAAATATGTTTCGGTTACGACAGGGATAATTTATATTTAAGGTTTTATATTAATGAATACAACAAACAGGCTGTAACAAACTCAAAACGTGTAAATCAAATGTATGTTTATATGAGAAATCAAAATAAACGCCAGTCGCTGTCTCCGATAAGGATTATACAAAAAGCTGAAAGTATTCTGCCTATTTCTAAAGAAAAATTCCATAATGAAATGCAGATTTCAATATATGACGGGAAAATTAATCTTGTCCGTCTTGTAAAATCACTCCCGAACAATTTATGGGCAATTACATCACCGAAAAATATTACAGCAATATATGATAAAGTTGTGGATGTCAGTATTCCTTTCGATGATATAGGAATAGAAAAAGGGGATACTCTTGAGTTCCTGTTTATCAATGCAGCATACGGGGTTAAAGATTACTTTATACCAAACGAAATGCTTTTGACAATTAAACGAATGTAACAATTTCTTAACATAGCAGGACAATAATCTAAAGTTTTTTTATTGTCTGCCGTTAATAAAAACAGCAAAGGGAAATTATATATGGTTGAATTTAACAGTGACATACCAAAAGGATTACCGCAATTAGATAAAGATTACTGGGACAAGCAAAAAAGCACAAAAAGCGCCGATAATCAAAATCAGGATCCGCTTTTTGATATAAATACAAAATTTACTCTTGAAAACGATCTTTCAAAAATTTCAGTTTTCAACGGTAATAAAAAATAGATTTTATATTTTCCTCCTTTTCCTCGATATTACAATAAAAAAAGAACCTTTAATTATAAAAGGTTCTTTTTTTTATTATAACACGATTAAAGATTATTTCCCTGTAGATCCAAAACCGCCTTCACCGCGAGAAGTTGCAGAAAGTTCAACAGCAACTTTTATATCAGCCTGTTCTACTCTTGCAATAATCATCTGTGCAATTCTTTCATCCGGTTGAATTGTATATGTTTCATTAGAAAGATTTACAACAGGTACACAGACTTCTCCTCTGTAGTCTTCATCAATAGTTCCAACACAATTTATCAAAGTAATCCCGTGCTTAATAGACAAACCTGAACGAGGTCTTATCTGTGCTTCGTAACCATGCTCAAGTTCAATTTTCAAACCTGTTGGAATTAGCGCTCTTTCCAGCGGTTTTAAAGTAACAGGTTCAGATATTGCTGCACATAAATCCATGCCTGCTGCGCCTTCTGTTTTATATTCGGGTAAGAATTTGTTATGCGGTAATCTTTCAATTTTTAATACTGTCATATTTTCTCCACTGCCAGAATAACTTAGTATAATATCAATAAAATCTTATAAGCAATTCTCTTATATTGATTTATATTATACCACAATAAAAGCGGCTCAAATCCAAACTTATAAAAAAATAAAAAAGTCCGGTTTTCTCCGGACTTTTTAGATTTTATATTTTTATTAAAAGAAATTTGCTATCTTTAAGCGCAAGAACTTTATGTTCACGATCTTTTTTGAACATCAAAATTTCTCCTTTACCGACTTTAAATTTTTCCGCGTCAAAATGAACCTCAATTTCTCCGTCAAGAATATATACAGCTGCATCACATATTGATGTGTGGGTATCTATAATTTCATTTTTTTTAATTGCAATAACAGACAGACTATTATCATTGTCCTCCATTAAAATTTCACGCTTAAATTTTTCATCCCCTAAATCAACAATGTCTTTTGCTTTTAATACGTTGTAATACATTTTTCCCTCCTTTATATATTTTATTTCTGAATTATTCGAGAATTTCTTTTAAATCCTGTTCAGGTGTTGTGATTGGCTTTATTTTAAATTTATCAGCCAGAAAATTCATAATATTGGGTGATACAAATGCAGGCAGTGTCGGTCCGAGCCGAATATTTTCAATCCCAAGATATAAAAGTGTTAAAAGAATGCATACAGCTTTTTGTTCGTACCATGAAAGCACGAGCGTAAGAGGCAGTTCATTAACAGTGCAGTTAAAAACTTTAGAAAGTTCTAAAGCTACTTTTATAGCAGAATACGCATCATTGCATTGCCCCATATCAAGAATCCGCGGGATTCCATTAATTTCACCTAAATCCATATCATTAAAACGGAATTTTCCGCAGGCCAGAGTTAAAATAAGCGTATCAGAAGATGTTTTTTCAACAAATTCCGTATAATAATTTCTCCCTGGTCTTGCACCATCGCACCCGCCGACAAGAAATATATGTTTGATTTTTCCTGATTTAACAGCGTCAACAACTTTATCAGCAACTGATAAAACAGTATTATGCCCAAATCCTGTGGTTAAAACATCCCCTCCGTTAATTCCTGTCATTTTATGCTGTTCTTTATACCCTCCAAGTTCTAATGCCTTATTTATAACAGGTGTAAAATCCTTATTTTTATCTATATGAATCATGTCAGGATATTGAACTACAGATGTTGTAAAAACTCTATCTGCATAACTTTCTTTTACAGGCATTATACAGTTTGTAGTAAATAATACAGGAGCAGGAATATTTTCAAATTCTATCTGCTGTTTTTGCCAGGCAGTCCCGAAATTCCCTTTAAGATGGGAATATTTCTTTAACTCCGGATAAGCATGGCACGGAAGCATTTCTCCATGTGTGTAAATATTTATTCCTTTGTCTTTTGTTTGTTCCAAAAGTAGTGCCATATCATGCAAATCATGCCCCGAAACTACAATAAAAGGACCGGGTTCTATATTAGTGCTGACTTTTGTCGGAACAGGATTGCCGTAAGTTTTTGTATTCGCTCTGTCAAGAAGCTCCATACATTTAAGGTTTATTTCTCCTGTTTTTAGAACAAGTTCTGTTAAATCTGCCGGACTTAAGTTCTGAGAAATTTTTTGTAGGACCTCATAAAAAAAATTGTCCACGTCATCGTCTCTATAACCAAGAACTCTTGCATGATGCGCATAAGCAGCCATTCCTTTAAGCCCGAATAATATTAATGACTTAAGACTTTTTATATCTTCATCTGCGTTCCATATATTTTGAACATCAAACTTATTATCACAGTTTAAGGAACTATTAACTTCTTCTATCAAAATTTCTATAGATGCATTATCAAAATTAACATTGGTTACGGTTGTGAAAAGTCCGTCTATTATTAATTCTGTATTTTTGTCATTTTTTTCTGCGCAGTTTGCAAGATTAATAAGCGAATTTACCAGTTCATCCTGCAGATTTGCGGTGTCTGCTTTTTTCCCGCATACGCCGTTTACAGTGCATCCCTTGCCAAGAGACGTCTGCTCACATTGAAAACAAAACATAGACATATAAATTTCCCTCCGTATCAACAAAAACTAATTTAACCGAAAAATTAAAAAACAATATTATTCTATCTGATTTCAAATCAGGTAATCTTTTAATTCCCCATCCGCATTATTTTTATAGCTTCCAGGACGTACATCTAGGGATCCACATAGGTACATTCTTTTTGTATCTTATGTAAGCCTCTCCAAAATTATTTTCAAGTTGTTTTTCTTCAAAAAAAAAAAAAAAAATTTTTTTTATTAAAAAAAAAAAAACCGCCCACCAGAAAATTTGAATTGCATTTAAAAGAAAATATTCTGAAATCAAAATAAGTAAAATACCAATAATCATAGGATTCCTGACATAACAGTAAGGTCCGCTTACAACAAGTTTTTTAGGCGGATTCCATGGAGCTAATGTACCCTTGCCCACATTGTTAAACAATATCATTGTCCAGCCTGCCAAAAATAATCCTGAAACCAGCAATAAAACACCTGCGATTAAAAAAACTTTATCAGGTTTAATGTAGTAATAATCAGTAAAATATAATATTAAAGCAGGTATTATAACCACTACATTAAACGGCAATACAAGTATTGTTTTTAACCATTCAAACATAATATGATTATATTATAAAAGTTTTGCAGCATTATCAAATCCAGTCTGTTTATTGTGGATCTTTTATTAGCAATTTTATAATACAAATGTAAAAAAATCTGTACTATTTACATCTCATTGCTTTATCCCAACCAAGTTTCTCAGGGCAATGCAGGTAATCCATATTTTCATTTAGCAGAACCCATGCAGTACATCCTCTGCCTTGTTCGGTTGCAGGTTTCCCTTTTGAATTTGTAACATCACAATAATCCTCAAATGATATTGCATGATCTTGATGTCCGTAAGGTTTTATTCCCTGAGGTGTAATATAAAACCAAAAAGCACTCACACCAAGTTTAGCTGTTTTTTCAGGCAAAAATACTTCAATATCACCACATCCTGCAGAGGTTTTGCTACAATCTTTATTAACCCAGCCTATCATTATTATAGCACCATCAGCTGTAAATATTTTATTATGATCATCTGATATTGTTGTGCCGCCGCTTGATGAATAATTTCTTCCGTCAAGAGATAAATATCGTCTAAAAGAATGGCTCGTCGTTCCTGACTGTTTAATATATTTTCTCAAATTATCAGCGAACATGTCAGAGCCGCTCTCATCTAAAATAGCATTACCATCCTCATCTTTTTCTCCGGTATTAGTAGTAACATAATCCCAGCTTTCTATATCACCGTATTCATTCCTGGCCATTAAGAATGCCTGAGAGAGTATAGAATAAACCTTTTTTAACTGTACAACACGCTGTTTTTCACGATGCTCCTGAATAAGTGAAGGCATAGTCATTGCAGCAACAATTCCGATAACTCCTAAAGTTATTAATACCTCAGCAAGCGTAAAACCTTGAGACGAAGCTGTTAAATGCCCCCCCCCCGATTTACAAAACTTAATAACATCTTCATAATCGTCTCCTTTATTTAAACTTTTATATTCATATACATTGCTATTTTAACATATATTTCTGAAGATTTCAATATATTATGCTGTTTGAGATTAACCCGCTTTCGCTCTTGCAGTCCGCACTGGAATTTCCTCTAATACAACAGGCTTTTCCCTGCGCTATTACAAGTAATAAAAAGGACGGGTTTATCCCGTCCTTTTTATTTACCCGAGATGCGATTCGAACGCATGACCTACCGCTTAGAAGGCGGTTGCTCTATCCAGCTGAGCTACTCGGGCTTGGATCCAGAGGGCTTAGACAAGTGTTTGGTTTCGTGGGGTACCTGTATAATCCCTCATAAAATTTATCCTAACACAAAAATTTTTCTTTGCAAGATTTAGCAAATTTTTATTTGTAAACTTATGTAACTTTATTGTAATACTATTAAAGATTTGTATAACTAAAACCGTAAGTATATTTTGTTAGTGTAAATCTTAAATTTCAAAGGAGAAATGTTTATGGCAAACGAAATTAACAGTGTGGGTGGTGTTCAAAATCAGATTGATACAAGAAAACAAACTGAAATCCAAAAACAGGAACAGAGTAAAATCAATATTGAATTTCCGAAAGGACAAGAGCAGGCAAAACCGGCTGATTTTAACGCTTACGGTAAAGATATCGCAAATTTTGAAAAATTCAAAGGAAATGATAAAAATGATGCAATGCGTATGACAAACAGCGCGGCAAACGATGTTAAAAAAGCATATATGCAGTTACAGCATGAATTCCCTGGGATTATTTTACAATTTGAAGCTATGCCTGATCCTACAAAATGCGGGAAAAAACGTGAAGGCTTCTTTAACTACCAACAGCAGTTAGATGATTGGAAAGATCTTGCAATGACGCAGATTGCAAATGCAAGAGAACAAAGCACCAAAGAAATTGCCGGCGACATTATGATGAATGATAATAGGAATGCTGCGATGAATGCAGGTTTTACCCTTGCAACCGGTGAAGCAATTATAGACAATGATAACAAAAATGCTGAAGAAATTAATGCAAATGTCGACAGAGAAGGCGCTGCAACAAGAAAAGCTGTTCATAATGAAGGGGCAGCTACAAGAAATGTTGTTCGTCAGGAAGGCACACGTACAAGACAAGAAGTTCAGCTTCAAGGAGCAATGACCCGTAATCTTGTAAGACAGGAAAGTACTCGTACACGCCAGACAATTCATGATGAAAGTACTGAAACAAGAAATCTTGTTCGTGAAGAAGAGGCTTCTACACGTAATACTGTTAATAATCGCGCACAAGAGACTCAGGAGTTAGAATCCTTATCATCTAAAGTATCAGATGTTTTAACAAACGGACATCAGCCGCATACAACTGAAACAGTGAAGGAAGTCGGCAGTATGCGTGATGAAATAATGCAGTCAAATCTACCGCATGACGAAAAGAAAGAATTATTAAATGATCTTGCAAATTTCTCGGATCAGACTATTTTAAGCAAACGAGAATTAAAACAAAAACGTCAGGAAATTGAAGAAAGATTAAAATATGATTCCGGCAGACCGTTTGAAACACCAGGGAGAGAACTCCCTGAAATAGAACCTTTTCCTGTACATGAAGCTCCTGATTTTATCATGAAAACTCCAAAGAAGAAGCCGGAAGTTAAGGTAAAAGAGCCCATTAAATTCCCCGAACCTCCACATGGGTTACCGGTTGATAAAGACAAAAGAGATGAAATAATCGATAAATTTAAATAAGATATAAATTTATATAAATTATATAAGCCTTAATTTTAGTTTAATAACATTAATTGTTATTACATAACAAAATTAAGGCTTATTTTTATATGATTTTTTGCAACTGTTTTTTGTTTAGAGTATAATTTTCTTAAAACATTGGTAATTTATAAGGAAGTAAAGATTATGCTAACCGGAAATCAAATAAGAAAATTATACTTAGATTATTTTAAAGATAAACATCAGCACACTGTTGTAGAAAGTTCAAGCCTTGTGCCTGACAACCCCACGGTTTTATTAACAACTGCCGGAATGCTGCAGTTTTTGCCGATATTTTTAGGCATTGTTAAATCTCCATACAATCCGCCAAGAGCTACATCATGCCAGAAATGCGCCAGAGCCGGCGGAAAAGATTCTGATATCGAAAATGTCGGGAGAACGCCAAGACACCATACATTTTTTGAAATGCTCGGGAATTTTTCATTCGGCAACTACTATAAAAAAGAAGTTATTCCCTGGGCATGGGAATTTGTTACCGAAGTTTTAAAACTTGATAAAGACAGACTATGGATTACGATTTTTGAAACTGATGATGAAGCTTATGAAATTTGGAGAAGCGTTGGCGTTCCTGCGGAACGTATCAAACGCAAAGGTAAAAAAGATAATTTCTGGGGGCCTCCGGGGGCATCAGGTTCTTGCGGACCGTGTTCGGAGATTCATTACGACTTAGGCGAGCAGTATAAATGCAATGATCCGAGGGGGTGCGGTATCGACACCTGCGAATGCGACAGATGGGTTGAAATCTGGAATCTTGTATTCACTGAACTTTATCAGGATGAAGAAGGCAACCAGTCGCCTCTTGAAAGCAAAAATGTTGATACGGGAATGGGTTTAGAACGTATTACAATGGTTTGTCAGGGAGTGGCATCAACCTTTGAAACAGATTTATTAAGGCCTATTATGGATAAAGTTTCCGAGATGAGCGGTGTACCTTACAAAAAATCTGAAAAAACGGACATATCTTTGAGAATTATCACTGACCACGCAAGATGTGTTACATTTTTGATTTCTGATGGCGTAATTCCCGGTAATGAAGGCAGAAGCTATGTTTTAAGAATGATTTTGAGACGTGCACTGCGCCACGGAAAAATTCTCGGTATGGAACTTCCGTTTTTATACAAACTCGTTGATGTTGTTGTTGAAAATTACGGTGAGGCATACCCTGATCTTGTTAGAAATAAAGCAAAAATTATTGATACAATTAAAAAAGAAGAAGAACGCTTTGCAAAAACGCTTGATCGCGGATATAAAATGCTTGACGAATTTATTTCTGCCAAAAAAGACATTGACGGCGAAAGTGCTTTTAAATTGTATGATACTTACGGATTCCCGTTTGAATTGACAAAAGAAATTGCATCGGAAAACGGCTTAAATGTTGACGAAGAAGGCTATAAAAAAGCTATGCGTGAACAAAAAGACCGTGCCAAAGCAGCTGCCGAAAAAATCAGCGTTACAGGTGATATTAAATATGCAAAAGTTGAAGAAAAAGTAGGTTCAACAGAATTTGCCGGCTATAGTGAAAACGAATGTGATGCTAAAATTCTTGCAGTTATAGATGGGGACGGCTATACGGATGTTGTTCTTGATAAAACGCCTTTTTACGCCGAATGCGGCGGTCAAACAGGGGACAGCGGCGTAATAGAAGACAGGAAGACAGGAGGACAGGAGGTCAAGCTGGAAGTTCTTACAACTTTTAAAGTTAACAAACTTTTTGTCCACAGATGTAAAGTTATAAACGGTGATGATTTAGCCGGTGTTGAAGTTCATGCTAAAATTGATGTTGAAAGACGTGAAAATATCAGACTTCATCATACATCAGCCCATTTATTGCAGTCTGCTTTAATTAAAGTTCTCGGAGATGAAGTTCATCAGGCAGGTTCGCAGGTAGAAGAAAACAGAATGCGTTTTGACTTTACCTTCTCGCGTGCTATGACACCTGAAGAAATCTTTAAAGTTGAAGAAATTATGAATAACTGGATCTCAAAAGGCTACGATGTTGTAACTGATGTTATGGATATTGAAAAAGCAAAACTCACAGGTGCAACAGCGCTGTTCGGAGAAAAATACGATGATATCGTAAGAGTAGTTTCAATTACTGACGGTAAAACTTGTATTTCTAAAGAGTTTTGCGCAGGGACTCATGCACGAAATATTCGCGACTTGAGACTTGTTAAAATAGTTACGGAAGGCGCAATTGCAGCAGGCACAAGACGTATAGAACTCTGTGTCGGACGTTCGGCTTTTGATTTTATGAATGCAAAAGTTAAAGAAATTGACAAACTTTCTCTAATGTTCAAAGTTCATTATGACGGCATTGTTGAACGTATAGAAAAACTTCTTGAGGAAAATAAAGAACTTCAAAAAGAATTGATATATGCAAAAGAAGAAAATGCCAGAGCAAAATTTGCTACCTTCCTGTCAAAAGCACAGGATATTGAAGGCGGGAAACTTTTTATTTCAAAAGTTGAAAATTTTGACGGAAATGCTTTAAAAGCCGGTCTTGAATATATGTCTCAAAAACTCGGCGAAAGCATAATAGTTCTCGCATCTGAAAGAACTGTTGCCGTAAAAGTTTCAGACAGTTTTGTTAAAAAAGGTGTTAATGCCGGAAAAATTGTCGGTGAAATTGCAAGAGCGACAGGAGCAAACGGCGGAGGACGTCCTAATTTTGCACAGGGCGGAGTGAAAGATGCTTCTAAACTTGATGATGTTTTACTAAAAATAGAAGATGAATTGAAATCAGTTAAGGTATAAAAAAACGCGGGATTAAACCCCGCGTTTTTTTATTTCTGATAATAAATTATTTTTTATCCAGAACCTTGATCAAATGCCATCCGAATTGAGTATAAACGGGCTTTGACACCTCACCGACAGGCGTTTCAAACGCTGCTTTTTCAAATTCCCTGACCATCTGTCCGCGCTCAAAATACCCTAGATCTCCTCCGTTTTGACCTGACGGACAAAGTGAATATGTTCTTGCATAATATTCAAAGTCTCCGCCGTCATCAATTGCTTTTTTTATCTCCTGAGCCTGTGCAGCCGTTTTCACAAGAATGTGTTCCGCATGAACCTGAGTGTATTCCTCTGCAGAAACGACACCTGTTAATAAAAATACCATTACAAATAATTTACAAAGATTTTTAATCATATCTACATCCTACCTTTAATTTCCATTTTTCATATTATCCGGCAGAGCTAACTCTGTTGCGTCCGTTTTTCTTCGATTCATACAAAGCTTTATCCGCATCATCAAACATTTCCCATGGCGTTTCAAATTCTGTATTTGAGCTTACGCCGATGCTGACAGTAACCTTTAAATCTTGTCCGCGGAATTTAAAATTATAATTTTCAACAAGTTTTCTTAATCTTTCAAGCGGAACAACGGCCGTTTCTGCGGGAGTTTCCGTCAAAATTACCGCAAATTCTTCTCCGCCGTATCTGAAAACCATATCCGTCTGTCTGAAATTTTGAAGCATGTTATATGCAAGCTCGCGCAGTACATAATCTCCGCAGGAATGACCGTTTGTATCATTAAACTTTTTAAAAAAATCAATATCGACAATTGCAAGACTTAGCGGGCTGTTGTAACGTTTTGCTCGCATATATTCGCGTTCAAAATTACTCTCGAAATGCCTGCGGTTATATAATTTTGTCAACGGGTCAGTAACAGACATGTGTATCGTACTTGAGTACATGAAATTAATCTTTTTGATAACATCCGTTTTGTTTGCATCAGGAATATCAAAATTTCTGATAATATCTTCTATATTTTGCTGGATTTGCTCCAGTACATCAGACGGAATTTCAAAATCCATTGATTTTATATTTATATTTTCCATAACCTTACCTTCTTTAATAATAGCAAAAATATTGAACGCAATCCATTTTTTTGCTAAAATTAATTGGAATTATGAAAATGACAGCTGCAGAGATGCTTAACAAATTTTCAAAAAACACTTCACACCCGCAGGAAGTGCAAAGGCTGGCTGCAATAATCTTTGAAGAAACCAATAAAAAAATTTTTGAAATGTCTGAAAGAGAAAAAGAATACCTTGAAACTGCAGCATTACTTCATGACATAGGATATTTTAAAGAAGCAAAAGGGCATAACAAACATTCTATGCACATCATTATTGAAAACGGCCTTGAAGGCTTTACACAACAGGAAACAAAAATCATAGGCTGTATTTGCAGATATCATAGGGGCGGACTTCCCGATAAAATCGAACATGATGTATACAATACGCTTGAAAAACCGGAAAGAAAAGTTGTAAAACGCCTCGGCGGAATTTTAAAACTTGCTGACGGACTTGATAAAGACCATAAAAGATTAATTGATGACATTAAGATAGAATATGATTTTAAAAACCAAATTGCACAATTTAAACTTTATACTACACTTCAAAAACCGGATATAAGAACAGCAATAAGAAAACGTGATTTGTTTGAAACAGGTTTTAAGTGCCAGAGTGTAATTATATTCAACGATTAACAGATTGTAAATTTTTTGTTACATTCAGCTCATTTTTGTAACATTTCTTCATGAAAAATACTTTATATATATAGGGAAAAAATGAAAGGCTTGCAACAATCCGAAATTAAATACGGAAAGTCGTAAGATATGGTAAAATCATGAGTTTCGATGTTAATGTTTTGAGCACAAAACCGGTAATCAAAGCAGCAGCATCTATGCAAAATGACGGCGGTGCAGGTAATCTCGGTTACATGGCTCAAGGGGAAAAAGAAGAAAAAAAAGAAAGAAAATATTTAGATGAAAGCATCTTCATGAAAAAAGACGAGGGTGATATTTTCTCTTTTGAAAAAGAACCCGAAATGCCTGAAGAAAAATCACCGATTTCAAAACTGATTGAACAAATTGTTAATGTATTCAAAATATTGTTAGGGAAAAAATAAAAATCATATTAAAAAAAATTATATCAAATCTTTTGCAACTTTATAGAGCATGTGCAGATGTTTGTTATCTAACAATTTGATTATAGTAATTAACCTTTCTTCCTGCTGTTCGCGTGTCATATCATAATCAAAATCAAACAACTCGGAATAACCGACATTTAATGCGGAGGCTAATTTTTCTATAACATCACAGGAAGGGAAACTTTTTGCAGTTTCAAGAATTGAAATATAGCGAAAATCTACTCCCACAAGTTCTGCTAACTGCTCTTGTGTGAGTTTTCGCGATTTCCTCAAATATTTCAAATTACCGGCGAATTTTTCTTTGAACATAAATCCTCATATATAGTGTATAAATTAATTGATAAATTTATTACTAATTATTTACAAGAATAATATTGACATTTTTCTAATTAATATATAGAATTTCATGTTATAATCAAGAATTACATCATTAAATTTCAATATACGGATTAGTAAAATGGTAAAAATTAGTATAATCATACCTGTTTATAACAGTGAACAATTTCTTGAAAAATGTTTAAACAGTATAATAAATCAAACCTTCAAGGATATTGAAATTATCTGTATAGATGACGGATCAACGGATAAAAGCCTTAAAATTCTGAACAATTTTGCAGATAAAGACAACCGTATTACAATTATAAATCAGAAAAATTCAGGACCTTCAGCTGCCAGAAATAAAGGGCTTGAAATTGCAAAAGGGGAATATGTCGGATTTGTAGACTCTGATGACTGGATTGATTTGAATTTTTATGAAAAACTATATAACAATGCGAAAAAATACGATGCTGATATTGCCGTCTGCGGCATTAAACGCTTAAGAAGCTACAAATGGAAATATCATCTTAAAATAGAAAAAGAAGAATTTACAACCGATACAAACAAAAAATTTGTACTCTGCGATGTGCCTGACAAATGTTATGTATGGAATAAAATTTATAAATTACAAAAACTGACAGAGAAGAATATAAACTTTGAACCTGATACATATTATGAAGACAGATATTTTACGGCACAGGCTCTTGTTTACTTGAACGGTATTGTTACTGTACCGGATGTTTACTACAATTACCGGACAAACCCTAATTCCATAGTCAAAACTAAATCTAAAAAGAAAAAACACGATTCAAGATATACAAAAGTAAAAATGCTTAGATTTTTACGTAACAACAATATCCGCATAATTCACAAAATTAAAAAGTTCAAACTTTTCGGGCTGACATATTTGAAAATAAAATATTACAGAGATAAAAAAGAAATAAAATTATTTAATATAATCACAATAAATGTTTAATATAAGTCCTTTACAAATAAATTTCACGTACTACAATAAGCGTGTTACCCCAATTTAACAAAGGAGAACGTTATGAAAATAGGATTTAAACCCCAGAGACTGGCACAAAATCTTGTGCTTGAAAAATTTTCCGATAACGGAAATACGTTAACAAGAATTATAGAAATACCTTCAAAAAACGCAAAAACTGTAGAATTAACCTACAAAAAAACCAGCTTTGTTCCAACTCAATGGTATGTGGCAAATTACAATGTTATAAAAAGAGACAGCAAAAGTACATTGGCAAAATCAATGACATCAACAAAAAGTTTTCCTGATGATGTCCACACCATAATTCAAAGACGCGGAAAAACCGGAAGACCTGAAGAACTCACAATTGATATCACTAACGGAGAAGTAAACAAAACCGTAAGAAGAATCAATAATATAGAAAGAGCCGGAGTTTAAATTCCGGTTTTTTTATTGATATCCAAAATCTAATATTTATGTTATTATTTTTTTATGCAAAAGAAAATAAAAATCGGACTTATAGGCCTTGGGACAGTCGGTTCAGGCGTATTTAAAACTTTAAAAAACTTTGATAATATAGAAATCGCAAAGATTGCGGTTAAAAATATTAATAAACCGCGCAATATTGAAGGGCTCAACAGATCTCTGCTTACGGATAATCCTTGTGAAGTCGTTCAAAATCCTGATATTGATATAGTTGCAGAACTTGCAGGCGGACTTTCACCTGCTTTTGATCTGATTGCAGAAGCGCTGAAAAACGGCAAACATATTGTTACCGCGAACAAAGAACTTCTCGCCAAGCGCGGCGAAGAAATTTTTGCAATAGCAGAAAAATATAATAAAGTAATTCTTTATGAAGCGGCAATTGCAGGCGGTATTCCGATTATCATGCCTGTTAAAACAATTCTTGCAGGCAATAAAATTAACCACATTGAAGCTATCGTAAACGGAACAACAAATTATATTCTGACTAAGATGGATGTTGAAGGAGCACAATACGCGGATGTTTTAAAAGAAGCGCAAAAACTCGGGTACGCAGAAGCTGATCCTACAGGTGATGTTGAAGGATTTGATGCTGCTTACAAAATCGCAACTCTTGCTTCAATTACTTTTAACAAACGAATAAAAATTGAAAACGTTTACCGTGAAGGAATTACAAGAATCCGCGCTGAAGATATGAAATCAGCAAATGATTTAGGCTACAAAATTAAGCTTATAGCCTCCGCACACCTCAACGATAACGGCGAAGCCGATGTAAGGGTTCATCCTATGCTTGTTTCTAAAAAATCAACCCTTGCACATATTGATTACGTAACAAATGCAGTATCTTTAAGCGGACATCCTGTCGGAAGTATTACACTTTCAGGCCCGGGGGCGGGAGAATTTCCGACAGCAAGCTCGGTTGTCGGGGATATCCTTGCAATAGCTGCGGAATTAAATACATCGAATTACATTCTGCCAATGATGAGATGCAGACATTCCGAAGATGCCAAAATGGTTAATATAGAAGATACAATTAACAAGTATTATATCTCAATTAACGCGCGTAATAACAAAGGTGTTATAGGGAAAATAGGGACAATCTGCGCTGATAATGATATAAGTCTTGCAAGTATTGTTCAGAGATGCGTTTCTGACGACAATACAGCAGATATTACCGTAATCACCGAGCTTGTAAAAGAAAAAAATATGCGAAATGCAATAAAATTGATTGAAGCTGACGGCAATAAGGTCAGCAGCCTTATAAGAGTACAGGTATAATAAAAAAAACCTCATCCGAATTTATAAATTTCGCCTCAGCTCAAGTTGAAATTCGGGTGAGGGTAAAATACAAATTGCCTTCTTTTATTTTTTATATTAAAATTGATTTAATAAAGAAGGGGAAAATATAATGTATTACAAGGGTTTAATAAACACATTCAAAGAATACTTGCCGGTAACGGAAAAAACTCCTGTTATCACACTTAATGAAGGCAACACACCGTTAATTAAGGCTGATAATCTTGCAAAAAAAATAGGTTTAGAGGCTGAAATTTATTTAAAGTTTGAAGGCTGCAACCCGACAGGGAGTTTTAAAGACCGCGGTATGACAATGGCAGTATCTAAGGCAAAAGAAGCAGGTTCAGACGCCATAATCTGTGCTTCAACAGGTAATACATCGGCCTCTGCGGCTGCATACGGGGCGAAAGCAGGGATGAGAACGTTTGTACTGATTCCTGACGGCTACATAGCACTGGGTAAACTCTCGCAGGCAATGATGTACGGAGCAGAAATTATTGCAATACAAGGGAATTTTGACGAAGCTCTTGAAATGGTTCGAAAAATTTCCGATAACTACCCGATTACCCTTGTAAATTCAGTAAATCCTTATAGAATTGAGGGGCAGAAAACAGGAGCATTTGAAATTTGCAATGCATTGGGGCAGGCACCTGACTATCACTTTATACCTGTAGGAAATGCAGGCAACATTACAGCATACTGGAAAGGTTACAAACAATGGTATGAAGCAGGAAAAATTTCTTCTTTACCTAAAATGATGGGATTTGAAGCAGAAGGAGCCGCCGCAATTGTTAAAGGAGAAAGAATTATGCATCCTGAAACTCTTGCTACGGCAATCCGTATAGGAAATCCCGCAAGCTGGAAATTTGCAGAGGCCGCAAGAGATGAAAGCAACGGCATGATAAATTTTGTAACCGATGAAGAAATAGTAAAAGCTTACAAAATGATAGCATCAACGGAAGGCATACTTGCTGAACCCGCAAGCGCCGCATCAGTCGCAGGCCTGATAAAAGTTAAAGATAAAATTAAAGAAGGAACAAAAATCGTTTGCATACTAACCGGCAACGGCTTAAAAGATCCCGATAATGCAATAAAATATTCAAATTCCGACGTCAAAAAGACACCTGTCGATATGAGTGAAATTTTAAAAGCAATGAAAATATAAATTTATTTTCCCCTTAAATCTTCTGTTATAATGCCGCCCGAACCGCGGTCAATTTCACGTTTTAGAGGTTTATCATTTTCGTCATACCATGTTTTTACGGTACCGCGTTCAACAATCTTCTCAATCCTTTTTCCGTTTTCGTCATACTGCATATAGGTTGTAATATTACCGGGGAATGAAGTTATTATTTCGGATTTTTTCGCTCCGTTGTCGTAATAGTCATAATCATACTCGTCTTTTGTTGCGAGGACATTATGTTCATCGTAAACAGAATCATTTTTATAAATTATCTTTCCGAATTCATCGTAATGATGGCAAACCTCAAAATTTCTGTCTCTTGCATAATCCATGATAAGACGGTTTTGTTTATTGTAGCTTCTGAAAATTAAAGCACCGTCAGGACATTTTTCATAAACAGACAGTCCAAACTCCGTCTGCTGCTCTATAACCTGAGTTCCGTCAGGCTTTATATACGATGGCGCCATCGGATCTTTATTTTCTTTTTTTTCAAACGGGTTTACAAAAAAACTTTTAGCCATAATATTCATTATAACGTAAAAAATTCTTATAACTTTAACATAATCCTCTATTTGGATTAAATTATGTTATAATCTAATTATGAAAAAATTTGTTTTGCTGTGTTTAATATTTCCCTGTCTGGCAGTCGGTGCAAATGAGATGACAGAAGATTATTTTGATATAGCTTCAAGTTATGCGGTTTTCGGACAATACAAAGAAGCAATGACGTATATCGATAAAATTCTTCAGATTGAACCTCAAAACAGTAAAATACAGGATGTAAAAGCTGTACTTACACGTATTACAAACCCTGCTACAAAATCATACCTGACAACAACAGACAAAAATATAAAAGAAGCACAGAATTTCAAAAAACAGGGGAACAGTTCTAAACAAATCGATACTCTAGCAAACGCACAAAATGATTTTTGGTCTTTGTATTCACTTGCGGAATTTTACCGCGATACAGGAGATTTTCAAAATGCAATATTTTATTACCAGAAAGCATCTGCCCTAAAGCCTGCTTATTCACAAAGCTATCTGGGGCTTGCAATTGCATACAAAGAAATTAGAGATTACACAAAATCTCTTGATGCTATTAACAAATACCTCACATACAATAAAGAATCAGACATTGCCTTCGCTGTGCGGGCCGAGACAAATTTACATCTAAACAATATTACGGAAGCGGAAAAAGACATTAAACAGGCTCTGGAAATTGAAGAAAATATTTCTTATTTGCTCATAGAAGCCAAAATCCTTTATGCAAAAGGTGATTATGAAGAAGCAAGAGAAAAATTCCAGCTTCTTTCAAAAAATATTCAAACCTCAGAGGTTTACAAATATCTGGGTTTATGCGATTATTCATTGAACAGCCTCTCCTCTGCTCTGCTTAATATTGATAAAGCAATCATACTCTCTAATGAGGACAAAGAGCTTAATGACAAATATAATGAAATAAAGTCAATGCTGGATAAACAATGAAAAAAACTGTAAAAAAACATCATAAACAAACCAAACATACTAAAAAGGAAACAATTATGACAAGAATAAAAAACTGGACAATATCCATACTTCTTGCGGGAGCAATGCTTTTCGGCCTTCAGTGCTACAGCGGAACCTCAAGTCTGAAATTTGCCCAGCTGAGCGATGTTCATTATTATACCGGACAAAATAATACAACTTATAAAATGATAGCAGAATCTCCGGAACTTCTTGATGACGCTATAGAACAAATCAATTCAACACCTGATGTTTCATTTGTAATGTTCACCGGAGATTTGATAGACAAACCTTTTGAAAAAGAATTAAGTGCGTTTTTACCGCATACACAAAAATTAAATGCTCCGTGGTATTTTGCTTTCGGCAACCACGATACAATGGTAGGAGGGTATTTAACTCCTAAAGTTTACATGAATCTTGTAAACAACTACAATAAAAATTACAAATTCGAAAAATCATACTATTCTTTTGTCCCGCAAAAAGGCTACAAAGTAATTGTTTTAGACTCGATAATAAGAGAAAAGCTTACGGCCAACGGCAGGATAGGAGATGAACAGCTCAAATGGCTTGATAATGAACTTGCAAATTCTAAAAATGATACTGTTTTAATTTTTATGCATATTCCGGTAATTGAACCTTACAACAGTCCTAATCACAGACTTTTAGATGCTGATAAGGTTGAGACAATTCTCGGGAAATACAAAAATCCGATAGGAGTTTTTCAGGGACATTATCACGGAGCTAAAATTACACAAAAAGGAAATATCCTATACGTAAGCTGTCCTGCTCTTGTATCCTACCCGAACGCTTTCAGAATGGTAACGGTTACAAATTACAGAAATAAGACTGTTTTTAATATTCAAAACAAAGAAACCAATCTTAAAAATATTCAAAAACTCGCCAAAATACTTGTATTCGGCACAAGCATTTATACAGGAAAACCGGAAGATCAGAACGGAACTTTTATAATTAAAAAATGAGGATAAAAAAATGGAAGAATTTAAAGTAAAATTCAGAGGTGTAAGAGGAAGTTATCCTATAGCAAATAAGGATTTTCTTGAATACGGAGGCAATACTTCATGCGTAGAAGTAAATGTCAACGGACATTTAATAATTCTTGATGCGGGTACGGGGCTAATAAATATAGGCAGCGAGCTTATGGAAAAATATATCGCCTCCGGAATTAATTCGGCTGAGAGAACACCTGTTAACGCAACAGTTCTGATTTCGCATATTCATCAAGATCATATACAGGGCTTTACATTCTTCCGTCCGCTTCATATTCCTTCCTCAATTATAAATGTTTACGGAAATGTAAACTATAATGAAAGTTTGTCGGATGAACTTGCGGAACTTTTATTCGGGAAATCTTTCCCGCTTGATTTGGGTGATATCGCAGGAAATTTAAACATAAAAGATTTGAACGAAACAGAAGGCATAATTCTGAGGCACGGCGAACCTCCGATTATTAAGCGTATCGAAAACGAAAATGATGCACATGTTGAGGGAGATGATGTTTTAATTACCTGCTACCGCTCTTACGCACATCCGCAGGAAGGAGTTATAATATACAAAATCTCTTACAAAGACAAAGTTCTTGTTTACGCAACAGATAAAGAAAGTTATCCTGGAGGAGATAAAAAACTTGCAAACTTTGCACGCGGCTGTAATCTTTTAATCCATGACGCCCAGTATACAATGGAAGATTATATGGATGCTTATGCTCCTAAACAGGGGTACGGACATTCAACATTTGATATGGCACTTGAAGCAAAACATCAGACACATGCAGAAAAAGTAGTATTCTTCCATTATGATCCTGCTTATGATGACAACAAATTAAATGCGATCAAAGAACACTACAAAAATGATGATATTATTTTTGCTTACGAAGGCCTTGAAATTGACCTGATGTAAATTTTAATTAAATTTATAAGTATGAAAAAATATTTAATACTGTTTTTATTACTATTAAGCATAACAGCATCAGGCTACAGAAAACCTGACGTATACGTAATTGATGCGACAAAAAATGCTTATCTTCATAACAACATGGGGCTTCGCTATATGAATGAAAGGCTTTACTATGCCGCAATTCAGGAATTTAAAATAGCAATAAGCTTAAACCCGAACACACAGGCAACATCCGTATATTATAACAATATCGGAGATGCCTATATGGCAATAGGATACGCTAATATGGCACGTCAGCCTTATGAAGATGCTATTAAACAATACAGCCTGAATTTTCAATACTATCAGGATTTAGCTAAATGTTACAAATCTCTCGGCCTTGTCAATTCTAAAATACAGGAATACAGTAAGGGAGAAAATGCTTTAAATAAAGTAATGCTCGGGCTTTTATACATAGAAAACGGCAATAAAAAACGCGGAATAATAGTTCTTGATGAATTTGCAATGTCAGAGCCGGACCTTTTGATAACAACTGCTGTTAAAAAGTATATAAAAGATACCGTAAAACACGTAGATGATTTATAATTGCCTTTCAAATTCATCAAGTTCGTTATAAATTCTTTTATTTTCGGTACATATATAATTGAGAAACGGTAAGATTAAACCTATATGTCTGCAATCCTCATTAAATTCACAACAATCCCTTAAAATTTCCGTATAACTGTGCACAATACTAAATTCCATCATAATTTGCTGTAATCTTTCTTTTTCCATAATATCTCCTTTTATAATTTTTATCATTTATAGATGATAATATATTTGTTATAACACATAAAAAATAATTTGCAAATGATATATAATTTTTTTAATGGAAAGAGATATTTTAATAAAGAATATAAGCGATAATATTCGAGTACAACGGACAAAACTTAGAATATCGCAAGACAAATTATCTGAATTAACTGGTATTAACCAGCAGCAAATCAGCTATATTGAGAACAGAAAAGTCTGTCCAAAATTAGAAACTGTTATAAAAATTGCAGAAGCATTAAAGGTAACTGTTAATGATTTAATTTATTAATAATCTGCACTTAATGAAACAGCGGCAGAGCGGATGCTGTTTGAGCGGTAAAAAGATCCCGAAATAAATTCGGAATGACGAATAGATAGCGAGTTCATCAGCTCAGGTTGAATTTAGTGCAGATTAAACAGTCAGCGTGTTTTTCTTTCTTTGGTTCCATTTCTTTCTTTTTGCATCGCAACAAAAAGAAAGAAATGAACAAATATATTGATTATATTCATAATAAAAAGTAGCACCTATCCAAAAGGATAAGCGCCACTTCGATTTCTTAAACAGGTTACGGTAGTTAGTGCTACCGCCCCGATATGTTTATTATAACTTATATTTTCAAATTTTTCAAGTGGTCGATTTCTTCCTCTTTAGTCATATTAGGATTTTTAAGTTTTTGTTTCAATATTTCATCAAAAATCTGCTGATATTTCGGAGACGGCTTTATTCCGAGTTTTTGCAGGTCATTTCCTGTTATTGAGATTTTTATTTTTCTCAAATCATCAAGGTAATGCCTTGCACCCTGCTCGTCTTTTAAAATTCCGTAAAGCAAAACTGTTTCAAGGCGCGCATTTTCAAACGCTTTATATAGTTCAAAATCGGTTTTCAAAACATTTTCGGGAACATCATCAAGAATTTTTTGTTCGATTTTTGTGAGAGGCAGACGGGACAAATCACCGAGAACACCGACAAAAACAAGCCAGATATTTTCAGGTTTGTAATTATTAATCAATTTTTCAATATTAACAGAAGGCAATTCAACTACATTTGGAGTTACCAGTTTATAAATTTTTTCATTAATAAATTTTTCAAAGGCAAGCTGGTATCTGTACCCTCTCTCATTGTGAGAGGGCAGAATTTCGCCGTTATCCGAAGGTGAAAGGCTGAAATTCGGGTGAGGGTCAAAAGTTTCAATAAGTTCTTTTTTAACCCTTTTATAACTCATATCGTAATTAATATTATTAAGATAGTCTTGCTGTAGTTTTCTTGTATGTTCATCCAGTTCAAAACGGAAACGTACTGAGAATTTAAGCGCTCTTATAATTCTTGTCGGATCGTCAATAAAACTTTTGTCATGCAATACACGGAGTTTTTTATTTTTCAGATCTTCAAGTCCGCCTGTATAATCAATAATTTCACCTGTTGTAACAGATTTTGCCATTGCATTTATTGTAAAATCGCGGCGCATAACATCTTCCCTTAAAGAACACCCTATTTTATCAACAACAGGGAGATGACCTTTACGCGGGTAGCTTTCCGAACGTGTTGACGCAAAATCAACAACTACCGCATCCTTCTCCCCAATGCGGGAGAAGGTGCCCGAAGGGCGGATGAGGGGTGAAAGTTTCACCCTGACTGTTCCGAAATCATGATTTACCTGAACAACTTCGCCAAATTTTGAGCAATATTCTATTGCGTTTCCCACACAGGTTATATCAATATCAAAAGATTCACGCCCGAGAAGTTCATCTCTGACGACACCGCCTATAAAAAACAGTTTGTTTGAATTATCCTTTATATTGATGATGTTCATGTAAAGCATTTTAGCGTAAAATGAATTTATTAACAAGTTAATAAATGAGGGTAAGAGGGTAAGAAGATAAGAGGGTAAGATATTTAATAAATTATTTTGTGCGTCAGCACCTATACAAGCTTACCTTCCTATCATCCTACCTTCTAATCCTCCTGTAATAAGGAGACAATATGCTTCAGGAAGCTTCCCGCGCGATAAATTCAGCATTTAACAACAGTTTTATAAAAAAATTAAGCCAGTATCTTCACGACTGTGTAAGAGAAGAAGTTAAAAGCTCAACTTTCAGAAATTTGAAAGGGGACAAAGACAACAAATGGATTTTTCTTAAAGGTGATGAACAGTTGTTTTCGACAGGCGCTGAGTATATCTCTCTTGACGGAAGCGACCCGAAGCTTACAGAATTAATGATTCAGAGCGATCTAGGGCAGAAAGATAAATACCTTATTTACGGATATCTTTTTCTTGTCGGCAAAAGCTCAAAATCAAAAAAACAAAATGAATTTTTAACCCCGCTATTATATATGCCCTGCAAACTTGAGCGAAACGGCGTAAATATAAACTGTCTGCCGCTTGATGAAGTTTTATCGCTCAACACAGGTGCACTTGCTGCTTTAATGCGGAAAAACGATGATGAAGATGAAGTCGACCTGCTTCTTGAAGGTATTCTTGATGTTGTGCCTGATCTTCCTATAACAAAAGAAAAACTCGATATCTTCCTGACAACATTAAAATCTCTTGTTCCCGAAATCGAAATTGCCGAAAACCTTGGAGATTATAAAGAAGAGGATAATATTACAAAGGCAAAAGATTTTTATAAAGAAAAAATAGACGGCGAAAACTTAGACGAAATTATTGAAGAAGAAACAGAACAGGAAAAACAAAAAGTTAAACTGGAAAAAATTGCGGTAACTTACCAGAGTGCAATCATTTTGACCAAACGCCCGTCAGTAACTGCAGGGGTGCTTCACGAATTAACACAGATTGCAGAAAAGCCGTCAGGAATATATAGAGAAACAGCGCTGAGCATAATTAATGAAGAATACGCTCAGAGCAGGGAAAAATCAGTTCCGCTTAAAGATATGAATAAAGTTACGGATTTTTATCCGATAACTCCGCTTTCATTAAGCGACAGCCAGCTTCAGGTTATCAAAAACATTGATAACAGTAAGTTCGTAGCCGTTCAGGGGCCTCCGGGAACAGGTAAATCACAGACAATAGTAAACCTTGTTGCGCACCTTGTTGCAAACGGCAAAACAGTTCTTGTAGCTTCCCGTATGGATAAAGCTGTTGATGTTGTTGCAGAGCGTTTAAATGAGCTCGGGGCATCACACATGGCACTCAGAGCAGGCCGTTTGAATTACCAGAGACAGTTGAGTGAAGAATTAAACAATCTGCTCTCGCAAAACAGCGATCTGGATGAAGATGTTGAAGACATTCTGCTTGTTGATGTTAAAGACATGAAAGACCACCTTGATATGCTCAAAAATATGGAAGTAAGGTCTGAAACTATCATAAAACTTGAAAAAGACTGGCACGACAAGTTAATGGAAGTTGAAGAACAGGAAAAACTTCTCGGTAAAAAAGAATTTATCAAAAAAAGCCTCAAAAAAGGTGAAATCGATATAGTCTCAGGGATTATAAAAGTTCTTGAACACAATATGGAAAAAGCAGGCTTTATTTCAAAAATAGCCAACTTTACAAGTCTTGGCCAGCTCAAGAAAATTCTGAATTTAAAAGAATTTGATGTAACTTATGAAAATCTAGGGAGATTAAAACAAGAGTTGGATTTTGCAAATATGGAATGGTCTTTGAGAAAAATCGAAGCCGATATTCAAAAAACAGGCAACCTCCACATGCTCTCAGAACAAATCAGGACAATGAAACGCAAGCAAAAAACTCTTGCAACAAATATCTTGAAAAACAAACGGCGCGAAGCATTAAAAAGTCTTTTGCGTGATGAAAACAAACGCAGAAGATTAAAAGTACATGCAAAATCCCTTGTAACAAACAGAAAACGCCTGCAAACCAATATTCTTGAAGAAGAAGATTTTAAACCGCTTCTGGAAGCCTTCCCCTGCTGGTGCGTAACAACTTATGCAGTATCAGATTCACTGCCATTGAAACCGGGGATGTTTGATGTTGCAATTATTGATGAAGCATCACAATGCGACATCGCAAGCTGTTTCCCGATATTGTTCCGTGCAAAACGCGCCGTAATCGTAGGCGATGACAAACAGCTTCCGCATTTATCATTCCTTGAAAAAGCAAAAGAACAATCTTTCTTAAGCCAGTATGGAATTCCCGATAAATACCAGTTAATGTGGCGTTTCAGAACGAATTCCATGTTTGATTTAGCAGATTACTACTCAATGAATTCCGTTATGCTGGATGAGCATTTCAGAAGTCTGCCGCCGATTATTAATTTTTCAAACCATGAATTTTACAATGACAGAATTCGCGTTATGAGAAAAGACAAACCGGAAGAAAAAGTTCTGGAGCTTGTCGAAGTTCTTGACGGCAAAGTGGACTTTGATGCGACAAGAAATCTTCCTGAAATCGAAGCTCTGGTTAAAAGATTACATGAAATAATCATAGAAGATGAAAGACAAAATCCCGACAATCCTGTCTCAGTCGGTATAATTTCGCCGTTCAGAGCACAGGTGGAACAATTGAAAGTTTCTGTTTCAAAAGTACTTTCAGATTATATGATAAAAAAACACCAGATAGAAATTGGTACTGCCCATACATTTCAGGGAGATGAACGCGATATTATGCTGATTTCATGGGCTGTTGCAGATAACAGCTACAATCAGAGTCTTATATTTTTACAGAAGCCGAACCTCTTTAATGTTGCAATCACTAGAGGGCGTAACAAAGTTATAAACTTTATCTCACGTAACCCGAGAGAACTTCCCGAAGGTCATTTCAGAAATTATGTATCATATATGCAGCTTTATCAAGACCGCAAACAGGCCATGCTTTCAGGCGACATAGATGAAAATATCTACAAAAATCCGCTTGAGCGTGAAGTTGCTGAAAAAATGAGAGAACTCGGACACAAGGTCGTTGCAGGAGCAGAAATCGCAGGACTTAGCGCTGATTTGCTTGTTGATGACAAGTTTGTACTCGAAATTGACGGACTTGATGACAAAATTAAATCGCACATTTCAAACATGAAAAAACAGGCAATCATAGAACGTTCAGGATTTAAGGTTAAACGCATAACATTCCGTGAATGGCAATATTCCCCGAAAGCATGCCTTGACAGGGTTTTGATTGAAGAATAAATTGCATTAATCAAATTTTTTATTATCAGAATATTTCTCATACTCTAATTTATTCTTTAAGAAAATTGTCTTTAATGCACCGTAATTACCTTCCAGAGGTTCTAATTTCTGCTGTTTAACAACAATTTGGTGAACATCGGCACCATATTGATTAGGTCCCTTTTTCTCTCCATTAACATCTAATATCACAGTTGCACATCTTGTATCCGTAATAGTCTGTGTTTCACCTGTGTTAAATCCGTTTTCATCTTTCACATTTACTGTATATGTCCATGGTTCACAAGCCTGTCTTACATCCCTGAAATATATTGAACTCCCGTCAACAAGTAATATTCTCGGGAAACCGAAACTCTCTTTTGAAATAGAACCGGAGCCATTATTTGTAGCATTTTTTAATTTTACGGAATATTGCCGCCCACAACCCTTGGCGGAAGCTGTACAAACTATAGCACCGTTATAGTAATCAGCAATATCTTTAATTACATCTTCCGCAGTTCTGCCGGCTTTAGAAAAAATTGGAGAATAATCAACGTATTCATTTTCTGCCATCATTCTGTTGAGGACATTCATAAAATTTGAATAGCTTTTTTTAGCTTGATTTATCAAGGCCTGCTCCTTATAACTCTGAATTATAGACGGCAAAGTAAGCGCAGCAACCACTCCGATTATCCCGAGTGTTATTAAAACCTCTGCCAGAGTAAAACCATTTCTCATAAAAATCCTCCATATTATGTCGCTCTTAGCGACAGTCGCTAACAGCAACATAGCATAAAATATATTTATGTGCAAGGATTTTAAAAAAGAACTTGGTTTGAATATTAGAAAACTACGCATTCAAAAAGGGCTGACACAAGAGAACCTTTCTCTTGAATCCACCATTTCGCGCTCGCATATCGCTATGATTGAAGCAGGAAAAAGAGATGTTACGGTAAATGGACTTTTTAAAATTTCAAGAGCACTCAAAGTCAATTTAAAAGAAATATTTTCTTTTGATGATATAGACAAATTTACGTTTGATATAGAAAAATTTTATCAATAATTTTGAGATCATCACCTATAACATTTGGAAAAAGAAATTATTCCACTACAAAAGTATGTATTGACAGGTTTTTGATTAAAAATAATTTACCACGGGTAATCGTCTTTTAACACCCAACCGTCAGCCATGATTTTAGCTGCACAATATTCTCCGGTTTTGTCTTTTTTACAGTTAGCATCTATTTCATTATATGATAATTCTGACCCGAATGGACGAATAACGGCATTCTGGCGCTTAAACATAAATACATCCTTCCCGAGCATATTTGGTTCCTTTGAGCCGTTGATATCAACAAATACTAATGCTCCATAAACTCCTTCATTACCTGCATCTTCAGTTTGCACACGTGTCCTGAACTGATATATAGAACCGTCAGAAACAGCAAAGGTTATCCCGTTATCCTTCCAGACTGTACCATATCTGTAAGTACTGCCGTTTAAAGCTTTATAATTAGCTCTGGGGTAACCGCAGGATTGATAAGTATCACATTCTTTTAATATATTAAAGTATTTTTTTATATAACGATTTACATATTCTGTTCTGCCCAGTTCGTCAACACTGTACCAGTTTTCAAATTCTCCGTTATCAACTTCGGCTAATTTAATAGATTGATTTATAACGGTGTAAGATTTTTTCAAACGGGTTATTAATTCCTGTTTTCTATAATTATTTATAACAGACGGCAAAGTCAAAGCCGCAACCACTCCGATTATCCCGAGTGTTATTAAAACTTCAGCCAGTGTAAAACC
>ERZ780117.90-NODE-90-length-45703-cov-17.030626_pt1 | contig 45703 bp, 26 predicted proteins | sample MGYA00510985_ERZ780117 | MGnify/ENA primary metagenome ERZ780117 (study PRJEB29588, sample SAMEA2159553) | human gut metagenome | biome: human gut; feature: human-associated habitat; material: faeces | place: Denmark | collected 2008/2010 ...
AGGTACTAAAAATATCTCATTCCCACAACTTTTTCAATAGTTTTCTTATACCGAACTCACGTTAATTTATAATGCATAATTCATAATCGGGCTGTGCGGCGTAGGGTGATGTGTGATTTTTGCCGTGCTGCATCGTAGGGAGTGAAAATAAAAGTGCGTTTTACGCACTTTTATTTTGCATTTCACTCGGTTTTCATTATCTTTGTACATAGGTAATCATGTACAAGGACAAATTATTGATGGGCAATTTCAGTTCAAGGCAAAACAAGGTGGATAATGCGCGTGAGCGTGACAACCAACGGCGCGACAGACTGGCAGGGTATTTTTACGACCTGTCGAAGCTGAGTTTCGCCGGTCTCGTAATAGGTGTCATAACGCAGCTGTTCACTGACGGCGGCGGTGAAGCCAACTTGTCAGTCATAATCACCGGGTTGGTGCTTACCGTATTGTCTGCCATGCTGGCTAATAAGATATTGGAATGATTATGGAAGGACTTGGATTTATATTCTCTATTGGCGTAATCGTGGTGGGAGGAATTTATCTCTGGACATACACAAAGCGTGGAAAGAAATGGCTTGAAAACCTTTAAGCGCTTTTGTAGTGTCTCCATATTACATAGACGTTCTTCTTCCCGTGCCGCTTGACAGCACGTTCACTTACTCCGTTCCGCCGCAGATGGAAGGCAGGGCGGAGCGTGGGCGGCGTGTGCTTGTGCCTTTCGGACGCAACAAAAGCTATGTGGGCATAATCATGAAGGTGCACGGCACGAAGCCCGGTTTTGCCGTAAAGGACATAAAATTGGTGCTCGATGATGCTCCCATTGTCACTGACGCCCAGCTTGAACTGTGGCGGTGGCTGGCCGATTACTACATGGCGGCACCCGGAGACGTGCTGCAGGCCGCGCTGCCGGGCGGACTTAAGGCGGCTGACGCATACAAGCCCAAGACCGAGACGTGCCTCGCCCTCGCGCCGCAGTTCAGGAGCGAGCGCGCCATACACGTGGCTCTTGACACCTTGGGACGTGCCGAGAAGCAGCGCAAGGCTTTCGCCTGCTTCCTCGCCATGAGCCGCTGGGACACAATGGAGGGCGCTTCCACGCACGAAACGGTGGCGGAAGTGACGCGAGACGAGCTGATGAACACCGCCCACTGCACTGCAGCAACAGTGAAAAACCTTGTAGACCGCCGCCTGCTCGTGGCATACGAGCGCGAGGTAGGCCGTCTGAACCACGGCGGAGAGCCGCATCCCGAAAACATAAAGCCGCTGAACGAGGCTCCGCAGGAAGCCTACAACCAAATCGTCTTTTCGTTTCTTAAGAAAAACGTGGTGCTGCTTCACGGCGTGACTTCAAGCGGAAAGACCGAAATATACATACATCTTATCCGCCAGGCGCTGGAACGGAAGCAGCAGGTTCTTTACCTTCTGCCCGAAATTGCGCTGACGGTGCAAATCCGGCAGAGGCTCCAGCGCGTCTTCGGCGACCGCCTCGGCATATACCATTCCAAGTATTCTGATGCCGAGAGGGTTGAAATATGGAAGAAGCAAATGTCGCAGAACCCTTACGGAGTAATCCTCGGCGCGCGCTCCGCAGTTCTCCTCCCGTTCTCCAATCTGGGACTTGTCATCATCGACGAGGAGCATGAAACGTCGTTCAAACAGCAAGACCCGGCACCCCGGTATCATGCGCGTTCGGCGGCAATCATGCTCGCCGCCAAGGCCGGAGCAAAGGTTCTGCTCGGCTCCGCCACGCCGTGCGCCGAGACATGGCACAACGCCCGTACCGGCAAATACGGCTACGTGCGCCTTGACAAGCGCTTCGGCGACATGCAGATGCCCGAAATCAACGTCGTTGACATAAAGGACTTGCAGCACCGCAAGATGATGAACGGCCCGTTTTCGCCGCTTCTCCTGTCGTCTGTCCGCCGTGCGTTGGACAACAAGGAGCAGGTAATCCTCTTCCAGAACCGCCGCGGTTTCGCCCCGATGATTGAGTGCCGGGAATGCGGATGGACGCCAAGATGCGAGGCGTGCGACGTCTCCCTTACCTTCCATAAAGCCCTCGGACAGCTTACTTGCCACTATTGCGGCCGCACGTATGCCGTGCCCGACGTGTGCCCTTGCTGCGGAAGCCATGACCTACGGGGACGAGGCTACGGCACGGAGAAGGTGGAAGACAAGGTGATGGAGCTGTTTCCTGACGCCCGTGTGGCGCGTATGGACCTTGACACGACGCGCACCCGCAACGCATACGAACGCTTGATAAGCGACTTTTCGGCACATCGCACCGACATACTCATTGGCACCCAGATGGTAAGCAAGGGCTTGGACTTCGACAAGGTATCGGTCGTTGGCATTCTGAACGCCGACTCCATGCTCAATTATCCTGACTTCCGGGCTTATGAACATGCCTTTACCATGATGGCGCAGGTGGCCGGACGCGCCGGCAGGAAGGGCAAACGGGGTCTTGTCATATTGCAGACGAAAAGCCCGGAGCTGCCCGTCATCGCCCAAGTTGTGCGCAACGACATGGAGGGTTTTTACTCCGACCTGCTCGAAGAGCGGCAACTGTTCCGTTATCCGCCGTTCTACCATATAATAAATGTATATCTCCGCCACAAGGACGAGCCTGTGGTATGCGCGGCGGCGGATGCCCTCGGCACGCTGTTGCGCCAGTGGTTCGGCACCCGTGTGTTAGGCCCTGACAAGCCGTCGGTGGCGCGCGTAAAGGCGATGAACATCCGAAAGATGGTTGTAAAGCTTGAACTTGGCATCGATTTGGCCAAAGTGCGCCTTTACCTTAACAAGGGAAAGTCTGCCGTTTTGCAGGACAACAGGTACAAAACGGTGACGGTTTATTTTGATGTTGACCCTTTGTGAAAAAGCGGAAAGTGAAAAATGAAGAGTGAAAAATCCATGGGCAAACTTTGCATACGTCATGGATTTTTCACTCTATTGTTGTTTCTTGTGGTTTATTTCACCTCTTGCAAGGTGATTTCTGTGCCTTCTTCATAGGATGTAAAACCGTCGTTCTCGCCATAGGCTTCAATCATGTAAGCGTTGTTTCCTCTGAACCTGATTACTACATTGCCGTCAGTATCGCCGTCATAGATGTTGTCCCATGAGTAAACAAGTATCCCTCTTGCAATATCGGCCCATGCCCATGTCGATACGGCCATGGTCCCTTCTTTATAAAATACGGCGTAAGTGCCAAATTTGGAGAACATTATTCGCCGTGGAGACCGGCCTGTCAAATCTACTATCGGGCCTTCGCCGTCATAGTCGGGGTCGTTTTCTTTTGCCCATTGGTCGATGTTGTATACAAGTTCTTCATACGTATTGCCTTCAATGTTAGCAATGGTTTTCCCGTTAATGATGTACCAATAGCGTAGTTTTACAATGTCCCAAGTGCGGCATAGTGACAGGGTTTTGGCACTGTTGCGGTACAATGGTTCGTACAGTGACGATTTTAGCAGGATTGACCTTTGCCCGTCTTCGGACACGACATTGAGCGAATATATCGCGTTGCCTTCATGTATGACTTTCAGCGTACCAATGTTTTCAAGGTGAAATGTGTTCTCGCCGGTTACGGTGTATGAGCCGCTGATGTGTCCGTAGATTACGTCTCCAGGGTTCATTTCGCCCGATGACGCTCTGCTGCAATATGGTGTGAGCATTGTCGGGTGTTGAGTGGCGGATTTGTTTGTTGCTGTTTCTGTGCCGGTTTTTGTGGTTTGTGCCTGTCCGTTCTTTGTTGTGATGATATAGAAGCCACTCTCTGTCAGCTCGATTGACTTGTATTCACTGTTCTCGTCGGTGATTTCATACTTTGCAGCGTAGTCGGCGAAAGCCGGTGTGTCGAAGTCGCCCACCTCATTGTCTACCTCTCCTGTTCCGGGGTCGTTGCCTCCGTCGTCCCCGCTGTCGTCGCTGCATGCCGAGAAGGCCAGCGGCAGGGCGCACGCCGCAAGCGTGATTAAGAACATCCTGCATGCGTTGGTAATGTAAAGCTTTGCTTTTCTCATGTCGTAATGTTTTGTTTTGATTGTTGTTCTATTGCATGCAAAGTTAGCGAAAAGGTCGAAACACACCAAACACGTTGCTTGCAGCTCCATTATGTTGAGGCTTATTGTGCCGCGAAACATGTTTTTCCGGTCGGATTTTATGTTTTTCCGGCATCGTTTTTTATGTCAATATGGGCTGTGTAAAGGCTTTCTGGCATGACTGATGATGATAGTCTTCATGGCAGAATGTAACTGGTTGTGTGTCAGCGCTTTGTGTCTTGTGTTGTAAAAGGATGCCTTTTGCGTTGTAAAAGACGGCCTTTTACAACGCAAAAAGCCGTCTTTCACAATACGAAAGACGGCCTTTGGGATGTTGGGAGCATGGGAATAAGATTTAAGACGGCAATTTGCAATCGTGCAAGTACGTTTTCCTTAATTGTCAGCTCTTAAATTTTTATTGTCTTTCTCTTCCTTTTTCAGTTCCGGATAGCTGGTGCGTGTGTGGTAGATTGCCTTCAGACGGTCGGTCAGCACTTGCTTTGCCACGGCGATGTCGTGGAACGTTATGGGGCTGTATTTGAAGAAACCGTCGGCTACCTGCTGGTCTATCAGCCTGTTTACAAGGTTTGAAATGCTCTCTTCGGTGTGCTCTTTCAGCGAGCGTGCGGCGGCCTCCACCGTGTCCGCCATCATCAGGATGGCCTGTTCGCGGGTAAAGGGGTCGGGTCCGGGATAGGTGAACAGCGTGTCGTCAACAGGCTCGTCGGGGTGCTCGTTCTTGTAAGATATGTAGAAGTACTTTGTCTTTCCCGTGCCGTGGTGTGTCTTTATGAAGTCCTTGATGACGCCCGGCAGGTTGTATTTCTCGGCTATCTTCAGTCCGTCGGTCACGTGGCTGATAACCACTTGGGCGGCGTCTATGCGCTGCATTGCGTCAAGAGGGTTGGCTCCTCCCATCTGGTTCTCGGTGAAGCAGGCGGGGTTTCTCATCTTGCCGATGTCGTGATAGAACGCTCCCGTGCGCACGAGCTGCGCCTTCGCGCCGATTTTGTTGGCTATTTCGGCGGCGAGATTGCCCACCATCACCGAGTGTTGGAACGTGCCGGGGGCCACCTCGCTAAGGTCGCGCAGCAGCTTCTTGTTGGTGTTCGACAGCTCGATTAGCGTTACGTTGGATATGAATCCGAACGTCTTTTCTATGACAAGCATCATCGGGTAGGCGAACAACAGCAGCACGCCGTTGGCTATGAAGTACATGTACATGCCGTGGTCCATGGTGAGGATGCTGTTGTCCTGCATCAGCTGAAGTGCGAAGTAGATGGCCGAACTGCCGAGAGTCACGAGCACGGCGGTCTTGAATATCTCGGCGCGCTGCGACAGTTCGCGCAACGAATAGATGGCGATTATGCCGGCCACAAGCTGCACGATGATGAACTCGTACTGGTATTTCACGGCGGCGGCGCAGATTAGCACCATCGTGACGTGCGCCGTGAAGGCCGTGCGCGAGTCGAGGAACACGCGGATGAAGATGGGCGCTATGGCGAAGGGCAGTATGTAGACGCTCAGCACGTTGTGCGTAATCATGAGCGACACGAGCAGGGGAAAGGCCGTTATCATTACGTAGAGCATGGCTATGCTGCGTGTCTTCTCGAAGTAGTCCTTGCGGAACATGCGCAGGTATGTCGTGAAAAGGAGTATTAGAGTGCCGACGAACAGCACCTGTCCGGCTATTGTCGAGGGTACTGCCGTGACGCTTGCGCTGCGGCGTTTTGTCTCCTTTTCAAACGAGTTCAGCACCCTGTAGGTATAGTCATCGACAATCTCTCCGCGGTCGATTATCTTCTGTCCGCTGAGCACCATGCCGCTTGCGAGGGGTATTGTGCTCAGCAAGTCGCCCACCTCGGTCTCGCTTCTTTCCTTGTCATACTTCAGGTTCGGCTGTATGTATTCGTTCAGGTTGCAGTGTACCAGCACCTGTTTCTGGGCGGCGATTTTAGGGTCGGAGAAGAGCTGTTCGTATGCGGTCATGGTCGAGTAGAGGCACATTATTTCTATGTTTGTAGCGTTCTTGCCGTTGACAATCCTCACCATGTGCATCGTGTCCCGGCTGATTTCAGAGTATTCCGGGGCGTTCATTATTCCGGCCTGGTACAACCGGTGCAGCCGGTCGGCAATGGTTGACACGTAGTCTGGCGCCAGTCCGGGTATGCCGTCCTTGTATTTGTCGAGGAACTTGGCTATCTGCTCCTTCTCCACGGCGGCGTCATAGTTGTAGTAAGGTTCGAAGGCTTCCATTATGCTGTCCTGTTCCTCCTTGATGGTGGCTTCGGTTTTGTATATGGGGAAGTCGAACTTGGCAATGAGCGAGCCGTACATCCAAGGCTTGCCTACATCGTAGCGGAACTGCGGGCCGCTGTTGCGCGGCAGGAAAAACACAATGATGCCTACTGTCACTATCACCAGCAGCGAGCATGCCAGCCACCGGCTCCATGGCTTTCCGCCTGTATTGTCAAATTTTATCATTTTGTCTTGCGTTGTGTTCTTGCCCTGCGAAAATACTAAAAAAATACTCCACTTTGGCAAAAAAACAGTAATTTTGCACAAAAAATCAAGTGTATGGGGGCTGACTTGCGGTTGGCAGCATGGCGCAGGGCCGCCGGGCGTTTTCCGAAAGGCGGTCTTTTGCATTGCAAAAGGCCATCAATCGCACGCCGAAAGGCCACCTTTTGCAGGCCAAAAGACGGCCTTTTACAAGCCGTCGGGCAACGTGCTGACTGTCAGTGAATTACGGTTCGCCGTGAAAACGACGCCACATCAACCCGTATCTTGTCACTCGTCAACCCGTATCTCGTCACTTGTCGACTTGTATCTTGTCACTTGTTGACTTGTATCTCGTCCCTCGTTGACTTGTATCTCGTCACTTGTAAACTTAAAAAAAACATGGAAGAAAGAAAAACAAGGGTGCGCTTTGCGCCCAGTCCTACGGGTGCGCTCCACATAGGCGGAGTGCGCACCGCGCTGTACAATTACCTCTTCGCGCGCCAGAGGGGCGGCGAAATGGTGTTCAGGATTGAAGACACCGACTCTTCGCGCTTCGTCCCCGGGGCGGAGGAATACATCATCGAGTCGTTCCGCTGGTTGGGCATCAAGTTCGACGAGGGCGTAAGCTTCGGCGGCTCTCACGGCCCTTACCGCCAGAGCGAGCGCCGCAGCATCTACAAGAAGTATGTAGACCAGCTGCTTGCCGACGGCAAGGCGTACATCGCCTTCGACACTCCCGAGGAGCTTGAGGCCAAGCGTCAGGAAATAAAGAACTTCCAGTATGACGCCCACACGCGCCACCTGATGCGCAACTCGCTCACCATGCCCAAGGAAGAGGTTGACGCCCTCATTGCCGACGGCGTGCAGTACGTCGTAAGGTTCAAGGTTGAGCCGGGCGAAGACGTACACGTAAACGACATGATTCGCGGCGACGTGGTTATCAAGAGCGACATCCTCGACGACAAGGTGCTCTACAAAAGCGCGGACGAACTGCCCACTTACCACCTTGCCAACATAGTTGACGACCACCTGATGGAAATCACCCACGTAATACGCGGCGAGGAGTGGCTGCCCAGCGCGCCGCTGCATGTGCTGCTTTACCGCGCCTTCGGATGGGAAGCCACTATGCCGCGCTTCGCCCACCTGCCGCTGCTGCTGAAGCCTGACGGCAAGGGAAAGCTGAGCAAACGTGACGGCGACCGTCTCGGTTTCCCCGTATTCCCATTGGAATGGCACGACCCAAAGACCGGCGAAGTAAGCAACGGCTTCCGCGAACAGGGCTATTTCCCCGAGGCGGTAATCAACTTCCTCGCCCTGCTTGGCTGGAACCCGGGCACAGAACAGGAGCTGTTCACTCTTGACGAGCTTGTGGAACAGTTTGACATAGCAAAGTGCAGCAAGGCCGGAGCACGCTTTGACTACAAGAAGGCCGTATGGTTCAACCACGAATACATACTCAAGAAGAGCGACGACGAGATAGCAGGTCTCTTCGCGCCAATCGTCGCAGGCAACGGCGTTGACGAGTCGATGGAGCGCATCACCAAGGTAGTCTCGATGATGAAAGACCGCGTTGACTTCGTGAAAGAGCTGTGGCCGCTGTGCTCTTTCTTCTTCATTCCGCCCGTGGAGTACGACGAGAAGACCGTGCGCAAGCGTTGGAAAGAGGACTCTCCGCAGGTTATGACCGAACTGGCCGACCTTCTTGAAAGCCTTGACGACTTCTCTTTGGAGAACCAAGAACGTGAAGTCATGGCTTGGGTCGAGTCCAAGGGTTACAAGCTGGGCGACGTTATGAACGCCTTTCGCCTTGCCCTCGTAGGCATAGGAAAGGGTCCCGGCATGTTCGACATTTCCGCTTTCCTCGGCAAGGAGGAAACTCTGCGCCGCCTGCGCAGGGCTGTCGAGGAGCTTTCTTGAAGCGGACAAGTTGACGAGTGACGAGCAGACGAGGAGATTTCACTTAGTAAACAAGCAGACAAGGCACAAGCAGACGAAGCAATTTTCAGCTTGTTGACTTGTCACTTGTCTACTCGTCTGCTGAGATACTTGTCAACTTGTCTGCTGAAAATAATGAATTACTGACAAAAATGTGGATGCTCATATTCTTTGTGCTGCCGCTCGTGGGGCTGGCCTACGTGCTGTGGCACGTATGGTGCATGCTGCCGTGGGGCGTTGCAGGCAAGAGTGCCGTTGTGGCGGTGTGCATATTGGCGTTCGCCACGCTGTTCCTCAACTTCTCGCACGCCATCGACCGCTTCCCAATGTGGCTCGCACGGACGTGCTATGAGGTAGGCAATTCGGCCATATTCGTGCTGCTTTACCTCGTCATGCTGTTCCTGCTGCTCGACATCGGGCGGCTGCTGCACGTCGTGCCGAAGTCGCTGCTCTACGCCAACGGCTACGCTTCGCTGGCCGTTACGGCGCTGATGGTTGTGGTGTTCGCGGCCGCTTACGCCAACTACATGCACAAGGCGCGGCATGAAGTGAGCCTGCCTGTGGTCAAGAACGTGCCGGCGGGCACTAAGCTCGTGATGATGAGCGACCTGCATCTTGGCTATCATAACGGCCGAAAGGAACTGGCGAGGTGGGTTGACATGGTTAACGCCGAGCGTCCCGACGTCGTGCTGTTCGCAGGCGACATCGTTGACGGCAGCCTGAGGCCGCTGACTGACGAGGACATGGCCGCCGAGCTGCGCCGCATAGACGCTCCGGTGTTCGCCTGTTTGGGCAACCACGAGTATTATTCGGGCATCGACGGCTCGGTGGATTTCTACCGTGAGGCCGGCATAACGCTGCTTCGCGACAGTGCGGCGACTGTAGGCAACATTGTGATTGTAGGCCGTGACGACCGTTCCAACCGCCACCGTAAGAGCATCGGCGCGCTGATGTGCGGCGTGGACACGTCGAAATACGTAATACTGCTTGACCACCAGCCTTACCATCTGGAGCAGGCCGAGAGGGCAGGGGTTGACTTCCAGTTCAGCGGACACACCCACCATGGCCAGGTTTGGCCCATTTCGTGGATTACGCAGAGCGTCTATGAGGACGCCTACGGCCCGTGGCAGCGCGGCGATACGCGCTATTATGTCAGCTCGGGCATGGGCATCTGGGGCGCGAAGTTCCGCATCGGAACGTGCTCTGAGTACATAGTAGCCACGTTCGGGGGCGATTGACAAGGTGCAGCCTGCCGTAAAAGTGTAAGCGGAACTGTGTGCTGACGTTAGACGTTTGTCCGCAGAACGTCGCATAAGTTTCAATCCGTTATATATTCAGTCTTGTTTCTTTATAATTCAAAAGGCCGTCTTTTACAAGCTAAAAGACGGCCTTTTAGCGTATGAAAGACGGCTTTTTAGCGTACAAAAGACGGCAAATGAGCAACTCACTCCAACCCTCCCAAAGGGAGGGAGCTTGATTGCCATTTCTCCATTAACCGCAATCAAGGCTTTCGGCAATCATCATGTTGCATCCCGATGCGCCATTGGCATAAGCAAATGGCTTTAACTTCTTAGCCCACGGAGTGGGCGATTACTTCTTTAACTCCTTTAACTTCTTAATGGATGTCGGTCAATCCGACATCCATTTTATATATAATAATAGGTGAAATTTGAAGACATTTTGAAGTAATATTATTGCAATTTCTTTGTAAGAATTTGCTAATTGCGCGGCAATGAATTTGCAACATTGCCTCCATAACTTTGCACCCGGAAATCGGATAGTAATGTTTTTTACGGACAGAAGCAAAAGATGAACAGATTGAAAGGATTGTTTGGCGCGGTTGCAATGGCCTCGATGGTGGCTGTTCAGGTGTTAGGCGCCGGTGTCAACGATGTTGACGTGGACGTTAAGGGCTGCATAAAGGACAGGCAGTCGAAAGAACCGCTCATCGGCGCGACGGTGACTGTCGTTGGCAGCGGCGTGGCTACGGTGACCGATGTTGACGGAAACTTCGCCCTTTCGGGCCTGCGTGACGGCATTTATGACATAGAGATAAAGTACGTTGGTTATAAGACAGCCGTGAAACGGCAGGTAAAGGTTGAGGATAACAAGGTAACCACGCTCGACTTCGAGCTTGAGACCGACGACCGTGTGCTGTCGGGCGTCGAGGTGGTGGCCAAGGCCAACCGCGAGTCGGAGAACGTAACGATGATGGAGCAGAAGCGTTCAGTCGTGGCGGTACAGTCTGTCGGCGCGCAGGAACTGTCGCGCAAGGGCGTAAGCGACGCCCAGGCGGCCGTCACCAAGATATCGGGCATATCCAAGCAGGAAGGAGTGAAAAACGTGTTTGTGCGCGGCTTGGGCGACCGTTACAACATGACGACGCTCAACCGCTTTCCGTTGCCCTCGGAAGACCCTGAATACAAAAACATCGCGCTCGACTTTTTCTCTACCGACATAATCCAGTCGATTGATGTCAACAAGGCGTTTTACAGCAACACGCCTGCCGACGCCGCCGGAGCCGACATCAACATCACGTCGAAAGAGCTTACCGGCGACGGCAAGTTGGGCGTTCGCGTGTCGGGAGGTTTCAACACGCAGACGCTCTCGTCCGACTTCATGCGCATGGACGGCGTCAACTCGTTCGGCTTCGCCGACAGGACACAGCCCGGCACGAACCTTGACACATACAACTTCCGCAACTCGCTCGACCCGTCGAAACAGAACCTGCAGATAAACCAGAGCTACACAATCTCCGGCGGAAAGCGGTTCAGGTTCGGCAACGACGCTTTCTCGTTCTTCCTCGTAGCGTCACACAACAAGGACTACACCCACTATGACGAGGACGTGCGCAACACCACCACTACGGGCACGCTGACGCAGGACATGAACGGCGACATATCCAAGGTGAAGACAAGCCAGATTGCGATGGCAAACCTTGAGTATTCGATTAACCGGAAGCACAGCATCGCGTACAACTTCATGCTCGTACATTCCGCCGACGAGTCGGTAGGCAACTACACCGGCATGGACTCAAAGTACGAATCGTCTGACACCTACGAGGGCTTTATGCGCCGCCAGCAGGTAAACGACAACATGCTCATCGTAAACCAGATTGACACGAAGTGGCGGCTCGGCAAGATGTTCGGCCTTGACGCCGGAGTGGCATACAACATAATCAACGGCTATGAGCCTGACCGCCGCATCAACAACCTCGTACTGACCGACAACGGTTACGAGCCGATGAAGGGCACAGGCATACAGCAGCGTTACTTCTCAAAACTGAACGACGGAGACCTTAACGTCAGGGCGGCCCTTACTTACAAGCTGAAAGACGGCTTCGAGCAGAACTCCAACGTGCGCATAGGATACATCGGACGATTTGTCGACGACAACTTCGAGGCCGTGGAATACGACATGTCGGTCGTAAACCAGGACGTGTTTGACATCGACAACGTGCGTTTCGACGATTTCTTCAACAACGACAACTTCACGGCTGGCGACTTCCAGCTTGACCGCAACATCGACAAATATGACGTAAAGAAAGACATTCACTCGGCTTACGCGGAAGCGACATACCAGTTTACGCGGAAATTCATAGCCAACGTCGGACTGAAATACGACAACGTAGGCATGAAAGTAAACTACAATGTCAACCGCGGAGGCACGCAAGGCTCACAGGAAATAAACAAGAACTACTTTCTGCCGAGCATCAACCTGCGCTACAACATCACCGAGAACCACGCCCTGCGCCTCGCCGCAAGCAAGACTTACACCCTGCCGCAGTCAAAGGAAATATCACCTTTCCGCTATGTCAGCGTAAGCTTCAAGAGCCAGGGTAACCCCGACCTGAAACCGTCTGACAACTACAACGTCGACCTGAAGTGGGACTGGTACCTGTCACCGTCGGAGCTGCTGTCGGTCACCGGCTTCTACAAATACATCAAGGACCCCATCTCGCGCATTGAAGTGAACAGCGCCGGAGGCTATCTCTCATACAGGAACATATCCGACCATGCCACCGTGGCGGGCGTCGAGGTCGAGCTGAAGAAACACATCTTCTCGCAGAACCTCCAGGGCGAGGGGCTTAGCAGGCTTACTTTCGGCATGAACGGAGCATACACCTACACGTTCGCAAAGGTGCCGCTGGCAACCGACCCGTCCGGCTCGCAGCTCGAAGGAGCAGCCCCCTGGCTGGTGAACGCCGACCTTACATACATGCTGCGCAAAAAGGCCAACACTTTCACAGGCGCATTGGTGTTCAACTACTTCAGCGACAGGCTCTATACCGTGGGCACGGAGGGCTACCAGGACATCATGGAGAACGGCATACCGACGCTTGATTTCGTCGCCTCGGCGCAGCTTGGAAAGCATTTCTCCATCAACCTGAAGGCGCGCAACCTGCTCAACTCCGCCCACCAGCTGACACGACAGGGCAACGCCGACAACAAGGAAGTGGTGCTCAGCAAGTACAAGAGGGGCATGGACTTCAGTCTCGGACTGTCTTACAACCTGTAAAAACTAACATAACACAAGACAATAATTCATCAACTAAAATCATTTAGCAACATGAAAAAATTATTTCTTACATCCATGGCTTTCCTTGCCATGATGAGTGCAATGACGTTGACTTCTTGCAGCGACGACGACAACGGCGGCGGAGACGGCCCGGGCCCTACCGACAGCGCGGTGCTTGGAGGTGACGTAGAAGGAACTCTGACACTCGACGCCAACACCGAATACCACCTGACAAGCGCGCTCATCGTCCGCGAAGGCGCAACCCTTGAGATACCGGCAGGAACAACAATAAAGGCGGCAAAGGGTTTCGGCAACTACATCCTCGTTGAGCGCGGAGGAAAAATCAACGCAACGGGAACGGCGGCAAAGCCCATCATCATGACCGCCGACGCAACCGACGCCACATCGGGCCACTGGGGAGGACTCATCATCAACGGTTACGCGCCCATTTCCGGCCCGGGCGGCACAGTTTCCGAGGGAGCGACAGAGATTAACACAAACACTTTTTACGGAGGAGACAAGGCCGACGACAACAGCGGCACCATCGAGTACGTGCAACTGCTCTACACCGGAGCGCGCAGCTCATCTGACATAGAGCACAACGGACTGACGCTCAACGCTGTCGGAAGCGGAACGACAATCGACAACATATACATCGCCGAGGGCGCTGACGACGCGATTGAGTTCTTTGGCGGAACGGTGAACGTCAGCAACGTGCTCGCCGTGAACTGCGACGACGACTGCTTCGACTTCACCCAGGGTTACTCAGGCACGCTCTCCAACTGCTACGGCATCTGGGAAGACGGATTTGTAAGCACCGAAAGCGACCCGCGCGGAGTAGAAGCCGACGGCAACCTCGACGGCGAAGGCTCGGACCACACGCCGCAGGCCAACTTCACCATAGAGGACATGACGATAGTAAACAACTCTTCGGCACAGGCCATGCAGGACGCCATCAAGGTGCGCCGCGATGCGACGGCACACATCACCAACGCCGTAGTTTACGGTGCAGGCGAGATACAGAACCTCGTAGACCTTACCGACAGCAAGGACAATGCCACTACCGCAACCGAAATAAGCGTTACCAACAACGCATACTACGTGTCTGAGGATGTCGTAAACAACGGCGGCACGGCATATTCGGGCGTTCAGGTACAGGCAGGCAACACCGGCGCGGACACGTCAGCGTTCGGCTGGACAGGCTACCAGTTCCCCACATTAAGCCCTGTTACTACCGTTACAGGCAACGAGATACCGCTTGAAATCACAGAGCCTATGGCATTAGAGGCCGGCAAAGAGTATTCGCTCAACGGCTCCGTACACGTCAAGGACGGCGGCGTGCTGATAATCCCGGCAGGCATGACGGTAAAAGCAAACGAAGGCTTCGACAACTTCATACTCGTTGAGCGCGGCGGCAAGATTTACGCGGCAGGCACGGAAGACGCGCCAATCACATTCACAGCCGACGCCGACAATGCTTCCGCTGGATATTGGGGCGGACTGATAATCAACGGATACGCCCACATCTCCGGCACTGAAGGAACGGTTGCAGAGGGCACTACCGAGATTGACGCCAACATTCCTTACGGCGGAGACAACGACGCCGACTATTCAGGCGTGCTGACATATGTCCGCATACTCTACTCCGGCGCACGCAGCTCGTCAGACATCGAGCACAACGGACTCACGCTGAACGCTGTCGGAAGCAACACAAAGATTTCAAACATATACATCGCCGAGGGCGCTGACGACGCGATTGAGTTCTTCGGAGGCTCGGTCAGCGTGGACAACCTGCTCGCTGTCAACTGCGACGACGACTGCTTCGACTTCACCCAGGGCTACAACGGCACGCTCTCAAACTGCTACGGACGCTGGGAGGCCGGATTTACAAGCACGGAGGAAGACCCGCGCGGCGTTGAGGCCGACGGCAACCTCGACGGCAACAGCCCTGACCACACGCCACAGTCTGACTTCACGATTGAGAACATGACGATAGAGAACCTGTCAACCACCCAGGCAATGCAGGACGCCATCAAGGTGCGCCGCGGCGCAAAGGCAACCATCAGCAACGCATTGGTGATTGGTTCAGGCGTGATTACAGAACTTGTAGACCTCTCCGACGGTAAAGGCACCGGCGACGCAGCCTCTGTAATCAACGTCATCAAAGGCGCAACCAATGTCGGCAGCGACACCAACAGCGGCAATCCCGCTGGCGCGACAATCAGCATCACCAACGGTAACACCGGCGGTTGCCCGACCGACATCTTCGGCTGGACAGGATACACTCTGTAATTGAAAAGGTAAAAAGGTAGAAAAGTAGAAAAGTAAAAAGGTAAAAAAGTAAAATAATATTCGGTAGCTTAACGGCGAATACACTTTTCTACCTTTCTACCTTTCTACTTTTCTACCTTTTTACTTTTCTACCTTTTTACTTTTCTACCTTTTTACCTTTCTACTTTTCTACCTTTCTACCTTTCTACCTTTTTACTTTTTTACCTTTTTACCTTTTCTCACCTTCTCACCTTTCCAAGTACCATTTCGAATACTCCACATAATGCCGGGCGAAGCTTTCGGCCTGGTCGGGGCGCGTCTTCTTCAGGAACTTGGCAGGCACGCCGCCCCATATCTCATGCGCGCCAATCTTAGTGCCTTGCAGCACCAATGCGCCGGCGGCAACAACCGCTCCTTCGCCCACTTCGGCGTTGTCGAGCACGGTGGCGCCCATGCCGATAAGCGCGCCGCGGCGTATCGTGCAGGCGTGAACGGTGGCGTTATGGCCTACGGTCACGTCGTCTTCCATCACCACAGGCCCCGTGGTGTTTGTCACGTGCACGCAAGCCCCGTCCTGAATGTTCACCCTGTTGCCCATGGTTATCGGCGCAACGTCGCCGCGCACCACCGCGTTGAACCACACAGAGCATTCGTCGCCCATCGTCACTTCGCCCACAATAGCGGCCGTCTCGCTGAAATAGCAGTCCTTGCCCCACTTCGGCGCAAGACCTTTCACTGTCTTTATAAGTGCCATATTTCTGTCTTTTAGGTTTGATTACTGCCTGCAAAGGTAGTTAAAAAATGAACAATTAAAAATGAATAATGAAAAATGAAGAATGAGAAATGAAGAATAAATAATGAATAATTTGAAATGAAACGGCATAAGCAGCGTTATTGTTCATTCTTCATTTCTCATTCTTCATATTTCATTTTTCATTTCATCTTTCATTTTGCAACGTAAAACATTGACAATCAACGTTATGCGTCCTGACAGATGTGTATGGCATCTGTCAGGACGTGTAGCCGGTACAGACAGGTATGACAGTTGCCTGAAATCATCTGTCAGGCTGCAACGTGTTGACAACCAATGTCTTACATCCCGAACTGACAGATGACGGATGATTTCCGTTTTTCTTTTCTCCTTTTAAATAACCTCCGTATCACGTCCATATATCAATCGCCGTCCAAAAGGTTACCTTTCGCCTTGCAAAAGACGGCCTTTCGCCGTGTAAAACATGGCCTTTCAGCGTGCAAAAGCTGCCCTTTCAGCATATAAAAACATCTTTATGTGTCGGCGTTGGCTGTGCCGTCTGCATATACTGGATGCCGCATCGCAGCGCGGTATGACGGTTACCGAATGCCTCGGTTGCCTCTAATTGAAAATAGATAATCAAGCTCCCTCCCTTCGGGAGGGCTGGGGTGGGTGTTAGGTTGTACGCAGAAAGCCGCCGTTCTTGTTGATATATTCCACATCGGTAGCCCTCCACGGCTCGCTTTTAAGCGTCTCCGTGTCAACGCCTTGCGCGCTTGCGATGGCCGCGAAAGCGTCATCATGATTGTAAAAACCTTTTTCATGGTGTGGTTTTTTATCGTAGTGTGTTTATATGGATAAATAAAAACAGGTGAAACAAGGCGGATGAGAATGCAGTTGAGCCTCTTCCGCCTTGTCGTTTGCTTGTATCTATGGCCTGTTGCAGCCTTTACTTGAAGTAAATGTTGCCGTCTTTTATCGCCATTGTATGCGTAATGGGGCTGTTTGCAGGCGTGTTTTCGTCAATCCATTCGACCGTATTCTCCTGTAAGTCAAACGTTTTTGTACCGTCGGAGTTTGTCTTTATCGAGTTGATAATCATCGGCTTGTTGAACACCAAACTTGCCTTTCCGCCCTTCATCACTACAATTGTCAGGTAAGGTGGTTGGCTCATAATGTCAACACCTTTGAATATTGCGGCGAAAGTATTGTTTCCAAGTTTCTCAATACCGCAAAACTTTGATGTATATGAGCCGTAGTCGGTTGACATGTTGTCCCAGCCGTCAGCATATTTCAATGTGAATAATGTATCATTGCCAAACAATATTTCTATAACATTGAAGTCGCCCGACTCGTTGTCCCAGCCTTTGTATCTCAAGCCGTTCACCGTATAAAGCGGGATTGCGGTTGTTGTCTTGTTTGCGTTCGGGCTGTTTGCTGCTTTTTTACTGATGTTTGTTAAGTCATTATTGATGCTTGTTAAGTCGTTATTGATGGCGATGTGTGATGCTGCATCAATCTTTTCGCTGAACTTTAAGGCATAAGGCGTTACGTTGTTGTAATTGCCTGAATAAAGTTCTTCAATGAATTTGGTTTTTGTCACTATGTCACCATTGGTTCCGATGCTGAATACTTGCTCTTGTGCCATTGATGCTATGTTGACAATAAACATTGCAATCAATATTGAAAAAATCTTTTTCATTGCTGTAGTTTTTAATCGTAGCGTGTTTATATGGATTATTGCAATCCGCCTCGTTCTTTATTACAGAGTATGCCATGTGCGCAGTTTGATGCTACGCACATGGCAAATACTGGTCATTAAAGCTTTTCCTTTTCTACTTCATGTTGCTGATAGATATGTTTTCATCTTTACGTAAATTAAGGTCACTATTGATATCCGGCTTTATGGGTCTTACAAACTGATTTTGCACTTTTGTGAAATTCAGTATGAATTTTGCAAAGCCAATTTTCTTTTTTGCCGTGTATATTCCGTGCTTTATCGAAAGATTGGTATTGCTTATACCCATAATTTCACAAACAACCAAATTGTATCCATACTTTGCATTGCCTTCTTTTATTATAAGGTATTTGCCCGAAGTGTTAGTGCCTACTTTCGACTCGTCAAATACTTTCTCAATTGTGTTAGACAAATAAAAAGGCAATTCTATTGTAGTTGTTTTATTTAATGTCGGGTAAAATGACTCATCGTAATACGTGGAGTCCGTAAACCATATCGTATTTGTTTCTTTTTCACGATCATAAGTAACCCATTTGCAGCCCTTTAGCTGCGACAGGCTGAATGTCTGTGCGGCGCAGCTAAAAGCTGTGCACAGTGCAAATAATAGTATGATAGTCTTTTTCATGACTGTCGTTTTGGGTAGTTGTGCCTTTTATATGGATATATAAAAATGGTAAAACAATGTTGAAGAGGGGACGAAAAGCCTCTTCAGCCTTGCTGTATTGCAGTCTTTATTTGAAGTAAATGTTGCCATCCTTTATTGTTAAGGTGTGTTTTTGTGGATTTGTAAACGTGTTTTCGTCTATTGGTTCTGAAAAGTTTTCTTGTAAATCGAATGTTTTTGAACCGTCAGAAGCTGTATTTATGTTTACTATTACAATCCGTTTGTTGAACACCAAGCTTGCTTTGCCGTCTTTCAATGCAATTATAGCCAGGTAAGGAGGCTCGTTAGCCAACGTTGCTCCTATGAATATCGCGGCGAAAGTATTGTTGCCCAAGTCTTCTATACCGCAGAAACTTGATGTGTAAGCACCCCAATCCTTAGACATGTTCTCCCAACCGTCATCATATTTCAAGGTAAAAAGCGTGTCTTTGCCATACGATATTTCTATTACGTTGAAGTCGCCGGGGTCGGCATCTGTATATCCGTTATACCTCAATCCTCTGACAATATAGTTGTCGTTTAACGCCGCATGCTGCATGGCATTTACCGTTTTACTGAATTTCAGTACGTAAGGCGTTGTGTTGTTTTTCGGAAAATTGTCTATGCTTTCTATAAATTCAGGTTTTACGGCGATAGAGCCGTCAGCGTTGACGCTGAATATTTGCCCTTGCGCCGTTGATGCCATGCTTTGCACTTTTGTGAAATTTCTGATATGTTCGCCGCCGCCCATTTTCCTATGTTCTGAATAAATACCATATTTTATGGATAGGTTCGTATTGCTTATGCCCATTATTTCGCATACAAAAACATTATACCCATGTTTTGCATTGCCTTCTTTTATTATAAGGTATTTGCCTGAAGTACCTTTACCTACTTTTGACTCGTCAAACACTTTTTCTATTGTGCTCGATAAATAAAATGGTAGCTTTAAAGTTGAAGTTTTGTTTATTGAGGAATAAACGTTTTCATCGCAAAAGGCAGAGTCCGTAAACCAAATGGTCTTTGTTTTCTCGTCTGTCTCATTGCAAGTCCATTTGCAGCCTTTTAGTTGCGACATTTTGAATGTCTGCGCAGCGCAGCTAAATGCTGTGTACAATGCAAATAATATTATGATAGTCTTTTTCATGATGTGTTGTTTTATTGTTTTTAAGGTTTTCGGCTAAAAATTTCTATGGTAAATCCGCTGTTTTAATTAATTCTTTTGTATGGAGTTTCTTGACAGCCAAATGCCACAGAGGCATGGACGGATGTAGGACGTTGGCCGTTTGGAGCTTCGCCTTCTCCATTTTCTGTTGCCTTATAGTCATTGTTTTTCATTCCGTTCAATATCCGTTAAATTTGATTTCGGCGGCAAAATTATAGCGAACGGATATGAAACGGAACTTTTTGAGTTGACAAAACAGTTGACAAATGGTTTTGCCGGTTTACAAAACGGTTGACAACAGGACGTAAGTGCCTTATAATGAGCGGATAAACTCGTCCCACTTTTCAGGCGTTTCTTCTTTGCCGAAGGCTTTAAGATACAGCCTCTTGCGCATTACCGAGATTGCGCTTTTTGTCTTTATTGTCAGCGTGGCGATGTCTTTCGGGCTTACGCCTACTTTCAGCAGCAGGCACACGCGGTACTCGATGTCGCTTATCCGGCACAGTGCTGACAGGCGTTCCTTGAACTCCGGGTAGTGGCTGTTTACTTCTTCGTCGAGGCTCTGCCAGTCTTCTGTGGAGAGCTTTTTGTTGAAATTGCCTGTTGTCTCGTCATTTAATATGGTTGAAATCTTGGCGCAGATGTCGGAGTTGTCAAGCCCGGCTTTAGCCAGTTCCCTGTTCTTCGTCCTTATTTCGGCCATCATGTTGAGGTTGTTAAGCTGCTCCTCCTTGGCCTTCAGGGCTGCGGCAAGGCTCATATTTTTGCTTGCCGACGCTGCAAGTTCCTGCTTAAGTGTTTCTATTTTGCTGTTGTTGTCGCTGATGAACTTGCTGCTTTGCTCGTACAACGAGTTGAGGTAACGCTTCTCGTTCTCGTGCTTCATGCGCTCGGCCAATCTCTTTTTCTTTGAATATTGCATAAACGCGAGCACTGCAAGTATTGCGGCTATTACGAGTACAGCCGCCACTGTAATGATAAATCGGTCTGTTGTTATTTCTTCTTTCAGCCTTTCGTTCTCCTCTTCCCTTATGTTATAGTTGTAGACGGCATCGATTTTGGCAACTGTTTCCGTCTGTATTATCGCTTGGATTGAGTCAGTATATCTGTCATATTCGTCAAGGAATATGGCGGCCTTTGCCATGTTTTTGTGCTCAAGGTAGTAGTGTCCGAGACGCTTGCTTGCGCTGTATTTCGCGTAAACGTCGTCCAATGCGTAAAGCTTGTTGTACAGAATGACGGCAGAGTCTTCTTTGCCTACCTTATTATATATGTCCGCAGCGATGGCATAAATTGGCCGGGCGGTTGTACTGTCTACACCAGCCAATGCTTGCTGGGCGTATTTTTCGGCTATGCGGTATTGTTTTAGATAATAATAATTGTTAGCAATTTGTCCGAGGATGTCAGCTTCATACGATTTGTCGCCATTCTCACGGACAAGTATTAATGCCTGTTTGAAATACTGCATGGCCTGTTTGTAGCCGTTCATTCGTTGCAGGCAGTTAGCCATTCCGCATAGAGCATAAGCTTGATTGGATTTGTTTCCCCTTGTCTTATTATATTTATAAGACTTTGAGAAGGCGTTAAATCCTTTTTCATATAGCCCTTGGTATAGGAAGATGTAGCCCATTTGAGCTTGCGCCTTATAATATAAGGTGCGGCTGCTGTCGGCCATTTCCACTACTTTTTGAAAGTATGGCAGGGCGCGGTCGTTGTCGTACATGTCGGCATACACGCGACCTGCGTAGTAATAAACCTGCGGCAGACGGCGCTTGTCGCCATCCTCCTCGTAGTAATCTATGAGCCGCAGCATCACGGTGTCAGTCTTGTGTACGATGTAAGCCTTGTCTTCGGCCTTGACGCGCATCAGCGAGTAAAGGCTCCATTCGGCCTCGGTAGCACCAGCCATGCGCGGCTTCATGCTGTCAAGCAACGCCAATGCGCGCGGCGCGTCAGTGTCGGCAATGCTGTCGATTGCCGCTATCTCCGCCTCGCGGTCCATTCCGTCGCCGCAGCTGAAGAGGCAAGCCATGCACAGCGCGGCGGCTACATGCAATATCGCAGTAGTTCGTTTCATCAGTGCAAATATAGTGAAAGGCGAGCGCAATGAGAAATGAAAAACGCAGTTTTTTGATTTCTCATTGCCGAGCCGCATCCTATATTCGTGAAGCAAATATAGTGAAAGGCGAGCGCAACGAGAAATGAAAGACGGAGTTTTTTGATTTGTTACTATGCAGTATCGGCGGATTTGCAATCCGCCGTATGTCAAGTTACGGATTTGTAATCCGTCGGTTACTTTTCATATAGCGGTCATCGGGATTGCAAATCCCGGTTTTTGATGGTGCGGATTGCAAATCCGCACGGACGTAAAATATATTGGTTGTTTTGCAAAACACGGCATATCGCTGTACAAAAGGTCATGTTTTAGCGTGTAAAAGGTGGCCTTTTAGAAGATAAAACACGGCCTTTTGCATGCGTGCAGGTAAGTGCTTGCTATTCAATTAGTTACGACGCTTAATGTTATAACCGTCAGCTAAAGCGGCAAAGGTAATGGCTTTAACTTCTAACGGAGCGTAGCGTAGTGATAACTTCTTTAACTACTTTAACTTCTTGAATGATTAACTATATTTATAATGAACTCTGTGCTGAGTGTAAACTTGAAGCATTATCTTTGCATAATGTTGCATATACGTAAATAAAAAGCTTGTTTTATGTTGTCGGGATGCAGATATTTGGCAATCGTGGCGTGCCTTGCGGCATGCACGGCGACGGCTGTGGCGCAGGAGACTGGCGGCGGCTTTCACATCGCGGAGCCGCGGACGGAGCTTGCGCCTGTGACGTTTGGCGCGCTAAGCCCTGACGCACTGCGCGACTCGCTGTCGTTCACGGCGCACGCAAAGCGGTTCATGCCTGCTGCGAAGATGCTGCCCCGGTGGCGCAGCGCAGACAGCATAGCCGCGCCGTCGTTCGGCTACCGCAGCCTTGGACGCATCGCCCCGGCGTCAGCCGTGCCGCAGTTCGGGCACAATCCTTACGCCTACGACTTCCGCCAAGGCGGCGTTATAAGCTCGTGGGGCAGTGGAGCTGTTGTTGGAAGTTCGTTCCGCACCACGATGCCGGCACTTATGTCACGGCAGGGCGCGTCGGTAGGCGTAGTGCAGAACATAGGCAACCTTACCGTTACGGCCAGCGCCGAGGCCGACCGCTATCTGTTGTGGCGCGGCACGCGGACGTATTTCGGTGTGTCGGGCGCGGCCACTTACCGCTTTAACGACAACTGGTCGGCCACCGTCTTCGGGCGTTACACCAACAACAGGGCATTCTATTCGATGGCTGCCATGCCTTACATGGGCACATCGGGCTATGGCGGCTTCGTTACGTTCATGGGCGAAACCGTCGGCATGGACCTCGGCGTGGAGCGTTATTACGATACGTTCGCCGGCCGGTGGGTGACGTCACCCATTGTGACGCCTAAAGTAAAAATAAGCGAGAAGTTTACTATCGAGCTGCCCGTGGGACCTCTCGTAAAGGACTTGATTGACAACGCGGTGCACAACCGCAAGAAACGCAGCGGCCCGATGATTATGCCACAGGGCGTGCCCAGCGTGGGCGAGATACCCTTCGGCACGCCGGAAATACCGAGATAAGTGAAGAGTTAAGAGGGAAGAGTGAAGAATTCAAGTGCAAATAACAAAGGTATTGAATTCTTCACTCTTCCCTCTTAACTCTTCACTTTACGCCCACGGCGTAAAACGGTTGCTCCTTCACAGTGTCGAGCGGTGCCGTCTTGTACTTCGTTTTGCCGAAGTTTATCTGGTTGAGGTCAATCAGGCGTATGGCGCTGTTGCGCATTGTGCGGTAGTAAATCTTGCGGCCTGTCATGTCGGTGGCCGAAGTCCACTGCGTCGCGCTGGGAATGTCAACGGCTGTTTCGTCCTCGGCCGTCTCGATGCCGATGGGAATGTCGAAGTTGTTAAGTATCTGGAAGCACTGCCTTACGGCCTTGTCCCCCGTTGCAGGGACGGGCGTTGTGCCCTGATACCATGCCGCACGGACGAAGCGCGAGGGAGGGGTTACGTCGCCTGGGATGCCGAGGAAGCCGCTGCCCGCGCCGAAAGAGGCGAGCTGAGTGCCGCCAAGCTGCTTCTGCTTGGCCGTGCCCGGATACAGGTTTACGTAGTTGTTGAGGTTCGTCATCTGCCAGTCGAAGCCCGGAGAGTTGGTCAGTACGCCAAGCGTATTGTCGTAGATGTTCACCTTGCGGCCAACAATCTCTATGACGATTTGCTTGCCCGACGGGTCGGCCACGCGCCAGTGGGCCGTCGATGCGCGCGGGTCAATGGCTATGACGTGCGCATTTTGCAGTCCGGCTTTCACCTCGTCAACCGTCTTGAAGCTGCCAAGCATCCATGCAACGAGCTGCAGGTCGGCTATGCTTTGCGCCTTCAGGCTCTCGCTGTAGTCCTCGTACTGGCCGTAGCCGGGGAAGTAGAACAGTCCGGCCGACAGCCCTTCCTCGTTAAGCCCCTCGGCTACGAACTCTTCCTGTTCAACCGACAGTCCCACGTATCCGTACTTGGCGGTGAACGTCATGCCGCCTTTCACGCCTCCGGGTATGTATGACTGTTGCGTGTAACCACGCGGAACGATGACGTACTGGCTGTTGAGGTCGCTGCCTCCCCACTCGATGGTGCGCGCCACTATGGTGCTGCCGTCTTTGGTCTTGAGCGTTATGCCAGTGCAGGCAAATGCCGTCTGCACCACAAAACACAATGCGATGATGGCTGAATTTCTTGTTTTCATAGGCAAATTATTAGGTTTGTAATTGAAAATTGAGAATTGGGAATGGATAATTATGATTTGCCTTGCCGTTTGAAAACAGGTAATCATAATTGTCAATTATCCATTCTCAATCCTCAATTTATGATAGTTTCCCTTTCTCCAAGGCGGCTTTCCGCATCTTCTTGAGCAGGTCGCTGGCGAAGATAAAGTCTGTAAGGTTCTTGTTGTCGCTGCCCATCACGTCGGCGCTGACACCCTCCCATTCCTTCTTTCCTCCATGAATGAAGATAATGTTCTCGCCGATGCCCATCACGGAGTTCATGTCATGGGTGTTGATAATTGTCGTTATGCCGTATTCATGGGTGATTCCGTGTAGCAGCTGGTCGATGACGAGCGATGTCTTCGGGTCGAGACCGGAGTTCGGTTCGTCACAGAACAGGTATTTGGGGTTCAGCGATATTGCCCTCGCTATCGCCACTCGTTTCTGCATTCCGCCAGAAAGCTCACCGGGAAACTTGTGGTCTGTGCCGGTAAGGTTCACCCTGTCAAGGCATGTCCGGGCGCGGTGTATGCGGTCTCGTAGCGTCATCGACGAGAACATGTCAAGCGGAAACATCACGTTTTCGAGAACGGTCATCGAGTCGAACAGTGCCGCGCTCTGGAAAATCATGCCCATTTCGCGCCGCATCATGGTCTTTTCCTTCTTGTCCATGGCAACGAAGTTTCGTCCGTCATACAGCACTTCGCCGCTCGTTGGCTCAAGAAGTCCGACGAGGTTCTTTATCAGCACGGTCTTGCCCGAGCCGCTTTGGCCTATTATGAGGTTGGTCTTTCCGCCCTCGAACACGGCGCTTATGTCTTTCAGGACTTCCTTGTCGCCGAACGACTTGCAAAGGTTCTTTATTTCAATCATTGCTTTTGCGGTTATGGGGTTATGCGGTTTTACGGTTATGGGGTTGTAAGGTTATTGGGTTATGAGGTTGTAAGGCTTACGGTCATACGGTTTTACGGTTATGGGGCATGTGGTGTACATCCTTATTTTATGAGGACTTGCTGTACGGTTCAGCAACCGTGTGCCCTCATAACTTTAAACCGTATGACCGTAAAACCTTATAACCTCATAACCGTAAGACCTAAGATAATATCTGTGTGAGGAACAGGTCGGAGAACAATATCATCACGCTGCTGGTTACTACGGCGTCAGTGCTGGCCTTGCCCACGTTCACCGAGCCGCCCTCTACCGTGTAGCCGTAGAATGACGGGATGCTTGTTATCAGGAAGGCGAAGAACAAGCTCTTTATGATGCTCATGTACATGAACCACGGGTTGAAGTCGTATTGCAGTCCGAGCGTAAGGTCTTCGGGGCTGATAACGTGCCCGATGTACGCCGTGGCGTAAGCTCCTATTATGCCGGAGGCCGTGCTGAAGATGACGAGAAACGGCATCAGCGTAATCATTCCCAGTATCTTGGGCATTATGAGGAAGTTGGCCGAGTTGACGCCCATTATCTCCAATGCGTCGATTTGCTGCGTCACGCGCATCGTCCCGATTTCCGACGCTATGTTGGAGCCTACCTTTCCGGCGAGGATAAGGCACATGATTGACGACGAGAACTCAAGAAGCATGATTTCCCTCGTTACGTATCCCGTGACGAAGCGCGGCATCCAGGCGCTCTGCACGTTGAGTTTTATCTGTATGCAGATTACCGCTCCGATGAAGAACGAGATGAGAAGCACTATCCCTATCGAGTTGACACCGAGGGCGGACATCTCCTTGATGTATTGCTTCAGGAACATCCGCAGGCGTTCGGGCCGGGAGAATGCGCGTTCCATAAGCATCAGGTATCTGCCGAAAGAAGTGAGGTGTTTGTGTAATAACATATTTCTATTTAGTTAGTTACAAGTTGACAAGTGACAAGCAGACAAGCTTTTCAGCCATGCGTTATCGCGACAAGCAGCCAGTATGGCATCAGTTGCAAATCTCCTTGTTTGCTCGTCACTTGTCAACTTGTCTGCTTGAAAACTTGTTTTCTTTGCCGCAAAAGTAACCAAAATAACTAAAAAAACTACAACACGTGTACGAGTTTTTGACTTTATAAACTGTTATTAGGTACAATTTTGCTACTTTTGCCGAAAAATACGACATTTATGGACGAAACGACTAACGGCATGGAGCCGAGCCACGACGGGCAGATGGTGCTTCGGGCGGAGGGACTTGTGAAGCGGTATGGCAAGCGGACGGTTGTCAACGACGTGTCAATCAACGTGCGTCAGGGCGAGATTGTGGGTCTGCTCGGCCCCAACGGAGCAGGCAAGACAACCTCTTTCTATATGACGACAGGCCTTATCGTGCCCAACGCGGGCCACATATATATAGATGACAAGGACATTACCGACTTCCCCGTGTACAAGCGTGCGCGGGCCGGAATAGGCTATCTGCCGCAGGAGGCGAGCGTCTTCCGCAAGCTTAGTGTCGAGGACAACATCCTCGCCGTGCTTGAGATGACCGACCTTACGCGTAAGCAACAGATAGAGAAACTTGAGAGCCTGATTAAAGAGTTCAGGCTGGAGAAGGTGCGGAAGAACATCGGCGACCGCCTCTCCGGTGGCGAACGCAGGCGCACGGAGATTGCCCGATGCCTTGCCATCGACCCCAAGTTCATCATGCTCGACGAGCCTTTCGCCGGTGTAGACCCCATCGCCGTGGAGGACATCCAGCACATAGTGTGGCGCCTGAAGTACCGAAACATAGGCATCCTCATCACCGACCACAACGTGGAAGACACCCTCTGCATCACCGACCGTGCCTATCTTCTATTCGAAGGGCGCATCCTTTTCCAAGGCTCTCCCGAGGAACTGGCGGAGAACAAGGTTGTGCGTGAGAAGTACTTGACTAACAGTTTCGTGCTGCGCCAAAAGGACTTCCAGCGCATAGACGAAGAGAAACGCGCCAAGGAGGCGGCTGAAGAAAACTGACAGGCAGACGAGTTTTTAGTTGACAAGTGACGAGGGACAAGTCGACAAGTAACGAGGGACAAGTCGACAAGCATACAAGTAACGGGCAGACAAGGACAAATGAAACAGTCATCCTTGTCTGCCCGTTTTCTATTTGCTTAGCCCTTGTCCCTTGTCTGCTTGTTCCTTGTCAACTAAAAACACAGCCCTTGTCCCTCGTCTGCTTGTTCCTTGTTGACTTGTTCCTCGTTTCTTGCCGACTTGTCCCTCGTCCCTTGTCAACTAAAACCTCGCCTCTTGCTAACTCGTTGATAATCAGCGACGTTCCAATATACCGCCTTTTGCATTGTAAAAGGTGGCCTTTCAGCGTGCAAAAGATGGCCTTTTGCCTTCCATTTTGCCGTGTTTTAGAAAACGAAAGATGGCCGGCAGGGTTAACAAAGGATAAAATTAAGACGATTAGTTGCTTGATTAAGTATTTTAGTTTATCTTTGCATGACTAATTAAATACGTTCACTATGAAAACAACTTTATTGTCATTGGCCATGCTCGCCGCGCTATCCGCAGGGGCGCAGACCATCGGCGGAGGCGACCTTCCGCCCATAAAGCCGGTTGAAAAGACCGTTTACGACTCGGCGCAGGTCAAGGTTTATTATGAATACGCTTACCGTCCTGACTCTACAAGGCTGAAAAAGTGGATTAAGGGGCAGACCGTCCTGCTTGTGGGCAACCGCTACACGGGCTTCAGCGACTTTTATTCGTTGCGGTCAGACTCGCTCAACGACGCCTACTACCGCGAAAAACGGTCGCCCATGGAACTTGTAGGGCCGATGTTCGGAGTGATGGGCAACGCCAAGTACGACTATCCCTTGGTAATCAACATGGCCGACAACAAGGCGACTGTGCAGATTGATTGCGCGATAACCTTTGAGTACACGCAGCAGCTACAGCCGCTGCCGTGGACGCTGGCCGGTGGCGACAGCATCATTGCCGGCGTGCATTGCAAGAAAGCCACGTGCCGCATGGGCGGACGGGACTGGACGGCGTGGTACTCTGAAGAATACACATTGCCCATAGGCCCGTACCTTTTCCGCGGCCTGCCGGGGCTGATATTCGCCGTGAGCGACACCAAAAATAACTATGTGTTCACCCTAAATGGCCTTGAAACGCTGTACAAGCCCGAACCGATATATCTTAAAGTGCCTTCTGACAGGATTGTGCTCTTGCGTAAAAAGGCGTTCAAAGCCGCCAAGAACATTGCTGACGACCCACAAAGCGCGTGGGAAATGACGGGCAAACACATCTGGACTGAGGACGGCAGCAGGCTGCCAAGCTGGTCATACAACCCGATAGAGACGGAGTAGGGGATGGCAAAGCTTAGACACATCCGGCACATACCTAACACCCACCCCAACCAATCCCAAGACCCACCCCAACCCTCCCGAAGGGAGGGAGCTTGGTTACCTGCTGCTGTTTGGCTGCAAATGAGGCTCTCGGTAGCTGTCATGCCGCACGGCGATGCGGCATCCAGAGCGTGAAAATGGCATTGCTGTCGTCCGTGTGGATTTGCAATCCGCACGATGGCTGGCGTGGATTTGTAATCCACATAGTGGCCTTGCATACAGCAGTTGACGGATTGCAAATCCGTGTCTTGCCATGCGGCGGATTGCAAATCCGCCGATACTAAAAGGTGGCACGGCATCCAGAACACGACAATCAGTTGATACCAAACATGCAAAGCAGCTGATACGGAGGCGGCAGTTTACGCCGGATGCAACATGGCTTTTGCCGCTTGTGTAACCCGTTGATAATCAGTGGGGTTGCAAAAGGTCGTCTTTCGCACTGTAAAAGGTGGCCTTTTAGACGGTAAAACATGGCCTTTGGGAAGGTAAAAGGTGGCCTTTTGCGGTTCATCCGCAGTTCTGTTGGATAAAGATAAGATGCTGATATTCAAGTATTTGTATTATCTTGTATGTTCATAAGTCCCTGATAATCAGTACCTGTATATTGATTAAATTGAAATTTAGGGCTATAAAACTATCCGGCTTATCCATACTTCAAATTATATAATAAAACTATTGATTTTTAATCTTTTAAAAGAAAAACTCGATGTGCTCAATTTTATGTTGCTGAAAGGCCATCCAACAAAACTGCGGAAGACCTCCTTTTGCAAAACCGCAGGATGTCATGCGCATCGCGGAAGATGCTGAAACCGCTTGATTTTGATTATGAATATTATGACATTTCATTATAAATATACGCCGTCAGGCAGTGCCGTTGCAGGCACGGATGCCTGCATCGGCAATCATGATGACAACGGCCGGAGGGACAGGAGAGGGCTTGCCGCCATGCTGTTGCTACTCGCCTTGTGCCCCGTCCTTGCCTTCTCGCAGACCGGCAGGCGGACAGTAGGCGGCACGGTGGTTGATGCAAAGACCGGAAAGGCTGTGAGCTACGTCACCGTAAAGGCTGTAGACAAGGCCGACTCGCTGCTCTCTTACGCCACGACCGGCGGCGACGGCGCGTTCACCTTGCCGCTGCCCGACGGCACGGCTGCCGTAGAGTTCACCCTCATGGGCTATGACCGGAAGCGCATCGGCGCAGAACACGTGCGGCAGGGGATGCGCGTAAGCCTCGCACCGTCGGGCATAATGCTGAAAGAACTCACCGTAAAAGCGCACCCGATGGAGCGGCGCAAGGATACCATAAACTACAACGTGGCGGCGTTCAAGGGCAAGGAAGACCGCTATATAGAAGATGTGCTGAAGAAACTGCCCGGCATCGAGGTGGCCGACAACGGCGCAATATCATACCAAGGCAAGCCTATCAACAAGTTTAACATCGAGGGGCAAGACCTGCTCGGCAACCAATACAACCAGGCAACGCGCAATCTGCCGGCCGACGCGGTGGCTACCGTGCAGGTGATGGAGAACGACCAGCCCGTCCGTGCGCTGAAAGACCGCGTGCCGTCAGACAAGGCCACGCTCAACATCAAGCTGAAGCCCGACTACAAGCTGCGCCCCTTCGGCGACGCTGTGGGCGGCATCGGCGGAGTGGACAAGGTGCTATGGAACAACCGCCTGACGCTAATCGGCGTGGGACGGACCAACCAAGCCTTCGTCACCGCACGCATGAACAACAACGGCGAGAACCTGTCGGGCGACACGGAAGAGCACATCGACTACTCCGACATTTTCAACTACGAGCCTCTGCCGCCTGCAATGATTTCAACAAGCGGCTCGTCTACGCCGCCCGTAAGCGAAAAGCGGTATCTCAGGAACAAGTCGTACAGCGTGGGGCTGAACTTCCTCCGCCGCGCCGGACGCTATGGCTCGCTGCGCGCCAACGTGACTTATTACGGCACGTCCGACCGCTCCAAGGACAGCACCTACAGCTATTACGGCGGCAACGAGCCGCTGGCGCTCTACGAGGCGAACCGCCGCAAGCTGCGCGTTCACACCTTGATGCCGCGCGTAAGGTATGAGTTTAACGCCCCGAAGGTGTACTTCGTCGACGAACTTTCTGGCTCACTGTCATTTTTTAAGTCAACAAGCAGACGAGGGACGAGCAGACAAGGAGGTTTGACTCAGCAGGCCAGCAACGACGTTTTTGAGCAGACCAGCGATGAGTTGACAAGTGAACAAGGAGAAATGTCTCGCCAATTAATAGGGCAAACCTCCTCGTCTGCTCGTTCCTTGTCTGCTCGTCAACTGTCGGAACGTGCCGTCAGCCATCCCGGTTACATTCAGAACAAGCTGAGCATGATAATAAACGTAGGCCGAAAGTCGTTCTCGGTAAACTCCCTCACGCGCTATTTCCGCCGCAGCGAGACCCTTAACGTTGCTTACGACGACAGTGACCTAACCGGCATTTCTACTTACTCCATTACTCCTTCTCTCCTTTATTCCTCCTTACCCAGTGGTGAAATGAACAACATTTCTACTTACTCCTTTACCTCCTCTACTCCTTCTCTCCTTGAAAACAGCCCTGTTTCCCATAGTATATCCCTTGAAAGGATAATGACGCGGAACAGCATTGGCACGCGCTTTTACATCGGACGCAACAGCCTCGAACTGCGTTACGCATTCGAGCTGCGCACCGACAACGTTTCCGCAGGCGGCGGAGACGGCTTCCGTACAACGTATATGAAGCACTCGCTTAGCCCCGAATACATATTGAATTACCGCCGCGGACACGTTACTTTCGACCTTCCGGTAAACGTCTTCACGTCGCGCATAGCGTGGAGCGGCGCAGGCAGCAGCACAAAGGTGTACGCATCGCCGTCGGTAAGCTGGCGGCACGAGTTCTCGCCGTTCTGGCGCATGAACCTGTCGGGCGGCTTGGGGCGCGACGCTTCGGCCGATGTCATGCTGCCGGAGGAATATTACAGCGGTTACCGCACGCGCGTGCTGACCGCCGACCGCATAGGATGGACGCGCTCGGCAAGGGCTTCTGTGTCGCTTGGATACGCCAACGTGGTTACCATGTTCGTGTGGAACGTCATGGCGATGGCCTCTTGGAACACCGCCGACCACTACAACGAGTACACCTACGGCGAGCGGTTTACCACCGTGCGCACCGTGTGGGACGACGTGAAAACGCGCATGTTGTTCTTCATGACATCGGCCGACAAGACCTTTACGCGCATCGGCCTGTCGCTGAAAAGCACCCTGAACTACAACCGCACCACGCTGCCCGTGGCGCAGAACGGCGTCAACACCTGCGTGACGGCCAACGTGATGGCGGCGGCGTTGACCCTGCGGTGGGACAAACTGCGGTGGCTCACGCTGACGGAGCGGCCTACGTTCAACCTGATATGGCAAGACCCGTATGCCGGAAGCACGGGGCACAACACTCTGAAGAGCTTTTACAACGTGGCCGACGTTCACCTCTTCCCCGTCAAGGGGCTTGACGTGAGCCTGCAATGGGAGTACAACATGCTTGAAGTGGAGCGCGGCCGCTACCGCCACAACAGCTTTCTCGACGCCGCTGTGCGCTATGCCGTCACCAAACGGATGGAACTTGGCCTGCGCATGAGCAACCTGCTCGACCGCGACACCTACGAGGAAGCATTGTTCACAGGACTTAATTACAGCTGGTTCAGTATGCCCTTGCGTGGCCGCGAAGTGCTTTTCTCCGTGGCGTTCAGCATCTGACGCTGCGCGGCAGGGCGAAAACTGTAAGCAAAACGGCCATGTTCGCTTACACGTTTTGCTGAATGTTGTTCGCCATTCGCAGTCCTGTAAGCAAACCGCCCGTGTTTGATTGCAATGTAAAAGGCCGTCTTTGGGAATGCAAAAGGTGGCCTTTCAGCGTGCAAAAGATGGCCTTTTGCCTTCCAATTGACGGCCTTTTGAATTGAGATTTGAGAATGCTGAATTGAGAATTATGATTTGCCTTGTTGGCCGACAGCCTTAAAGGTAATCATAATTGTCCATTTTCAATTCTCCATTCTCAATTATCCCGAATGAATGGAGCTTGATTATTAGTCCGTGCGGATTTGCAATCCGCACGATGGCTGATGTGGATTTGTAATCCGCATAGTGGCCTTGCATAAAGCAGTTGGCGGATTGCAAATCCGTGCCTTGACATTCGGCTGATTGCAAATCCGCCGATACGGTGACCCACCCCTAACCCTCCCGAAGGAAGAGAGCTTGATTACCTGTTTCCAATTAGCGGCAAGTGAGGCACTCGGTAGCTGTCATGCCGCACGGCGACGCGGCATCCAGCACATGCAAATCCGCCGATATGAAGATGCCGCAGGCCGTGCATTGTTTGACGAAATAATGCAGTGTGGGCTTCGCATCGTGCCGTGTTTTTATTAATTTTGCGTCGTGGCGGTGGCTTTACCTTTGTTGATAATCACTTGTTTGTGAGGTTATGAAAAAATGTGAAGTAAAATTCCATTGCCCGTTTGTTTTATTGTTGTACTTTTGCAGCGGATTTGAAAACAATTGAAAAGTATCAGGCAATGAAAAGACTAATGATGAATAAAGCCCGATATATCAAGGTCTTTTGTGTTTCAACAGCCATTGTCGTTCCTTTAACGGTGGATTTATTGATTAGAGGCGAGCGTGGCCGCTGCTTGATTATGGCCTTTCTTTTTGCTGTTGCAATAAGAGGTTTGTTGAAAATGCTGAAGTAGCGGCAGGGCAAAGCCAATTAAAAAGGGAAAGGGAACATTCTTGTTGAGGGTGTGCCTGCATGACAAGTCCGGCATTTGTATGATTATACGGTCGTACAAATGTCGGACTGTTGTTTGTCAGAAAAAGGCTTGCGGCTATGTCGGTGCGATGCTTTTTTAGCTTGATGCGTAGCCTTTGTTGCACTTGTACACGGTAAGTGTCTTTGCTGCGGTGTACTGTAAATCCATTGGTTTGTGTGTGCTTGTTGCAGGTTAACCGGCCAGCTGTGCAACGTCTTGATAGCCAGTGCATTACAAAAGGCCGTCTTTCGCGTTGCAAAAGACGGCCTTTTAGCGTGTAAAACATGGCCTTTTGGAATGCGAAAGGCCGTCAATTAGATTTCAGGAGGCTGCCGGAGGAGCGAAAAAAAGATTTTTTCGGCGATTTTCCTTATTATATTAGGTAATTACGGTGATATTCAGTAATTTTGCAGCTCATATTCGATAATCATTAAAAATAACATAAAAAACGAAAGATGAAAGTTTCATTTGAAAATCCAGACAAGGTGAACGGACTTATCACCTTGACCGTAGAAGAGGCTGACTATAAGGACAATGTCGAGAAGACACTGAAGAACTACCGCAAGAAGGCCAATGTGCCGGGCTTCCGCGTGGGCATGGTGCCGATGGGGATGATTAAGAAGCAGTATGGCACTGCCGTTAAGGTGGACGAAATCAACAAGCTCCTTGGCGAGGAAATATATAAATACGTGAAGGACAACAACATCCAGATGCTGGGCGAGCCGCTGCCGCACGAGGCGCAGGAGCCGGTAGACCTGGAGGCTGACGCTCCGTACACGTTCCAGTTCGACATTGCTGTCGCTCCCGAGATGAACGCTACGCTGACCGGCGACGACACCATCGACCACTACACAATAACGGTTGACGACGACGTGGTTAACCGCCAGATTGACATGTTCGCGTCGCGTGCCGGCCACTATGACAAGGTGGAGGAGTATCAGGCGAACGACATGCTGAAGGGCGACCTGCGCGAGCTTGACGAGAACGGAAACACCAAGGAGGGCGGCATCACCGTGGAAGGCGCAGTGCTTATGCCCGAATACATCAAGGCGGACGACCAGAAGAAGCTGTTTGACGGCTGCAAGCTGGGCGACATCATCACGTTCAACCCGAGGAAGGCGTACCCGGAGAGCGACATCGAAGTGTCTTCGCTGCTGAAAATCAAGAAAGAGGAAGTAGCCGGAGTAACGGCCGACTTCAGCTATCAGATTACCGAGATATCGCGCTACGTGAAGGCCGAGGTCAATCAGGAACTGTTCGACCAGGTGTTCGGCAAGGACGCAGTGAAGGACGAGGCCGACTTCCGCGCGAAGATTGCGGAGGGCTTGAAGAAGCAGTTTGAGATTGACACTGACTTCAAGTTCATACAGGACGTGCGCAAGTACATGGAGAACAAGGTTGGCGCGCTGACTTATCCCGACGCCCTTTTGAAGCGCGTAATGCTCAACAACAACAAGGACAAGGGTCAGGAGTATGTCGACAAGAACTACGAGCAGAGCATAAAGGAACTGACATGGCACCTCATCAAGGAGCAGCTCGTTAAGGCCAACGACATAAAGATTGACGACACCGACGTCAAGGAGACTGCAAAGGAGGCCGCACGCGCCCAGTTCGCACAGTACGGCATGAACAACATACCCGAGGAGTACATCGACAATTACGCTACGGACATGCTCAAAAAGAAGGAGTACATCGACTCTTTCGTTGACCGCAGCATAGACCGCAAGCTGACTGAGGTGCTGAAGAATGTGGTGAAACTCAACGAGAAGACCGCCACATTGGACGAGTTCAACAAGCTGATGCAGGGAGAATAATTCATTTTTTTGCAAAAAAACTTCCGCGATATAGAGGGGGTTTCCGACTTTTTTATTAACTTTGTTCCGCGTGAGCAAGCGAAAAGGGTCGGTAACCTCCTTTTTGCATATAATATAAATAGGTGGAAAATATGTGGCGCGCGGCGGTTGCCGTCATGGCGGCGAGGCGTGGCCTGCTGGATGAAAGCCCGTTGGGTGATTGTTTATTTTCCATTTTTAATTGTTAATTAAAAGTATAGATGAACGATTTTAGAAAATATGCCACCGGCCATCTTGGAATGAACGGCATGGTGATTGACGACGTGATGAAGGCGCAGATGCAGTATCTCAATCCGTATATCCTTGAGGAGCGCCAGCTGAACGTGACCCAGATGGACGTGTTCTCGCGACTGATGATGGACCGCATCATCTTCCTCGGCACGCAGATTGACGACTATACAGCCAACACCTTGCAGGCTCAGCTGCTTTATCTCGACTCGGTTGACTCGGGCAAGGACATCTCGATATACATCAACAGCCCCGGAGGCAGCGTTACGGCAGGACTCGGCATTTATGACACAATGCAGTTCATATCGAGCGACGTTGCCACGATATGCACCGGCATGGCCGCTTCGATGGCCGCAGTGCTGCTCGTCGCCGGCACGGAAGGCAAGCGTTCGGCGCTTACCCACAGCCGTGTGATGATACACCAGCCGCTCGGCGGCGTGCAGGGACAGGCGTCAGACATCGAGATTGAGGCCAAGGAGATACTCAAGTTCAAGAAGGAACTGTACACAATCATATCCGAACATTCGCATACTCCTTACGACAAGGTGTACAAGGACTCCGACCGCAACTACTGGATGACCGCCGAGGAGGCCAAGGAGTACGGCATGATAGACACCGTGCTGGTAAGGAAGAACGAACGCATGACTTCAAACGCGCAAGATGGCAGGCAGGAATAACAGGATGGAGAAAGTTTGCAGTTTCTGCGGACGCAGCGAGAAGGATGTAAAGCTGCTCATTACCGGGCTTACCGGATATATATGCGAAGACTGCGCCGCGCAGGCATACGAGATTGTGAAGTCTACCGGTGTGCTTGACGAAGGGCCGCGCAGGCAGAACAAGAAGTTCAAGCCCAAGAGGGTTCCGAAGCCGCAGGAGATAAAAGAATATCTCGACCAGTACGTCATAGGGCAGGACGACGCAAAGCGTTGCCTGGCCGTGTCGGTGTACAACCACTACAAGAGGTTGCAGCAACCCGTTGACGACAACGGCGTGGAGATAGAGAAGAGCAATATAATAATGGTGGGCAGCACCGGCACGGGCAAGACATTGATGGCCCGCACGATAGCGAAGCTGCTCGATGTGCCGTTCACCATAGTGGATGCGACGGTGTTCACCGAGGCCGGTTATGTAGGCGAAGACGTTGAGAGCATACTTAGCCGCCTGCTTCAAGTGGCCGATTACGACGTGGAGGCCGCACAACGGGGCATCGTCTTCATCGACGAAATAGACAAGATAGCACGTAAGAGCGACAATCCTTCAATCACGCGCGACGTCAGCGGCGAAGGCGTGCAGCAGGGTTTGCTGAAACTCTTGGAGGGAACGATGGTGAATGTGCCGCCGCAGGGTGGCCGCAAGCATCCCGACCAGGAGTATATCCACGTGGACACGAAGAACATCCTCTTCATCTGCGGCGGTGCGTTCGACGGAATAGAGCGTAAAATCGCCCAGAGGATGAACACCCATGTGGTGGGTTACAACTCCGTGCAGAACGTGCGCAACATAGACAAGAACGACCTGATGAAATACATCCTGCCGCAAGACCTCAAGTCTTTCGGACTGATACCTGAAATCATCGGCCGCCTGCCTGTGCTCACATATCTCAATCCTTTGGACAGGAACGCGCTGCGCTCCATCCTCGTAGAGCCTAAGAACTCAATCGTAAAGCAGTACAAGAAGCTGTTTGAGATGGATGGAATAAAGCTTGAATTCACCGACGACGCACTTGAATTCATAGTAGACAAGGCAATGGAATACAAGCTCGGGGCGCGCGGACTGCGTTCAATCGTTGAGAGTGTGATGATGGATGCCATGTTCGAAGTCCCCTCAAAGAAGGTGGAGACGTTCGAAGTTACTCTCGACTACGCCCGGCAGCAGCTTGAAAAGGCGCATTTCCACAAGCTTGAAAGCGCTTGAGCCGAGCCGTTTTGCACACTAACATTATAAAAGTTACTCTGTTTGTTGTATGAATCATGACGTTAATCTGATAGAGAAACTGAAGCAGTATTTCGGCTTCGACAAGTTCAAAGGCAACCAGGAGGCAATCATCCGCAATCTGCTTGACGGCAAAGACACGTTCGTCCTCATGCCGACAGGCGGCGGAAAGTCGTTGTGTTATCAGCTCCCGTCGCTCATCATGGACGGCACGGCAATCGTCATCTCGCCGCTTATCGCCTTGATGAAGAACCAGGTCGATGTGATTAACGGCATGACGGAGACCGACGGGGTGGCGCATTATTTGAACTCGTCTCTCAACAAGTCGGCCATCGACCGTGTCAAGGCAGACATTCTCGAAGGCAAGACGAAGCTGCTGTATGTGGCTCCCGAGTCGCTTACAAAGGAAGACAACGTTGATTTCCTGCGTGGTGTGAAAATCTCGTTTTACGCCGTTGACGAGGCCCATTGCATCTCGGAGTGGGGTCATGACTTCCGTCCGGAGTACCGGCGGATACGCCCCATCATCAACGAAATAGGCAACGCGCCTGTAATCGCGCTTACGGCTACGGCCACGGACAAGGTGCGCACCGACATAAAGAAGAGCCTCGGAATACTTGACGCGACAGAATATAAAAGCTCGTTCAACCGTCCCAACCTTTATTATGAGGTGCGTCATAAGACCAAGGACATTGACAAGCAGATTGTGAAGTTCATCAAGCAGAACGCCGGAAAAAGCGGAATAATATATTGTCTGTCGCGAAAGAAGGTGGAGGAACTTGCCGCCGTGCTGCGCGCCAACGACATAAAGGCCGCCGCCTACCATGCCGGGCTTGACTCGGGGACGCGCTCCGCCACGCAGGATGACTTCCTCATGGAGCGTATCGACGTGATAGTTGCAACCATTGCGTTCGGCATGGGCATCGACAAGCCTGACGTCCGTTTCGTAATCCATTATGACATTCCGAAGAGCTTGGAGGGCTATTACCAGGAGACCGGGCGTGCCGGACGCGACGGCGGCGAAGGAAAGTGCATCGCTTTCTACTCATATAAGGACCTGAAGAAGCTGGAGAAGTTCATGGAAGGCAAGCCTGTGGCCGAACAGGACATAGGCCGCCAGTTGTTGCAGGAAACTGCGGCTTATGCCGAGTCGTCTGTATGCAGACGCAAGATGCTGCTGCATTATTTCGGCGAAGAGTATGAAAATGACAACTGCGGCAATTGCGACAACTGCCTGCACCCCAAGACCAAGGTTGAAGGAAAGGACGCATTGCTGGTTGTCCTGAACGCCATCGCCGCCGTGAAAGAAGACTTCCGCACGGATTACATAATAGATTTCGTTAAGGGAAAGGACACCAACGACATCGTGGCTCACAAGCATGACAAGCTTGAAGAGTTCGGCTCCGGCGAGGACATGGACGAGAAGTTGTGGAATCCGGTGATACGTCAGGCGCTCATAGCAGGCTTCCTCAAGAAGGATGTTGAGAACTACGGAATTTTGAAGCTCACGTCTGCCGGCAAGAAATTCAGGAAGAAGCCGGAGTCGTTCATGATTGTCCTCGACAATGAATTCAGCGAGGATGACGAGGACGACGAGGGCGGTAGCGGAAGCTCGGCGCTCGACCCGGCACTTTACTCCATGCTGAAGGACTTGCGAAAGAAGATAAGCAAGAACCTGCAACTGCCTCCATACGTTATATTCCAGGATGTTTCGCTTGAGCAGATGGCCACCGTCTATCCTGTGACACTTGACGATTTGCAGAACATACAGGGCGTAGGCGCAGGCAAGGCGCGTCGCTACGGCAAGGAGTTTGTGGCCTTGATAAAGAAGTACTGCGACGAAAACGAAATTGAACGTCCCGAGGACTTGCGTGTAAGGACTGTGGCAAAGAAGTCTGTATTGAAGGTGAAAATCATACAGAGCATCGACCGCCAGGTTGCTCTTGACGACATAGCGGAGGCGCAGGGCATAGATTTCGACATGCTGCTGGACGAGGTTGAGGCCATCGTTTACAGCGGAACGAAAATCAATATCGACTATTTCCTTGAGGAAGTGATGGACGACGACCATATCGACGACATATACGAGTACTTTAAGGAAAGCGACACCGACGACCTTGAGACAGCCCTTGACGAGCTTGGCGGCGACTATCCTGAAGAAGAAGTAAGGCTGGTGCGCATCAAGTTCATGTCAGACATGGGTAACTGATATTGGCTCCGGCAGTGAGGGCCGGGTGCTGTCCTTTTATGGTTTTCAGGCACATAAAGGCTTGAAAACCATATTTTTATGCGTTTCACGATGTCAAAATATTGCAAAATACATTATATTTGCAGGCGGAAACGGCATCTGTGTCGACGCATTTTGTGCATTTTTGCCGTCAAAGATGCCGTTTGACGCATTTGGGGAAACTGGAAACAAGCTTTTAAACTAATAATTAAAACAAATTGAAACTACTATGAAAATGATTACCGAAACGGTTTCAGGCATGGCTGTGTCATGTCTGGAGAAAGTCTGCATTGCTGTTTTCATGCTCTGCGTGACGGTTTCCGCTGCCACGGCGCAGGTCGTGGACGGGCGCAACTTCGGCATCGACGGATTCGCCGCCATGTCCGGTCAGCCGGGCACCGACCATTATCTTGAAGGCGGCACTACGGGCGGTGCCGGCGGCAAGGTGGTTTACGCAGGGACGTTCCAGCAGCTGAAGGCCTACCTGCAGGCGGAGTCGCCATACGTAATCCTTGTCGACAAGGACATGGACACCGGCATCAAATGCTGGGTTGACGACCTGTCAACCGGCCATCTGTGCGACAGGCAGGACGGTTCGCAGGGCGTAGAGACCACTTACGGCGAGCGTGTCATGATAGCGTCTGACAAGACTTTGGTAGGCATTGCCGACCCGGCTACGGGCGAGGCTCCGCTGTTTTCGCGCATCTCGTTCGTGATGCAGCGTTCGAGCAACGTCATCATACGCAACTGCAGGTTCACTATGGCAGGCGTGCCTATACTCAAGTCGGGCGAGAACAAGATTGTTGCCTACCGCGACGGGAAGCAAAAGGAAGTGGGCGACCCTGACTGCATGAGCATCCTGGCCGACGAGAACAGCGCCAAGACCGACTGGGGCGGACACGTCTGGATTGACCATTGCGAGTTTTTCAACGGCAATGCGGCGGACAAGGACCGTTATGACGGGTTGCTTGACTGCAAGAACAACGTGCAGTGGATGACGTTCAGCTACAATCACTTTCATCATCATGACAAGGCCTGCCTGTTCGGCAAGGGTGACAGCGACGTGTTTGACGGGTGCCGCACCATCTCCATGCACCACAACTGGTTCGACAACATTGCCGGTTCGCGCCTTCCGCTGCAAAGGGGCGGTTACCTGCATTACTTCAACAACTACATGGTTGGCAGCGAGGATGGCTGGGACGTGCGTTCAAAAGCCGTCGGCTACATCCAGGCATGCTACTTCAAGGACAGCAAGGCTCCCGTCCGTTCCGACCGTGAAGGCTCGTTGAACATCGACAAGACAGAAGGCTATGGCGTGACATACGAGAACTGCCGGCAGCTGATGGAGGGCTACGCCAACATCGACGGGACTAAGGCAGACAAGTCGCTGACGGTGAATTATACCGACTGGACGCCGGAAAAGACCGACGGCGGATACTTTGTGAACACTCTCGACAAGACCGCCGACGTGCCCGGAACCGTGCAAAAGTATGCCGGGGCGGGGAAAATAGAGATATGGACGGCTTATGCCGACGCGGTGCCTGCCGAGGATATTGACGAATACGCGGCGGCGATAAAGGACAACCCGACGGAGCCTACGTATGACGCGAACGGCGACAAGATAACCGGCATATCCGCAGACGTGGCGCAGGTTGAGGCCGGCGGTGCCGTCGCCATGCAGTATTATTCGCTCGGGGGAGTGCGTCTTGACGCCCCGGCGGTGGGCATCTGTATAAAGAAAAGCGTTGACGGCAAAGGCCGTCTGAGCGCGATGAAGGTTATGGTAAAGTGATGCCGAGGCGAAGTTTGCGCCCACGCATTTTCCGAAAGGCCGCATTTCACATGCTGAAATGCGGCCTTTCAGCGTGTAAGAGGCCGTATTTTGCAGCGTAAAATGCGGCATATTGCCAACGTGTTGATTGTCAGTCGGTTACGCGGTTGCCCGACGAGGCTTTAGCGTAGCCCTGTTAGTGTGCTGCCACCTGCTGCCTGACGCAAGCCGGAACGCTGCTAATGTTTATTAAATTTAAGTATTTGCATACGCGTTGTGCGTGTTGATAATTTGTCCGAATATGGCGCATGATGGTTATAAAAAGATTTTTCTACGTATTTTGTGTAAAAATATATAATTTAATTTGCATTTATACTTTCAATTGCTTATATTTGCAGAGTGTCTAATTTAATAAATTTTTACTATGAAACATCTGTTCATCTACATTTTGTGCGCTTTTATGTGCTGTGGCGCATACGCACAAAGCACTATGACTTCACCCCCTCCTGCGGGTGTTAAGATGAAGGCATTGAAGGCCGCCGAGGCCCGCATCACCGGCAGGCCCGGCCTGCTTCAGAAACTTCAGAAGCAGCAGATGGCTGCAAAATCCGTGCGCAGCGACGACGGCAAGCTGTATGCCGGCCTGCGCCGCATGGGCCGGCCCATGCGCGTGGCCGCCGTGAAAGCTCCTGCGGCAGCCCCCGTGGCTGACGACATGGCGCGCATCACGGTAAATGTTGAGAGCGACTGGGGCGACGGTTCCGGCTACCAGATGCTGCTGGATGCCGACTGTACGATACTCGATTTGCAGTATGTCGACGAAATTTTCGCCGAGTCGGAATACATGCTTCCCGAGAATGCCGGTATGTTTGAGAACTGGCTGGTAGCAGGCCAGACGGCTTCCGTTGACATCCCGGCCGGCAAATATGATTACGTAGTGTTCAATCCCACGCCTTCGGACAATACATATTATATAGCCAATGGCGAGTCGTCGGGAGACGCATACGAGTTCAAGGGCGGTTGTGAATACGTGTTCACCATAACGGTTGGAATGAGTGGCGACAATGTTGCGATTACCAGCAATTCGCCCGTAAGCATCGGCGTGAGCGGCATCACGGCGCCCGTTTCGGGTGAAGGCCTCACCGCCGCAGAGACCGTTACGGCCACGATATTCAACAATGGTACGGAAGCCGTGTCATCGTTTACAGCCACGCTGACAGTAGACGGAGGCACGCCCGTCGCCGAGACTGTGAGCCAGGAGATAGCGCCGGGCGCAACACTCGACTACACATTCACCGCCACGGCCGACCTTTCGGCTCCCGGCATGCACACCGTCACCGTGGCCGTTGACCATGAGGACGACGCGCTGGCCGGCGACAACACCTTTACCGCAAAGGTGAACCATGTCGCCCCCATACCCGCTCCATACACATGCAGCTTTGACGAGGAAGCCGACGTAGACGAATGGACAACGGTGGACGGCAACATGGACGGCGATACGTGGAACATACAGTTCACGGAGGGATATGCCCAGATAATTTACAACGCATACATGGCGTTGGACGACTATCTCGTAACCGTCAACCCGATAGCCCTCAAGGCCGGAACCAACAAGGTGGTGATAGACTACAACGCCCAGAGCGATGGCTATTATGAGAGTTTCGAGGTGCTTTACGGCAAGACCTCAAACGTTGAAGACATGACTGTCCTCAGGACTGTTGATGACTTTGCAATGTCAGAGAACGGTTACGTGCTGCCCGTTAACTTCGATATTGAAGAGGATGGGGCATACTTTTTCGCGATACACGCTACGTCGGAAGCCGACCAGATGGGCATCCTCATCAACAGCGTTGAAATATCGGAAGGCGCATATAAAGGCACGCCCGACCTTGTAATAGACAAGGTTCAGATGCCGCTTTCGAGCTGCTCGCTTGGCGATGGAGAAAAAGTCGTTGTGGTAGTGTCGAACAACGGTACCGCTGATGCAAAGGGCTTTACGCTGGCGTACACCGTCAACGGCGGTCAGGAGACTTCCCGGGAATGCGCTGACGTTGCAGTGCCTGCTGGCGGCAGCGTGGAGGTTGAACTCGCAGGCTTCGACTTCTCCGGGGAAGGCAAGTACACCGTAGCCGTCGAGATAACCGACGTGACGCCCGCCGACGGACAGAATGAAGAGACCGTAACCGACAACAACAGCGCCGAGGGCACAGTGACACACTATACCCCGACCGACGTGCCGTTTACCGTTGTCTTCTCTGACCCCGACCAGCGTGACGAATGGGCAAGCGACGAGTCGTGGGTATATGACGGAGATTATAACTTCGGAATGTACTGCGTTGGCACGACTCCGCTCGTTTCGCGTGGCGTCAACCTTGAGGCCGGCAAGAGATACCGCATCTCTTACAACTACATGGCCGGCATGTATTACTTCTTCTTCGTCGTTTATGACAGTTATGACATCGTGGTGGGCAAGGACGGTGCGCCGCTGTCTGACTGGGAGACGGTAGCGTCGTTCACCGATGTTTATACCAATGACGCTTTCGCCGACAACGATGTAACCTTCACCGTGCCTGCTGACGGCGTTTATTCCATCGGCTTCAAGCAGGATGTGCCGCAAGGAGTGTTCACGCTCGCAAGCGTAAGCGTTACCGAAGTGACATCGTATGACGTGACCCTGAGCAGCGTGACGGGTCTGCCGTCGATGCTGCCGAAGGCTCAGGCCGAGGGTATGGAGATAGCCGTACCGGTGAAGAACAACGGTGCCGAAAGCGTATCGGGTACGGTAAGCGTGACGTTCAACGGCACAGCCGTAGGTTCGGCTGCATTCACTGGCCTTGCTCCCGACGCAACCGAGACGGTCAGCGTGCCTGTTGTGGCACAGGGCCTTGAGGCCGGCAGCGTATCGGTAGAGGTTGAGGCCGTAATCGACGGACAGGAAGACAGCAACCCGGCAGACAATTCCGTGACAGCCGGACTTGAAATAACCGACAAGGTTTACGCTTACGACTACGTTACGGATGATATGTATAACGAGATGTACGCCATCGGCGTACAGGACGGTAGCGCGGCTACTGCGGGCATACCGTTCCTCATCAATGCCGAGACCACGCTTGAAGGCGTGTCGGTAGGCTGGGGCGTGGCCGACGGCCAGCAGATAGGACTGTGCGTTTACAAGTGGGATCCTACGGCAATATACCAGGATGGTGTAATCGAAGTGGGCGATGAAGTGTACACGACCACAGCCGACCAGGGCACCAGCACGGAGCAGGTGGACTATCTGTTTGACGAGCCTGTGACGCTTGAGCCGGGCTATTACTTCATCGGTGTGACTTATGCCGGATACGCATTGGCTGTTGACAATGTAGCTCCTGGCCAGCTCTACTTGCTCGACACGAGCTATGAAGTTCCGTTGGCGATAGACCAGTCTGGTGCAAACCTCGGCACTCCGGCCATCCGCGCGATACTTGACAGCGGTGAACTTTCGGGAATCGGCAATGTTGACGTATCAGCAGGAGCTTCGTCCTTGGTATATGACGAGGCTACCAAGACCGTCACCGCCGTTTCGCCGTCAGGCTCAGAGACAAGCCTTGCCGTTTATGCCGCATCTGGCGCGATGATGGGCGGCGTAAGCTCTGACAGCGGCAGTTGCGTATTCGACGCGTCAAGTCTCGCTCCCGGCGTCTACGTAGCTAAGATGACAAGCGGTGACTATGCTGAGACAAGCAAGTTTGTTGTGAAATAATCCTTTCATGCAGGCAGTGGCCTGCGATAAGAAAAACATCTGTTCGGGGCCGGCAAAGGGAGTTTCCTTGCCGGCCCTTTTCCGTTGCCGGCGGCATAGCCAGTCAGTAGCCGTGTGTACACGTGTGTCGGCCGGCTTTGTGAAATGAAGGCAACATTATTATATAAAGCATTGGTTTGCGCGGCGGTGGTTGCTATTCCGCAGAGCGAGCTGGATGTAAACCCGAACATGCAGCAAAACCCTGAGTACTAATACTCTCTCTGATTAAGTAAATGAATGAGGTTATACTCAGCCTTGCCCATGCTCTGTGACAGAGACTAAAGTAAGGTGTGCGTTTCCAAGTCCCCTGCGGTCGGAAGTCCGTAGGGGACTTTTTCACTAATAAAACAGATTCATCCGCAAATCTGTTGGATGGTTTTTATTCTATTTTCAGTAAATAATCGTTT
>ERZ780117.105-NODE-105-length-42680-cov-13.382827_pt1 | contig 42680 bp, 37 predicted proteins | sample MGYA00510985_ERZ780117 | MGnify/ENA primary metagenome ERZ780117 (study PRJEB29588, sample SAMEA2159553) | human gut metagenome | biome: human gut; feature: human-associated habitat; material: faeces | place: Denmark | collected 2008/2010 ...
CTATTTTTCCTGTTTGTGCGCATCCCTGATTTTTTCGAAGCTGTCCTGACTGACGACATGTTCAATCAGGCAGGCGGAATCTTTTGTTCAAAACAGACCGTTTTTCGCGCTTTTTGCATGAAAATGCCGGGAAGAAAACTCGACGGCGTTCCCCTGTGTTTGCTAAATTTTGATAGCAAACACAGGGGAACGCCGTCGAATAAAAATAGGGCGGCGGTTTATATCGCTTCCTATCCCCATAACTAGGGGAGTTCCCAAAAGGGATTTTTTTCATCAACAGCTGCCTTTTAGCCGTCCATCTCTTTTTACTTATCATACTACTTTGAACACTGCGACCTATGAAAAACGGCAACTAGCTTATTTTATAATGCGCTTTTGAAATAAACGAGTTATTCAATTTTTATGAAATAGCGTTGTTCTCCATTCCAAAAACGAGTATAAAAATAATGATAGCAGCAGATAACAAGATCCGTATTATAGTTATCTTTTTTTTAGTTTTTCCAAATACAGCTGCTAGAATGGCAAATGCAATCGCTAAGCAATTCATAGCAACTCTTAGTGAGTAATTGTAACTAAAAATACTACCACTCATAAAAGTTCCACCTACAATAGATAGCTGCGCTATCATAAAAATGAATATAGAAAGGCAGTAAAATATGATGCTTACAAAAAGACACTTGTGTTTATTTAACATAGCCATGCTCCCTGTTGTTGCTTAATTAGTCGAAATCACGCCTTTATGATCACACCATATTCTTATCTCATCAGAATTGTTTTCCGACCAATTCCCCAATAAACCTTTCTTATAGAGTGTAAAATTGCCTACTGCACCGCCAAGATAATCACTTGGATTGTCAACCGTAGCAATACCCGTTACTTTCCAAGAACTATTAAGCGACTCGTTATCTGTTTGTGTGCCGCGACACTCAGCCAAACTTGCACCATCATACCTAAATGTTGCCGTCAATGAATAATTTGCAACTTTCTCCCCTGTATCAATAAGGTAAAAATATTTGGAGCGAGTATAATCCTTATACGTCCACGATGCAGTTGATGCTCTCTGAACAACAGGAACATACTCCACTTCGCGAACCGTTTCTATCACGGCAATTTCTTCGTTGACTATATATGTAGTAGATTCTTCTGAGACACTAACAATCTCAGCGTTTGAGATAGCAGATACGTCAGGTTCTGCTTCAGCTGCATAAGCGCTTATTTGCGTACACAAGACTGCACAAACAAGCACGGCAATAAGAGAAAAACTTTTCCGCATTTTTTTCATAATCTTCAAATTCTCCTATCTAATTTCATTCTAATTTCATTCATAATTTTTTGTTATATTTCCATTTGCATCACAGGACATATCCAAGAAAGTATCATTATTATAGTTGCCATTATGATAAAGTTGGTAAGATGCATCGACTGATGTCCAGCCTGACCCGGATGAAATAGAAAAACTTTCGGTAACAGACCAGCCTGAAATGGCACTAGAGGAAACTTGGACTTCACTCTCTAAAGCATAAACAGAGCTACCATTATAATGGAATGAAGCCGCCAAACTATATGTCGCCACTTTCTGCCCGTTGGACTTTAAATAAAAATGCCCAGACATAGTTGCGCTTTTGACACTATACGCTCTAGCTGTAGATTGCACGTTCTCAGAATAGACATACTTAAATATAATGCCATTTCCCACGTCAATGGATTGAGTCCCCTCTTTATTAAAATCAATTTCATTGTAGATTTGGGACTTAACCTCTTGCGATGATATATATTCCAATGCATCATCAAAATTCTCGGTATCAACAGCATCGGCAGGCGAAGAGGATGCCGCAAAAGCCATAGGTGCATTTACAAACAAAATCAATAATGCACATGCTACGCCCAAAAATCGTTTCATATTAATTATCTCCTTTTATTGTTGCAATACTTTGCGCAAGTTCTCTTTTTGTTGTGGTATGAAAATAGAAATTCCAGTTTTCCGCAGTTGAATAAATAATATCAGCTTCATTAACATCATTGCTTGAATAAGCTATCGGACTTGCACACAAGGCACCTTGCGTTGAATTTAATATCACATAGTGCTCGCCATCGCTGCTTTTTCTAAGAAACAGGATCATGTCATCTCCGACATTCAAATCAACAGAAGGCTCAACATCATGAACATAATTTCCGATTACGCCTCCAGTCAAAAGTATTTTGATGGTGTCTGAAACTTCATCAGAGCTATCGAACACTTCATTTACATTTACAGTGGCTTCCCTTCTAATAATGCTACTGTTATTTTCATCCCAAAATGGATCTGAAATAGACAGAATCTCGCCACCGATAATAAGGTCAGAGCGTTCAACCATCTTATCCAAATCATAGTTCGCCAACAAATAGGTTGTTGTCGCTCCTCTAGTTACATTTGTTTGTGTGAAGATAAAACCCGAAGCAAAAAACACACACCCCAAAAGGACAAAGCCAACCACACGCACAAAGCGCCGCTTATGTGTTCTCATTTTCATCCCTCCTTAATCATATATTAATCATATATTGCCGCAATGCCAGCAATATCATCAGATGATAACGTCCTCCTCGTTTCACCGGGAGAAAAAGACTTATACATAACTGCTGTTCTTTCTGTATCGTCAGGATGTCCTAGTCCCAAAGCATGCCCTACCTCGTGCGTAATAACAGACTGTAGATCGTACTGGGTACTACTGGGCGTTCCAGTAGAGAAAGTATGAGATGTGCTAATTCCTATATCTGCGGTTTCAATTTTTGTTCTAAAAATAGATGTAAAAACCCGATGACATTGCGCTAACACATCATCCTCTAGACTATCCGTAAAAGAAATTTCATTATAGTTATTGTCGGTCGGATAGGAGTTTGTATGAGAATAGCTTGATAATTCTGCAAGTTTTCCATAACCAGCTGAGGTCCATGCACCACATGCACTTGAAATAGCATTTTTTTTAGCAGTTGTCATAGAACTATGCCAACGCAACGAATATGGCGTAGACTTCAATCCTCCCGATACTGCAACATTATAGGCATAAGCGGTTACAGCACCACCACTGAACAGTAGAACAAACGCAAGTAATGTTGCTAATATTCTTTTTCGCATTGAACACATCTCCTTTACATATCATTATTAAAAATAATAATTCCCACACGAATTTCCATACGAAAATAAAAAGCGCATAAGTCAAACCGTTAATTGGCTGACTTATGCGCACAAATCAAGGCTTTTAATGTTTCCTCCCCGTAATTGAGATCTATGTTCAAACCCAGTGTACCACGAGTCAGACCGTTTACTATTAAAACGACGCATGATATCTACCTCCAAACACAATAAATCAATAAGTTAATCTTCGCACCACTACTATATCATGTTATATGTGAAAATGCAACAGTTTTAACATAATAATAACAAAAATTTTTCTATTTCCATAAAACAAAGGATTAGCAAGTAGCAACAATTTATAATAGACTTTTTCATAAACGCAGTTTTGGCAAGCAGGGCAAAGAGGTACCCACTTTGCTTTTCGGGCAGTTTCCGCCGCCGCGAAAGCTGCCCTCTGCTTGTCAGGGGCAGCGCCCCTGAAACCCTTTGAACACACATAAATGTGTGGCTGCGCGTTTCTGCGAAACGCTTGGGAGCATGGCCGTTACCGGCGGTCATGCTCCTGTTTCTTTTCCTCGCTGCGATCATCCTTGCCCAGCATACGATCCACGTTCTGCTTGTGGAGCAGCAGCTCGCGCATCTCGTCACGCGAACGCCGGTATTCGGCATACGCCGTCTTTTTCTTCGTCAGCAGCTTGGCGTATTCCTCCTGCAAGCTCTTGACGGTGGGGAGCCTTTTGACGCCCAGATCGTCAAAGGCGTTCTTTGCCGCCTTATGCAGCAGGATGTCGCCCTCATGCTCCGCGAGATACTTTTTCGAGTAACCCGCCTTGCGGTAGCCCGCGTAAACGTCGCGGGTCTTGGCGTAGTTGATGATATGCGTTTTCAGCACGGCAATCTCCGCCATGCGCGTCTCCGCCGCCTTGATCTGCGCAGACAGCGCGTGGAACTGTTCCGTTGCAGCAGAGGCTTTTTTCTCCAGCTCCCCGTAGTCCAGCAGTCCATGCTCCCGGAGATAATTGTAGGTCTGCGCCATCTGCTTGACGTTGAACACCTTTGCCCAGCGCTCGTAGCCCACGCCCTTTCCCGCTTGCAGCTTCGCCTCGATGTCGATGAGCAGAGCATCCTTTTTCCGTGTGGCCTGCGTCCGCTTTTTGCGCGGCGTATGCTCCTTTTCCCCGGCGAGGACGGCGCGCAGCTCGTCCTCCGTATAGCCGTCTATGGAAGAAAGACGGACAAAGCCCTTTTTGTCGGGATGGCGCAGGGACAGCGTATTCCCGCGCCGTCTGACCTTGCAGCCTGCCTCCGCCAGCAGCATCAAAAGCGCGTCAAAGCCGTCCGGCCTCCGCAAAAGCGCCGCGTCTATGAGGCCGCAGAGCAGCTCCCGGTGGGAGGGCTTCGCCTTGTTTCCCAGCCACTTGCCATAGTGATTTTTCCCGCGCTTCGGATCGGCGATTACGGAAAGCCGGTGCTCGGTGCAGATGGCGTCGCTGAGCCTTGCCACCGCCCTGCCAGAGCCGAGGAAATCGCGGAACTTATGCTTGCAGTCCAGCGTGGTGGAGTTCCAGATGATGTGATTATGAATGTGCTTTTTGTCGGTGTGCGTGGCAACGAAAAAGGCGTGTCGTCCTTTCAGAAACCGCTCGGCAAACTCATAGCCTACGCGGTTCGCATCCTCCGGCGTGATCTCTCCGGGCTTAAAGGACTGGCGCACCTGATAGGCGATCACGTCATGCCGCTGCTCCCGCCCTGTGACGGTCTGGTACTGGCGCTTGGAGTAAAGAAACTCCGCATCAGCGGTTTTGGGGTCGCATTCGTAGGCGGAGATCAGCTCGCCGCCCTGCGTCTTATCTGGATTCTTGGAATAGTCGATGCGGTCAGTCAGGCAGTCGGCAATCGTCTTGCCGTGACTGACGTGCATGGAAATGATGCGTGTGGTCGCCATGGGGCGCGGCCTCCTTTCGGTGGGATGGATTTGCACTTTTTTCTGAACAATGCGCCGCTCCGATTGTAAAAGCGCCTAACATGTGTTATACTATGCAAAAGGAGCGTGGAGTGTATGAGCTTTGCAGACGCTATTATCAAGCTGCGCAGCGAGCGCAGGATTTCGCAAAAAGAGCTTGCGGAGGATTTGAATGTGAGCTGCGCAACGGTAAACCGTTGGGAGAACGAAAGAACCGTTCCGAATAAGATGACGATGTTCGTTATACGGGAATACTGCAAACGCCATGGGGTAGCATTTGCCTATGATGAGGAACAGAAACGGGGTGACGCGGGATGAATCTCGGCAGAGAAACCGAAACGCTTGAATTTAAGAAGTCCACCGGAGAGCTGAAGGAAGGGATCATTTCCATCGGCGCGATCCTCAACAAGCATCAGAAGGGCGAGCTGTATTTCGGGGTCAGGCCGGACGGTACGCCCATCGGACAGGAAATCTCCGAAAAAACGCTGCGGGACATCAGTCAGGCAATCTCCAATCATATCGAGCCGCAGATTTTTCCTGAGATACAGACCGTGCGCATCGACGGGAAAGAGTGCATCCTTGTCCGCTTTGAGGGTTACAATACGCCATACTTTGCGTATGATGTTGCCCGCATCCGCGTTGCGGACGAGGACAAGGTGCTGTCCCAGCAGGAGCTTGTGGCCTACCTGAGAAAGCAGGACGGCGCAGAGGATGCATGGGAACGGCGCGTGTCAAACTTTCTTGTGGAGCAGGTAGACGGAAAGCTGGTCGAGCGGTATATTGAGCGCGGGCATGAGGCAAAGCGCATTGAATTTGAATATGCGGATAAGACCTCTGCGCTGAATAAGCTGCTGCTGACCGAGGGAGAGCATCTGCTGAACGCGGGCATGGTGCTGTTCTGCGAGAGTATGTACGCAGAGCTGCAAATGGCGATCTTCGCGGGAACGGAGCGGCTGACGTTTCTGGACATCCAGCGTCATCGCGGAACGGTGTTTGAGCTGGTGGCGCTTGCCGAAAAATACATCATGAGCAACATCCACTGGCGTGTCCATTTTGACGGTTCCTTGCAGCGCAAGGAGATTCCCGAAATCCCTGCCGACGCCATCCGCGAGGCTCTGATTAACTCCTTCTGTCATAAGGACTACGGCGCTTGTCAGAGCAACGAGGTCGCCATCTACAAAGACCGTGTTGAGATTTATAATCCGGGCAGCTTCCCGGAGGGCTACAAGCCGGAGGACTTCATCAGCGGCGATGAGCGCCCCGTGCGCAGAAATCCGCTGATTACCTCCATCCTCTACTACTCAAAGGATGTGGAGAGCTTCGGCACAGGCTTGAAGCGGATTGCCGACGCCTGCAACGAAGCAAATTGCCGGTTTGCGTTTAAGATTATGAAGTCAGGGTTCGTTGTTGTGTTCTTCCGCAGTGAAAGTCACGACGCACAAGATAACGCACAAGTCGGCGCACAAGATAACGCACAAGTCAGTATCAGAGATAAGATTTTGGCCTGCTGCCAAGAGCCGCGTTCCAGAATCGAGATCGCCGCATACTGCGGATATAAAAGCGTCCGCAGCCTTATGCAATCCCATTTGAAGCCCCTGCTGGAAAGCGGGCAGCTTCGCATGACCATTCCCGACAAGCCCAACAGCCGCAATCAAAAATATGTTGCGGTCAAACCGGAGGAATGATATGTTCACCTATATTTCCATTGAAGAATTTGCGGACGGCGTAGTAAAAAACAACAAGGACGCCAACCGCAGGGAGCTGATCGCGGCACTGCGGGAATCCCTTGCCGCCAAGAAAAACGGCGCAAGATGCATGATCTGCGGCGCGCCCATCTGGGCGGCCGGCAGCGCCATCACGGGGACGAATATGTGCTTCACCTGCACCACCGGAGAGGCCGACGACAGTGAGGATTACGAGATCGAATAAAACGAAAAGCGCGGGGCGATATGCTCCGCGCTTTTGCTTGATGCGGTGTTTCTGAAAACAGCCTTATCCATATATCCAGTCCCGAAGCATATAGCGTAGGACATGGAGCTTTGCCACCAGCCAGCCCGCCAGCATAGGAAGCCCGTAGGGGCTTATGAGGAACGCAATCACCAGCAGCCCCACACCGTAGCTGACGGAATCCACAAAGAGTATGAACAGACCGAAGAAGCCGAGAATGGCGGCGGGGATGCAGAGGATGCCGCTGGACAGGCTGACGACGAACACGAAAAACCATGTGACGACGGCAAGCACAGCCATGACCGGCGCAAGCAGAAGTTTCAAAAGAAAGCGCATCTCTTTTTCCTCCATTCGTTTTGTATTGTGAGAACAGGATACAGGAATATGCTCCAGATTGCAAGGATGACGGGGAACAAAAAAGCAGGGGCGGCCTGCGCGCAGCAAGCCGCCCCCACATGGGATAAATACCCCATTATTTTATGGCGGCAAGGCGGGACAGGATACCGCTTGCCGCCTGCCAGATCCGCTCCTGATTTTGGAGTATATCCTCCATATCCGCAGCGTAAACGCGCCCTGTTTCATGCACCCGCCGCGCAAGCTGATTGAGATTATTAGACGAATACCGCAGCAGGGACACCAGCTCCCGCAGCTCCGGCAGATCGAGCTTCACCACATAGCCGTCAATGGCCATTTTCCGAAGATATGCGCCCATGTTCGTTGTGCCGAGCTGCGCCATCTTCGCCTCGATCATCGCCCGTTCCTCCGGCGTCACACGGACTTTAAGCTGGATGTCCCGTTTCCGCTTCGCCATGTCACAGCTCCAGATCCTTCTTCTTTGCAGCAGGCTGCTTCTGCTCCGCCGAAACCTGTTGCAGCTTGGAGCGGACGGAGGGACGCCGGAGGCTCTGGCTGCGGTCCTCGTCCTTGCCGATCAGGGCATACACACCCCTGCGGTCTTTGAGGGTCGTGAGGGTAAGGGTGGAAAAGGGCAGCAGCTTTTGCAGCGCCGCCGTGTCCTTTGTTCCGGCGCGTTCCATGAAGTCACGGGACACCTCTGCCATGAAATGCGTCCCGCCGGGGCTGTTGGGCTGCACAGGCTCTTGCAGTTTGCCCAGCAGCCGCGCCGCCTCCGTTTTGATCTCGTCGGCGGTGAGGGGCTGCTCACGCCGCGCCCCCGTGAGAAACAAATCCGTCAGGCCGGGGTGGGAGCAGACCACAAACTGCACCGAGCGGTCGCTATCCATGCCGTCTTTGTTTTCATAGACGGGGATGGTATTCGCCCAGCGCTTGTTGTCCCGCGAGATACGTCCGTCGTAATCAAAATGGCGGACGGTGGCCGCGAGGACGTAGAGCATACGCTCCTGCCCGAACTGCTCCGCCACCTGTCCCACCGCCGCAGCGTCAAGGCGGTTGTCATGGTAATTGTCCCGGATGGCGGCTTCAATGGCGTCCTTACAGCTCACATTGGCGCAGAAGGACGCGCGGTAAACGTCCAGCTCCCCTTGTTCCCGCGCGTGATCGGCGGGGTAGGGATAGACCGGCAGCTCCCGGAGCTTTTTTGCTTCGTCTTTTGCCGTGTCCTCGATGCTGTCGCGGATTGTATCCATGTAGCCGGTTTCCAGATCGGAGAACTTGTCGTAGAGGATCGCCATAGGCGAGGGGGACAGCAGCAGCGCCCGCGTTTCCGCCTCGCTGAGCGTCAGCTCCTCCATGCTCATCAAAATATCCTCCCGCACGGTGTATTCATAGCTGTGATGGAGGATTTCCTCCGGGGGCTGGCCTTTCAGCCAGTCCCGGTATTTGTCCTGCTCCCGCGAGAGCTTGTCGTATAACGATTGCTGTAATGCCTCGTTCATATTCATCGTGCCTCCTGTTCGTGAGATTTTTTCTTTTCCCCAGCGCCGTGGACGCAGGGCGCTTTCAGCTTGCCGAGGACGGAGGGGCGTTTCGCCACCACATTCTCCGCCGCCTGTTCCATGGGCGTCCGGTCGTCGATGTTCAGTTCTGCGTTCAGCTCCGCCAGCCGCGCGGATTTTTCTTTCAGCTCCGCTTCCTGCGGGAAGGGCTTGCCCAGCTCCGCCTTGGCCGTCGCAAGCTGCGCCTGCACGTTTTCAAGCCTGCCCTGCACCGTTTTGTACCGCTCCGGCATCTGGGCGAGGGCGTTGTCGATGCGGACGAGGTTGCCCCTTGCGTCCTTGCCCAGCTCTACCCGGTGGCTCATCCTGCCCTTGAGGGTGAGGATGAAGTCCTTGCCGAAGTTTTCCACGGTCAGCGACATAGAAAAGCCCCGGTAAGTGCCGATGGGAACACTTTCGAGGCCCTTTGCGTCCTTGAACGCTTCCAGAATGGCAGCACCGGCATTGTCCTTATCGGTGAGGAAATCCCCCTTGACCTCCATGCCCGCAAAGCCGTCCTTGGGGTGGGGATGCTGTTCCAGCGTTTTCATATCCGCCTCAAAGCCGGAGAGGAATCCTTTGTTTTCCTCGATCTGCGCCGGGAAATGCCGCAGGATGTTGTCCTCCAAGCGGTACTGCTGGCTCTGGTGATTGGCCTTCATCAGCCGCAGCCGCGCCACGTCCACATCGAGGTCCATCTTTTCACGGATGCGCTCGTCTCCGGCGCACAGCGCCTTGATCTCGGCATAGGAGAGCGCCGCCTCGTCAATATCCTCGCAGCTTCTCACCGGGGATTTTGAGGTCATGATCTGGGAGATGAATTTCTGCTTATTTTCCACCGTCTGCCAGAGGTAGGCATCGAATGTGGATTCCGTGACATAGCGGTAGATATGCACTTCTTTGTTGCGGTTGCCCTGCCGGATGATGCGCCCGCTGCGCTGCTCCAGATCTCCCGGCCGCCACGGGCAGTCCAGGTCGTGGAGCGCCACGAGCCGGTCCTGCACGTTCATGCCTGCGCCCATCTTGAAGGTGCTGCCCATGAGCACACGCACCTGACCGGAGCGCACCTTTGCGAATAACTCCTTCTTTCGGACTTCCGTGTTCGCCTCATGGATGAATGCGATCTGCTCGCGGGGGATTCCTCTGGCAACGAGCTTTTCCCGGATGTCGTCGTAGATGGTAAAGGGTGGCTCCTCCGGTTCGGTTTCCGCGTCAATGGCAGCCTCCAGCGCGTGAAGCTCCGGGCTGTCCGTGCCTTTCGCGGCGATCCTGCCGCTCTGCGCCGCCTTGCCCTTGGGGGTAGACAGGTCGCAGAACACGAGCTGCGTCAGCTTCTCCGCCTGCCCGTCCTGCCAGATGCGGTGGATGTTGTCCACGCAGCGGTTGACCTTGCTGTTCGGGTCGTCCGGCAGGTCAGGGTTTATGACGCGCTGATCGAGGCCCAGCTTGCGCCCATCCGAGGTGATTTTGAGCATATTGTCGGTGCTTGCGTCTACGATACCCGCGTGAACTTTTGCGGCGCGCTCAGACAGCTCCTGCACCATCTGCTTTTGCAGCGGCGTGGGCTGGCTGACCTCGTTGTGATAGACAGGCGTAGGCGTGGGAAGGTTTAGCTGGTCGGAGGTCTTGATGTCCGCCGCCTCCCGAAACAGGTTCATCAGCTCCGGCAGGTTGAAGAACTTGGCAAACCGCGTCCGCGCCCGGTAGCCCGTACCCTCCGGCGCAAGCTCGATGGCGGTGGTGGTTTCCCCAAAGGCGGAGGCCCAGCAATCGAAGTGGGTCAGGCTGTTGCGCTTGAGCATATCGTGCTGCAAATACCGCATCATGGTATACAATTCCGTCATGGAATTTGAGATTGGCGTACCCGTGGCGAAGGTGACGCCCTTGCCGTGGGTAAGCTCGTCGATATAGCGGCATTTGAGCAGCATATCCGAGGACTTCTGGGCGTCGGTGGTGGAAAGCCCCGCCACGTTTCGCATTTTTGTGTAGAGGAACAGGTTTTTGAAGCTGTGCGCCTCGTCCACATAGAGCCGGTCTACGCCGAGCTGTTCAAAGGTCACAACATCGTCCTTGCGGGCGGCGTCGTGGAGCTTTTGCAGCTTGGCCTTCAGATTTTTCTTGGTGCGCTCCAGCTCCTTGATGGTAAAGCGCTCGGCGCGGCTGGCCTTGAGCTCCGAAATGCCGTCCTCGATCTCCCAAATCTGCTCCTGCAAGAGCCGCTCCTGCCGTTCTCTGGAAACGGGGATGCGCTCAAACTGGCTGTGACCGATGATAACGGCGTCATAGTCGCCGGTGGCGATGCGGGCGCAGAACTTCTTGCGGTTGCGTGTCTCAAAGTCCTTTTTGGTAGCGACAAGGATATTGGCGGAGGGGTAGAGCCGCAGGAACTCCGAGGCCCACTGCTCCGTCAGGTGGTTCGGCACGGCAAAGAGGGATTTCTGGCACAGGCCGAGGCGCTTTCCCTCCATGGCTGCGGCGATCATCTCAAAGGTCTTGCCCGCGCCCACCTCATGGGCAAGGAGCGTGTTGCCGCCGTAGAGGTCGTGGGCGATGGCGTTGAGCTGATGCTCCCGCAGCGTGATCTCAGGATTCATGCCCGGAAAGATCAGATGCCTGCCGTCATATTCCCGGGGACGGGTGGAATTGAAGCGCTCATTGTAGAGCTGCACCAGCTCCCGCCGCCTGTCGGGGTCGCGCCATATCCAGTCCCGGAACGCCTCCTTGATGGCCTGCTGCTTCTGCTGGGCGAGGGTGGTTTCCTTGCTGTTAAGGACGCGCTTTTCCGTGCCGTCCGCATCCCTTACGGTGTCGTAGATGCGCACGTCGCGCAGGTTCAGCGTATCTTCAAGGATTTTGTAGGCGTTGGCGCAGTCGGTGCCGTAGGTCATGCGAGCGTTGATGTCGTTGTAGGGGATGCTGTTCTTGCCGGAGATGTTCCACTCCGCCGTGAACTCCGAGTAGTTGACCTCCAAGGAGCGGCGGGCATACAGAGGCGGCTCCAACAGCTCGAACATGAACTGCTGAATGTACTTCTTGTCGATCCACGTCGCGCCGAGGCGCACCTCGATCTCCGAAGCGTCAAGGTCTTTCGGCTGTGCGGCGCGCAATGCCTCCACGTTGGGCAGATAGCCGGGGCTGTCAACGGCGGCGTTCTCCGCCTCCCGCAGCTTCTGCCGGACGTTGCCGGAGAGGTATTCGTCCGCTGTCTGCCAGTCGCCGTAAACAGGGTCGAGGAAAATGACGCCGTTCAGCTCGTCGATGATGTCGTCCTCACTCTTGCCGGTGAGCTGGGACATATACGCCATATCCACGCGGGCTTTTTCCCCAATGGACAGGGCGAGGGCTTCTGCGGCGGTGTCCACGCTGGTAACGGACTGCCGCTGCCGGATGGTGCGCTTGGTGAACATATCCGCCTTGCCCTTGAGCTTGGTCTTGTCCTCATCGTCCAGCATTTCAAGGGAGCAGAGCAGGTAATAAGAGCTGTCGTCTGCAAAGGCGAGGGCGTTGCCCCGGCTGTTGATGAGGCCATATTTCTCGGTGAAGCGGTCATAGAGGCGGTTGAGCTTCTGCTGCTCGGCGCGTATGGAAATGTCGTCGGATTCCCACATCTGAAGGTCGATGAGCCGGTGAACGCAGTCCCGCAGCTCTGCCATTCCCTTGACGCGCTCCTTTGCGGTGGCGTTCAGGTTGGGCTTGACCATGACGGAGTTCTCACGATAGTACACCTCACCGTCCACCACGGCATAGCTGTAATTCTTCACGTTGGGGTCTGCGGGAATGGTATCCTGTATGGTTTCGTTCTCACCGAGGTCAGGCAACTCTGCGGCTTCGTACTTGCCGCCGATATTCTGAATGGCGTATCTGAGCTGCGTGGCAAGGTCCAAATCCTCATACGGTTCCACAGTAAAGTCCTGTCTGCCGTACTGCGTACTCTCCGAGGTCTGTCGGCCTAATACCATTTCGGGGTTGTCGATGAAATACTGATTGATGGAAAATCCGTCCTCATTTTCACCGAGATGCACCCAGTCAGGTTCAATGTCGATGGGTCTGTCACGCTTTTGCAGGAAGATGATGTCGGACACCACCTCCGTACCGGCGTTGGCCTTGAACGCATTGTTGGGCAGGCGGATCGCACCCAACAGCTCCGCCCGCTGCGCGATGTACTTACGGACTTCGGGAGATTGTTTGTCCATCGTATAGCGGGAGGTCACAAAGGCGATCACGCCGCCGGGTCGAACTTGGTCGAGCGTTTTGGCAAAAAAGTAGTCGTGAATGGAAAAACCGAGCTTGTTGTAAGCCCGGTCGTTGACCTGGTACTGTCCAAAGGGCACGTTGCCGATGGCAAGGTCGAAGAAATCCCGTCTGTCGGTGGTTTCAAAGCCTGCCACGGTAATGTCTGCCTTGGGGTAGAGCTGCTTGGCGATGCGTCCCGTAATGGAATCCAACTCCACGCCGTAGAGCCTGCTGCTTTCCATGCTCTCCGGCAGCATACCGAAGAAGTTGCCCACGCCCATGCTGGGCTCCAAAATATTGCCGGTCTGGAAGCCCATATTCTCCACCGCGTCGTAGATGGCGCGGATAACGGTGGGGCTGGTGTAGTGGGCGTTGAGGGTGGACGCTCTGACGGCGGCGTATTCTTCCGGGGAAAGTGTGGCGTACAGCTCTGCAAATTCGTCTGCCCAATTTGGCTTATTTTCATCGAACGCATCTGCCAAACCTCCCCAGCCCACATAGCGGGAGAGGATTTCCTGCTGTTCCGGGCTGGCCTGCAAGCCCTCAAATTCCAACTCCTTCAGAAGATTGATTGCCGCCATATTCGCCCGGAACTTGGCCTTTGCGCCGCCTGTGCCGAGATTGTCGTCCAAAATGCGGAAATTCTCCGCAGGCGGCAGCGGTGCGGGCGGGTCATGCTCCGGCTCGTCAAAGCGCAGGGTGCGAATCTCCACATCATAGGGGAGGTTGTTTTTGTCACCGGGATACACCGCCACGGTTTCCTCGGTATAAGCAGGTTCCTTTTCCGGCTGCGGATACCGCTCCATGAGCCGCGCGAAGCTCTCCCTGCTCTCCGCACGGGAGATGGGATAGAAAAGCGTCGGATCGCTGAGGGTAATATCAAAGACGCCGACGCTTTCGATGATATAGGGCTTACCGTTTTCCAGATACACCGTATCCCCTACGGAATACGGGAACAGTTCTCTCTGCGGGACAGGAGCCGTTTCGGGAGCTTCCTCAACTGCTTCCTCCGGCACGCGCCAGCGGTGCTGTTCCACGTCCTCGTCCGAAACATGAATGAGGTCGCTGAAATCGAGGTTTTCCAGCTCATTGGAAATAAGCTCCTGCAAAGAGGCGTACTGCCGGGTTTCCAGATGCTCGTCGTCCAGATAGCGCTCCAGCCGGAAATTCACAAGGTCGATGTTCACCTGAAGGGGAATCTCATCGTCGGTGACGGTGGTGTAGGCGACGCCGATCTTCGCCGGGTCGCTGAAATCCGCCTCTGAGCCGTATTCGCTCCGGCAGAAGTCGGAGATCAGTCCCTTTGCACGTTCCATGAGCGCCCGCTCCGCCTGTCCTTGCAGCTCCAGCCGGTACACTTCTGCCTGCCATTCGCTTGAAAATTCCTCGGTTACGCCGTCCGCGTCCACATAGTAGCCGTGGGTCTCGTCGTCCCACACGGCATATAGGGTGCGGAAGCCCCGGTCAAGACTTACCACATGGAAACGTTCTGCGGGGATAATGCTTTCTGCGGTCGGCTCACGTCCCGCTACCTCTGCGTGCGCCCGTTCATCCGGGTAATCGCCGTAGATACGCAGATACTTCCGTGCCTGCTGGTCGTAGATGGCTGCGCCGTCATACGCAAAGCCGTCGCTTCCCATCGTGCCGTCCACATAACCCTGTGCGGCTTTTTCTGCTTCTTCCAGCGTTTGATAGTCCCGCTTCTCATCAAAGCCGTTTTCAAAGTGATGATACGCCACTACCTGATACTGTGGTGCCATTCGGTCGGCATAATCATCAATCATTTCTTTCGTCAGCCATTCCGGTTTTTGGGGGAGCGCGTCATACAGCTCCCGCATTTTGACGATCTGTGCATAGACGCTGCCCGCCCACAGATGCTTTTCTGCGCGATTGCCTGCGCCAAGGAAGTATTCGCAGTCTGCCCGCAGCCGGTCTAAAATCAGGTAATTCCGGTTCTGCTCCAACACAGACTTTTCTTGCTCTGTGAAGAATTTATCCTCGCGGATGAGCTGCGCCAGTCGCCGCTGCACCTTCGGCCACGTCAGTTCGGCGGTTTCCGGGCTTCCGGCACGGACGATAAAAAGGCTTTTGCTTTCATTCCCTCCATACTCGCGGGCAAGCCATGCAGCAGTTTCTTTTTCACGTCCGTGCTGTTGCATATACCGCACTACGGCGTGTTTGCTCTCGATATTTCCGCTCCATGCACGGAGTGCATCGTCTATATCGTCCTGCGAGAGCGGTCGCAGCAGATCGTGAAGCCGCTCATAGGTTCCCTCAAAAACTTCCTGATGCAAGTGGTTGCGGAATTCTGGAACATCCGAAAATAGCCGGATAAGCTCCATATCTTTTGAATTGAGAACGGCGCGGCGCACAGCGGCATTACACTCGATTTCCGCATTTTCCCGGTCAGAGTGCCCGCAGGCGTTGCGATAGGCCGTATCCTCCGAAACCGCTGCCATCACCACCGGCCTGTAATGCTCCAAACGATCCTGCATCGTGGGCTGAACTTGCTCTGCGGCGGGGTCGCGGAACACCCTCGTGCCGTCCGCGCCGAACTCTGCTTCATAAGCATTGATGGCGGCTTCTGCTTCATGGTCGATAGAGCGCAGCGTGTAAATGTGGCGCTCACCTCTAAAGTCCGGCGCTTCGGCAATCGTCACATCATACTTATCGCGCAATTTCTCTACATACATCTCTAAATTGTGCGCAGGTATGCCGCACATCTCCACACGGCCAGCGCTGGGTATCGCTCTTGTGGTGAGGTTGAGGGCAAGCAGCTCCGCCGCCTGTTTTGCGTCCTCGCCGTACATCTCGAAGAAATCGCCCACCTGAAACAGCACGATGTCGTCCGGGTGGGCTTCCTTGATGGAATTGTAGTCAATCTGTGCCTGTGTTGGCAGTTCACGCTCCGCTTCCTTTTCCCGCTGAAGCTGGGCATAGCGCTCCTTTTCCCTTGGAGAGAGAAAGCGGTCCTTCTGAATGAGGGCGTCGATCCTTGCAGCCACCTTCGTCCAGCTCAGCTCCGCATTGGCACAGCCTGCCTTTTTCAGGACAATGCCGCGGCTGTCGTGGCTTTCATCACTATGGGATGCACCGGAAACGGCGTGGGAGCGCCCGCCTATGCCGTACTCATCTTTGAGGAAAGCTGCCTTTTCCTTGCCGGTATGGTCGGCGGTGAAGTATTCGTAGATCCTGCCCTTGCCGCCCTCCACGCCGCTGCCGCGATCCAGCGCGTGGTCGATCTCATCCTCGGTGATGAAGCGTGCCAGCTCCGGCACTGCGGCCATTTCGGAGGAATACTCCCTACGGGGCAAGGACAGGTCCCGCAGGCTCTGCCAGATTTGATCGAGCTTGTGATAGTGGAATCGCAGCAGACTTCTGTCCTGCTCATGGGCGGCGTAAAACTGTGCGAACTCGCCGGAGAGCGTTTCGCGGAAATCCGTGTTTGTCAGTTGCTCTGCCAGCCGCGCCGTTTCATCAGGGAATCCGCCGCCCCGCAGCGTATCCATACAGGAGAGATAGCCCTGTTCCCGCGCCTCGTCGCTGAGATCGTGTTTCAGATACCAGAGGGCTTGTGCAAGCTGCATCCGCTCATGCTGCCCTGCCTCGGCAAGCTCCACATTGGAGGCATACGCGCCGCTGTCCATAAGCTCAGAAATGCGCGCGGCGGCGTCCTGCCATGCGATTACCTGCGCGCTGCGCACATACTCCGCGCTCCTGCCGGGGGCGATGTGGATGCCGTCTACGGCGTACCACGCGGAAAGCTCGCCCTCCGGCGTCTTAAAGCCGTTGCCGCCGTGAAAGGTGCTTTGCAGCAGCGCGGCAACGTCCTCCACAGACTTCTGCTTCTGGAACGCGGCGGCAATGACCATGCGGGTATCGTCCGCGTTGCCGCCCAGCCGCAGCACATGGTCAAGCTGCGCCTGAGAAACGGAAAAAGCGAAGGGCGTCTGCGCAACGCTCTCCGCTTCTTCTATGGCTGTAATCTGTTCCGCTTCGGTGGGGAAAAAGGATAGCTGACCGCCCCGTGCGGGGTGTTCTGTTATGCGTAGATCAGCTCGTCCAGAATAATCTCCTCGGCCTGCGCCTTGCAGGCGTTCATCAGGCCCACCCATTTCATTGGGTCGCGGGCTTTCAGGCTCTCCGTCGCTCCTGCCTCCGCCGCCAGCTTCGGCATCATCTGCTCTAAGCGGCTCTGCGCCGCCTGCTCGATCTCCAGCAGGTGCGGGAACAGGGTTTCCTCCAGAATCATCTGGTTCCAGAGGATGGGCCGATGCTCCTTCAGGTACTTCTGGCGCATCCGCCCGTACTTGCCGAGGGGCTGCTCCGGCACCTCGATCTTCAGGTCGGGAATCAGGTAATCTCCGTTCATCGTGTAAGTCAGGTTGTTCTCCATGCTCTGCCGTCCTTTCCGCGCTGTGTTCGCGCTCATAATTTCGTATGGTGACTTCGATCTGCCGCAAAACCTGTTCATTGATCTCGCTGACCGCCGTGCCGAGGGCTGCCACCGTGCGCGGGGTGTTGAAATCAAAGATGCTGAAAAAATCCTCGTGTTCAAAGTGATCCTCCGGCTGCATCCCGCAGCGGGACATGAGGGAGTAGGTGATACTGACCGCCGCGGCGTTTTTGAACGCCACCTCGATGTTGTAATCATCATACTCCTCCAGATAGGAATCCGCAACGATGCCGAGGATGTCGCGGGAATGGTCGCGCCAGTATTCCGCAGCAAGCTGGGAAGCGACGCTCTCGAACTGCTCCGCAAGGCCGTTTTTGCCGGAAACGCTGTAATTACGCTCCAGCATGGCGCTCACGCTGTCGGTATGCGCGTCTTTCAGCTCCCACAAGTTGACGCGGCGGGCGTTTTCCTTGCCGCCGGTATCGGAAACGTCAAAGACGTATTTGAGCCGCGGCTTGTAGCCGGTAGCGTCGATGAGGGCGATGCCCGTGCTGCCGCGCCGGACATAGCGCCCCATCTTCTCGTTCCAGAAGTCGTACTCCGCGCAGGCGGTGGCCTCCGGGCGCTGCATATAAATCATGAGCTGCTCGTTGTAGGGGTATTTATACAGCCTTGCGGCGGTGGTCAGGAACGCCGTCCACGCTAAATGGCTGCCGGTGATCTGCCGCGCGGTGCGCTCCGCTTGCTCCGCGTAGGCTTGCAGTTTGTTTGGCATAAGCAAAATCCTCCCTTCATGGTTTTATCGTGGTTTTCGTTCTTCCAAAGGAAACGCGCCGGATGATACATTCCTCATCCGGCGCACTCCCAGCGGCGAATCTGCGATTTTTCCGGCTCTTGACCGTAAAACAGTCAGTTTTGCTCAGAGGTCAAAATCCGGCGTCAGGTCAAGGGCGGCGTACTCCGCGTCGGTAATGCCGCGCAGCTTTGCGAGGGCGCTGTCCGTCAGCTCCCGCAGCTCAGCCTCCTCCGCGTCCAGATACCCCCGCATTTCTGTGAGGGCTGCGATCAGGCCCTCCCGGGTACCTGCCGCGTTGTAGATGCTCATAAGGCTGACTTCATCGTGGGTGAAATGCTTGTCGTTCATATCAAAGCTCTCTTTCCGCGCTCCGTTTGGGCGCTGTTTTATTCTTCGACTGCTCCGGCGTCCTTTCCCTGAGCTTTTCCAGCACGGAGGGCTTCTTCTGTTCGCGGTGGGAGGCCGCAGCCAGCTCCGTCAGGGAAATGGAAAAGCCCGCCTTGACCTGCTCCTCCAGCGCTGTTACGGTGGGCTGCTTGGGGCCGTTGTTGATGATGCCGTCTATCATGCCGTAGTCGTCCTCCATGGCCATCTCCGCATTTTTGAGGTAGTTCTCCGGCTTGAGGAAATTGGGAAGCTCCCGGAAGCCGATGCTGTCAACGTAATGACAGGATACTATGCCGTTTTGCTTCAAGGCAACGATGTCGCTGACCGACAGGCTGTGTCCTTTGAAATCCGCAGGGTGATCCACGTTGAACCGCTGATAAATCATATCCAGATTGGTTCTGGCATTCCCATAATCCATAAACCCGCCGGTGTAGATCGCGTCGTAGCCGCCGCGCTCCGGTGTGACGCCCTTGCTCTGCAAGTAGTCATAGTTCATGAAGCGGTAAGCGTCCAATTCACCGCCGCGCCGAATCTGGTAAATGAGGAAAGCGTCCTGCGGGTTTTCCAGAAACAGCTTTTCCGTGTCTGCCTGTTCGCTCAGCGTCACAACGCCGCGCACCGCGTCCCATTCCTCGCGCTCCACGCCGAACACGCCGGTGTGGGAGGAAATGTCCTCGGCGTCCAGCGCCATGGCCTCGGTGTTGTCGCCGTAGAGCAAAAATACGGGAACGTCCTGCATGAACAGCTCCATGGCGCGCTCCTTGGTCAGCGGCAGCATGGCATTGCCGTCCGTGTAGCCGTACTGATACATTTCCAAAAAGCCGATGCTGGTATCCGGCATGGGATAGCCCTGCTCCAGCTCCGGCAGCGGCGGCAGCTCGTCCTCAACATTCGGCTTTTCCGTTTCAACCTCCGGCTGCGGGTCCTCCTTTGCCCGCCATTCCTGACGGAACAGGCCGTTGAAGCGTTCCAGCAGCCCATGAGAGCCGTCGTCGATGCCGATCTCGTCTGCCAGCTTGACGAAATCCTCCATCTCCTTCCGCAGCTCTGCGCCCTCGCCGGCAAGCAGCCTGTCCGCCACCGCCTCCGCCGTGGGTTTGTCCGCGCTGTCGGGAACGTTCAGACCCCGGCGCAGGAACGCCGCGTAGTCGGCGGCAAATGCCAGCGCGTCGGCGCGGGAGGGCGGGATGGTGACAAGCTCATATTCCGTGTCCTTGGGAAGCTCGATGCCGCGCTCCTTGCAAACCTCCGCAAAATGCTTTTCCACGTCGGTGATAATGCCGTTTGCGGTCTTGCTGATGGTGTCCAGACTGGCGCGGAACTCCGGCAGCTCGGCGTTTTTTGACCACGTTGCCACATAGCCGAAGCTGTTCGCGCCGGTTTCAATGCCGAAATAGGCGCAGACCATAAAGGAGATGCTTTCGGCCTCCACCTCCTCGGTATTGCGGCTTTTGGCCTTGCGCTCCGCCGCCTGCTGCAAGCCGTAGTTGTGGAGCTTGGCGTGGGCGATCTCATGGACGGCGGCGGATACCGTCTGCACCTCGCTCATACCCTCCCGCAGCGTGATGCTCTGGGATTTGGGGCTGAAATAGCCGTCCACATCGGCGGACAGAGGCTTTACCTCCACCGGCACGGGCGAGGAGCGGCGCAGCGCCTCCATGAACGCCTCATAATTCTCCACGCTTCCGGTCAGGTTGGCGACGGGACTGGCCACACGCTCCGGCAGGGGCTTTCCGTCCGTCTGGGCGTAGTCGAACACCTTGACCGGGCGGAACATGGGGATTTCGATTTCCTTTTCCTCGGTGACGATTTTGCCGTCCGCATCCAGAATGGGCAGCTTGGTGTCCGGGTCGAGCTTTTCCTGCTCGATTTTCTTCTTATACGGCGTGGGCGCGATGATGGTGATGCCCTTCTCGCCCCGCAGCACATGGCGGGAGAACTTGTCCCGCCAGCGGTTATAGCCCGCCACAAGTGTGGCGTCCGGGCGCTGCAAGTGGATGAGCGCCTGATTGTTGAGGGAATAATTGTGAAACCGGCTCATGGTTCGCAGGTAATTGCGGTACTTTTCCATGTCGCCGGATTCAAAGATGTCGCGGATACCCGCCTCGATGCGGTCGGTGATCTCCTTGAGCTGTTCTCTGTTTTTACCGGGTTTCTCTGGCATAGGTTCCTCCTTCCGTCAGGTCGATACGCAGGAGCTGAAGCCCCCGCGAAAGATATTCCCGTAAATCCGTTTTTCCGCAGAGATAGCGGATGTCGCCTGCCTTGCCCTGCTCACGCAGCGTCCACAGGTCCGCCGCCCACCGGACAAAAACCGCGTCCGGCGCGTTGAAGGGCTTTTTGCGGCGAAGATAGAGGCTGTGCCGCCCCAGCACCATGATCGTGCAGACGGTATTGACCACATCGAGAGAACATTCGTTGAGAACGGCGATCCTCCGTTCATACGAGGCCGCTTCCAGCAGCTTGCGCAGCGCAGGCTTGGCATTTTCAATCAATGCCGGATAATCCGCTCTTGTCGGATACGGAGATTTTCGTGTCATAGGCACTTCCTTTCATTTCATGGGCTGTTTACCCCTAAAATGGCAGCGCCCGCGCAGGGGTAGGCTTTCCTGTGCGGGCGCTCGGTTCTTATTCGTTTTCGGAGTATATACTCCTTGCGGGCGGCGTATATCCGGCGTTTTTGGCGCGTTCGCTGGCGGCCCTGCGCCGCTCGTCGCTGAACGGCTCCCGGACGCTGACGCAGCTTTTCGGCACGGCGTAGCTGACCGCTCCGGCATGGACGGCCTTATCCGGGTACACCTTGTCCGGGTATTTCTCCGCAAGGCGCTTGAGCTTGCGCTTCAGCTTGGGGTCGTGGGTGTAGATGCTGGCGGTGGATTCTTCCTCGTTGTAGAGGATGATACTTTCCTGCTCCAGCTTGGAGAGCTTCATGTCCTCGCCCCCTTGTCAAATTCCAAACGGAAGCGGACGCTCTCGCCGGTATCCTCCAGCACGGCGGTGGCGTCATAGGTGCCGCCGGTCTTTTCGGAGTAGAGGCCGGTGAGCTTCACACGCCCGTCTGCCAGCAGCGCGGCGGCGACCTTTTTTGTCAGAGCGGCGCGCTTGGCGGCAAAGAACTTATTGTCCCGCCACAGCCCGAAGCGGCAGTCATTTTTCTCGCAGAAGAAGCCCTTTTTGCTCTCGGTCACGTCGCTGCCGCAGCGGGGGCATTTGCCAATGACCTCACGGCCGGAGGGGAACAGCACCTCCGCGCCGGAGATGGCCTTATAGGTTTTTACCAGCTCTGTGAGCATATCCGCAATGCCGGTCATGAACTCGTCCGGGGAAAGCTCGCCGCGCTCCACCTGCTGCAAGCGATATTCCCATTCGGCGGTAAGAAGTGGGGACTGGAGCTGCTCAGGCAGCACGGTGATGAGGGAAACGCCGGTATGGGCAGGCACAAGGCTGACGGCCTTCTTCGCCCGCTTGCGCTCCACAAAGCCCGTGGCTACCAGCTTTTCGATGATGGCGGCGCGGGTGGCGGGCGTTCCCAAGCCCTTTCGCTCGGCGTCCTCCGGTGTATCGTCCTTGCCCGCGTTCTCCATAGCGGACAGAAGGGTATCTTCGGTGAAGTGCTTGGGCGGCGCAGTTTTGCCCTCCTTTACGGCGGCTTCGCCACACTCCAACACCTGCCCCTCCGACAGCTCCGGCAGTGCGGCGTCCCGCTTTTCCTGCGCGAGATACCGCTTCCAGCCGGTATCAAGGACGGTTCTGCCCTTGACGGTGAATACAGCGCCGCCGCACTCCAGCGCAACTGTGGTTTCCGCATAGCGGTGGGCGTCGCTGACCGCACGGAGAAGCTGACCTGACACAAGGCGCAAAAGCTCGCGCTCGCCCAGCGGCAGGACGGAGGTATCCGCCTTGCCCGCGCTGGCGGTGGGGAGAATGGCGTGGTGGTCGCTGACCTTGCGGCTGTCGCAGACCTGTCTTGCGTTCACACGCTCCGGCGCGGCTGCTTCGCAGATGGCGGCGGCAACGGTCACAAGCTCCGGCACAGAGGGTTCCAGATCGTCTGTGAGGAAGCGGCTGTCCGTGCGGGGATAGGTGCAGAGCTTCTTTTCATAGAGGGCTTGCAGGTAGTCAAGCGTCTGCTGTGCGGTATAGCCCAACGTGCGGTTGGCATCCCGTTGGAGCGCGGTCAGGTCGTAGAGCAGCGGCGCTTTCTCCGTTTTCTCCGTGCGCTTCACCGCCTTGACCGTGACCGGCTGACCGGCGCAGGCGGCGGCAAGAGCGTCCGCCTCCGCTTTTTCTTTGAACTTTTCGGACACGGCGGCAAAATCGCCGCAGCGAAGATTTACCGTGTAAAAGGCTTCCGGGCGGAACGCCCCGATCTCCGCCTCCCGCTGGACGATGAGCGCCAGCGTGGGCGTCATGACGCGCCCAACATTCAAGGTGCGGTGGTAAAGGACGGAAAACAGGCGCGTGGCGTTGATGCCCACCAGCCAGTCCGCGCGGGCGCGGCAGAGGGCGGACTGGTGCAGCCCGTCGTATTCCCGTCCCGGACGAAGGTCCGCAAAGCCCTTTTTGATGGCGGCGTCCTCCATGGAGGAGATCCAAAGCCGCTTCATGGTCTTTGTGCAGCCTGCCATGTAGTAGACGGTGCGGAAGATAAGCTCCCCCTCGCGCCCCGCGTCGCAGGCGTTGATGACCTCGGTCACGTCCTCCCGGCGCATGAGGTCCCGCAGCATCTCGAACTGTTTGGCTTTGTCCGCTTTCAGCGTGAAGCGCCAGCTTGCGGGCAGGATGGGCAGATCGTCATAGCGCCACTTGGCGTACTTTTCATCGTACACATCCGCGCCCGCCAGCTCCGCCAGATGCCCGAAGCACCAGCTCACAAGGTAGCCGCCTCCCGAAAGATAGCCGTCGTTGCGTTTGGTCGCGCCCAGCACGGCGGCGATGGACTGGGCGACGGAGGGCTTTTCCGCGATCACTAATTTATGGTGTGTCATATTCATTTTTCTCCTTTTCTGCATAGCAAAAAGCAGCCCCGAAGGACTGCTTTTCGTGTCTGTTTTTCTAATCGTATATGAGTCAGGGCCGTTCAAGGCACCGCTTCCGTATCACATCCTTTTTCGCTGCATCTGGTCTCTCATGGGTACATTGTGCATCGGCGGGAGAAGGCGGCAAGTGTCGGGGTCCTAACGTTCCGGCGCTTTCCCCCGCAGTTTCTCCCGCAGGTCGGTGTCACGGTAGCAGGGACGGAGGCAGACGGTGCCGTAGCGGGAACAGCCGCAGCAGAAATGTCCCTCCGGGGCAGGGGTGCGCGGCGTTTCCTCCTTTCCCGGATAGGGGCGCTGCATCATCAGCCGCTCCAGCGGGTTTTTGGTGAAAAGGGTCATGCATCCGCGTCCTCCGTTTCCTCCGACTCGTCCGCATCGTCCTCGTTTTCGTATTCCTCATCTTCATCCTCATCGCCGTAGTCGTAATCGTCCAAGTCCACAGGTCCCTTTGTGTCGGGCTTCTTCTTACGGAGCTTGAACCAATACAGCGCGCCGCCGCCCGCCATCAGGAGTACCAGCACAATCACAACAAGACCGCTGCCGGACTTCTTTTCGCCGCCGTCCTTGTCGGGGCTGTCAGTCGTATCCGGTGTTGGGTCGGGCTCCGGCGTCTTTTCCGCGACCTTTTCCTTGCCCATGCACTCCGTCATATTGGTCTTGCAGACTGCGCAGACGGTGTTGACCGCACCTGCCTCGCACTTGTCTTTGCAGGAGCAGGCTGCGGCGCTGCCGCCGTTCTCCATCAGCGCCATGAGGTCAGCCTCGTCCACAAGGTTGAGGAAATACACGTTTTCCGTGTCTCCGGAGCGGTCAATGACGATGTAGAAGTAGTTGCCGTTTTTGCTCTGGACGGTGATGAACTGCTTGTTTTCTGCCGCTTCCTCCACGCTGGCATAGGGCGCGGACTGCAAAATGTCGTCGATGAGGGTCAGATTCCCGTCCGGGGTCAGCGCCTCGCTGCCCTGCTGCTCCGGCAGTCTGACGGTTTCCGTGGAGATGGTGATGCTGTCAATGGAGGACGGCGGCGTTTCGCTTCCGTCCTCACTTTGTTCGTAATAGCCGCCGTCTGCGTAGGCGGTGGCGGAAAGGGCGGTCATGCAGCAGAATACCGCCAGCAGACCGGCAAAAAGCCGGGTGTTAAACTTCCTCATACTGTTTTTCCTCCGTTTCGTTCCGTTCAGCCTCCGGCGCGGGGAACTGCCCCTGCCGCATGGACTGAAGAAGCCGGGAGAGCTGTTCCGGCGTAAAGCCGCTTTCCCGCACTATACCGATGATGTCGGTGTTCTCAAGTTCCATGATCTGGCTGTCGATTTCTCTGTTGCGGGTCTGGAGCGCGGCGATTTTGCCGTTGTTCTTCTCGCGCTCCGCCCGCAGCCTGCTGATTTTCGGGTTCATATTCGGCTCCTTTCTGAGAGATCAGGGCGCAGGTAAACGCCCGTAAGCAAGGAAATGGGATTGCCAGTAGCTTGAATTGAGGCTTGTGTACTGGATGGGGTCGCCACAGTGAAGCATCATATCATTGCCGACGTAAATGCCCACATGGGACGCGCCGGTGGTGTCATAGGTGCCTTGGAAGAACACCAGATCGCCGGGGCGCAGGTTGGCGGCGGACACCCGCGTACAGAGCTGGCGCAGTCCCTCCGCGCCCAGCCTGCCGAAGCTCCAGCCCACGCCGCAGTTGTTGTAGACATAGCTGACGAAGCCGGAGCAGTCGAAGGAGGTGGCGGGCGTGCTGCCGCCCCAGACGTAGGGGTAGCCGAGATACTTCTCCGCCTCCTTGATGATGGCGGCGAACTGCGCGTCCTCCAGCGCCTCCGGGGGTATCTCGTACTTCTCATAGTCGGCGGTGTAGTATTTCCCGATGTACTCCGAGCCGCCGAACAGGTCCGGGCGGTTGCCCAGCGTCGCCATATACATGGCATACAAGGAGAGCTGATCCTGCGACATGATATAGACCGGCACATGGGAGAGGTTGAAGTTTTCCAGCCGGACTGTGCAGATGTAATAGGTGTACGGCACCTGCACGGTATATTCATAGCTGTGCAGATTGCCCTCCGCATCGGTATAGTAGCCGGTGCGCGTTTCGGTGCGGTATCTCGTTTCCGTGGTGACGGTTTCCGTTAGGATGTACTGCTTCTCAAACAGCATATCGAGTATGCCGCCGACCTCGGAGATCGTCCACTCCCTGCCCATAAGGGCAGTGACGGCGGAGATCAGCACATAGGGGTCATGCTCGATGTCGTCCAGCTCGAAGTGGTACTCGTCGTAGTCGTGGGTGCTTTCGTAGGTATCGAGATACTGCTGCAATTCCGCTTCCATGGCGCAATACTGCGCCTCTGCCGCCAGCATATCCGCGTCCTCGCTGGGGTAGGTGGATACGTTCACGCCGGTTGCCCCGCCCTGAATCAGCAGGGAGCAGGAGGAAACGGTGCAGAGGATGAGGACGATCATTGCCGCGATGCCGCCCACGATAAGAAAGCCCTTTTTGTGACGGGCGATGAACTCGCCGGCTTTCTTTGTGTTCTCCGCGGCTTTCCGCGCCGCCTTTGCCGTGGCTTCGGAGGCTTTGACCGTATTCCCGGCGCTTTTTCCGGCTTTGGCGGCGGCGTACTCCCTCTTGATGGCCTGCTTCTGCTGCCAGCGGGAGTAGGGATTGCTGGAAAACTGCGGGTCATGGTGCTGCGCCGTTTTGTCCAACGCGCGGAGGTTGGCGCGGTCTGCCTTGGCCTCGGCCCGGTCTGCGCGGCGGTAGGGCTTCTCCTTGTGAGAGCGGTGGGCGTGCTGCGCAAGGCGCACGGCGCGCTCCGCCGCCTGCTCCACGCCGTGGGCGCTCTCCACACCCACATTGTCCTGCTCATGCTCCCGAATCTCCCCGTGGACGGCGGATAGCGCTGCCGCACCGGGCGCGTCCCGCAGGGCGTGGGTGAGCTTGGAGGGCGGTCGCTTCTTGTCTACCTCCTCAAAAGAAAGGCGCGTTGTGACCGTGCCGGTTTTCGGGTCAACGACGCGCTGCTTTTTCTTCACGGTTTTCTTGGGTATCTTCGCCTCGGACTTTTCCAGCTTTTGATAGGCTTTATCCGCTTTTTGGATGGCCTTTTTCAGTTCCGGCGCTGTCCGCTCCTCCTGCGTGAACAGCAGCCGGGGCGAGCGCTTGCTCATGGGGTTTCACCTCCGATCCGTTTCTGTGCCAGCGTACAGTATTCCGGGTTCAGCTCAATGCCGATGTAGTGCCGTCCGAGCTGCTTTGCCACCGCCGCCGTAGTGCCGGAGCCGAGGAATGGGTCCAGCACCACGCCTCCGGGCGGGCAGCCTGCCAGCAGGCAGGTTTCCGCCAGCTTTGGCGGGAAAGCGGCGAAATGCCCGCCCCGGTACGGCACGGTGTTGATCTGCCATACGTCGCGCTTGTTGCGAAGCTGCGGGATATCCTCATCGGCGTACCCGTTCGGGCGATGGTCGTTGAGGTGTTGGTGCTTCTGACCGGGAATATCCGCGGAATATTTGTTGCCTGCACCAAATCCGCGCTTCATCCGCGCAGGAGTGGAGGCCGCAACCGGCTCCGCGATGGCGGCAGCATCGTAATAGTAGCGGCGGGACTTGGACAGCAGGAAAATATGCTCATAGCAGCGGCTTGGCCTGTCCTTGGTGCTTTCCGGCATGGGGTTCGCTTTCATCCAGATGATGTCCGAGCGCAGATACCAGCCGTCTGCGCGCAGCGCAAAGGCAAGCAGCCACGGCACGCCGATCATGTCCTTTGCCTTGCAGCCCTCCACCTTGCCGTTGAGGGCGACCGCCTGCCCCGTCCTGCCGTTGGGGTACTTGGGGTCGAGGGCTTCGCCCTGATTGCCCTTTCCGGCATAGGTGTCCGCGATGTTCAGCCAGAGGGTGCCGTCCGGCGTGAGAACGCGCCTGACCTCCCGGAAAATGGAAGTCAGGCGCTCCACATACAGCGCCGGGGTTTCCTCCCGCCCGATCTGCCCATCTACGCCGTAATCCCGTAGTGCGTAGTACGGCGGCGAGGTTACGCAGCAGTTCACGGAATTGTCCGGCAGGATTTTCAGCACGGTCAGGGCGTCGCCGCAGTAAATGCGGTCAGCCTGCATAGTCGAACTCATCCCTTAGAAGCGAGGTAAGCCCTTCGACAGCCGTGAGGATGTCCCTGCACACGCCGGTCAGCTCAGATATGGCCGGTTCTCCGTCATACTCAAATACGTCGGCGTCCTCATTGTCCTCGTCCGCCTCACGCTCTGCGGTGTATTCGCGCTCGATGCGCTCGGCATACTCGCAGCAGCGTTCGCCGGGGCAGCAGGGATTATCCGCAGGAATGTAACCGGCGTATTCCGGCTCGATCAGGTCGTTTTCGATGAGGTCGGACAGGTCCGCAAGGTCATGGGACTTGATATAGCGGACGGCCTTGCCCCAGCTCCTGAACAGCTCGCCGCAGCGCTCGTCAAAGTCGCGGACGCCTTTATACGCAAGGCGCAGGTAGCTATCAGCGTCGGCTCTGTCTTTGATGTAGCACATGAGCACATTCGCCATCCAGAACAGCTCCAGCTTTTCCTCGATGTGGCGCAGGTAGTCCTCGCCGTGGATCAGGTACAGATTTTCCTTTTTCATGGTGTTACGCTCCTTATTCGTTTAATCAATCAGTTGGAAACGGCCTCGCCGCAGCGGAGCAGCTCCCGGAACAGGCTCTTGCCCATGGGGGTGATGAGGGTGTACGCGCCGCTGTGACCGTTGCGGACGTAATCCCGCACACGGAACAGCCCGCGGTTGCGGGGAAGGGCGTAGGGCATGAGGTTCCCCGCAGGGCTGCGGTAGAGAAAGCCGGTCTGCTGGAGAAAGCGGGCAAACCAGCGCTCCGGCACGTTCAGCTCCTTTGCCGTGGTGCGAAGGTTGGTGCAGCCATCCGCGTCCATAAAGGCGTCGTAGTAGTCCGCCTTGGGCAGCAGCGTTTGGCGCTCTGCCCTGTGCCGCAGGTTCTCCGCATGGGTGGCGTAGAGGCTTTTCATCAGTGCGTCCAGCAGCTCAGGGTGCTCGGCGAACAGCTTGAGCTTCTCGTCGGTGATATACACGCCGTGCTTGCGGATGTTGGGCAGCACCTCATGGGTGATCCAGCGCTTGAACGCCTTTGCCTCCGGTTTTCGGGAACTGAGCACCAGCGAATACAGTCCCGGCTCGTTGATGATAGCCATTCGCTGTTTCCCACCAAGGGTATCAATAGTGCTGATACCCTTTTCATCATCGTCCAAACGTTCAACCGTCATGCTCGGATTCCCAAGATCCAGCGCCTTGCACACATCAGCCGCCACAAACCACGCCTCGCCGCCGATGGTCAGGGTGCGTACCTTACCGAAGGTTTCGTTTTCAAAAATCATCAGTTTGTTTTCCATCGTGCAATTCCTTTCTTGTTTTGTTATGCAGTCTGCTCCTGTGGCTTGGTGGTGAGCAGGTCATAGAGTTCCCCGCGGGGGAAGCGGTCTACGAAGGGCAGGATAACGTTGCCATAAAAAAGCAGCCCTTCGCCTTCACCGCTGTGGGTGACATACGAGAGCTGATGCGGGGAGATATTGAGCTGCTTGGCGAGAATCTGCCGGTCGCCGCTGGCCTGATTGAGCATGAGGATGAAATCGCTGTTCTCAAAGATGTTCTCCACCTCGCGGGAGGAGAGCAGGTCCTTGACATTCTGCGTGATACCGGTGGGGATACCTCCCCACTTGCGGAAGCGCTTCCAGATTTCCACGGTGTAGGCGGCGGTCTGCTCCTCGCGCAGCAAAAGGTGCATTTCGTCAATGTAGTAGCGAGTGGATTTGTGGGCTTCCCGGTTGACGGTGACGCGATTCCACACGGCGTCCTGCACGATGAGCATCCCGATCTTCTTGAGCTGCTTGCCCAGCTCCTTGATGTCGAAGCTGACAATGCGGTTTTCAATGTTGATGTTGGTGCGGTGGTTGAACACGTTGAGAGAGCCGGAAACGTAGATTTCCAAAGCCGTGGCGATGTACTGCGCCTCCTTTTCCTCCTGCCGCCGCAGCTCGTTATACAAGTCCTCCAGAATCGGCATATTCTCCGGCACAGGGTCGCTGAGATAATCCCGGTACACCATGCGCACACAGCGGTCGATGATGGTCTTTTCCACCGGCATGAGGCCGTCCTTGCCGCCCACGATCAGCTCGCAGAGGGAGAGGATGAAGTCGGATTTCAGGCTCAGCGGGTTTTCATCGTCGCTGTAATTGAGATTCAGGTCCATGGGATTGATGTAGTGCGGGCTTGTGGGGGAGATTTTAATGACCTGTCCGTGTAGGCGCTCCACCAGCGGCCCGTATTCAGCTTCGGGGTCGCAGATGATGATGTCATCGTCGGTAACGAGGAACACGTTGGCGATCTCCCGCTTCGCCGCAAAGCTCTTGCCGCTTCCGGGCGTACCAAGGATGAGGCCGTTGGGGTTCTTGAGACGCTTGCGATCTACCATGATGAGGTTGTTCGACAGCGCGTTCAGCCCGCAGTACAGAGCTTCCTTACCGTCCTGAAACAGCTCCTGCGTGGTAAAGGGGATAAAAATAGCGACGCTTGAGGTGGTCAAGCCCCGCTGTATCTCGATCTGGTTCAGCCCCAAGGGGAGGCTGCTCATCAGCCCTTCCTCCTGACGGAAATCAAGGCGGGTAAGCTGGCAGTTGTACTTCTGGGCGATGGAGGCCGCCTGAAATACGTTGTTGTCAAGCTGCTGGCGGCTGCCTGCCGTATTGACCACGATGAAGGTCAGCAAAAACATACGCTCGTTGCGGCTTTGCAGGTCTTGCAGCAGCTTCTTCGCCTCCGTGCCGTAGGTGGCAAGGTCCGAGGGGATGATGTCCATGTCGTATCCGGCGCGGACGGCCTTTTTCTGCTCCTCGATGGTCATTTTCTGCAAATCCGTGATCTTGCGCTTGATGGTCTTGATGGCCTTGACCTGATCCACGGACTGGACGTGCATACTGACGATGAGGGAGCTTTCCATGTCGAGGAAGTCCGCCAGCATCCGGTCGTTCAGCTCCGGCGCTAAAATCTGCAAGAAGCTGGCGCAGCCGATGCGCCTGCCGACGCCGAAGGAGCGCCCGGTGCGGAACTCAAAGGAGCTGGGCGCGATGAAGTCCTTGACCGAAAGCCCGGAGGGTGCCAGCCAGTCCCACGAGAAGCGGAACGGCTCCTGCTCGTCCATGTGCAGCATCCCGTGCAGCAGCCGCAGCCGCTCCATGCCGTTCATGGGCTCCGCCGCCACGCCGAGGCGCTTGAAGTTGTTCAGAATGTCCGTTTCAATGCGCTCCAGCCTCGGCTTTGCCGCTTTCAGCCCGTCCGCCTCCACGCCGAAGGTCAGGTACTTGGTCTTGATGAGGCCGTTGTTGCCGCGGGCAAGCTGGTTCTGGAGCATCTGGGTATATTCCAGACGGATGCTGTCAAAATCGTCGCCCTGCGGCGAGATGGTGATGTACCTTGCGTAATTGTCCTTGTTGGCGGACATATTCACAAAGGAGAGCTGAAAGCGCACGGAGCTGTCGAAGTAGTTGAGGAAGTCGCACCAGCCGTCAAAGATGGCGGTCTTGTCCTCGTTCTGGTTGAGCTGGTAGTTGATGTCCTGAAACTGGACGGTTTTCGTGTAGTAGCTGTCCGTCACGCGGCAGATGCCGTCGGGGAACATCCGCTGAAACGGGATGCTGTCTTGCGCGGACTTCTGTTTCTTATCCTGCCGCTTCGCTCTTGCGATGGCGGCCTCGATCTGCCTGCGTTCGGCGCGGGTGAGTTTTGTGCGGGTGGACAATGCGATACACCTCCCGGTCTAAATTGTCCTGCCGTTCCAGAACGGCGTAGAAATTATTGGTTGCGTAAGGGCGCTGCTTGGGGCGCAGGAAGCAGACCTGTACGATGTTGCGGACGATCTTTTCAAGGGGCTGTCCGTTCCTCTCATACATGGCCAGCAGAAAAAAGGGCAGCATGAGCAGGATCATGCAGATCGCCGCCGTGCTGACGCAGGTATGGGCTTTGAGCAGGAAGAACAGCGGAACGCCCAGCGCCGCACCAGCGCCGAAGCAGATGAGCTGGCGCTTCGTCAGGTTCAGCAGCACCTTGGTCTTGACCGCGTTCAGGTCTTTGGGTACGGGAACGTATGCCATGTTGGTTTACCTCCGTCAATGACTGTTGAAAATTGACTTTGCGAGACTGCTGGTTTTGAACAGGGTGAAGCAGAGCAGCACCGTGTAGCCCATGCACAGCCAGATGGCCGTGGAAATGTTGTCGTCTATGAGCATATTCTGTACCAGCACCGCGTAGATGGCGATGCAGATGATGATGAGAAAGCCCTGAAACGCCAAAGCCAACAGGGAGCGAAGATAATTCTGCCCCATGCCGCCCCATTCCTTGCCCATCATGGTGGCCATGGGGATGGGCGCGATGCTGGTGACGAGGTATATCTCGATCATTCTGCCGTAGATAATGATAAAGATGCAGATGGTCAGCGCCCACATGGTGAAGCCCACTACGAAGGATTGCAGCCACAGCCCCAAAAGCGTCCACACGTTCATCTCCAGCAGCCGCGCCTCAAGGTCCGCGATATGGTCGGCAAGGTTGATGGAGGTGTTGCCCACGATAAGGCCGGAGGCGCGGTTGACCACGCTCTGCGCCGCCTCGAATACGCCCATGACGATATTCCATGTGTTGGACACGATAAGCACGGCAGCCGCCGTCTTGAATACCCAGCGAAAGAATACCCATGTGTCGATGTCGTGGAGGTTATTTCGGTCTGCTATGAGCTGGATCAGCTCCAGTGTCATCACAAAGGCGAGAATCACGCCTGCAATGGGCAGGATCAGGTTGTCCGAGAGAGAGCGGATCATGCTGTAAATGCTGGCGTTCCACGCCTGCGGGGTGCTGCCGATGTGTCCCGCCGCCTCCGCGACCTTGGCGTTGACGTTATCAAAGAGGCCGGTCAGGTTGTCCATGATGCCCCCGACCAGCAGCTCCTTGAGCCATTCGGTGAATTTTTCCCATATCAAATCCAATGGGTCAGCCCTCCTTTCCCGCCCCCGCCCGTGTCAGGCGGGCAGGGGCGAAGGGTTTTACATTGCGGCATGGACGGGATTAACCGAACAGCCCTTTGAGCAGCGGCACGAGAATCATACCGATGAGCGCCACACCGCCGCCCGCCATAAGCTGTTTCATGCCCTGCGATTTAGCCCCCGGATTGTCGTTTCCGTATCCTTCCAGCAGGTTAATGACGCCCCAGATTCCGAGACCTGCGCCAAGGGCGATGACCAAAGTTTGCAAAACATCGACTGCGCTATTGAAGAAATCCATATTTTATGTGCCGGAATCGTTTTTTTATGGTTTTTACGATGGAAACCGCAAAGCCGGAATGAGCTGGCCGCCGTGTGCGGCTGTCGATTCCGGCTTCTCCTTTCAAATTTTCGGTTGTGCTTTCCTCCGACTTTGCGTTTCGCGTGTGTCTGCTGCATTGTCGGCGTCCTCCTTTACGGAATGGGTGTCTGATCTATATATAAAAATCCGCCAAATCAGGCGGATTCTGAACCTGCGGCCGCGCCCGCGTCAAAAACCTCAAATTCCTCCTCCGGCTTCAGCTTGAGCTTTGTGGAGAGGAATTTCTCAATGTCAAAGGCGTTCTTGGGATTCGCGTCCGAAAGATACTTGTAGTTGGGGTGTTTTGTGATGTCGTATTTGTCGGATAGGAACGGCCTTACGCCGCGCAGCTGCAAGATGCACTTGCCGCCGTTCATGACGGCAAGCTCGTCCTGACTCATCAGCTCCTTGCCGAGCTTCTGATAGTTCAGACTGTGGGAAACCTCGCGCCCACGGGATTCTCCCGTGTTGAAGGTGTCAATGGTTTCCTTGCCCAGTGCGGCGGACAACTCCTTTAATGTGGTCGGCTCCTTGCCGCCGAGGAACACGGAGCTATCGCAGTTGCCGATGATGGTGTCGCAGTTGTCTTTGTAGAGCGCCTTGAGCTGGCTCTGTGCCTGCAAAACAAGGCAGGCGGAGATCTCGCGGCTGCGGATGGTGGCCATGAGCTTTTCCAGCTTGGGGATCTGCCCGATGTTGGCGCACTCGTCGATGAGGCAGCGCACATGGACGGGCAGCCTGCCGCCGTACACATCGTCCGCCTTGTCGCACAGGAGGTTGAATAGCTGGGTGTAGACCATGCTGGCAAGGAAGTTGAAGGTGTCGTCTGTGTCGGAAATGATGATAAACAGCGCCGTTTTCCGGTCGCCCAGCGTGTCCAGCTCCAGCTCGTCATAGGAGGTGATCTCCCGAAGCTCCTGAATGTCAAAGGGGGCAAGGCGCGCGCCGCAGCTAATTAAAATACTTTTCGCTGTTTTACCCGCCGCTAAGCGATATTTGGCATATTGGCGCACGGCGAAGTGATGCGGCTCCCGTTTTGCCAGTTCCTCAAACATCAGATCGACGGGATTTTTGAAGTCCTCGTCGTCCTCCCGCACCTCCATGGTGTTGATCATCTCGATGAGGGTGGCGAAGTTCTGCTCCTCCACCGGCGCTTCGTAGTAGATATACCCGATGAGCGCCGTGTAAAGCAGCGTTTCTGCCTTGCGCCAGAAGTCATCGCCGGATTTCCCGTCCCCCTGCGTGTTGGCAATGAGGGTCGTGACCAGCTTCAGAATGTCCTTTTCCGAGTGGAGATACGCGAAGGGGTTGTAGTGGTGGGACTTTTTGAAGTTAATCGTGTTCAGTATCTTGATCTTATACTGGTTCCGCTGGAGTAATTTTCCACATTCGACCACGATGCTGCCTTTCGGATCGGTGACAACATAGGAACTGTGAAGCTGCATGAGGTTGGGCTTGATGAAAAACCGTGTTTTGCCGCTGCCGGAGCCGCCTACCACCAGTACGTTTTTGTTTCGCGCCGTTTTCGGGTCCTTGGGTCGGCTGTTCATGGTCAGCCGCTCCGTCTGGGTGAGAATGACGTTGTTGGAAAAGGTGGGGTCTACATAGGGCTTGATGTCCTCTGCGTTGCCCCATCTTGCGCTGCCGTACTCGATATTCTTCCGAAACTTCCGCGCGTTCTTCCCCTTGACGTAGACGGCAAGCCGGATGAGCAGGGCGGCGGCAATGCCCACGCACAGGTCGATGGGGTGAAAGCTGGGCAGCGCCGATTGGAACGCGGCGGCGAAGCCCTCCATGATGTGCAGCGCCTTTTGAGAGAAGTCCGCGCCGGGAGCCAGCCGCGCCGCCTGCCCCAGCTTGGTGGCAAAGAGCGCGATAAAAACGTAGGGGAGGTTGGGAAGCAGGAGCTTTTTTACGTTGATCTGTTTCATAGCTCCAGCCCCTTATCCTTGTTCCGGGCTTTGTCCGGCGTAAGGGACAGCACCTTCGCCTTGAGCGCACGGAGCTGCTCCAGCACCGAGGGTTTGTCCTGCGAGGCCCGCTTGACCTCTTTTGCAGTGTATTCCCGGAACGCCGCCGTCAAAGCGTCGGCGTCGCGGGCTTTAAAAAAAACAAGGTATTTGGGAATATCCCCGGACTTATCCTTTTTCAGAGCGAAATCCACGCCGTATTTCCGTGCCACGCGCTCAAAGGATTTGATATTGCTGTCGGTGATCTCGATATTGGAGACGCCCTGATTCTGCCCGATGAGCTGCTTCACCGTCTGCTTGCCGGTGGGCTTTTCCGGCGCGGCGCGGGCTTTTTGCAGCCGCTTTTCCTTTCGGCTTGCCAGATATTTCAGAATGGCGGCTTTCAGCAGCCGCCCGGTGAGCTTTGTCGCGCTGATGACCAGCGTGACCGCTCTGTTTTCCACTTCCTCCTGCAAGGGTCATCCCTCCTTTCCCGCATAGTGGGGCGAATTGTTACGCGCCCGCCCATTCCAGCACGAAAATCACGGTCAGCACCTGCTCGGAGATGGGACGGGAGGCGGCAGATACCACCGCGTCATAGTGCAGCGGCAGCGCCTCGCCGCCGGGAATGCGCCAGCCGCCGCCGAGGGGCAGGGCTTCCTCCGCACCGGTCGTCCTGCTCTGTGCGCCGTTGACAGAAAAGCCGATTTTACGGCTGTCCACCTTTTCTGTTGCCATATTGGTGGAAAACGGCACCAGCGTCCAGCCGTTCTCTGTGCGCAGGGTGACGGAGCTGACGCTGACCGCGCCGGTGGAGCGGTTGACGATGCGGACGTTGGATGCGGCATAGACTGTGCCGGTTTTTGATACGGTCAGCGTCATACCGGCAGGGACGATGACTGAAAATCGGGTCAGCAGATAACCGCAGTCATCACAGTATCCGTCGCTGTCCCCGTCAAGATGCGCCTGCACCGCAAAACCATTATACCCGCAATCGCAGGAAACGGCGCGGCGATGCTCCGTGTCGGAAACGCTCTGCCACGCGCCGTACTGAAACGCATGGGCTTCCTCCGCCGTAACAACGCGCCCGCACTCACAGGTGCGGGTTCTTGTATGCTCCGTATCGCTGAACAGCGTCAGCGTGTCCAAAAAGACATGGTAGGTATAAAGGTTTCTTTCGTATCCGCACAGACAGGATTCATGGCGGGTGTGGCGCTCCGCGTCAAAATCCTGCCACGCTTCCTCGGACGTGCATTGATGCGCGGCGTACTCATACCGGCTGTACCCGCAGGCGCAGGAGAGCAGCCGCTTGTGGCGGGTGGAATAGTTCGCGCCCTCGTCGGTCTGCCATGCACCGGCAGTCAGGGAATGGGCGGCGTATTCATACTCGCTGTATCCGCAGGCGGAGCAGGTCTTGGTCCTGCGGTGCTGCGTGGCAGAATCGCTCTGCCAGGTTCCGTAGGTGAAGGTATGGGCGGAATAGGACGAGGAGAGCGTCGCATTGCAGACGGAGCAGGATTGCACGGTTCGGTGCTGGGCTGCGCTGTACTGCGCGTACTGCGTTGAAACCGAATGGGAGGCGTAGCGATAGGTTCCCTCGCCGCAGTCGGAGCAGGCGTAGCTGCGCCGGTGCTGGCTGCTGCTGTAATACTCCCACGCGCCGTAAACGTAGGTGCCGTGGCTGGTGCCGTAGTCCACCAGTGCGCCGCAGGAACGGCAGTATTCATACCAGTCGCAGCCGCTCCACGAGGTACGGGTCGAGCTGTGGTAGCAGACGTTTCCGCCTCCACCGCCGCCTCCGCCGCTGCCGTTGGAGTAGCCGCATTTGGAGCAGACGCCGCTTCGGAAGCTGTGGGCTTCGCCGTTGACGCCGCCCGCCTGATCGTATCCGCAGTTGGAACACCAGTGCCGGACGCAATGCTCGCTGTTTGTCCACTGCTCATACTCCACCGTGTAGCTGCACGTCCGTTTGCAGTTGGAGCAGTACCCCGTCGCCAGCAGGGTGATGCCGTAAACGTCCTCAAAGTAGGCGGCGCGGCGATCCTCCGTCCAGTCGTATGCCGCGAGAGTACCCAGAACGCTGTCATATTCCGGGATGAACAGTACCAGCAGCGGCGTCAGAGAGCCGGTGGAAAACGCGCCGGGGACGATGGTAAAAGTGCCGCTGTAATAGAGCTGAATCTGCCGCAGTGAGGGGCAGTCCGCAAAGGCCGCCGCACCGATGACCGGCGTGGTGTAGGGCATCTCCGCCATGCGCAGGGCGGTGCAGCCGGTAAACCAGTAGGCAAGGCTGGGGATGCAGAGCGCGTCCATATCCTCAAACCACACCTGTGTGATTTGCTCCCGTACCGCCGCCCAAGGCTGGTCGTCCGGGCTTACAAATGTAGGACAGCTCCCGTTGCCGGAGAGCATGAGCCAGCCATATTCGTTGAGTTCCCAATAGATGCCGCTGCCCGGAATCACGCCGGAGGTATCGGAGGGCTGTTCGGCTTCCGGTTCAGGCTGTTCCAACAGAGGTGTTGCCACCGGCACAGCTATTTCTTCCGGTTCTGGCAGGGATTCTTCTGCGTGTTCCGTGTGTGAAAATACTTCTTCGTGCGTGTGTCCGCAGTCCTCGCCGCACAGCTCCGTTTGTGCCGCAATCGTTTCCTCCGGCAGCCCTGCCGCCAGCGCCGTGGTGCCGAGCAGCGACAGCGCCGCCAGAAGCGCCAGCAGCAGAGCCAGCGGCTTTTTTGCTTTCATAAGCGTCATGCTGCCCCCTCCTTAATCCACGATGGAGATGGTAAATACCACGTTCGCTGCCTGTACGTCCTTGCTGTTGGGCGCGTCGCCGGACACCTTTGCGAAATAGGTGAGCTTCTGGCTTCCGCCCGCCGCGATCACAGGAAAGGCGGAGGACGTGAGTTGCACTCTGCCCGCGCCGGTTGTGACGCAGCCGTTAATCTTCAGGGCAATGGTCTTGCTGCCGGAGAAGCTGTCGTAGCTCCCGACCTTGTACGCTCCGTCCGTGACGGAAAGACCCGTCACCTGCACGGAGCCGGTTTTGGCGTTGTTTGTGATCCTCGCGTTGTCTGCCGTGACCACCGTGCCGTTGATGACGTACACGGGCAGGGCGGCGGGGACGGTGACGTTGACCGCCCGGTACTCGTTGGAAACGGTCAGCGTCACCGGTACGGTGGCGGTGGTCGTGCCTGCCGCCAGCGCGCCGGTGGAAAGGGAAAACACCAGCGCAAGGGCGAGGAAAAACGCCGGGATGGTTTTTCGTTTCATAAAGCCTGCCTTTCTTCGGCAGGGGCAGCCCCCGCAAAGGGAGCTGCCCGCCGCTGTTTTGTGGTTTATTCGCTTGGCTGTTGGGTTTTTCTCTTACGCCGCGGTATCCCACTCCACGATGAACACCACGTTTGCCACGGTCGCGCCGGTCACGGCGGAGGACAGCGGGGTGACGATGGCGGCGTAGTCGATCTTCGCGGTGTTGCCGGTGCTGTCACCCACGCCGGTCATGTAGCAGCCCGCGATGGGCGCGTCGATGAGTGTCTGGGTGTTGGCGTTGGAGGCGTCGGTGGCCTTCTGCTGCCCGCCGCCGATGGAGATGGCAAAGCCCAGCTTGTTGCTGTCCACCTTTTCTCCGGCGAGGATGGACTTATTGCCGAAGGCCGTGAGCTTCCAACCGGAGGCTGCGGTGATGGAAACGGACTTCACGCGCACCGCGCCGTAGGAGTGGTTGACGATCTGGCAGTTGTTGGCGGTGGTCACGTCGCCGTCCTGCGACATGGCCATCGGGAGCGCGGTGGGAACGGTAACGCGCATGGCGGTGGCGGAGGGGTCGCCGCCCTCGGTGCCGTCCGAGGTGGAGCTGAGGTTGACGGGGGTGGAGCCGGAGCCGCCGGAGCTGTCGATCTCCGCCGCGAACGCGGAAACGGACAGGCTGAGGCAGAGGCAGAGCGCCAGGACGAGTGCGATGAGCTTGGAGGTATGCTTTTTCATAGGTTTTTCTCCTTTCGCCTTTCGGCTTGTAAAATATATTGACCGCCTTGCGGCATGGTCACGAAATGAAAAACCGTCACTCCAGAACGGTGACGGTGATGACAGCGCCCGCGCAGCCGAGGTATTCGCCGCTGTCGGGGTCTACGTTGTAGAAAAGGGCGGTGCATTCGTATGTTCCGGCGTCAAGGTCGGCGGACAGCTTCGCCGTTTCCAGCTTGCTGCCTACGGGGATCGCGCCGGACTTGTAGATCACCTCGCCGGTGTCGTTGCGGTGGATCTCCACCACCTGCGGGTAGTTGTTGACGCTCTCGTTGACGATCATCAGGTTTCCGGCAGAGCTGCCGTTTTGGAAAATGGGCGTGGTGTTCATGGAGATGTTGATCATGCCCTGCTCCACCTTTTCGTTGAGCGCGTCCACGATCTTGTCCGTGTCCGCCTCATTCCAGCCGCCCTCCACCGCGCCGGGGTCGTAGACGATGCCGCCGGCGGCGAGATCAGGCGTCTTGCCGTCTGTGCAGCTTCGCAGCAGGAACACCGCCGCCGCGATGATGAGCAGCACCAGCAGCGCAATGAGCGCGCCCCGGTTGCTGCCGCCGCTTCTCTGCTTATGGGGATAATTAGATTTTGCCATGTGCCTTGTCCTCCTGTTTTTTACCGCATGAGCGGATAGAATGGTTCCGCGCCCCGCAGGGGGCGCGCGGATATGGGGAACGCCGTCATCCATGGGACGCGGCGGCTACCGGCCGCGCAGCCCGTCGCCGTACATATCGTGGTTGACGAGGGCGGAATAGTAGCTGCCAATGGTGCTGGGTGCGTTGAACAGCGACGCCAGCAGGTATTTCTTGATGTTGCGGACGTAGGTGGTATTCTGCTTCAGGCAGTCAAAGACGTACTCGATGTGGGAGGACGTGATGCGCAGCAGCTTCTCCTTCACCATATCTGCCGGATATTCGTCGCCTGCCACAACGATGGTCTGTCTGCGGGAGCAGAGGGTTTCCGCAATAAGCTCCACTACCTCGTCAAGCTGCTCCTTGTCCTGCCGCGGGTCCTGCACGAGAATGTCGTACTCGATATTATCTTTGACGATCTCTCGCGCTTCCTCGTATCCCATCCCGTCATATCCCGCGCCCTGCAAGAGGGTTGGGGGATAGATTGGATCAGGATTTGATGTATCCGTAATAGATTCATCAGGAATTTCTTTTTCTTTATTTCTTCTATCTTTATTTAATTGCGCGGGCTTTTCCGTATATGGCTCCGCCGTATCCGGGGTATCCAGATACGGGTTTTCCGTATCTGGTGAAGCCGTATCCGGCGAGGGCGGATGCGGCGATTCATAGATGGTGTACTCGGTGTCGGTGATTCTGCCTTTACTGTCACGAATCTGGCGGCGGATAAGGTAGCCTCTGGCCTCCAGCTCCTTCAGCGCCGCGCCGATGGCGTCCACGCCCTCCTTGCAGATGGCGGCAAGCCCGCGGGTGGTGTAATCCCACTCATCTGTCAAAGAGAGCATTTTGGACAGCAGGCCGATGGCTTTCAGCGTCAGACCGATGTCCCGCAGGTGGTAATTGGACATGACCGTGTAATTGTGGTTCTTCTCCACGCGAAATACTGCCACGGTGTTCACCTCCCCTCAGAGGGAAAAAGCAGCCCCGCAGACGGAGCGTTTCCCCCTGCTTCGCGGCGGATGAGGCGGCGGAGGGTATATTCCCGCTGTCCGCGTCTTGCGGTGATTTTCAGGGCGTCCAGCCCAAAACGGGCGATGAGCAGGGCGTTGATGAGCAGCCGGAACGCCTCGCCCGGGATGATCTGCGGCTCCGCAAGGTCGCCCTGCGTGACCTCCGCCGTGTGGCAGTAAAGGCTCTTTGCCGCCATGAGCAGCGTGTAGTCATGGGATGAGATGCCGCGCCTGCGGGCGTAGCGGAAGTCGATACCGCCGCGGAAGAAGCAGTTGAAGGTCCTGTCCGCAAGCTCCTTGTTGGAGGTCAGCAGATACAGCGCGGCGAAGAACTCCGGCGTGTCGCGCTCCTTGCGGCAGCCCAGCAGCAGCCGCAGGGTCTCCATGCGCTTCCTGTGGGCGTCGTCCTGCCACATGGTGCCGGGGAAGCTCTCGGCCAGCCGCATGATTCTTGCGGTCAGGCGCGGACGGTACGGAAACAGCTCCGCGACGGCCTCCGCATAGCCCACCGTACCGGCTTCCATGCGCTCGGCAAGGCAGGGACAGGACAGAGCGGTACAGCCCAGCTTTTTGACATATTCCGTACAGAGGACGCAGGAAACGTCCTCCGGCTTATACTTGAACGTGTTGATATACATGGCTTTGCTCCTCTCTGGATATGACAAAACCGGGCAAAGAAAGCTCTCTGCCCGGTCGGTGTCGTGGTTGTCTGCGGTCGTATTCGGTTATCTGGACTGGTCGCGCTGGCGCTTGCGCAGCCATGCGTCCAGCAGCTTCAGGATGGTTTCCTCCATCTTCTGCGGCGTATAGGAGCGCGGGAAGTATTTGCGCAGCTTGTCCGCTGAGAGGACGACGTTATATCCCTCCGGCTTCTTCTGCTCCATCATGATGTCCAGCATGGTGTCGTCGTTGAGCTTTCCCTCGCGGGAGAGCTTTTTCATGCGCTGTGCCTGCGAAAGCGAGGGCGTAGCCTGCTCGCTGTCGATGGCGGTGAGCAGCATCTGCTGTTCCTCCGGCTTGAGGTAAGAAATCTCCACGGCAGGGGTCATGCCGATCTTCTTCTCGTCCACCATCTGCTGAAGCTCCGGGGAGAGTTCTGTCAGGCGGATGTAGCGGCGCACGGTGTCGCCACTGATACCGGCATCTTTTGCAACTGTGTCATCTGCCCGGAAATTCGCCGCAACTTGCGGCGAATTGTTTTCATCCGCCTTTTCCTCTGTTTTTGCCGGTCTGCCAGCCTTGCGGCGGATAGCCTCCAGCTTCATTTTATACGCCTGCGCCCGTTCAGAGGGCAGGATATTCTCCCGTTGGATGTTGCTGTCCACCATGAGGATGGTGGCGGTGTCGTCGTCCATCTCGCGGACGATGCAGGGCAGATTTTGAAGCCCCGCCAGTTCGCTGCCGTGCTTGCGGCGGTGTCCCGCCACGATCTCATATCCGCCGTCCTCACGGGGACGGACGATGGCCGGGACGAGAACGCCGTACTGCCGGATGCTCTCCGCCGTTTCCTGCATGGCCTCGTCGTCCCGCACCTTGAATGGGTGGTTGGGGAAGTCGTGCAGCTCCGACAGCGGGAGCAGCGTGATTTTATCCTCTTGCGCAGCCGCAGCGGTCTTTGCCCCGCGCTTCGCTTTGCTTTTCGGTTCTTCCATGTTCGTTTCCTCCTGTAAAATGCGGCAGGAACGAAAAAAGGGAGAATGACCGCAGCTACCGCCATTCTCCCATGAAAACAACTATGCGATTGTGATTTCAGCCCTTTGACCGTCTGAAAGAGAGCTATCTGATCGAGAGCCATCTCGCCGCAAACCCGCATGAATACTGGATTTTTGCTGTTTGCGCTTCACCTTCCCGAACGACGTATGTTCAATGAATTTTACGCCCGTGATACCAGCCGGAAAATCCGCTCTGTGTTTAAGTCAA
>ERZ780117.115-NODE-115-length-40117-cov-22.903849_pt1 | contig 40117 bp, 39 predicted proteins | sample MGYA00510985_ERZ780117 | MGnify/ENA primary metagenome ERZ780117 (study PRJEB29588, sample SAMEA2159553) | human gut metagenome | biome: human gut; feature: human-associated habitat; material: faeces | place: Denmark | collected 2008/2010 ...
CGGCCGCGTGGCCAAGGCCTATTACCCCACCACGGAGGCGTTGGGCTCCAAGACCGTGTTCAACAAGTCGTTCGACAACGTTTCGCCCACGGTAACAGTGTATGACGTACTCGACCGCGCCACGGTCGTGACCCTGCCCGACAACTCGGAGACCAAGACGGAATACGGTACCGACAGCGGCGTCCGCGCCCTCGTGGTCACGGTGACCGACGCCCTGGGCAACCGCCAGGCCACCTACACATCGGCATCGACCGACCAGCAGACGATTGACATCTATATCATCGACAGCTTCGGGCAGATGCAGCAGGTTTCGTTCTCGTTTAACAATGACAGCAACGAAGAAGAAAAAGTTTTTTTGAATGAATATATAAATAAAACACCCGCAAAGTCTTGCTATATGTTTTATTTATAAGTAACTTTGTAAAAAAATAAAGTATTAGAATATATGGATAAAAATTTTGACACTGAAATTAGAGAATCTTTTGATAAGAAATATCTAAAAGTATTCTTAAAAAATATTTCTATTATAGAAGAAGTTCAAGAGCAATTATCAAAATTGCAATCTGTTAAAAATGTAAATATTACGGATAGTAAAAGTAAAAATAACCCATCATTAACTCTAACGGTATATCCCAATAGAGTATTCAGTATAGAGGAAATGCAGGAAGAAGTAATTAGCTTTCTTGAAAACTTCTTCAACGGAACACCACAAATAACACAAAAACCTGAGATAAAAGAAATGCAAGAATGGTTAGCCAATTATCCGGCATCTCAAAAAATATATAATAACGCTATTGATAAATATAAACAAAGAATTTATCAGCGTAATGTGTTGGATGACATGAGATTGTCATTGGAGACTTTTTTGAAAGAAATTCTCAAAAATCAGAAATCTTTAGAAAACCAATTGAGTGAGGTTGGCAAATTTCAAAAAGAAAGAGGTTTATCACCGGAATTTATAAGTATGTTTAATCGGTTGCTGGATTATTATGCAAAGTATCAAAACAACTATGTTAAACATAACGATGCGGTCAAATACTCAGAAATAGATTTTGTTATTAATTTGACAACACTTTTTATGAAAAGTTTTATGTAGTTTATTCAGCTAATTACAATATGAGCACATTTAAGTTTAACCGATTATATATAATTGAATCATTACAAGAAAGATTGACTGGAAAAGAATTGTATGATGATTTAATAAAATGGCAAGAATACAAATATAGCGAATTACAAACTGATTATTTTCCGGTGGAAAATAAAACAGAACTATTTGCTATATTTGATAGAATAAAAAAAGAATGTCAAGAGCAAGGATGTTGTCCTGTTTTGCATTTTGAAATGCACGGAGATTCTAAATTTAGAGGATTGGTCTTAAATTCAAATGAATTGGTGGGTTGGGAAGAGCTATATATCATTTTGAGAGAAATAAATTTTATAGTCCGTAATAACCTTTTTCTGACATTGGCTGTTTGTCATGGGGCGTATTTGATGCAAATAGCAAATATACATTTGCCTGCTCCATTTTATGGCTTTATTGGTTCTTTTGATGAAATTTATGAGAGTGATTTGTATCTAAGATATAATGAATTTTATGCAGAGTTTTTTTCGTCTTTTCAAATTCATTTGGCATTAGAAAGATTACATACTGCAAATCCTGATATGCCTTCAACGTATCGTTTCATAAATTCAGAAGAAACATTTTGTACGGTTTATAAAAACTATATTAAGAAAGAGTTGTCATCAGAAGGAAAAAAAAGACGGGCTAAGCAAGTGATTCAAGAACAAAAAGAAACTTTTATGAATAGAACGCAAAAAAGAGATTTTGAAAAAAGATTTATTAAAGAAATCGAAAAGACTAAAGATAAATACTATAAAGAAGCCTATTATACATTCTTTATGATAAATGAATACCCTGAAAATAGACAACGTATTTCGATTCCTGAAACATTTGCTGATTTCATTAAATCCCCGTACTTTAGGGATTAGGGACTCTTTGCTACGTTATTTTCCGACACTCATGAAAGAAAGTAGCGGCGGCATTTCTGCCGCCTTTATGTCAACTGATTTTAAGGCTCTGTATGGGTACATTTTTCTCTAACCACACCTTTACCTGTTCAAAGTTGTATTCTCCTGTTATGACCGCCGTATAGTCGTTTATGGCTACAAACCTGACACTTTCATAGCTATTTATCCAACCTTGCAAAGAAGAAACGCTCCAAGTGGAAACATCTTCAAAAACGCTGCGGTCTATTTGGCTGATTGGCTCGCCGAAAACCACTATCATAGTCTGAAAGTCCGGCTTGTCCTCCAGCAGTCGCAGATAGTGCAACGTGCCGAACTCGTCAGACTTGCGCCCCCATGCCCAATCCTCCGTGTGGAAATCATCGCCCCACTGGTGCGGATGGTCGAAACGCACTTTCACGTTTACCGAATATTCGTTTTCCTCCGTGTCCTCGATAACGCCCGTTACCATCATGCCCGTAAAATACACTCGCACCGTCTGCCGATTAGGTCTTTGCTTACTTCTGTCGTTTTCATTTCCTCAAAATTTTATGGGTTATTACTCTGTTCCTTCTTCGCTATCCATTCGTTACGCCTGCGGCGGCACTCCGTCAGCGTCTTAGCCACTGTCGAAAACAGTTCCCCGTCCGTATGGCGGTAGTCGTATTGGTAGAATGTCCGTCCCTTGAATGCGCACGAACTGAATTTCACGAACTTTTCTTCTCCCGGTGTTTGGGTGATGCTCACCCCGTTTCTGTTCAATGATTGCATAAGATGTTGTTTTTGATGGTTATAAACTTTGTTTCTTTGGCGGGCGGAGATTTTACACCCCGCCCGAATGATTGTTTAAGCCGCACGGAATACAAGCCCGTCATCAAACCAGTAGTCGCACATGAACAAATCACGGACAAACTTTTCATAATCGAAATAGGTTTTTGCGAATTCCGGCAGGTCGTAACATTCCTCTACAATCCGGTAGGCGAAATCTTCTTCATCATCATATTGCCCTTGATACTCGTCCCAGAAATTCCTAATAAGGTCGTCCGCATCTTCCTCGCTTAAATCACGGCTTTTGTAGTTACACCACACGAAAAAGGCTTCCTGCTCTGTATCGCCAAACTTTTCCACCTCATCCCGCAGGGTGAAGAAATTCCCGGAAATCCAGCTCTTGCCGATTAAACCCTCCGGCACGTTCTCCCAGTCCTGAAACTCCCAGTCCTGAAACATATACTTGGCATCTTCCTCGTCCTTGTGAAGTTCCCGGCAGGTTTCATAAAACTCTTCCTTGTCCGCATAGTCCGACAAGTCCAGCCATGCACCGAACAATGAACCGTTGTTGTACTGTAAGTGCCTACATAAACTCTACCTTGAGAAGGTATGCAATGAGATGCACGACCTGTTCCTGGATATGGTGTCATACTTATCTTTATCAGCTTTTAGTATTCAAAGTGATTTTATACCATTCGGTTTGTAATATTTATTTATATATGCAATATTTTCGTCCATTTGCCCTATCAGTTCATAAATACTGTTAAATTCTGTCGTTTTTAAGTGTATTATACTATAACTTCTCACCTATTTTTATATTTTTGCATTGTTATTTAATTTAATACCGTTTAGAATGTTTTTATTGTAAATATAAAAAACACAATAATTATGATATGGCGTAATAATGAAGCTCTTGAAATATTGATTGCTTTAATTCGTGTTTTGCGTATTAAAGTATGCAAGAGTTATCTTGAACAACTCCTTGATACTCCTATGGGCAATTCTATGCGAGGCATGAGCGATGCATTAGACAAGCTATGCATCAAAAATAATGTCTACAAATTACCTAAAGAATCATTGAATTCTGCACCAACACCAATAATTGCAGTATTGAAAAACGCCAATCATCCATTTTGCGTTGTAGTTTCTATTTCTGAAAATAATATTGCCATAATTAATAGGAAAAAGGTTATAAATATTCCTCATGAAACTTTTATGAAATTTTGGGACGGGGAGATTATGACTGTGGAGAAGACAAAAGATACATATAGTGACAATTTTTATATGATTAAAAATTTGTTGTATTTTATTGTCTCTTACAAATGGATATTGCCATTTTTCATTGTTTTTATTTTTTCGTTTGTTCAAATCACTTATAGGCATATATTTGTGTATTTGCATCTAATAATTTTATGGATATGTACGATTATTTCTGCAATAATTATTTATGGAGATAACATATCAACCAAATATTGCAAAATAGGCAACCACATTGATTGCAATAAAGTTATTACCTTTGGACGAAGGTTTACCTATAACGGTATTAATATAGAGAAAATATCATTATCTTTTTTCTCTTCATTAATACTATATACGATATTTAATTGCTATTACAGTATATCATTAAATATATATTTATCATATATTTGCATATTTATTGTAGTAGTTTCAATAATACTACAAGCTTTAGTATTAAAAAAATGGTGTTTATCTTGTATAACGCTTGACTTTTTCATAATTTGTGACTTTATCTTATTAAAATATTCTTTAAGTTCTGTTGCAACAGCAGATTTAAGCTTTTGCTCTATTCTTTGTTTCGCATTTATAATGTTTTTTGTTTTATCCATTACCAAAAACATAGACAAGTCATTGAAAAATTATGATGAAAAAGTTGATTTCCAGCATCGATATTCTTATTTGCTTTCTTCTGACATTTCAGAAATCATATTAAAATATGGTCAAAGGATGGCAATCCCCGATGAGCAAACTGCCTTCATTTATAAAGGACATTCAGATATCGTCATAACATTAATAACAAGTTTACAATGCAAGAATTGTTTTGAATGTTATAAATTATGTAATGATCTTATTGGATATGCTACATTGAAGATTGTTTTTATTGCCGACAATAATATTGACAATAAAGAACTGACAATGAAAATACTTAGTATAATGATAAAAGATGGTTTTCCCACAGGCTTGAATTATATTAAAGTTTGGTACAAACGGCATAAGTATAGTGATTTTAATGGAGTTACAATAACAGCAGAAGGTCGTAAAATATTTAATTTACAACAAGAATACTGTAAACGGCAACAAATAAGATATACCCCTATGATAATTTACAATGATAAAATCATTCCTCCAATATATAGAACCGAGGATATAAAATACCTAATTTGAGTTTATTTTGCAAAATATACGAGTCAAGACGGGGCTTAGACTTTAAACCATCCCCCGAAACATGTTTAATTAAATTAATAAAAACTATGGAAAAGAACTTATTTGAACAGTACAGACTGAACAAGAGATCCATGAACTCTTTGAGAGGTGGGACATCCATAATTTGTCATAGCCTTCAGGCATTGGCTAACAACAAGGATGTAACTGCACATTGGACATCCAAAGATTGGGATGCATGGGCAGATCAATGGGAGAAGAATGCATGTTAGGCATAGTATTGTTATAAAGCAATATATGTTAATTGGATTCTATTAATCTTAATATCTTCTGCGCCATTATGGCGCAGAAGATACGCTCATTACAGCAATATGAAAATGAAGTATTTGATAGTTATGATGTTGTGTTCCAGCATTAGTGCAATGGCGCAGGAACAGCGTAAGACCGTAACCTTTTGGGACGGATACTTTGACGAGCCTTATACGGGGGTGGTTAATTGCTTTGACGCTGACGGCAACGACCTGATACTTGATGTGTTTGAAAACGCTTTTCCGCTGACGGACGGAGGTGGATGCATAACGCTGTATAATCCGGACAAGATAAAGACCGTGATCATAGCTGGATGCAGGCTCGACACGGTGGATGTCAGTAACGGTGTGCCTGACACAATCCGCATTAACCATGGTGATTGGCCTCCATATAAGTTCTTGGGATATTATGTGCCGGAGCAGACCGTTGCAGACACCACTTTTATACGCGGGCTTAACGTCCTTGCTTATAACGGGGATACGTTGAAAGTGAGCATAAGGGGCGGATATAATGGTGAAAAATTGAAAAAGTGGTTTGGCGGATATGCTTTTATGAAGGGCGACAGCACGCTCCGCTTCGAATGCAACGGCCTTGGGCTTGAGCTTTTGTTCCGGCAAAAGGGAGTGTTCGAGTTCCGTCCTGTACGTCCTGAAGACGCTCCGAGGATGAAGGACTTAGTTGAAGACTGTCCGTTGAAACCGTGCGTGTATAGGCGCATCGCTCCCAATGTAGTGAAGAGGAACAAGCCGCGCAGGACTGCGGAATGAGCGTCTTGCACAAGCGTGAATGTTGATTTTACATATAAATTAATGTAGGTTATGAGAAAAATCGTTTACTTATTGCTGACGTTTTTAGGCCCGTCTGCCATGGCGCAGACCAGCCGTGTAATCGATCCGCAGCCCATACTTGAATGCCAATACCGCATAATGGAGACAGACGACACGCTGAACAACGACAATTATAATGAGGACTGGGGGCTTCTGCGCATAGGGAAGAAGGCTAGCCTGTTTTATAATATGAAGACATTTTATGTTGACTCGTTGTGCAGCACTCCTGGCGGAGACAGGCTTTGGGGCGACATGATGGTTGCGGCAATACGTTCACGCCAGTACAATTCCATGCCGGGGGCGAAGACGTCAATCAACGAGTATGTCTACAAGAATTGGCCAGACAGCAAGATTACGGTAGCCGACCAAGTGGCGACGTCATACTTCACGTATGAGGAAGACTACATACCGCAGAACTGGGTCATGTCAGACTCTACCAAGGCAATATTGGGCTACACGTGCCAGAAGGCAGAGTGCGACTTCAGGGGGCGGCATTATGTGGCATGGTTTTCCACGGAAATCCCTGTTTACGACGGGCCGTGGAAATTCAACGGTCTGCCCGGACTGATACTTGAAGTTTACGACAGCAAGATGTTTTACCATTTCATAGCCGTCGGTATACGGCAGACAGAAGTACAGCCCCTGATGTTTTACAAGTACCACGATTATGTGGAGACCACTTTAAGAAAGTTTGCAAGCGCGAAAAGGAAAGAGCGTACAATCATTTCCGCACAGATGAGCAGCCTTGGCATCGGCAACATATCAGCCGGAGACGGGAAAGACGTGCCCGTACCAGGCGGAATGGAAAAATGGTAATGACGTTGTCGAATCGTCATAAAACATGTAAGCATGAGGAGATTTCTTTTCATTTTAATGCTGGTTCCTTTTTACCTGCCGGCGTTGCCGCAAGCCGCCGTACTGAAAGGTAGGGTTACCGACAAGTCTTCGGGCGAAGCCTTGCCTGCCGTGTCGGTGCAACTGCGGAGCAAGGATGAAACTGCTATACGGGCGTTCACACGCACCGATGCGGATGGCTGCTACACGATGAAATACGACGACGCTCTAAGCGGCAAGGAACTGGTGTTCACTATGATGGGATATGAAACCTGTGTCAAAAGCATTACGCCCAACCGGGACACGTATGACGTGGCGTTGAAAGAGCAGGCCACAAAGCTGAGGGAAGTCATAGTCAAGGCTCCGTCGATAAGCATGAAGGGAGATACGATACTTTACAATGTCGCCAAGTATGCCGGTGTGCAGGACCGTACGATTGGCGACGTACTGAAGAAGATGCCGGGCATTGACGTGGCGGAAAACGGTGCAATAAGCTATAACGGGCAGCAGATAAACAAGTTCTACATTGAAGGCAAGGATTTGCTTGGCGGCCGTTACGGTCTGGCGACGAACACCGTACACCAGGAGGATGTGGCAACAGTTGAAGTTATGGAGAACCACCAGCCGATACGTGTGCTTGAGGACGTGTCTTTTTCTCAAAGTCCAGCTATAAACCTGCGGCTTAAGAGCCGCGCACGTTCTGCATGGGCGGGTACGGTAAAGGCTGCCGGAGGTGTAAGTCCGGCGCTTTGGCAGGGTGAGCTGTCGTTGATGCGCTTTGCAAAGGAGATACAGACGCTTGACACATACAAGACTAACAATACGGGCAGCGACCTCTCGCATGAACTGACAGATTTTTCTATTGACGATTTGCGTGGCGGTTTCGGGCTTAATTACAGCCTGCACAGTTTCATCGACGTCAATCCGAGCGCGCTTTCACAACTTGAGTCCAGCCGTTCGCGTTTCAACAAGACGCACATGGTGAGTACGAACAACCTCGTAAACATCTCAAAAGACGTCGACCTGTCGGTCAACGCCTCTTATATGAACAATGCGTTGACAGCCGACAATGGCGGCAACACAACCTACTTTTTTAATGACGGCAGCTCCGTCACGACCGAGAACGAAGCCCATGAAAGTCTCGGACAAAACATCTTGGGAATAGAGATACCGTTACGCGCCAACCTGTCAACTCTGTACTTGGAGAACAACATCAAGGCGAACCTGCAATGGAACAGTTCTGTAAAGAACTTTTCCGGCACCTATCCTAACAAGTCTGACGGCAGTCTGATTTCCAGACAAGTGTCTGACAAGCTGCAGTTCATAAAGCGTTTCGGGCGCAACATATTTGAGCTTCGCTCGTTCAACATGTATCATGATAAGCCCCAACGACTTACGGTTACACGAAATGACTGTGACGGCGGCTCCGTTGCGCAGCGACAGGTTGTAAACACTGCGGCTTTTTTTACGGACACTTACACCTCTTTGGGTTTTGTGATGTCACCGTTCACTGTATCGGGCGTATTCGGCGTCACAGGAATGAACCGTACCTTAGACAGCCACGTTTACGGCTTACCCGATTCATTGGGGGCTGCGCGCAACGACATACGTATGACTTACTGGCGCGTTTATTTCACTCCCGTATTCGAGGTGAGAAACAACAACTTCGGTGCGACATTGCGCCTGCCGCTATCATATACATTCTATCATTTCAACGGAGGCGCCACGGCCAGGGTACAAGACAAGAGCAAGCCCCAGGTGTCAGCCATGCTCAACTTGGAATATGGCCTGACATCCTCGTTGAAGGTAAACGTATCGGGAGCGTACAGGCAGGCTGAAGTGGATGAACAGTCTTTTTACCAAGGGCTTGTGATGTCAGACTACCGTAATTTGTCTACGGGCTGGATTAATTATGACTGCGGCATGTCGGCTGACGCAACTGTTGGCATTTCCTATGAGCAGCCCCTTAGTGCGCTGTTCTCGCGTATGTCTTTTTCATATATGTTCACCGATTATCCTTGGACAAGCTCGCGTTGTTTTGTCGGCGATTACATTATCAACGGTTTCACAAAGGCTGACGGACGGTCAAGCCTATGGCAGTTGTCATGGCGGTTGAGCAAAGGCATAGACGCAATCAAGGCGACGTTGACGCTTGATGCCGGGTATAGTTTGTCTGACTCGTATCTTTACCAAGACTTCACAAAGACAGATTACAACGTCTCGACTGTAAGAATTTCGCCGAGCCTGAAGATGAAGCCGTTGGACTGGCTTTCGGTTGAATATTCTCTTGACTATGACTACATGCATCTGAAAATGCCATCGGCAGGAACAAGTTATAGCCTTGACAACCTGTCACACTACCTCAAATGCGACATAATCCCATGCAAGGAATGGCTGTTTTCCGTTACGGCCGAGCATTACTACAACGAAATCGCGGAAGGCACTGCAAAGCACACGTTTCTTATGGATGCCAGCATAACACGTGTGTTCAAACATTTTGAAGTGAACCTAAGCGGCACAAATCTTTTAAATAACAAGCACTTCTCCTATGTAATATATGATGGTGTGAGCCGTACCTATCGTTCGTTCAACATACGGCCACTCAACATTATGCTTGGCGTGTTTTTCCAATTTTGATGTTTGGGAATTAAATATTCTTTTAAATATTACGAATTATTTATATACATCTAATTTTGGCAACTATATACAATCTTACAGCTTAACCCTTGTTAAAGCATTGAATATCAATTAATTAAATAATAATTAGATAATAATTAAATAAAAATATATTCATATTTATTTTTCAAGTGTCTTATTTTTGTACTAACATAGGAAAAATTGGTACAAAATATACTTAAGTCCCCGAATTTCTTTCCAACATCTAATAATAAAAAAGAGAAAGGAGGTGCATAAGTATGAAAGATGAAAGCAATTATGAATGGGTTAAGATAGCGACTTATCCCGAAGTTACCAATAAAGGTATTGCTATTGTAATCTTGTATAAAAGAGTTTACAAATAAACCAAACATAATATTCTTTCTTTTTGTACCAATTTTTATTCAGTATAAAAAGAATTTTCGCGACCTCCTCTAAAAGGCACTTAAAGAATGTTAAGATATTTGTTTATAAATCTACTATAATAACTTCTCATTTAAGAAGTTTATCCAAGAAAATCTTAACATCGTCCAAATATTTGCTCTAATTTTTATTTTTTTTGGGGGGATTGATTATATTTTGACGTGTGCTGCTTTCAATAAGTTCAAATTAATGTAAACTCCGCGATAAAACGTCCGTCCCTCGCGTATCATCTTCCAGAGAAGGGCGCAGCCGGCCTGCGCCAGCATGGAATTGACGAACAGGTCCTGCCGCTCCAACGCCTCGGCGAGCGAGCAGCTCGGTCCGGAGTCTTTCTCGTTTATGGTCGAATAGCTTACCTCTTCCGTTATGACGTTCAGCTTCGGTACTGTTATGAACTCCCTTGACGACGGCTGGCGCATCTTGTTGCGCACCGTCCCGATTATCACCTGCCCTGTAAACTGCGCGTTGCCGAAGTCCATCCAGTACAGCGGTGTCTTATGGTCGTTATTTCTTACATCGCGGTGTTTTTTCAGGAAGCGCCACAGGTCGAGACGTGAGCGCACATTGTCTGTGCAGGTAATAGTTATGTTGGCTGTCATCGTCTCGTCCGTGCGGCAAGGATAACTGCGTGCCTCCGCCATCCATTCCGTGCCGAAAAAGCGGTTAATGCGCGTCACGAGAGCCACGGCCTTGTTGAGGCCGACCTCGGACGGACTGAACAGTTGCCGCCCTATATTAGCCTCCGACACGGTGTCGCCGTCAAAAACGGTGACGTGCAGTCCCGGATGTCCGAGCGAACGCAACGCCACATCCATGCGTGCAAGGTTGGTGACAACTTGCGACCCTGTTCCGCCGGCGCCGATTACGAACACGCTTACAGGATGATAAGGTGAAAGGAGGTAGCTGTCCGTATAATGTATCCGTTTCATTTCAAAAGGTCTTTAAGTTTCATGTTAAGTGGTATCAGTTCTTCATTATCGAAAGATTTATTTCTCGCGTTCTCCGTCACTATGACAAGGTTGTTTTTTGTCGGGTTGCAGCCACCGCCGAGATGCGAGAACTCGCTCATCCAGAAGCGCCGCTCCCAGCACCCGACAAGGTCTGTGAATGACGGGTCTGACGGAAGGTTGAGCGGTGCGTTTCCAAGGCATACGCTTGCAACTGTCACGTTAAAGAACGGCGCACGGTAAAGTGTGTCGTCCATGTCGGGCCGTGTACCCTTGAAAGCGTAAACGGACAGGCTGTCGGACTTTGCGTCATAGACTACTCCAGGCACACCGAACTCTCCGTCTGTGATGTTCAACGAGTTTTTGAAGAACATCCTGCGGCGGCGTGGGGCGTTCCACCACACATACCTGTCATGCCCGCGCCTCGTGTCGCATAGGAGCATATTTTCAGGCACCAAGCCGTGCGGCGTACCGCAGGCGTCTGCCGAATAGTTTTCAACCAGCGCGTTCATGAAGTCATACGACACCGGCACAGCCGCTCCCATCCTGCCGTTTTCGTTGATAGGGCGCAGTTCGAGATAGTAATTCTTATTGTATTCCTCACCGCATACGTAGGCGATCATGGCGGCCTTCGGCTTGAAAATCTCATGCGTTTTCTTTGTTAGTTCGTTCATATTATCAGTTTATTGAAGTTAAAAATTATCCCTTGCATGGCCGACAAAGTTGTAAAACCATTTGGTGAAGCGCTCGGGAAAGTCGTCCTCCTTGAACACCTTGTCCGTCTCGGGCGTAATAAACAGCCTTGTCACAGGCGTGAGGTTGTAGCCCTCGTGCACGTCGGCGGAGAAAGCCTGCATCACTTCCTCCGCCACCGCGTCGTCAAGCGAATACGCAAGAAGGATTTGGCATTCAAGCCCGACAGGCATTATGTCCGGATCATCCTCCTTCGCCCAGTCGTATTCGTAGTCCATTATACTTGGCTTTCCCTTGCCTATTAACATAAAGCCATCCTTGATTATGCCGAGCAATGTCCGTTCGGCTTCGCTTTCAGGATTGCATGAGTCCAACGCTTTTTCAAGGTCCCTGCAGAAGGCCCTGCCATCCATCCTTTTGAAAAGCCTTGAAATCCTGCCGCTGTTGTACGACTCCAACAGGCGCTGTGTATGCCGACGCTCAGCCCTGTCCTTGCCTTTTCCGTCGTCCGCTTCATCTTCCTCATACGTAAGCCAGTCTTCGGCCATACTGAAATGGTATGAGTCGGTGATGTTCCACATACCGTGGTGCCTCACGAAACGCCTTATGAACTCAAGCGTGACGCGCCTCACTTCTTTTGAAAGGCTGTTGGTAAAGTCCAACGGAAGCCACAGCACCTCGTAGTCGGGCCATTTGTTGAAACGGTACAGGCAGAAAACGAGCCGGCCGCCGTCAAGCTCGATGTTTACGTTCTCGGGCACAATGGCGTCAAAAGCCCGGTACAGCTCCGCCATACCGAGCTTCGGGTGCCTTGCGTATTTCTTGCAGTTGAACTTCAATCTTATACCGAGCAGCCGGGCGTAGTTCGCGGCCGAGCGGTACAGGTAGTCGAGGTTCGCCATTGTCGCGACATCGGTCTTCACTCCGCCTGTCTCGACACAAAGGCCGGAAGCGACGGGGAGGAGCCTCCCCGTCAGAAAACCGTTACGCTTCCTTGCGGTGGAAGTCTTCTTCTCCGTCTTATTGTTCCCCGGCTTATGTCCGTTGCCGACATGACGTCCACTATTATGAGGCGCGCCAGCCGCTCCGTTTCGTAATCCTGCAACAGCCTGCATGCTTCTTTCCTTTTGTTTTGAATGTCCGCTTTCATACTCTCATCCTTTCGTGCCGATGGTTGTCTTGAACTCGTACACGGCGCAGTCGTCCTCCATCACGGGACCGTGAGGTGTGGCGGTTGTCAGTTCCGGGTAAGTCATCGAGTAGAAGTCCATCACGTCGTTGACGGCCATCTCCGGGTTTGGGTCGTCCAGTCTCAGCGTCTCGCCGTTCTTCTTCAGTTTGAAAACCCTCTTGAGTCCTTTTATTTCAAGTGCCATAGTCCTTTTGTTTTTATAGGTTTATAATCGGTTTGTGCATCTTCATAGTTGATTATGTGAACGACATCTCCACCTGCGCCTCGTCCCTCATGCGGCATTCCCGCGGAAAGTCGACATATTCCGCGTAAGGGTCTTCCCTGAAAGCGTCCATGTCATACTCTTCGTCTTTGTCTGCTCCGTATCCTTGCGGATTTCCGTATTGGGCTGCGTTTTGTTGAGCCGTGGCGTAAGCCGGCTGTTGCGGTGCAGGCTGTAAAGGCCCTTGCTGCATTGTCCCGGCTTGGACAGCTTGCGTTGCGGCAGGCATGACCGGCTGAGGTTGGATATGCCGCTGCCCGGCGGCAGGCGTCGGTACGGCTTCTTGTACCGGCTGTTGCGGCGGCATCTGCTTTGCCGGCTGGGGTGCTGGTGACGGTTGTGGGGCGAACAGGCTGCCTTCCTCCGACTTTCTCCTTACTTCCTGTATTTTTGCTTTCACCATTTCCTGCCTTTCCGCAGGGGCGAACGTCATGGCATGCTTCAATAACGCAATTGCGTCACCAAAACGTCGAATTGAGACAGACTCGTCAACACGCTTCATTAGTTTGTCGAGCCTGTCATTCTTTTCTTTTGTCTCCTTGGCCTCTTTAGTCTCCTTTTCCGCAGCCGCCTTGGGTTTGCCTTTTGCTGCGGCTTTTTCCGCCTGACGCTCAAACTCTTTCAGGTTCGTCATTATTCCGACGGTCTTGGCCACGGGCGCGGCCATAATGTTGGCAAAGCCACCGTCAAGCTCTTCCGGCGTTCCGCTTGCCACCAACGGGATGAATCCGCCGGACGCCCCGTCTTTCAGTTCCTTGTGCTTCGGCATTACCGCCACGGTCAGCTTGTCGTTCACACGCCTGATGTTGATGCCTACTTCCGTACTTTCGGTAAGCAAGCCATAAATTGTCTGGAAAAACATGGTTGAATCTGTTTTATCGGTTAAACTTCTGTTCCATTGAAAAACGCCTTCAGCAGTTGCGCCCTGTCTGGACGTTTCGATATTCCGGCCAGCTGCGCGAGGTAATAACCTATATGCACCGGCATTCCGTTTGTACCGTCATTGTCCCCTTGCAGTGGCCTGCGCCTTGCTGACGGTTGGATAGCTGCAGGCGTTGCGGCGTTCTGTCTTGTCGTTTCCATAGCTCTTGTTTTTGTTTGTTATTGTTCTGTTATACGGGACTGACATCCCAATGGGGATATGTTTTCCCGATTTTTACAGGCATACGGTGCCGCGATTGGCGTAAGTGGCGTGGCAAGGCCCGGCGGAGAAAAATACCGCAGCAAAGCGAGGATGATTTTTCTCCTGACGGCCAAGCCCGAAAGGGCCGCCTTGCACGCACGGCCGCAATCGCGGACCTTTGCCGTCAAAAATCGGAGAAACATGTCTTCTTTATACGAAAAATGCAGACCGCCGCCGGCCTGCATTTCCTTTCTTTGGGCATTTTTATTGCTTCAAGCGCCCTTCCTGTACCTCCTGAAAATGTCTTCAGTCACTTCCGCCGTGAGTTTTGCGGCCATCCGCAGGAACTCCTTTTGGCACAATGAACCGTTTTCTACCGCCTCAAGACGCTCCTCCCAGTCAGAGGTGAGCGCCGCTTCGGCTATTTTCATGCCCCTAATGGTCTCATAGACAAACAGTCCCTTTGGCGTGGGGATGATATATTTGCCTGAATGCCTCACGTACTTGCGGTCCACAAGCGTCTGAATGATGGCCGTGCGCGTGGCCGCCGTGCCGAGTCGGTGCGTGTCCATGAACTCCACCAACTCAGCGTCTGTCATAGATTCCGGCGGCAGGCCCTTCTTTTGAGCCACGCTGCACGCCGAAACCTGCACCTCCTCTCCGACAGTCAATGGCGGCAAATCCATTATGACAGAGCCTTGCGGAACTATGCCATGCGTATGTCCCGATATGCCATGCCATCCGTTTTCCAAAATGCGGCTCGCGTCAAGGATGAACTTCCGTCCGGCACATGAGGCTTCCACCCTCGTATGCTCCACCTTGCAAGGAGGCATAAGCGCTTCGAGCATACGCCCGAAGACCATCGAGTACACCTGCATTTCGCCTTTGTCGAGTCCGTCGGGGTATGTACCGGTCACAAGTATGGCGTGGTGTCCGCCGCCTGTGTCGTCCAAACGGAGCCTACCCATGTCTATATTCCCGGCGTCAACACCAACCGACTTGAGATAAGCTCCGAGTTCCTTCCAGCCCGATACCTTTCCGATGATGCGCGGAAGCGTGGCGAGCACATCCCCCGGTATGTGCCGCCCTGACGTGCGTGGGTAAGTAATGAGCTTCTTTTCGTAAAGCGACTGCGAGATGTCGTGCACCTGTCCGGCCGTCAGTCCGTAACGCCGGTTGGCGTCCTTCTGCAATTCCGCAAGGTTGTAAGGCTGCGGAGGCCCGGTCTCCTCGATGCGGCTTGTCACAGACAGTACGCTTGCCTTACCAGCGAGCTTGCATTCCCCGTGGAGCCGCATGGCCTCTTCCTTGTCGTATATGGTGTCCGCGCAACGCAGCCTCAATAACATACCGCCTTTGTGGATATTGATGTGTACCGGCCAAGTGTCGGCCGGGCGGTGCCTCTCGCGCTCGCGGTAGCGGCGGCAGACGGCGGCAAGGACAGGTGTCTGTACGCGTCCGAGCGAGTGGTTGCCCAGTCCCGTGGCCTTGCAGATGGCATAACTCGCGTTCACGCCGAGCGTCCAGTCCGCCTTGTTGCGGCAGTCTGCCGCGGTGAAAAGGCCGTCATACATCCGCATGGGCTGTAGGTTGTCAAGCCCCTTGCGCACAGCTTCGTCTGTGAGCGACGTTATCCAGAGGCGTTTTACGGGCTGCGTGCATCCAAGGTAGGAGTAAATGTAGCGGAATGCCATTTCCCCGTCGCGCGAGGCGTCTGTGGCGGCGATGATTGTGTCGCATTTCGCCAACACACGTTCAAGCACCTTCAGCTGTTTCACGGCGCAGGCGTCGGGTATCCATCCGTTTTCGGTCTTCACGTGTTTCACCATGAGGCGGAAACGCTTCGGTACCAACGGGAAGTCGTCCTCGCCGAGCATTGCCGAGCCGTAATCCTTGGGCATTGCCAGCGACAGCATGTTGCCGAACGTCCACGTAACTATGTATCCGCTGCCCGACATGAACCCGTTTTCGGGCCTGTACGCGCCCACAATCCTTGCCAACTCCTTGCCCACGTTGGGCTTGTCTGTCAATATAGCTATCATTTTTATCCGTTATTTTATGTTCCTCCGCAGGATTGCGTGCCTGCGGAGAAACGTTGTTTGAAATTGAAGTTACATTCCTTATTTGCCGACGCCTTTGACTTGAAGCACCGGCCTTCCTTTGCTGTCGGTAATTATTTGCAGCGTCGCGTCGGTCGTCATGTCCATGAGTCCCGTCCTGAGCCTTAGCGTCATTACTCCCGTCTCCCCGCCTTCAAGAAGTCGGCCGAGTTCGCCGGAGGCTTCAAGTGCCTGTCTGTCTATACCAATTTTGCCTAACTGCACCCAGTCGAGAACGTCAGCATTGAACGCCTTTGTTTGTCTTTGTTCCATTTGAATATTCCTTTTTTGTTTTGCTTGAATTTTTGTCATACGGCCTGCTTGGCCCCTTTCTTCTGTGCCGGCGCATTCTCGCGTGCCGCTTCCGCCTGTGCGTTGCGGCGCGTGTTGCGGGGTTTGTCGGGGTCTTCCTGGTAATAGTTGAGCGTGCCTGTGTTCGGGTTCACCTTTATGTAGGACGAGAACTCCTTGCCGCCACGGCCTTTCATCCCCTCCACGAGTATGGCCTTGCCGTCCTGCAGGCGCGCGCGTTCCTCGCCAGTGAAGGCATGGCCGTACACCTCGGTGGGTATCCTCGGCGCCTGTCTTTCGTCGAAGCCGTCGGGAGTACGCGAGTATTGAGGGTTGCCGGTGGTCATGTCGAGCCTTACGAACGACGAGAACTCCTCACCGCGTCGGTTTATCATGTTCTCAAGGAACACCACGCCGCCCTTACGCAGCGTCTCCCTGTCCTCCGATGTCAGCGCGGTCTTGCATATTTCGTTTGGAATATAGATTTCGCCCGTTTCGGGGTTGCAGCGCGTGTATTGCGGTCTGCCTGTCACCTGGTCTATGGTGACGAAGGCCGAGAATGTGTCGCCGTTGTTGCGCTTCATGCCTTCGACGAGCACTGTGTGCCCCTCGCTGAGCCTTTTCACCTCGTCCTGCGTCAGCTTTACGCCCCCGATGGTCTGCTGGTTGAGCAGATTGTCCTTCGGGAAGATGAACTCCAGCCCCCTGCGTTCCGCACTGTACTGCAAGGTCGCGCTGAACTCCTTTCCCTTGGCGGACACCATACCGTCAACGAACACGGCCTCGCCGTTCTTCAGCCTCGTTATCTCGTCAGGGTCGAGCCTTACGCCCTTCACTTCGTCGGGAATGTAGACGTGTTCCTGCCTTACTGCCACCAGTTCGTTGGTGATTTTGTCTATCGACACAAGGCACGGGGTGTAGTTGTCGCCGCGCAGTTTTAGGTCTACGGCGTGGCCGAGGTTGCCGCTCTCGCGCAGGTTCTTCTTTTCCTCCTCCGTAAAGTTGTGGCCGAAGTATGGGCGGCTGAGTTCCGGTTCCTTGCGTATGCCGTGCACGCCCAATACCACCTGCCCGTCGCTCGGCAGGAAGGACAGCCTCGCGTCAATCTTGGCCGTCATCAGGCCCTCGATGTTCAGTGTCAAGGGTATTGTCCGGTTGGTCTTATACCCCTTAAGCATACCGTCAAGCACGCCCATGTTTTCAAGCAGTTCTTTCGACACGCCGACTTTTTTCAGCGCGTCCCAGTCCACCATTTCCTCATTGTAGCGGTACGCCGCTCCTTGCTGTTCCTGTGCCGGCTGTTGCTCCATGCCTTGTGCGGCCTGCTGCACCTCCGTCTGCTGTTCGGGTTGCAGTTGTTGTTTCTTTGCCATTTCCTTTTCTTGATTTTGGTTCGTTGTTTCTTTTCTTGCCTCTTCTCTCGGACGAATTTCATAATGTTTCAGGAACTCCTTTACCGCGTCCGTCCGCTTGCCTTCGGCCAGGTCCTTTATGGCCTGCCTGTTGCGCTTGTAGTCGTTGACGGTCATCCGCAACAGGCGGAAATGCGTAGGCTCCTTGAGCTGGCTCCAGAAATTCCTGATGAAGTTCTCGATGATGCTTGAGTTTTTGTCGAACTTCAGGAACGAGTTTTCGTTCTCCTCCGTTGCCGGCACGGTCTCGCATTTCCCGTTGCCGTGAGCCTTGCTCACTGCCCTTACGCCGTGGCCCGGGTCGTCCCTATTGTGGACGAGCAGCAGCTCGCTGATTTGCTCCACGTAGGCGCTTTCTTCCGCTTCTGCGGCCTTGCCACGTCTTGCCGACGGCGGCCTTCCTTCCGTGTCTGTCTTTTTTGCCATTGTCATTTTGTTTTTAGCCGTGAGGGTTGTCCCCACGCCGCAAATGTAAATGATATTTCCCGATAAACCATTGATTTTCAGTAGGTTGGCATTACGTGTCGCAATATGCCGCAAAATGTCATGCGAAAAGCCGTGAATTACAACGCAAAAGGGCATGAATTACAACGTAAAAGACCGCCAATCGCAAGCCGGAAGGCAGCATTTTGGAATTAGGACGGAAACAGGACGGAAAACAGACGGTAGTAGCGCGGCGGAATATGCGAGCGGAGAGAGCTGAAAGCACCCTGTCTTTGGGTCGAAATCTGTATATTTCTCAGCTTTTTGTAAGATACGCCGATACATATCGTTCAATTGAAATGGCTGCAATGAAAATGCCCCGTCGGCGCATGACGGCCATGCGTCACGTCGGTCGCAGTTTTGCCCCTGTAATCAAACCGAAAACCGCAGGCGGACGGGTGCCGTGTTCTTTTCCGCCACGTTTTTCACGGCGCAGCCGCGAGGAAAAACGTGGCGGAAACCGCCGCAAACACGGCCGGACGACCGACTGAGGTTTACTTTTGATGGAAGGGGTAAAACTGCTGGAGTTTCATGTTTTAATTTGTGAATTTTAATCACCTGAATAAAATACTATTTATTATTTATAAGCAATAACAAACTTACATATATTCGGTTTGCCTATGATGTAAAAAAGGTATAAACAATGGCTTAATTATTACGTATAATGCTATTTTTATAAGATTCTATACCGAATATTGGTGATAAATCCATATATTTGTGGCAAATTTCTATTTCTTACCACTTGGCATGAATTATTTTAGGATTGTTTTCATATCTGTTATAAATAAAATATAATACTTGTTGGTATGGTTTTAATTGAATCTTTCAAATCCGGTTATATCCGTTCTATATGTATAAGAATTGAAGTGCCACGACAATTCTAAATGTATTGATTTGTGAATGGATATTGTAATATTATTATACAAATAGTATCTTTACATTGTAATTATTGAATTTTTGAAACTGCTATGTAGGAAATATGTTTGGCCTGAAAGCAAAAGAAACGGTTGATCACTGAAAGCAGAATATACGAAAAAAATATGGGACTTCAACTGAAATTATTTTCAATCTATATATTGGCATTAGCCTTGTCGGGGTGTATTGTGACCATATTCTTGCAGGAGATAAAGGTAATACATGAAATCGAATCGGAAAAAGATGAGATGCGCAGGCAATATTCAGTAATGGATGATGTGCGTAGCCGTGTAATAGAACTTTATGCGATAGGCGAATATGTCTTAGGTTGGGACGAAAACGATTATGCCATATACAGGACGAAACGTCTGGCTACAGACAGCGTATTGGTGTCTGTAAAACCTTTTTGCATTGGAAGTTCTGCATATGGAGAAGTTGACAGTTTGCGTTCTCTCTTGGCTGAAAAAGAGAGGCATCTCAGAACTATCATGCAGACTGTAAGACGCCAGGACGCGGCAGAAAGAACTTTTAATTCCGATTTTGCCTATAAGCCTGTAAGATCTGTGCGAACCCGTATTGTCAAGGAAAAGAAAAAGGGCCTTGCCGGATTGTTCGGTGGAAAGAATACGGTCAGGATTATAGAAAAATCAGATAATTTGCGTGAACTTGGAAAGGAGCTTGTGAGAAGCAGGGAGGAATATATGAAGCAGATTTCCGCACATATGGACAGTCTCAAACAGCAAAACAAAGCATTGGATATTGCTTTGTATTCTCTGGTCATCCAAATGGACAAGGATGCAAACATTATACTGAAAGACAAGGCCAATAAAATAAAGAATACCTTTTCTTCTTTTTATTGGTTTTCAGTATTGGCCGCAGTGTCTGCGGCAGCCCTGCTTGTAGTATTGTTCACTATGACAATGCGTGATATTCACAGGGAGCGTAAAAGAAAGGATAAGTTGCAGGGTATTCTCCGTGAGAATAATGAATTGCTTGAGATGCGCAAGAACATCATCCTTACCGTAAGTCACGACATACGCGGGCCGCTCGGCAACATAGCAAACTGCGCAGAACTCGCTTTTGGAACATCATCGAAGAAGAAAAGGGACGGTTATCTTGATGACATAAGCCGCTCGTGCGCTCACGCACTTAGGTTGGCCAACAGGCTGCTTGACGTCTACAAGACATTCGAACCGAACGAGCCGTTGAACGAAGCGCCGTTTCGCTTGGATGCATTGCTCGACGGAATATCCGATGACTTCAAGCGTAAGGCCAACGCCAAGGCTCTCATGTTTGAATGTGAATACAAGGGCTGCGGCGTGACAGTGAAAGGCGATGCAGACAAGCTGGAACAGGTGATAGACAATATTTTGTCGAACGCCGTTAAGTTTACCAATTCTGGAAAGGTGTGCTTCAGGTCTGTTTATACTGGTGGAAGATTGGCCGTTGAAATAAGCGATACGGGCATAGGAATGGATGAAGAAACGCTTGAACGCGTGTTCCGTCCGTTCGAGCGTGCCGCACAGGATGTGAACTCTGACGGTTTCGGCCTCGGACTTGCAATCACAAAAGGCTTGATGAATGCGCTTGGAGGAAGCCTTGATGTGGAAAGTGAATTGGGTAAAGGTAGCGTGTTCCGCTTGAGGTTACATTTGACTGAAACGGATGAAGAGTTGGTTGCGGTTGACATTCCGACCATTCCGCCTGCCGTGTTGCCCAAGCGCGTGCTTGTTGTTGACGACGACTGCATATTATTGAAAGTCATCGAAGAAATGCTTGGACGTAGCGGCGTGGAATGTACGGCATGCCGTAACGCACGCGAGGCAATGGAAGCGTTGGGCAAGGAGGACTACGACCTTGTTCTGACGGACGTGCAGATGCCGGATACCGACGGCTTCAGACTGTTGAATTTGTTGCGGACGGCCGACATAGGCTGTTCGCGCACGGTATCCGTGGCCGTAATGACGGCGAGGGGCGACGGCGACTCGGACGTTTACTTGCAGGCAGGCTTCTGTGGTTGCCTACACAAGCCGTTCTCCATGAAGCAACTTACAGCGTTTGTCTCGTCGTGTGTCAGCCGTAAAAAACTGATGCCTGAATTTGACTTTGACAGTTTACTGGAACACACGGGCGACAGGCGGCATATGCTGGATGTGCTGTTGCGGCAATCGGAAGAAGACATGGCTGACTTGGAGAAGGCTCTCGTAGGACCGGACCGCAAGGCGCTGCGTGCCGTAACACACCGTATGTTGTCGGCATGGAGCTTTCTTGGAGCCGAGAGCTTGATTGAAGGCTTCCGCAAGGTACTCGTTGACGAAAATGTTGATGACGCGGCCGTCCGCAATGAATCTACAAGGATGGTTTACGCCACGAAATGCCTTGTCGGAGACGTGAAAGCATTGATTAAAAATGAAGAATTAAAAAAATTACAATAAAGAATGAGCGGAGAGATACTGATAGTTGAAGACAATATCGTTTTGGGCGAAGTGCTTTCCCGGTGGATAGGCAAAGCCGGTTTCGGAGTAGACCTCGCCACGCACGAACCTTCAGCGAGGCGCAAGATGGAACGCAAGGCCTACTCCCTTGTGCTTACCGATGTGCGCCTGCCAAAAGGCGATGGTCTCAGCCTGTTGGAGTGGAGCATTGATGCACGCCACGGCGTGCCGTTCGTCGTGATGACCGACTATGCCTCGGTGCCCGACGCCGTACGGGCTGTGAAAATGGGTGCGGAGGACTATTTGCCCAAGCCCGTGCATGAGGAACGCCTAACTGAACTACTCGGCAACATTATCGGTAACGTTGGCAAGGCTTTTGGCTATGAGCGTAGCCTCTTGAGGCGGCGCAGCCCGCAAGCATTGGCTGCGGAAGATATGGCGAAGCGCGTAGCCGGCACGGACTGGTCGGTAATGATACTCGGACCTAACGGCAGCGGCAAGGAATCAGTCGCACGTACAGTCCACAGGCACAGCCGTCGCAAGGACAAGCCGTTCGTGGCGGTAAACTGCGGTGGCGTTCCTAAAGAGCTTGCCGCCTCGGAGTTCTTCGGTCATGTGAAAGGCGCGTTCACCGGGGCGGACGGTGACAAGGACGGGTATTTCAAGGCGGCGCATGGTGGTACTTTGTTTCTTGACGAAATAGGCAATATGCACTACGAAACCCAGTCTTTATTGCTTAGGGTATTACAGGAGCGGGAATATTGTCCCGTGGGCAGCCTAAAGTCGTGCAAGACCGATGTGCGCATTGTGTCGGCAACCAACGCCGACATTGCTTCGGCGATAAGTGGCGGCAGTTTTCGTGAGGACTTGTATCACCGCCTCTGCGAGTTTGAAATCAGGCAACCACCATTGAGGGAATGCCCAGAAGATGTACTCTCGCTGGCAGAATTTTTCCTGAATAAGTATTCGGCGGAGATGCGTCTTGGTTGCGCAGGCTTTACAGAGGGTGCCAAGATTGCATTGCTCTCGTGGCAATGGCCAGGCAACATCCGCGAGCTTGCCAACAGGGTGAGGCGCGGCGTGCTGCTTTCCGAAGGCGGACTGCTGTCAACCGAGAGCCTCGGCCTTGACGGAGAGCTGTGCGCCTGTCCTGCTTCAAGTCTGAAGTTGATTGGGAACGAAGACGAGAAAAGACGGATCACGGCCATATTGGATGAATGCCGCGGCAATGTAAGCCGCGCCGCCGAACTACTCGGTTGCAGCCGGCCTACGCTGTATAAAAAACTACGGACTTATGGAATGATGAGAAATGAAAAGTGAAGAATCCATTTGCTTAGAAACGTTCATATTGCACTTGGATTTTTCACTTTTCGTTTTTTCACGTTTCACTTTATGTTATCTGAAATGAACCTTTTAAGAAGAAAAGTCAGGAAATACGGAAACGTATAAATCTTTCCGTTAAAGCCGATGTTTTTGCTACAGAGCTTGATGCCGTATTTCACGTCTGGGTATTTGTCGTCACGGAGCAGGTTGTTGAGCGAAGCTGTAGCCCCGTCAGTAGCTTTCACCTCGACAGGAATCAGTGAGTCTGCATTTCTCAAGAAGAAATCCATCTCCAATGACGGTTTGTCCGTATGGTAATAATACAGGCTGTAGCCTTGCTTCACGAGCATGTCGCCCACGATGTTCTCATAAATGGCACCCTTGTATGTGCCAAAGTTCTTGTTGGCCCTAAGGTCTTCTTGGGCCTCTTCGTCCAGTGACGCAATCAGCAGCCCGGTGTCTTTGAAGTAAATCTTGTACAGTTTGGGGTCATAGTTTCCTTTCAACGGCAGTTCGGGGAAGTTTAGGCAATAGCAGATATTCACTACCCCGGCATCGGCAAGCCATTCCACGCTGCCTATGTAGTCGCGGTTGCGGGCGTTGCGGGCAATCTTCGTCACCTGAAACCGTTTGTTCTCCTTGGCCAAGAATACAGATATGTGGTTGTACACGGCTTTTATCTTCGCCTTGTCCACCCCGACGGCATACTTTGTTATGTCTTCCTCGTAATCGAGAAGCAACTGGCGTTGGATGGCGAGTGTGCCGCTGAAATTACCGTTCTTTATGTAAGTATTGACAACTTCCGGCATACCTCCCAATGTTATATAATCGCGAAAAAGCCCCGACAGGACATCCATCTGCAACCCGCTGAACGGATTTACGGCAAGCATATTGGCGTAAATGTCTTCAATGAAACCGCCAGGATAGCCTTTCGCCCAAAGAAACTCCTCGAAGTCCATCGAATGCATTTCATAATCCTCCTTGTAACCGACGCTGTTCGATTCTATTTCACGATAGTTGATACCCATTAATGAACCTGAGCAAATGACATCAAAACGTCCGTCCAACTTGAAGAACTTTAATGCCGTGGCACAATTGGGGCAAGCCTGCAACTCATCGAAAAAGAAGATGGTTTCATGCGGAAGGAAAACATAGTCGGGATTCAGGAGGGAAATGTTCTTCAGTATTTCGCCGACCTCGAACCCGTTGTCGAAAATGCTTTTATACTTAGGCTGTTCGACAAAATTTATCTGCACTACGCTTTTGTAATTGTTGTAGGCGAACCATTCTATAGAGCGTGTCTTGCCGACCTGCCTTGCCCCCTTGACTATCAGTGGCTTCTTGTCCTTTCTGTCTTTCCAGTCCAAAAGGAAAGTGTCAATCTTTCTTTTTAGCAGTTTCTCCATGCGTCCAGTGATTTTTATATGTGCAAAGATAATGCTTTTCACATAATCAGATGATTAAAACGGTGGATTTTTCACATAATCCGCCTTGTTTTTCTGCCAAATTTCACATTATTCCCAATTTAAGTATGAAAAGCCATTGTGTAGAGATATTGAACAACATTGAAGATTACGACTCACTCTTGATTCATAAAAGATGAATTCTTCAGTCTAAATCCGTAAACATTCCTATGAAACATTCAGAATTAGCCTTTCAAATCTTCCATAATAACAATAATTATATTTATTCTTAACAACTAAATAAGGGCTTAACGCTAATTCTGTTTAGTGTTATTTGCAAAGATAAAGATTATTGTCGAAAGCGCAATAAATATCGTTCAGTTTTTCATAAAAGCCCGTTTTTATGACTGTTCTTCTCAGTTAGCATTGTCGTTTCCAAGTCCCAACCGCCTACACAGCTCCGGGTCGCTTTTGATGCGTTCCATCTCGTCGTTGACGATGGCCTGCGCGTCGGCTTTTATGCGGTCGTAGTTGCGCTGGATTTGCTGTGCCATTACGTCATTGCCGTCCTTGTCCTTGAACTCGTTTATTACCGGGATTTTCATGTAAGCACGTTCCTCAGCGCCGACCTTGACGTGGTCAACCACGATTTCGGCGTGGAAAATCTTTTGGCTTATCTTCTCGCCTATGTTGTCGGAAACTGCGCCTACGAACGTGCCTTGCGACAGGTTTGATATTTTAGAGGCCGGTATGAGCTGGTCGAGCTGGGTGTTTATCGAGGTCGACACGTCCTGCCGGTTTATCGAGACGGACTGCCGCTGTTGCAGGATTTTGCCGAAACGCTCGGAAAGTGTCTTCGCTGTTTCGCCCACCACCTGGCCGCTGAAGATGTTGCCGACGGTATTTTGTATTACTTTTGACTCCTTCTCGCCGTAGTCGCGGTTAAGTTGCGAGAAGTCCTGAAAGCCGAGGCATACCGCCACCTTGTTGCTGCGCGCCGTGGCGATAAGGTTGTCAAGGCCGCGGAAGTATATTGTCGGCAGCTCGTCGATTATTATTGCGCTCTTCAACCTTCCCTTCTTGTTCACGAGTTTCACTATCCGCGAGTTGTAAAGGCCGAGCGCGGCGGAATAGATGTTCTGCCTGTCGGGGTTGTTGCCGACGCAAAGTATTTTCGGTTCCTGCGGATTGTTGATGTCGAGCGAGAAGTCGTCACCCGTCATCACCCAGTAAAGCTGCGGCGAAATCATGCGCGTCAAGGGTATTTTCGCCGATGCAATCTGGCCCTGCAACTGGTCTTGCGCCCCGCCTTTCCATGCGTCCATGAACGGCGAGAGGTAGTTTTCAAGCTCAGGATACGACGTGAGAATGACAAACAGGTCGGCATACGGCTTGTTGAGCAGCTCCACGGCGTGCGGAAAGGTGCAGTATATGCCGCCCTTGTATATTTTGAGGTACCAGATTATGGCCGCCAGCAGGATAATCGGTGACTCAACGAAGAAGTCTCCCTGCTTTTCAATCCACGAGCGGTTGAGGTTGAGCATGATGGTGTAACTTGCCTCGTAAGCGTCGGATATGTCGGTCATAAAGTCGGGATTGATGGGGTTGCAGCGGTGCGAGCGGCGCGGGTCGTCGAAGTTGATGACGTAGAACTTCGGTGCGGCGGCGTACTTGTCCATGTTGCGTAGCAACGTGTTATAGGCTATGACGGACAGATCGTCGAACTTGTAGTCGTAAATGTACGCACTGTAACCCTTAGAAATCATCTGGCGGATGTAGTTGTTCACCACGGCGTATGACTTGCCCGAGCCGGGCGTGCCCAACACGATGGTTGCGCGGAAGGGGTTTACAACGTTTATCCAGCCGTCGTTCACCCTGCCGCCATACATGAAGCGCGTTGGCAGGTTGACGGAATACTCGTTCTCCATGAGGCGCGTTTCCTGCATGAAGCTCTCGTTTTCGGTGTTGAACACGTCCTTCATCAGGCCGTGCCTGAACAGGCGGCTCATCCACAGTCCGGCCATAAGCAGGGCGAGATAGCCGCATGTCAGGGTGGAAACATACAGTGCCGTGACCGCCGCGTGCGGCAGGCGCAGGTCGAGCAGCCACCAGTTGAAGAAGAACAACGCCGTGCCGACGGACAGCGCGGCGAGTATCTTGCGCCATGTTATGCTCTCGCCCTTCACGCCGATTGTGCCCATGCAGGATATGGTTAACAGCAGCACGGCGGCCAGCTTGCTCCACAGCGTGTTGCCGAAAATGCCGGTGGTATGGTTGAAATTAAGTATTATTCGGTCGATTACGCCGATGTCAAGGTTCCATTCCCTCATGCTTTCGTGGCAGAACACGTAGACGTGCGCCACCATTATGAATATGCTCACCGCGCGGCCGAATTCCATTATCTTGGCCAACGCCCTCAAATCGTCTTCCTGTTGCATACTTTTTCCTTGTTTTGTGGAAGCCCGCCATGTTGCGGCGGACTTTCGGTTTGTATTCTTTTCATTGATATTTGTTTAATTATACAGCATTTATTTCTGCTGTGTCGGTAACATCTTGATTTCCAGCTTGTTACCTTACATTCTCCAAAAGATGGCCTTTCGGCTTCCAAAAGGCCACCTTTTACGTTGCGATTTGCCGTGTTTTGCAAGCTCAAAGACCATGTTTTGCAAAACCGTGGATTTTGATACGGTTCGCGGACGGTTGCGTTTCATATACCACGCGACCTGCGCCTGCCCGGCTTTTTCTTGCGGTTCATGCGCCGGCGGAAAGCCTCTTCCTCGTAGTCCGTTGCCGGGTTTGTTTCCAAAGACAACACACTTGCGGCCTGTTCGATGACATTATTGCTTTCATTTTTCCCATATTGCCAATGATGATGTTCAGCAAATGATTGCCTGCCCCCATTATAACTTTCAGCATTTTTCCACGACTTGAACAGTCTGTCGAACACGTTGGCGGAGTATTCCTTACCGAGACGTGAGCCATTGAACGCCTCGCGCCTGCCGTGGTCGATGAACGTCACGCCGTATATGCGCCTGTCCTCGTTCTCGCGGAACACCACGCCGACGCCTTGCGCGGCAAGCATTGCCGTGAACTCGCCACGCGAACGTGCGCTGCGCATCGCCTCCTCAACTTGCTTTTTAATGGCAGGTTGCCACTTGCCGGCCTTGAAGTCCGCCGTGTGCCGCTGCATCAGTTTATTCAGTCCCCCGTCGCCGAAACGTTTGCCGAAGCGCGAGCTTTTGTAGGTTGCGCCCACAGGCTTGCCCGTATCGTCGGTGGCTGTATAGACAACGCCCACGTATGGCCGCCCCTTGTACTCGCCTTTTACCTGCCGCGCCTCGATGTTAAGCGTGGAAAGCACCGCGCTGTACTCTCCGAACGACTGGAAACGGTAGCTCTCCAATACGGCTTTCAGGGTGTTTGCGACTTGGTGGCGCACGTCGCCTTCAGACACGTTGACCTTTTTCAGCTCTGCTTTTGGACTGTCGTGCAGCTCTGCTCCGTTGCGCAGTCCGAATGTCCGTTCCAGTTCACGGCAGACGGCCATCGAGCGGCGGTGCTCGTAGCGGTCGCTTATTTTCCTGCCTTCGCCGTCAACACAGACGCTCACTATGTGGATATGCACGTTGTGCGAGTCGCCATGCTTGAATACGATGTAAGGCTGTTCGCCGTAGCCCATCATCTCCATGTACCTTGCCGCAAGCTCTTCAAGCTGTCCGTCGGTGAGCCTGTCCTCGGGCGCGGGACTTATCGCGATGTGCAGCACCGGCTTCTTCGTGTTGCGGTTTGCCGAAAGATGGCCGTCGAACGATAGCAATGCAAGGCGGATGTCCGCGCTTGGCTGTCCGAGGCGGTCGGATATTATGCGGTTGCCCGACAGTATTTCGGCCACGCCTTTTTCCACCTTATTATAATTATACGCCAGCGCGCCGTAAAGGCTTGCGCCGCGGCTTATCTTTGCAACCATTTCCGTTCGTATTCCTGCGTGAGTGCGACAATCTTCTTGCATACCAGCATCAGTTCGAGGCTGCATTTCTCAAGGCGGTAAAGCAGCGCACGGGCGCGCTTCTCGTCGAAGTTCTTTTTCACGGCCTTCACCGTCTGGTTGTAGTTGTTGCCTACGGCCTGGAACTGCTTGTAAAGGTCGGTCAGGCGGACGTAGTAGTCAAGCGTAACTTTGTCCGTCTTGACGACCCTCAGTGTTTCCCCGAACAGCGACTTCTTTATGAGCAGCGTGCGGTCGCGCGCCTCCGTTTCGGCCATCATCCTGTCGAACCTTTCCTTTTCCTCCGCGTTAAGGCGGAAGCTGAGCTTGCAGCCGCGTTCTTCCGTTTTTCGTTTCCTTGCGTTCATGTTTCCTTTGTCTTTTTCCATTCCTTTTGTTTTGAGGTTAGTATTCTTTTTTCCCTTGGCGGCGACTTTGGAGCGTGCCCGCCCGACCGCGAGGGAGGGGCAAGGCGTTTTCGTCGGACGGAAGCCATGACGTCGGACGAAAACACAACTTGCTCTGTTCTTGTGAACAGAAAATCCTTCCTGCCGTCGGATTGCCGTGCGGAGCGTGCGACGTGCGGTGTTCCGGCGGAGCGATTTACAGTCGACCGTTCAGGTTTTGCAAAGTTATGCGCTTCCGCACTTACACGGAATAGCCCGGTACGTGACGTCTTGCGACATTTTACGACACGTGTTGCCAAACGGTTTCTTAGGTATTGCGCAGTATGCAAAGTTGCCTATTTTTGCACTGACGCATTGATGTAAGCATTGCATTGCGTCACGCAATGTATTGAAGCAATGCAGCATATAATGCAATGGTGCAAAGCGTCACCTGATGCAACGACGCAAAGCGTCACTTTTTGCAATGGCCTGATGCGTCCTGCAATGCAATGACGCAATGCACGGTATGTCGCAATGCGGCACGGAATGTAACGATGTTAACATAAACGACGATTATGAAGAAAGAACCTGTATTCGTTGCCTTGGGCAACCAGAAAGGAGGAGTGGGCAAGTCTACGCTGACGATACTCCTCGCAAGTTATTTCCATTACGTGAAAGGTTTGGATGTCCTCGTGGTGGACTGCGACTATCCGCAGCACAGCGTCCGCGACATCCGCGACTGGGACATCAAGACAGTAGAGAAGGACGGGGCGTTGCAGCAACGCCTCGTAAGTCAGTTCGGCGATAGCGGACGGAAGGCCTACACCGTGCTTACTGCCAAACCGGAGGAGGCTAAGCGGGCGGCATATGGCTTCATTGACCGCTCAGGCCTGTGTTACGACGTTGTTTTCACGGACCTACCCGGCACTGTGAACGCCACGGGAGTGTTCAGTTCCATCGTGAACATGGACCGCCTTATAGTGCCCGTCACGCAGAACCGCATGGTGATGCAGAGCAGCATGAGTTTTGTTTTGGCCGTCCGTGAACTGCTTGGGCGCAACCCGGAGTTCCCGTTGCACGACGTCCGCCTGCTTTGGAATTGCATGGACCGCCGCGCGTCGAAGGAGCTTTACAACGCTTACAGCGAGATTTTGGGGCATTTGAAAATCCCCGTATTCAAGACGGTGCTGCCGAAGGCAGAGCGCTTCAACAAGGGGATATGCCGCGACGGACGGGTGTTCCGCAGCACGTTGTTCGCCCCGTCGCCATCATTGCTCAAGGACAGCAACATCGACTTGCTGGCCGACGAAATCCTCGAGACGCTTAACCTTGAAAGACAATGACTATGGCTGACGGCAAAAGGAAAATATACAATGTTGACGAGGACGTGTTTAGGCGTGTCGTCGCGGGCGACACGTCGGCCTTGAACGAACTTGACGGGAAGGCGGATGAAAAGAAAGGAAACACGGCAAGGCAACTGAAGGACGGCAAATCCGATATAAAGCAGGACGATTACCGTGAGCGTTTCCTGACGGGAAGGATTACCGGCACGCGGCGGCAGACGTACATCCATGACTCGCTTTACCGCGCAATAGCGGGCATACTGCCCGTCATCGCCCCTGAAATGTCCGTGCCGACATTCGTGAACAACGTCCTTTCCGACCATCTTGAGCGCTACGGTGAGACGATAAACAGGATGTATAACGAAACCGCTTCAAAAAGACAACTGCAATGGAAGAAATAGTTTACGTGTCGGTACGCCTGCTTTGTGCCGCATATATATTAAAAAAGGTGTGGGGCTTCAAGGCGGAAGTCCGCCAAGTCTGCGACCTGTTTTGCCGTAACGGCAGGCAAGATGTAGGTGAAAAAGAGAAAAATGTGCTGATTGACAACGGCGCAGTAATTGGTGAAACGAAGTTCGTCTATCTTGACGAGAATGCCGGAACGGCTGTGGCTCCTTACATGAGCCAGTCTCTTGAAAGCGCGGCTATCGAGGAAGAAAATGACATTATCGAGGCTGATGACGTTGAGTGCAACCTCCCGTTGGAGGAAATGAAACTGTTGATGGAGGAGCAGGCACGGCTTGATGCGGACTCTCCCGAAGTGGAGACGATTAGCGGGGCGGTCACGCAGGCCGACCTTGAGAACATTGGCGACGTGCTGTTCCGCATCGACGGCTCAGCCGCGGATGAGAAAAAGTCGCTCCGCGCCGCCAAGACATTATACGCCATAAGGGAGACCGAGATGTTCACCGTCATCTCATCGCAAGTTGAGAACAAGGACTTCATCACCGAGCTTATGGACAAGTACCTTGACGAGGACGGCAACCCGCTGCCGACAGACGGGAATAACGTACCTAAACTCATTGCGAACAAGGATTGGCGAACTGTGCTGTAATACGTGACTTTTTAATTGTCATTAATGTAAAGCGAAGAAGAATGACATTCACGATTTTATGATATCTTTCTTGATTTCATATATATCAAGACAGATACTTCTATGTAAATTCCAAATTAACAAATACAATAGTTATACGTCTTATCCTTTACCGAACTTATTATGTATTGTAATATGTTAAATATTAATAAAAGTGGTCTTATTACATAATAATTTTGTTTAAGCACTCGCGGCGTTCATTTTACACTTTAAATATTAGTAAAAATAAACGCTTGCCGTCAATTTTGACAAGCCACATACATGCAAAAACCAATAAGCAAACAGCCACTATTACAGCAGCACTTAATTTTACCAACTTAGGAGGTATTTCGCCTATGATATGTCGTATTTTCTCGCTTCTCAATTCAATATTTTCATCATTATCCATTGCTTTTATTTTTAATACAGTATATTTTATAAGTTTTATCAGATATATCCTATTTTTTATGAATGATATGTATTTAACATTAGTGGATGATATTATTTTAATTGCCAAGTTCTAGTTGATTTTTCACTAATTCATAATACAAGCCCTTGCGTAGCGTTAGACTGTCATGTGTACCAATTTCTGCCACCTGTCCTTTATTTATGACTATTATCTGATCGGCGTTTCTTACGGTACTAAGTCTATGAGCAACAATAATAACGGTGCGGTCTTTGTAGAAGCTGTCAAGGTTCTCTACAATTTTTCTCTCGTTATTTGCGTCAAGAGAGTTGGTCGCCTCATCAAAAAATATGAAATATGGATTCTTGTATACAGCCCTAGCTATCAATATTCGCTGTTTCTGTCCTTGGCTTAATCCGCTACCGTCACGTCCTATTTTTGTATTGAACTTCAGTGGCAGACTCATAATATAATCCTTTATGCAGGCTGTTTCTGCAGCCTTAACCATACGTTCCTTGTCTATATCGTTGTCGTCAACGGCAATATTTCTTGCTATTGATTCCGAAAAAATCACACCATCTTGCATTACCACTCCACACCGTTTACGCCATTCATCCAAATTTATCTTCGTTATGTCTGTTCCGCCTACTGTTATATGTCCTTCATCTACTGGATAATATCCTAACATCAACTTTACTAAAGTAGTTTTTCCACTACCGGATGCTCCTACTATCGCCGTCACTTTCCCTTTGGGTATTTCTATGCTCACATTGTCTATTGTCTTGTGAAGCGAATGCTTGTCATATTTGAAACTGACATTATCGAGTTTTATAGTTTGCGCCTCATCATTTGCTATAATATCATATCCATCAGCATTCTCATCTTTAGCTTTGTGGATTTCATTGATGCGTTCTAAACTTATTTTTACATCCTGCAACGAATAAAAAAAACTCATCAATTGTTCAATCGGAGCGTTAAGTTGGCCTATTATGTACTGCACAGCCAACATCATTCCGAGTGTCATATTCCCATGAATTACTGCCGTAGCCGATACCACCGTTATGACAATGTTTTTTAACTCATTGATAAATATACTACCTGCCTCCTGCGTCTGTTGTAGTTTTATGCTTTTCATCTGTACATTAAACATATCTGCTTGGGTATCCTCCCATTCCCATCGACGACGTCTACGGCAATCTTGTAATTTTATCTCTTGCATAGAAGTTATAAACTCATAAGTTTTATTGTTGTTTATTGCTTGTTGCTCGAATAATTCATAATCAAGTACCTTGCGGCGTCCAAGAAAAACTATTATCCAAAGCGCATAAGTAGCACTGCCTGTCACGAAAATGGTAAATATTATGCCGTTATACATCAACAATACCACACTAAACACCAAGAGGCTCAATATTGAAAACGCTACACTTAATGTTTGTCCTGTCAGAAAATTATTAACTCTGGTGTGATCGTTCATCCTTTGCATCAGGTCTCCCATTAGCTTTGTATCAAAGAAAGCCATTGGCAGCCTAAGAAGTTTAATGAAAAAGTCGCTTACCAACGATATGTTCACCCTCATGCTAATATGTAACAATAACCAGCGACGTATGAAATCTAGTGACGTTCGACTTATAGTCAACATTAGCTGTCCCAATAGTATGAGCCAAACAAAACCTATGTTTTTGTTTTTTATGCCTACATCAACTATAGCCTGCGTAAGAAATGGTAATATAAGTTGTAAAAGACAGCCTAATACAAGCCCTATAACTATTTGTCCAAAATATTTCCTGTATTTCTTAAAGTAGCCAAATAGAAAGCGAAATGAACGGTTCTCGCCTTCGCCGTCTGAATGTTTAATATGGTCATAAAATGCTGGAGTAGTTTCTATCAACATTGCTATACCTTTGTCACCACTATCTGAACATGTGCTAACCCAATGTTCTTCCATATCTTTTATCGAACGTGTCAATAATCCCTTGCCTGGGTCTGCTATATAAAAATTCTTGCCGTTCCTGCTTATGCGGTATAGTACAACAAAGTGATTTTGGTTCCAATGTAGTATGCAAGGGAGGGGGATGCCGCGTAATTGTTCTAGGCTAAAACGTCCGCATACCGTATGTAGGCCTAGTCGTTCTGCTGCATCGCTCATACCTAATAGCGACACACCTTCATTAGTGGCAAAGCACAACCGTGACAAATATTCTGAACCGTATTCTGCTCCATAATGTTTGCAAATCATGCGCAAGCATGTGATTCCGCACTCCATTGCATCATGTTGAATATATATATTAAATTTTTTCATATGTATATAATTCTTGCTTGTCTATCAATAAATTAATAATTATTTCATAATTATTTCATAATTATTAATTGTGCTTTATATTATTAGTTATAAAAGTAGAAATTATAATATTCTATGTATAAGAGATTCCATTTCAAGATAGAATAAATTGAATTTGTTTATTGGTAATGTACAATTATATGTATATCGCCATTCCACTATTGTGAGAATCTTCGAAAATATTGCAATGATGAATAATTCCATGTTTTGCAATTGAGTACTAATACTATAATTGTATTGCATAATTAATTTTTAGCGAGATACATTTGATTTTAAGGCAAAAATACCAAAAGGTATTATATAAAACGAAAGAATGTTGATGTTTTGTAAATAATTAATATTTATTACCATTGATTAGGTAAGATAAATTACAAATTATACAATTCCGTATTAGTAAAAAATATGGTCTAAAAATTATTTAAATAATAATGCAAGGTCGATTAAATAATAACAATACTAGTTAACGTCAGTTCGGGATAAGTAATCAGTTAAAAGAGCCCAAATTGTCTATCATCTTTTCCAATTTTAAACCTGCAAAGCCTTTGGCTTATTGTCGAAAAACGAATAAGCCATGAGCGTGGAACAGAAATTGATGATGAAATTACGCAACTGCCTGTGCCTTGAATGTACAAGGTTGACCTTGTCCTTGAGCAGGTGGTTGATGCACTCAACGACATACCTTTTCCTGAGCATTATTTTGTCACGCATTAGCAGGAGCCTGTTTTTCATGTTTGACTTCAGTCCGTGGACAATGTGTACGCCATTGTCGAACATCTCCTCGAAAAGCCCTTTGGAAATGTATCCCCTGTCGGCGAATTTCTTTCCAAAGAGGTTCTTCGACAGCACGCTCTACACACGCCTATCCCTGTTCGACGTTGGCCACTGTAAGGCCGAAGGTCAAGATTTCGCCCCTGTCGTTGCAGAGGTAATGCAGCTTGAACCCGAAGAACCAACCCATAGAACATTTACCTCTTTGTGCTATTCCCTTGAACGTCTTGTGAATATGAATTCTCTGATTCCTGCATACCCGTCAGGGAGTGCTGTCAACAAAGCTGATGCCTGTGCACTTGCCCAAAAGTACCTTCTTGATGAACAGGACCAACGGTATGGCCACCTCTTTCTCCAATTTTACAAAACGGTTGCAAGAAACGACCTTGGGGAAGAGATGACGCATATGCTAGCAAACCTTTTCCAAATAGAAATGCTTCAGACAACGGTATCCCGAATCATGAAAAAGTATCAAGATGAGCATGATTTCCGCCTTAGACAAGGTGAAACCACGGTGATATTGGCGCTTTGTGCTGGATTTAAGCGTATATTTTGTCATCATTGCATCAAAAAACTTGCAGAAATCATCTGCCATACAAAATAATTCCGTAACTTTGTCCTCGGTAATCATAGCGATTATTGTTTGTAATGCTTTGTAATTGAGCACTATAAAGATACAACAATTTTCGCTAATTACCAAATTTACAGATACTTATAATTCGTCGAACTCTCGACGTTATTTTATTATGATATGATTATACAGTTTGAATATGATGCTGCAAAGAAATATTTAAGATTCTATATTTTGAAATACTTGAATACTAAATATATAATATCTTAATAAGATTTATCCCAAAAAAATAAAAATCATATTCAAAAATCATATTATAATATTGGATTGTATGAAGTAAAGTTTAATCCTACGGCAATAAATAATGGTATTCGTATTTCGATGCAACAATCCAATATGCTGATATCTGTATATATTACTTTGAGAAAATAATATTTATTAATGAGTTGGATTAAAATATTCGTTACTTTTGTAGATGGTCTAGTGAAACTGATATTTAGAATCACTCCTTGAATGTTTAATTTTAAGTGTAATTGTATATGGGAAGAGTTAAAGACATGCAGGCAGATTACGATAACGGTCTTATGCATACTTTTGATGAAGATAGGAAAGTTTGTGCAGAACATTTTAGTGATCCATATTTGAAGGATTATATTCGTAAGAACGGGTATAAAGGAAAATGTTCATATTGTGGCAAAAAAAATACTTTAGTATTGGATATGAAAGGTTTTATGCAATATATTGAAGGACGTTTGTCACAAAGATTATGTTCTTTGGATGATGCTAATTTGCCATTGGTTAGTTCATTCTACGATGACGATAAGGAAGAAATACCTGGTTTTTGCCGTGCCGGATCTTATATCCTGCCTGAAAAAGTAGAGAAGTATGATAATGTACAAGATTTGATAGATAGCTATGGCCTTTGTACACAAAATGATGATCTTAATGAGGATATTGCTTCTTGTTTCAATGATAGCGAATGGACACAAACGGATGCTTTTGCAGAAGACCTTGATGAAGAATTGTCTTATGCATGGGATTATTTCTCCAAAATGGTTAAATACAAAAAGCGTTACACTTTTTTTCAGGATCCGCATTTCATAAGACAAGAAGAATGGAAAGATGATGTATTGACAGAGATAAACCAACTTTGCGGAAATATTCTTATATCCAGACTTAATAAGGGAACCCTCATATTCAGAGGACGCCCCAATGATACAGGTGTTCCACGTACTTCATTTAAGGATTTGACAGCACCTCCAACTGAGGCTGCCAAGGAAAATAGAATGAGCGCTGCAGGAATTTCTATGTTTTATGGCGCATTGGATAAGGAGACTCCGGTAAAGGAAATCAGAAATTATACTCCAGGTGCCGTGATAGATTTGGGGGAGTTTGAATTGAAAAGAGAACTTGTGGTTATCGACTTGTTCAAGATACCTGAACACCTGTCATTTTGGATGCCCCAATATTTCAGAGAATATAAGTTCCTAAAGAAGTTTCATTCGGAAATAACACAACCTGTAGGTAAGAATCCGGGAATTGATTATGTGCCCACTCAAATTTTTACTGAATACATAAGGTTTATGAATAATTACCACATTGATGGTATTATATATCGAAGCTCTATGACTGGTGAAAAGAATATTGTACTTTTTTATGACAATGAAACTTCAGCAGATGTGTTGCAGTTGAATAACGTGGTTAAAGTTTGAGATGTGCATGAATAAAGACCGCACTTGTAGCGGTCTTTATTTATTATTGCGTCATTTAATAAGATGCAGTTTCTATTTTTTCAATTTAAATTGTATATTTTATTGAGCTCTTTTACAAATATATTCATATTTTATGAACATGTCCAAACAAATAATCAGCCGTAGTCATTAGTTTATAAAAATATTTTTTAATCAAATAGATTGCGTATCTTTGCAAATATATCTGATTAAATAAGTATATAAAGCGGAAAAACTATGTGTATATCAAACAAGATTGGTCCACCGGTTGAAGGTGATGATTTCTTCGGAAGAGAAAAGGAAATTCAAAAGGCAAACAGACTGCTCGATAGTAGCCATTCTTTGCTGTTGTCCGCACCCCGCCGAATTGGCAAGTCTTCATTGGCAAAACGTCTGATAGAAGAAAAAAGAATCAGGGATGGAAATGTGTTTATATCGACTTGGAAGAAACAACTACAGAAGATGGTTTTCTTAACCTTGTTATTGAAGCCTTCTGCAAAAATGGTATTTGGAAACAGGTCGCTGAAGGAATGTCCAAAGGATTGGCTTCTGTACTGGAAAGCATAGAGAAGATTTCTCTCGGCCCAGTTCAATTTAATTTTGCAAAGAAAGAAGAGCAGGAAGATTTGTATAAGAACCTGAAGGAGTTGATCAGACACGATGAAGACACATTTATTGTCGTTGATGAATTGACCCTTTTCCTGACAATTTTGAGCAAGGGTGAGGACGGAGTTGAAAAAGTGGCCTTTATCCTCAACTGGCTAAGAAGCCTGCGACAGGTCAGCAGAACTAAAGTCCGTTGGCTGTTCTGTGGTTCTGTAGGTCTGAGGAATTTCACTTCTGCTATGAATTTAGGCTATACCGTCAATGACCTGACGGAATTCAGCCGTGACGAGCTGAGCCGTGACGAGGCAGCTGGACTGCTTCTCGAACTTTGTAAGTCTGAAAACATTGAAATGAGCGATGAGCTTGTTAAGTACACGCTGAACAAGTTGTATTGGAACATCCCTTATTTTATCCAGATTATCTTTTCCAATTTGGCAGAAGACTATGCGGACAAGATAACTCGGGAAGATATAGACACCGCCTATCGTAAGTTATGTTCAGAGAATTATCTGAGCACTTGGTCAGAGAGACTGGTCGAATATGGTGAATACGAGCTTCCTGCCCGGCAGATTCTGAAATTGCTTGCTACCCGGCCGGAGGGTATAGAACGGGAAGGTATGCTCGACAATTTGATGACCGGTCAGGATGCTTCAAAGATTGAGGCTGTTGATTATACTTTAAGCAAGGTTCTTGCCATGTTGGAGAATGACGGATACATTATGAAGAAAGACGCTCTGCGTATGTTCCGCTCACCGCTGTTGAGAGATTATTGGTTTGACAGGTTTGTTCAGTGATTTAAAAGATGAATACAAGTGCCAGCATATTGCATCAGCCTCCTTTATCCCATAGCCAAGGGATAAAGGAAGATGCAGTTGTCATAAATAATGATATTTTTACGTCCATCTTCAACTATTTGTTAAAGGAGGACAGGGATAAAATCGCACAACCCAATTTGATTATTGGTGAAAATGGAAGTGGCAAGACCTCATTGCTCAAAAGGATGTATTTCAGCATAGAGAATAGTGGCAAACAGCTTAAGCCGGTATTTATTGATGGAAAAAGCCTTTTCTCGACCGATGATATATGGAAGTTTTGTCCATTGCAGGATGATTCCCGCAGGACTGTTCTGTTGATTGACAATATCCAGTACTATTTTGAGAGGACTGATAATACCGAGCAGTACAATTTGAGGGGAAAGCTTAATAAAGCTGGTGCACCCATTCTGATAGCGACATCCGACAAGGTGCTGCCGGCATTCACCGATTATGAGTCTGCTTTTTTCGAAGGATTGAAGATTTCTTATATACGGCCTCTTGCCGTTGCTGATTACAGTATGTTCGTAGGCAACGAGACAGATATGACACGTTTGGAAAACCTGATGTCTTACCTGTCTAAGACACCCCGTTCTGTGCAGATTGCCGCAAAGATTATTGAAGATTCCACAAGTCCGGAAACGGATATCATGCTTCTCATAGATTATTTCTCTTTTTATTATCAGGCAAAGTATGATGGCTATGTAGTGCAGATTCAAAGGATTTTATCGGCTATAGCAAGGGCTGAAGATGGAGTCAGTCTGCAGGAGATCCGTCAGATGACAGGTCAAGACAATGGGAAGATATCCCCGTACCTCAAACTGATGGCTGACCGAAAAATTATAGATAAGACATCTAAAACCCAACGGGGAGGTATATATATCATTGCAGACCCGCTGTTTAGATTATGGCTGCAAACTAATGCCTAATTTCTTTTTTGGCGAATGAATGTGTTTTTTCAGTCACAACTTTTTTAATTTATTTTTAATGGGATATTATATTTCTTAATCATATCAATAAAAGATAAAGAATCCATGGGGCCTATTAATCCATTAGTAATAATAGGATAAGCTTTATTATTTATATATAAAATAATAGAATCCGATTTATCGTAATTTAGTGGTGGTATTTCTTTGTTGATAATCCAATAATTAACAGAATTCTTATTTTTACCATAAAAACGTGAATTCGGTATAAGAAAACCATCGAAAAAGTTGTGGGAATGAGATATTTTTAGTACCTTTATAGCTGATAATCAATAAGTTACATAAAAACATCCATTCCCATGACTGATGCAAATTT
>ERZ780117.118-NODE-118-length-39576-cov-3.277979_pt1 | contig 39576 bp, 49 predicted proteins | sample MGYA00510985_ERZ780117 | MGnify/ENA primary metagenome ERZ780117 (study PRJEB29588, sample SAMEA2159553) | human gut metagenome | biome: human gut; feature: human-associated habitat; material: faeces | place: Denmark | collected 2008/2010 ...
CCTTTTCGAGAATCGCAGCATCCGGAACCGAGATGTTCGTGACCTTAACGCCGCATCCTACCAAGCTGAGCGCCATAGCCGCAGTCGCAATAACTGCCAATACGATATTCTTTTTCATAAAAACACTCCTTCTCGGCATCTAGCGCCGAGGCTACTCAATATTGATAGGCTCCGCCAGCCCTACGCGGTTTTGGATTTCGTCATCGACGATACCGTGGACTCTTGGCGTCCTATCTTTCTGTACACCTGCATTTTATCACGGAGATGTATTGAATACAACCATGATGGCTCGATTTTAACAAATCCGCAACAAATTGTGTGAGAAAAAGGATAGGTGTTTCTGTCTTTATTATATTTTGCATCTCGAAAATGTCAATGCACATTCTTTATGAACGCAAATTTTCGTCGATTTTCTTTAGCCGTTTTGCTGCCAATACCATACGACCGTTATTGATGTTGTAGTCACAGGTGACAAGGAACAAGAATTTGTCATTGTCGCAGTCGAATTGCAGTTCCTTGTAAATCGAGGCTTTGTCTTGGATGGTTTCGAGCATATCCTCAGTCTTAGAGGCAGAGAGCGTGTTCGCCCACGCCTGAATATCTACAAAGTTCGGGTCATCAACATATCCCGGCACTACCATGAGCGCGAATATCTGGTAGTATTCTTTCCCGTACTCGCCTTCCCAGCAAACAGTCCCGTTTTCATCGAAGAATTCCGGGTCCTTGAACTTATCCAGAGAGCCGAACATCGTCCCATCGTTCATCTTATGCCCATAGATGATAAGGTTGCCGTGCTGTCGCGTATCACATACTTCATCGAGGAAAAGGGTGCCAGGGATACTATGCTCTCCGTAGATATCCGTACGGAGGTAGGTGTTGTTTGTTTCTCCCTGCACTACCGGCCCGGTAGCGGTCGTACCATATACAGTAAGCCATCCCTTGTAATCAGGGTTGACCGCAAGCATTCCGTTAGACCAGTCAGTCTCATTGGTTTCCTGTGCAGTCGTTCTGATAGCCTGCAAGGATGAAGTGAGTTCCTGAGTCTTTTTGGTTTGTGCTATACTTCGGAGCAGCATCCCGCTCAATATAAGCACTGCGATGAGTGCAGCTATACTGATAAGGCGGGATACCCAGCCGATGGTTTTTCTTGCGACAGTCTTGACATTTGCCATGCTGATAGACCTCTTATTCGATTCCTGATACTATATTTCTCTGTTGCCGCATAATCCTGCGGTCTTGCGATGACTCATGATTTTATTGTATGCGATTCGCACATTTTGGCAACGCTCGCGCCTGATTTTCTGAGAGCTCCCGTATGATTTCTTGGTTTTGCCCCACAAACAAAAAAGCCCCGGTGCCATAACGGCATCGGGACCTTGCATTTTAAGCGGGAGTTGCAGCCTTATCGTCTTTGCGCTTACCCTTGCAGGCGGTGGCAACACCATCGCTCACAAGGTAGCAGCCACCCGCGACCAGCAATGCTTCCAGCAGCGTCTTCTGGTCGATGCCCACATCACCCATCTTGGGGATTTCATGGACAATGGGGATGGTTTCCGGAATATCCGGAGCAAGGTACACGGTGAACTTCGTGCCCATTTTCGGCGTGATGTTCAGAGCGGTATCTACTTCATCCGACACCGCAGCCTTATTGGTAGTACCGTGGTCCATGTTCGGATGTTCCGTTTCGGCAGCAAAACCCACAGCGGTAGACATCATCAATGCCATTGATACCGCCGCGCATGCTTTTGCAAAACGCTTCATGGAATTGCCTCCTGTGTTTTTCAAAAAATGCCCCAGCACAAACGGATGGGTCTGCACCGGGGCATCGGCATACTTTAACTCAGAACGGAAATAGTAATCTTGGCGGCAGCAGAACCAACCTCAATCGGATTCTCGCTATCAGAAGTGTCATAAGCCGTGAAAGTCGCAGTACAGTCATAGGTGCCTGCTTCGAGCGGCTGGGACAGCTTATCGGTCTGAATGTGGTAGTTGGGCTGGATAAGACCACTGTTGTAAATCTCAGCACCGCCGTCATCGAGCGTGATACTTACGACCTGAGCGTACTTGTTGTTAGGGACATTCTCGATTTCGAGCGTACCCTCAGAATCTCCGGTCTTGAATACGGGATTTACATTGATGGAAATAGCCATGGTGCCATCTTCTACCACCCGATTCAGTTCTTCCTGAATCTCAGCCTCGCTCTTGCCATCGAGCTGGCCCAGCTGTGCGGCAACGGAATCTTCCAGACGGTTGTCCGAAATCTTTCCGCTCTTCTTCCAGATGAACAGGCCTGCGCACAGCACAAGCAGCAGAACCACACAAACCGTGATGGTACGGTGCAAAAGCTTGTCATTCTTCTTCGAGGTCTTCTTGTCGGTGGATACGATATTGTTCGCCATAATATTATTCCTTTCCAAGTGTGATGCTATTAGCTGAAACCAAAGCCGCCGAGCGGCAGGTCACTCGACGGCCAACTCGCTAACGAGTTTGATTTATGCCGAAATTTTCAAATCAGCGGTTGCTGCCGACACCGCCAGCGGTAGCAGTCTGGGTGTCGCCGGTCTCGAACATCGGGATGATGCTGTAGGTGACGCGAACAACAGGAGTGCAGCCAGCGTCGTTGACATTGGAGCCTGCAATCTTGGCGTTGACGATGAGGGGCAGAGCCTTGGCGGCGTCATGAGTGACAGCATCAGCGGCAGCGCCGGTCTTGGTGACCTCGGTCGGAGCGGCCAGGAACCAGCCGTTCTCGGTGATGTCCAGAGGAGCAGAGCACTTGGCCAGGTCGATGGCAGAAGCGTTGTACATAGCGGAGTCAGGAGCAATGCTCATGGCAATCTCGCCGCGCTTGAGAGCGGAGGTGCTCATGGGAACGACGCGCCAGGTGGCGGGCTCAGCCTGCAGCTCAGAAACCTTCAGAGCCAGACCCTCGCGCTTGGAGTTGTCGGTCATGGAGGTGCCGACATCGAACTTCTTGCCGAAGTTGCAGCTGGTAGCGCCATCGGAGATGACAAAGTCCTCTTTCAGCTGGTGGTTGTCGTCAATGCCCTTAACGGTCTCACGCAGGGCGTCGCCGTCCAGAGTGCCAGCAGCCTTGAAGTCCCACTTGCCATCGATGAAGATGACATAGCACTCTCCGGAAGCGTTGATGTGCTCGTCAGCACCCATCTGATGGTAGTTGGCAGGCTCAGTCCAGCCAGCCTGGGTGGTGGGGTCGCTGTACCAGTAGGTGTAGGACTTGGTGGTGGCATCATAAGCGATAGCGAACAGCTCGTCGTTGGAGTGGTCGGTATCGTAGATGCGGCTGTAGTGGGTCACCTTGGCAATGTCAGCGATGTAGGTGCGGCGGTTCTTGTCGATGGTGGAGTAGTTGCGCAGCTGGTAAGCGTCCTTGGTCGGGGTGACAACATTGCCGGTGCTGCGGAAACCGTACATGCAGACATACAGAGGAACGGTAGCCTTGACATTGACATGGTTGACAGTAGCGACGGTGATGTCGTACTCAACGCGGCCGTCATCGGTAGCGACGCCCGGGTGCTCTTCCTCCGTCGGAGGAGTCTCTTCCGGAATCTCGGAATTGTTGTCCAGGTAGATGTAGAACTGGGTGCTCATGGTGGGGTCTTCGTTGCTGGCAGTGTCAACACCGTTTGCTTTGGTGTCGTCGCTGACCTTGGCCTCATCAGCAGTACCGTGGTTCCAGTTCGCCTTGCCGTTTGCTTCCTGGCAGTCGGAAATCTTGACGAAGTGCTCCAGCTTGCTGCCGTCGCTCTTGGTGGTGGTGTAGATGCCGTACTCGCCAACGGTGTTGTAGGAACTGCCCATGATGTAGGCGGCAGGAACGGCCTTGAAGCCAGCAGTGTCCTGGTCGGCGTAGGTGACGGAACCGTCATCGTTCACCTTGTAGAAGGACTTCGTGCCGATGCGGTAGACGGGGGTGGAGTGCAGCATTGTCTCATCGTTGGGATGATTGGCAATCGCAGTGTTGTCAGTGGGCTGCTGAAAATCCTCTGCAGCGAATGCAGTGATAGGCGCCATGCAGCTGGCGGCCATTGCCATGCCCAGAACGGCAGAGGCAACGCGCTTATAACTTTTCATTGGAAAAGCTCCTTTCAAAAAATGTGTTTGTGTTATTCCATTCATCCCATCCGGAGATTGTTCCTGCATACAGCCGCCGTCAAGGAAGTCTGGTCGAAATCAGTGAGACCAAAATTGTATTTTGTACAACCATGGTCATACCCTTAAAAGCATCCGATACCGCCGGTATCGGACCACTGACTTTATTCTATGCGGTTCGCACATTCGTGCAAGCGAAAAACATCATCTTTTTTTCAAAAATCTAACACAAACCCCGATTTTTTGGAAAAATCTTCGCAAAAACGCAAATCTGCCATGAATGTGTATGTTTCCAGATTACCCCTGCACGCAAAAACCACCCCCTTTCTCGGATAACCCGAAATCAGGCGGTGGTTTGTATGGCATGAATCGCAAAATGTTAAAGAATAATTCTTTACGGAATTATTCTTGGAAGAATTATCTTTGGCTCAGCTTGTCTTGGTAGTCCCGAACACAACATCATAGATGCTGGGAACATCGTAGGGACTCACGATACGAGGAACAGGTTTGCCGGATGCGAGAGTTTTGAACTTTTCCGGCGCGTCAGAGATGATGACATCCGCTTTTTCCCACTCGCTGTCTTTCAGGAACTTCGCATACCGCATCCCGACCATTTCCTTGATGGAGAGGCTTTTCAGCTGCATGGCATACTGGCAGACATCCTTCGTGGGCTGGTAGTCGGTGATGACATTGCTGTATGCAAGCGACCCGGTAACTGTCCTATCGACCACGATGAGTTCGCGTTTCTGCAAATCCACGACAGCCATGACCAGCTGGCCGGATTCGGTGGTCAGAGCGAACCGGTCCTTCACGGTGGCAGGCTCGAACTGTTCGCCGGTCATGCCGTCACGAACCATTACACCGCAGAAGGCTGTATCCATCTCGGAGAACTTCTCGCTGGTATAGGAGTTGACGACCATTGCGGCATAGCGGATACCGTTTTGCAGGCATTTCTTGATATCGAAATCCACATACTCGACAGCACCGTTCTTGCCGCTACTCCTGCGGTCTCCGGAATGGATAGCACCGAGCGGCTCAACCTTCGGGTTTCCGTAAAAGACGAAGTTGACCTTTTCATCGCCATAAAACGCGACCGAGAGGTCCAGGTCAACGCCGTCCCATGCCTCAGTCTCGAAACTCGCTTTCCAGTAGAAGAACGCACGAAGCACATTGCCCTCCGAGAGCCGGGTTCTGGACCCGCATGCGGCAGAACGCAGCGAGGAGGAGATTTGCCGGGGATTATCAGGGAACACAATGTCGTTGCAGTGGCAAGCCGGGTCAAGGTATACGCACTTCGGCTCGGTATCCTCCGCACGAAGGACCTGCCACAGCTGATTGAAGATATCGCGGGCAACACGGTTGCAGATATCCTCAGGGATAGGCTCAACTTCCCTGTCAAGAACCTTGCTGGCAGCACCGTTCGCCTTGCCGGTGGCAAGCTGGACGGGATTATTGCGATTCCGGAAATGGTTGATAAGCTGGACCAGAACGCGGGGCTCTACGCTCTTGCAGACCGAGATGAACCGGAACAGGACATCCTCCATCGCGGTAGTGTCCTTACAACTGCGCAGAGCGAAGTCCAAATACCGGGCAAACATACCGGGACGAAGCATAAGATGCGCCGTCAGCAGTTCCGCGTTGACAGGCGGCTTCATCAATTCCTGCAATTTTGAGTTGTAGGTCTCGATTTTGATACCGTTGCGGACCTTATCGAAGATGGCTTTGTTCTCAGGGAAATACTTGGCGTACTCACCCGGATGCAGCTTCTCACCCAGACGCTTGAACTGTTCAGGACGGAGTGCAAAGCCTTCGTCTTTCTCGACATGTTCAAGTAGACCCAGAAGTTCACGGCGCTCTGCTCTTGTAAAGCTGCGGAAACGCGGTGCCTTGGCAAGGCTCACATCCGACTCGCTCATAGCAGCGGCAAGACGCAGCACATCGGTAGCGCTCTTGAAATCCAAGAAGCATTTCTGGAATTTCCAGTTGGGACGATGAATGATATAGGATACATACAGTGCAAGGTTCTCCTTACAAGGAATATCCTTATCCTTCATCAGAGACATTACCTTATCCAGAAACTCCTCGCCACTGTCAGAGAGAAGCATCTTTACGGTATTCTGCTCATCAGGAGAAAGAGGGGCTTTGCCCGTTACGCTCTGAACAAGATACCGGTAGATTTCATCCTCGGTGCAAGCCGGAATCTGCTTGGCTACGGGAAGGTGGTCTTTATCAAGACCCTTGCAGAATCGGGACGGGTCAGAGTCGGGGGTCCATGTCCCACCGCTCAGATAGTTGAGGTAGTTGACGATATACAACTCCACAAGGCTTGCGTTCATCGCATCGTTCGGGAAATCCGGCCAGATGGACGAAGTCTTTGAGATAGCTTTGCTATCTTCCGTGATAAACCCGTACAACTCGGACCAGACTTCGAGGAACGCAGTATGTGTAGCCTTGCAGCACGCCTCAAAGAGGTCGTACGCCATCACATAGCCATACTCCAGCAACTTCATGTTCGCGGTGCATACAAAGCGCTTTTCTACCGCCGTCTCCCCTTCCTTTGCAGGTGAGGGCGGGACGATACCGCGATGGTGCAGAAAAGTAATGCGGTTGAAATCTTTAACAGTCAGCATACAAACCTCCTGACAAAACAAAAATCCCGCATCGAGAAGAAACTCGACACGGGGCTAAGACACACGATTGATACGGAAAGCACGACCGCTAAATTTCATATATGCCGGTCGAACAGACAAGCTGCAGGCGGCCGGCATGGTGTCTAAAGAAGGAAGCGGACATATAGCCGTATTGGGATGCGCTTACATTACCGTGACGGAGAGCAAAACCACGACTTTTCAAGTATCAAATAGAAGGATGTGGTTTTATAGCCATACACAGTGGCTCAAGAAATTGGACATTGCACTATCTTGAGCGAGTAAACACATTATACCACAATTTGCTGTTGATTTCAAGAGGAATAGAACAAATAAATGTTGCTTATTTGTTAAATTGTGTCGCGTTATGGTTGTTTTTCTTGCGTGGCGGATTGTACTCGACCGCAAACAAAAAAGCCCCCGCATTGCTGCAGGGGCTGACATCAATCGTCGTCTTCGTCATCCTGGTCTTTGTCCGGAATGTCGGGAATCTCGATTTGCTCGAGTTTGGAATTGCTTGTTTCGGAATCCTCTCCGATGTCTTTCCGCTTCCGGGTCCGCGTTGCTTTGCGCTTTGCGGTAGCTTCATTGAGTTCCTTATCGTATGGAATCAAATCATAGGGCGAACCAACAATAGCCGTTACGACCTTGTCTTTGATGTTGCCCGTGGAATCATCCCGAATACTCGTCATTTCAATAGAGTGCTTTAAGACCGGAATCAGTTTCCGCCATTGCCATTCTTTGAAATTCACGCCGGGTACAGATACCACTACCGAAGCATTTGCCTGCAATCCTTTCAGGACTACTTGCAGAAAGCAGCTGTACAGGTATCCAAAATGCACATCACTGTCGTACATATCCGGCTTGTCTTTCCGGCAAACCATATCCGCAATCAGAGTATCCTCGTCCTCTCCCTTGCAGAAGATGACTTGTCCTAAGCGCGGCGGTTTTCCCTGTGCCTGTTCGAGGTATCTCGTCTTAGCGTCCGGAAAGAGCATGGCGAAATCATCGAGACCTTTATCCCATGTATTGGTGTCGGGACACAGACAACAGATGATTCTGCGTCCATGGATACCAACAGGTAGAGTCCCGGTTCTGGTCAATCTATATTCTACCGGCATTACTGTACCTCAGTCCAGATGTCGGACATAGTAAATATCAATGCCCAACCGCTTCGAGACGAGGTCACGCACTACATCGCCGCCGTAGCTTTGCACATTGACGCTCTGGTCAATAATAGGCATGTCGATGTCCAGAAAGTAGGGACCATTGCCCGTGCTGCGCACAGTGTTGAACTTCTCGGCGAACTCAGTGCCTTCCAGAGGGAACCAGTTGAGCCAGCCGCAATCCATCATGGGCATTGCGTCACGCTGATGCTCCGTCTGGGCTTTCAGAATGGCATCGCGTGTCGCAGGTTCGTGCAAAAGGTCGTTGATAGCCTTGCAGGTATCCTTCACCTCTTCACGAAGCTTCCAGAGCGCATCCTGACCCATCTCGTTTGCTTTCTTGGCAAAGTTAAGGTGTTCCGCTACTGCACCTTTCGGGTTAAGATGTTTGAGAAGTGCGTTGATTTCCTTCTCAGTCAAGGTATCATCCAGCTGGAACTTGCAATCGTAAGTATCGACAAGCACATTGCTGAATACCGGCAGCGCAATGCCGAATCCATTGATAATGACATTCTTCTGGTTCGTGGTGTAGCGGTACAGAGTCGGGCAATCGTAATTGACCCAATCCCGTACGAAGTTTTTAGCACGAGACAGATTTGTACAGCGCTTCGTGGTATTGCAAGTCGAGAACTCATACCAAACGATTTCGCTGTCGTTCGCGTAACGGATATCCCGCAGTTCAGAGGCAAGACCTTTGGCGATAGTCATAGGCTGCATGGCATCAATGCCGTTGACTTCGAGGAAATCCTGCAGCACCCACGGGTTGATGGCAAGAGCATATCCCTTGCCTTCTGGGTACGCATTGGCAGGCGTAACGCTGCGTTTATCCTTCTTGTATACGCGCAGCCTCGTGTCGTTTGCAGGCGTCCAGTCATCGTTGTAGGTGGACATAAACGCCTTGGGACCGTTTTTCGTTATGGCAAATTTGATTTCTGCTTTCATGATATTTTTTTCCTTTCTGCCTCATTCGGGCAGCGTGTCGCATTTGATAATTCCTCCATCATCGGTTTCCGTCTCGAATCCGAAATGGCACCAGCCATATTCGTCCGAGAGCCAGTCCGAGACATCGTCGAGGAATTCTTCGATATCGTCATACTGTTCCTGATGTAAAAATGGGGGCGTGTAGACCTCGGTCGGTAAAGAGGCAAGAGCCTCCATATCACCATCTGTATCCCACTTGATATTCTTAATCAACATAGGTCACACCTCCTGAGTGTTGTTATTCTTGTTCTGAAGCTGCTCCGTCTGTGCGGCATAAAGACCAGCAGCGTAGGCAGTATACAGTTCCTCGAAACGGGACTCGTCCTTGCTTGCCAGCCAATCCGTTGTGCGCTTGAGCGGCTCTTCCAATGGCTCGAAGTCGTCTTCCATCAGAAGACCGGCGTGACCGCTATCGGTAAGGTACTGTGCCAGAGCACGCTGCCTGACATAATGCACCGCGTCAGCAGGCTCAATCACCTTCTCGTCAGCGCATGTCCAGTACATGTCCCGGTCCTTGTACCCGCGATACAGCCCCTCAATGGTCTTGGGGTCAGGCAGTTCACCGCACTCATCCCGTTCATCGAGGTCGAAGATACGAACTTCACGCACCGTGCCATCGTTCTCCGGAGGAAGCAAGATGCTGCGTTTCACGCCTACATCACCTTCTGCGTCGTTGGAAGGAGCGACGATGTCAAAAACGCGGTGTGTGTCGTAGTCAAGCTTACAAGGTGTTCTCTGGCGCATGCCGGACGCGTAGTCCGTATAGCAACTGACATTCTCATTGATGTGATGAGGAGCGTTCAGCGCTTCGATGTACTGACTACGACCATACCAGTAGACCTTCTCGGTATGCCCATCGCTGGAAAGCTTAAAGACCTCGCGGATGTGGAAGCGCTCACGCTTGAGGACTACAAGCGCGCGGCAGAGCTCGGCGATTGGGTCGGGCGAAGACCGAGGGACGGTCACCAGCTGGGTGCTGTCATCAAACATCGTGACAAGGAAGACAATAACGGTAGCAAAATTGATAAAACTAAACATGATTTTTCTCCTTTTAGTGTTATTTTTTCGTGGTTTGGTTTTGCTGCTCAGACACAGACCCTTGCAGCGGTTTCTGCTCTTTCGCTTTTTTGGCAGTCGCACTCTCTTTGCCGACGAGGAAAGATACGAAGCAGGTCGCCAGCATGTAAAAATACATGTATGTGTCAACCTGTCGTACTTCTATCTCTCCGTATTCCAGCAGTTCAAGAAGCCGCCAGACAGTGCTCATACAGACGATGAGCGCAAATAATAGGTGCTTTTTGGTCATGAATACTCCTTTCTTAAGTAGTTCCGGCAAATATAAAAGCAGGCCCATCCGAAGATGAGTCTGCTTAGTAAAGCCAGTATGTGAATTGTACGAGCGTAAAACGCTTAAAGTAGAATGGTATCTATCGTACAATTTTCATTCTATGCAGTTCGCACGTTCCTGCAAGTGATTCTTTGCGAAATTTTCGCCGCTGTGACGGACAGATTCCTTATATTATGAACATGTTCAGGAGAATATCCGAACTCGTAGCGAGGAACTTGTATTCGCGCCCGTCCACAGTTGCGATAAAGGGGATATACCCTGTCTGAGAATCCTTCACATCACCGTATTTCAAGGTCAGGCCGTTCGGCAGTGTGAGAGACTTGGACAAAAGCGAGGTATCGATGCTTTGCTGGAACGCCGATACCAACACAGTATCTGTCCCCTTTTGCAGCTGCATATAACTGTCGCTGATTTCCAGAGAAACATCATCGGCTAATGTCTCACCAAAGAGAGCGACTTTTGGAGTCGCATCAGAGATAACGGTATTAGCGAGAAGCTTTTTGATAGCATCTACCTGCTCAGAGCGATGTTCCTCATCCAATGTTACTGCAACCGTCAGATACACATCATCCGACACATTGCGTGCGCCCGAAAGAAGTGTTTCATCGCCGTTCTGGAACTCTCCAATAGAGTTGCTCGCATCGCCCTTGACGAGTGCTAAGCGGTACGCCCCTGCCTGCGCTGTGGAGTCTTCGCTGCGGTATGCGACTGTACAGGGTTCCTCGATATCGGCACAAGGTACGAAAACCTTAGCGTCAGATAGAGTCAAGGGTAGATAAGATTCCTGCGACAGTTGAATGCCTTCTTCGCCTGTCTCAAAGTTCATGACGGGCGCAAAGTCCGCAACTGCTGCGGATTCAGCAGTTCCAGCCGTTTCGCCGGTCTCAGCCGTAGCCATATCGGGAAACAGCATATCCTCAAACAGCTGTGTGTAGTTGACCGTCTTCTGCAGTTCCTTGATTTCGCGGTTCATCCGCGCCGCGTCAAACTGCGCGAATACGAGCATAATGCCCATGACTGCCAGAGAAATGGCAGCAAGGCGTTTCATATTATTTTTGTTATTCATTTCCTTCATCTCCAAAAAGTAAGTGTTACATCGTGATAATTTGCGCCGTTGCAGGTATACATCAGAGTTCCGCCGCCCATTGTGGCGCTCGACCCGTCTGCATACAAAAGGTCACTGTCTCCGTTGATGCCACTGCAAACCCCGGTACAGGTCAGTGTCTGCACAGAAGTACCTCGGTAAATGTAAGCCAGCGTTCCGGCGTGGCAGTTTTTGATTTTTGAGAATCCTTGGTTCCAGTGGTCACCAACCAACATCGTATTCCCTGCCAGAAAATACGCGGCACTGTCTTTTGCGTCAACAAATCTCTGCGCGTGTCCGTCGAAGAGCGCTACATTTACGCCGACAGAAGGAATCACAAGGCGTCCGTTCATGCCGGGTCTGCGCTGCATCTCAGCTTGAACGCTTTCGTTCGACACGCCGCCGGTCTTCTCTTTGAGTTCCTTATCGCAGAGTGAAACTAAAGATTTTGCCTTTGCTGCATAGTTCTCATTTGAGAAGGAAGTCGTCACAAGTTGTGCATCGGTTCTCACTAAGACATCCTCCATGGTACGGGACGGCTGTCTTTTCACCGCTGTGGCATTCGCCTGTTCCCGCTGCGTCACGGCATCCACCTGACTGCGAAGTTGCTCTAAGTAAACTTTCGTCTTGTAGTTTGCAAAGAGGAGCAGCAAAGTACCAAGCCAGAGTAGACAGATAACGCCGATGGTTCGTTTGGTTGCTTTGGTCATTGAGTTTTTACTCCTTTCGTTGTTTTCGGCAAATAAAAAACAGACTCATCCGAAGATAAGTCTGCCTGACAAGCCGAGTGTAAATTGCACGGGCAGAAAATGCCTGAAGTAGAATAGTATCCATCGCACGATTTTCATTCTATGCCGTTCGCACACTTACACAAGTGCCATTTGCCGAATTCGACAAAAAAAAGAGCCGCTGCCCTTGGCTTTGGCAGCGACCCTAAAGCTATAATCTATTTCTCGTAGCTGAGCACTTTCAAATTGATGTATTTCTTTCCGTTCGGCATCTCGTGCGGTTCGATACCGACCTTGACATTGACATCCGCAGTCTTATCCTTGTTTTTGATTTTGGCACTCACAGCCTTGTTAGCAAGCAGGGCTTTTGCAGCCGTTGCACTGATTTTCACATCGTTGCCGTACAGTTTCGAGTTTTTCCAGAGCACCGCGCTGCAATCTTTGTTTGTACAGCCGTATCCTTTCGAGCCCTCCGCAACATCACTTCCGCAGAACGGGCATTTACCGAGCACAGTGCCGGATGCACCGCTATGGTCAAATTCCAAGTGAAATTCAGGACGGCCCTTAGAACAGTCGCAGGTCAGGATACAGTCGTATTTCTTACCGGTTTTCTTGCTCACACAGCCTTTGAGCGGTGCTTTGCCCTTCGTGAGCAGCGCAGCGGCAGTCGTTTTCGTTAGCTTCTTGCCGATAGATTCAAAGAACTTGTTTTTCTTCCAGAGCGTTACCGGGCACCGGTTCCCGTCTTTGTCTTTTCCAATACAGGAGAAGGTTTTCTGTGTTTCCACCACATCATTGCCGCATCGAGGACATTTGCAGATGACCGGAAGGTTCCCGTGTCTGGTTTGTGCCGATTCAATCGCAACGTTCTTCGCCATGATTTCTTCGATGGTTTTTTTCGTGAATTCCAGAACATCGATACGGGTTAGGGTTCCGTCCTTGATAGAATGCAGCTGCTTAGAGAGATTCACCGTTACCGGAACATCGAGGTCGATTCCGAGTTTTTCCATCGTATCGACTAACCGGAACCCTTCTGCTTCTCCGTAATAGACGCCTTTTTTCAGAGAGATATAATTGCTTTTGACGCATCTGTCAACGGTATCGGCACGGGTCGCCTCGGTGCAAATCGTAGCATCCGACAGGATTTCCTTCCATTCCTCATCGGAATACTCTTCATTTGCCTTCTCAGCACCGCGCATCGGTGCGACCATCCAGTTGTTGAGAGCCTCGACCGTATACCGTTTCGGAGGCGTCGTCATCTTTCCTACCGTCTTGAAATTGATGTTTACGGCATCGCCCTTATTGAGTTTCGGGAGCAGTTTGTCTCCGCTCGTGGGTTTCTCGAATTTTCGCCAGCCGGGAGTTACCTGCACATCGCCTTTCAGAGTGAAATCCTCATCATAACAGTGAATCACGATAGTCGTGCGGTCTACTGTGCAGGCTTCTTCACAGAATACAGCGCAGAACCGGTTCAGGATACAGTCGAAGACCGTCTTCTGGGTTCCGGTAAGGGATGCGGGCCATTTTCCTGTCGGCGTGATAGCAGAGTGTGCTTCGATTTTGCTGTCATCATAGATGCTTTTGAGTTTGGGTTTATTGATAAGACCCGTAATACCGTTCTGTGCAAGACCTCGTATCGCGGCATCTACCTTGACGGTCTCATTCGTTGCCAGATAGCTGCTGTTGGTACGCGGATAGGTAACATACCCTCCCTCGTACAACGCCTGCGTGGCGGCAAGCACATCGGCAGGAGACAATGTCTTGTCGGCTTTGCAGGCAAAACTCTGCAAATCGCTCATCGAGAACAGCTTACCGGGATTGACGGTCTTGCGCTCTGTCTTGATATTGGTCACTGTGGCACCGGCTTTGTTGAAGGCATCTGCCAGCGCCTGCGCCTCGGCCTCTTGTCCTTCCTCGAATGTCCGTTTACTCGTGAGTTCAATTTCCTCGCCGTTCGTCTTTTCTTTGCTGGAAACAGCCGAGTACGGCTTCGGGACAAATTCCTTGATGGCTTTCTCACGTTCGATGATATGCTGTACGATAGGACATACGCAGCGCCCGATACGGGTAAAGCCCCCGGCCTTGATGGATACATACCGTGTTAATTCAATGCCGAGCAGCCAATCCATCTCACTGCGCGTCTCAGCAGAAGAAGACAAGGATACGTATCCGGCATTGGGCTTGGCTGTCTCGAATGCCTGCTTAATGGTCTTGTTCGTAGTATCGGGAAGCCAGAGCCGGTAAATCGTCTTGGGGGCTTTCAAGCCATACAGAAGCACTTCATCGACAAGCCGCTGCCCTTCTCTGTCCGGGTCTCCGGCATTGTAGATGGCATCCACATCCTTGCGGTTCATCTGCTGGTTAGCGACCTTGATAAGACCTTGTACTTTTTCCTTGCCCTCAAACTTAAACTTCCAGTCATCGGGGAAGAACGGCAGTTTCTTCAAATCCCATGGCTGTTTCACAGCGGGGTCATAGCCGGGAAAATACGCATCGAAGTCTATCAGTTCATACAGGTGTCCGACCAGGGATACCACGATATAGTTATTGCTTTCAAGCCATGTGTTGCGGTCTTTTCCCTGCCTCTCGAACTTCTCGCCCTTCCACCATGAAATAGCGCCCGCGATACTTCTTCCGAGCGATGGTTTCTCGGCGATTACCAGAATCTTTCCCATGAAAAAATGCCTCCGTGCAAAAATCGGGTTTTGTGTATTCAGTATACGGCAATTCGCACACAACAGCAACAGCACACCGCCCAGCAAATTTTCCGAAACGGTGTGCTGTTTTCGCTTTAGCTTAACCCGATACTGAGATTTCCTTCGGTATCCATCGTGATGCGCAGCTTATCGACCAGAGATTTCCGGAACAACTCCTTCTCCTTCTCGGTCATCTCGATGCGCGTCTGACCATAGGCGCTTTGCAGCATATCCTCAATGTTGCAGCTTCCCAGCTGCTGCTTGAGATAGGATGCGCATTCGAGCGCCAGAGCATCGTTGCGGAGCCGGTATGCGTCTCCCGCCTTGCAGAACTGGTCCGTATAGCAGTAGAGCACATGATGTTCCCGCATCTTATTTACGATAGCCTTGCTGGTCTTTTCCCGCTCGAACATCATCAAGAACCTGGCCGTTACGACATTGTTGATGAGCGGCCAATAATCGGAGTCTGAGGAGAACAGAAGGAAGCTGTCGATTTTCTTATCGTAGTGTTCCTGACAGCAGCAGACTGCGACCGTCATATCGACAACGCTCTTTCCTTCCACAACGCGCTGCGTCATGAACCGGTCTACCTTGGCTTTCGTGTAATGCTCCACGAGTCCCCAGATGGACGAAGCGTTCACATCATCGAACAGGAAAATCTTTTGAATCTTCCCGATAGCCTCAGGAGACAGGCTCTGCAGCACAGCAAAGAACTTCAACGGGTCACAGTTCTCGCAGTCCACGAGGATTTCAGAGCGGACGGAATGAAGCAGGAACTGCTCGACATTCTGCTGTGTCTGTTTGCTTTCCCCGCGAACCTTGTCGTAGTCGCAGAAGGTATCTCCGTTCTGAGCATACAGCCGGATAAGGAACTGTTCATCACTGCCCAGAAGGTTTCCGCCCTCGTCAGCCTTGAACTGCCAGTTGAGGAAGACATTGTACGGGAATCTGATAATATTCTCGTTGTAGTACAGCCACGCTCTTTCCTGCGCCCTGTCCTTCGTCTTGGTCGGGAACGAAAACATCTGGCGAATATACTCCCACGGCACCCACATCGGGAAGATATCCTTGCAACCCTGAATACGATTCGCGATTTCCGCCGCGATTCGGGGCCGGTATTCGTCCAGCGTACAATTTGCTTTGACGATATCAAGCCCGTCCTTGCGCAGTGCTTCGGTCGCTGCCCTTGTCATATCCATTGAATGCAGGTTTTTGAGGTCGTTTACCATCTGCATCTGCAGCTGCTTATAGCAGTGCTCGATGCAGGTAAATAGAAAACATAAGTTGCGCACCATCCGCGCATCCTGATTTTTTTCGAGTTCTTCGTAAATTTCCGACAGCAACTCTCCGGAATCAAAGATGCTCTTATCAACGCCGAGCAAATACCCGGCTTTTGATACGATTTCCTTTTTGTCGGTATAAGTATCGTTTGCGAGTGCAGTTTTAAGCTTTGCTTCGGCAAATAAATTGCCCATGCGGAATCCCTCCTTATGTTTCGATATAGCGTTTAAATTTTGACGTTCGGGTAACAAGAAACCCGGCATTGGTTTGCCGGGCAGGAATGTTATCTGAATTTGTCGCGGATTTCTTCGTCCGTTGCTGGGCGAGGTTCGCGGTGTTTTGAGATGATATACGCGGAGCACTGCTCATTCAGCCAGTCGATATCATTGCGGTCTACCTGACTGAATCGCTGGCACAAAACATACACATGTACGCCAGCCTTCGCAGCAGCTTTGAGCAGTTCGCGTCTGCCGTTGAAGATGTCGTGGCGGCATTGGTCATAAAACAGGAACACCATCGGTTTCCGGCTTTGCGCTTCCTCGCTCTCGGGGTCTGCCATCGCAAAACCCTGCGCCTGAAAGTTTGCAAGGTCTACGGACTTGCCGATTGCTTCACCGGCACCATCCTGCAACGCGAACAGCAGCCGCCCGTGCGGGGCGTTGCCGTACTTGGCGCGAACCATCCGGCAGATGCGGTCAAATTCCTGGTCGAAGCCGATATACAGGACAATATTGTTCTCATCGCGCAAGCAATCGACTACTTCTCGCGCCGCCCAGAGCGTTTTCCCCGCTCCGGGGCGTCCAGCAACGACATTGATGTGATTATCGATGTTCATGCAGCATCCCCCCCTTTTTACTGCTTCTCGGTCTTGTCCTCCTCAGCCACAGCGGGAGTCTCAGGCTCTTCTGCCTTTCCGGTGGGATTTTCCTCGACCTTCTCAGCGGGTTTCTCCTCGACCTTCTCGGCATCAGCATCAGAAGCCTTCTTCTCGCCGCCCTCGTCCTTTTTCTCGGGCATGGAGCAAGGAACCTTCACGACATGGACCAGAACGACCGGCTCGTCATCCTCGTCCTCGTTGTCGGCATCCTTCTCGGCGCATTTGCGGCAACCATCACAGGGAGCGTCATCGCGCAGTTCATCGAGGTCGAAGTCATCGTCATCGGCGGTCATGGCCGTCGTGGCCCCAAACAACACCACCGACAGCAACAGCGCCGAGGGTAACAGCGCCGACAGCAGCGAACAAATTTTTCAGAATGGACATGATAGCTTTCTCCTTTTTGCAAAACAACAGTTATTTAATATTCTTGGATATTCAGAAATTTCAGATACCCGTGTGTGTATCCGAACAATCCCCACAGTACAGCAGATGCCGCATCGCGCCGTGCCTTATCGGCAAAAGCCTTGAACGGAACGACCGCATCTTTCAGGTTCTGGTATTCGTCAACATCGACATTCATGAGAGACTCGATAGTCTCAGGCATCTCGTTGCGGAAGAAGATATATACTTCCTGCCACTGCAGTTCCTGTTCTCCGCCGCCAACGAGCAGGTATTCGATGCCGATACGAAGCGCACTGGAAATCAAGGTCTTGTAGAACTCGTCGTCCGGGTCAGGAAATCCTGCAAGGATTGTGGCAGTCATATTTTGACAAGCAGCTGAAACTTCACGGTTCCTGTCAAACGATTCCGTTCCGGCACCGGGCAATACGAACTCGCTCGGCAATCTCGGATAAGAGCCCTGTGCGGGGCTCGGTGTACCGGATATAATATCGGGATTCAAAGCCGTAGTATTCTGCCGGATAAATTCGGCAGGCTCCGGCATCGGATGTCGTTTAGCCCAGGGCCAACTCATGCAAATCACCTCTAATTTTCATTATCTGCAATTCGCACGAATCGGCAAGAGTTTACGGGTTGTTTTTGTTTTGCTTTTGCTGTTCCTCAGTTTCAAAATGCTCAACGCGGATATGAGAGACTCGTTCCACCTCTTTGAACGTTGCGACCTTGATGAGGATATTCTGGGAAGTGATGTTCTTACGGTCCTTCCGAGTCACCGCAACATGCCGCATCGTTTTCCAGTAGAGGTCCGGCGAAATAAGGCTGAGCGTGTAGATGGGCGTTTTCGTGGTTTCCAGAATATAGTTTGCAGCCATCGCACGGATATGTTCACGGTCATGCAGGCTCATGGTGCAGGGGTTATCGTTCACGAGAACACGGAGCAAAACGGTCGGTACGAACTGAGGGTGTGCTGCTCCATCGTCATCGAAAGCATACGAGAGAGCGTAGGCAATGAAATCCATGGTGCGCCACTGCACGACCTTGTCGTTGTCGCGGACGGCGGGCGTGAGGGAATCTTTCGACACATACTCGGCGCTGACGATTTTCTCACCGGGTTCGAGTTCTTCCTGCATACAGGCAACGATTTCGAGGCGTTTGCGCTCGCAGAGTTCATCGGTGAGTTCTTCTTCTCCGCAGCAGACTACGATATCATGGCACAGTGTACGGGTGCCGCGCTGAGTGACAATACGCAGATAGAGTTCTTTCGGATTGATGGATGACATCAAAATATCAGTACCTCCCGGCAGCAAGAGTATGCTGCAGATATTTTACGCCGTTCACGGCGATGAAGAGTATGCTTATCACAACAGCCGGTGCAGTGGACACTCCCATTGCAACCAGGACTGTGCGGATAATCCAGAGAGAAAGGTCAAGGGTGAAATACCGAAAACTCGAAAATGCAATGAGCAGTGCAAATAACAGAATCGATATCCAGGACCCCTTGATATCCTGAGCGCTCGGACAGGAATGATAGGCTATCTGTGCCATGAGTATGGCAGCGACCCATACACCAGGTTCACAAAGAGCAGCGGCAGTCCCGCCGTTCTGCCAAACTTGCATGATGTACCAGCCGAGCAGGCAGACATTGAGGCTTCCGAACAGTGCCGGGGCAATGCCGATAGCTGTTTTCTGGAGCAGCGGAAGCAGGAACAGTCCTCGCGGCGTGTAGTTGACATACCCGAGCGCCTTATCCCCTTCCTCGCGCTTGAAACGATAGAGCCGGAACTTATCGATGCGTGCGCCGGTGAAAAGAGCGACCAGAAGGTGCGAGAGTTCGTGGTGGATGACACCTATTGCTGTCCAGCGTGTATCGTAGCGTTCCGCAAATTCGACACCAAACGCTTTCTCCATGAGCCAAAGACTTCCCTGCCGTCCCGCCAATTCAATCGCCATAATGATGACGACGGTGGCAATCAGAATCACGCCGCGATAGGCGTCCAGAAACGCAAGGACTGCATTCATCACCCGTTCACCCTCTCTTTATGGATTTTCTGCTTTTCGCAACCGCCGCAGCGGAGCAGACAGCAGTAGTGTTCGTGACGAATCAGAGCCTTGAAGTAGGAAATTTGTGTGCGGACCACATACGGACATGTCCGGTCTTTGACGGAACAAAGTCGTATATACTGATACCTTGCCACGAAAACTCCTCCAAAAACTACATTTCTTCGTCACATCCACATTATACCAAATGAGGTGTACTGAATACAAGCATGATGCGATTTAGTTGCATTTTGTTCACAATTTACTTTTACTGGTGCAAGTTATATCGTTCCCGCTCAAAAGCCCTGTATGTGGGTCTGTTTCGAGCGATACCCAGCTACACCCTTCTGATGCAGGCGGAGATGCCTCAAATTCGAGCCGTACACCGCAGGAGGGTAAGTTTATGCCTTGACCGAGATAGCCGTGCTGGCATAGACGCTCGTGCGGGAAACTATGCACCAGAGAGCAAACGGCTGATTGAATCCGACTGCAGTACGTTAAGTTTGAACCGTGCTCTGTGCGAGACCCACTGCTGAGACAGGCAGAGATGCCCCGAATTCGGGTTGCAGCCGTAAGTAGGGTAAACATACGCCTCGGCTACGACAGGCTCGTCTGCCCTAAGCGTTCTTCGCCCTGGCAGAGCATAGGCGGCGATTCCCGCATGCGACCTCTGTCGAAACAGTGCTGAATGCCCGGATGTGATGGACCCGGAACGCGGGAGTGTTAGTTCCGGTGCTGTGGTAGCCTTGTGCCGAACGGTAGCCGGTCGTGTGCCAGCGTGCAAGTGCCGTGCCGAGAGGGTTCAGCTGCGAGGCAGGCTGGTGCCGCTCCAAGGCTATCAGGTGCGCTCAGGGGAGGTTCAGAGGTCTAGTGCCGAACCGGGGCTTTCTGGGGCAACTAGGGGCTTACAGGTGCTTCCCGGTTCCGTGGACTCCTGCTATCCCTCACCGCGCAGTTACGCGCAGCTGCGCTAGGTGTTCGCCGTTGTATTGGCTACTACCTGCGAAAACGCAGTTGCCGCCATACGGCGGCCTACGGGAGTTTGAGCTTAAGTGTTTGCGTAGCCACCCTACTCCACTCAGGTCCCACCCACAGGCACTCTCAGGGACTCCGGTGCTTTCTTAACCGTTCTCCTGCTCTTTCCGGTTCTTTCAAAAAAAATCTAAGACTCTCTTTAATCTTATAGAGCTCTATATATCTAGGGCTGCACAATACCTGTTTTCTTATTGCCACCATTTTGCGTAAATTTGCGAAACAAAACGGGCTCAGCAAGCGGTTTTACCACCTGCTGGATACTTCGTCATCGTATTCACCCAGACACTCAGCAGACATCTGGAACGCGGTGTCATCTGGGAAATCAGGCTCAAAATCCTCTGGGTCGTCATCGGGTTCTGCGAGCCAAAGGTTTGCTTTGGAGTAGTCCACGCGTTTCGGCCGGAACTCATCCAGCAGCAACTCATCCATCGAGCAGACGGTCTGGTAGTCGCCGCCGAGCCGGACAGCCACGCTCAAGTTGCTGCTTTCAACGACCTGTTTGCGGGGCAGTGCGAGCGTTGCAGGAAGGTAACCAGCATCCTGAAACGGCTTCGTGATTCGGTCGATGGTCTTCTGTTTGGCGTACAGGTTAAGACGCAGCTCGGCTTTTTCGAGAACGGGCAGGAACGGATTTTTCATCTGCTCGACTGCCTCAACAGCCTTGACTTTGAGTTCATTCGTGTGTTCGACAACCCTGTCAGCAGCTGCGCGAATCGAGCGCTCAAGTTCCTCGGCCGTCTGCTCAATGACTTCCTGCAGAGCGCGGTAGACAGTCGCTACATGGCACTTGAACAGTTCCGCAATCGCCTTTACGCTCCAACCCTCTCCTGAGAGTGCCTGCATCTCGAGTGAACGGCGCATACGGCGCTTCTTCTCTTCGTCCACTATATCAACACCGCGAATTGCAGCCTGACGCTTGACAGTATCGATGCCGATTTTGAGTTTTTCAGCAATCTGCTTGATGCTCAGTTTTTCCTTGTCAAAGAGCTCGATGATGGTATCGTACATTGTCTTCTTGGCTTCGCGCTTTTGTGCCGCTTCCCAGATTTTTCTATGGTTGCGGATACGGTAATCCGGAATGACCTTGTGGTCAATCAGAACGCCGAGCATCTTGCGGTCAGTAGCGGAGCTGGCAACCGGGTACAGAATCCCGTCATGGGTCTGACGGCTCCTATCCATCTTCTTCTTGAAAGTGCTGATGCGTAGATTCTTGAACTCTTCCTTTGTTAGACCAAGAGCCTCAGCGATGGTCTCATCCTTGAACGGATGCTTCACCCAGCTGACGATTTTTGCAACTTCCTTGTCCGGAAGCGGCTCCGCAAAGGTAGAGTTAATAAGCTGTGCCTTTTCCAAAGACGCAGCTTGGTGATAATCGCATGCTGTAGATAAGCAGTACAGCAGCACAGTATGCCGCTTTCCAACAGGGGTTGTGTTTCTGCGCAGAAAATCGATGACTGCATCCCAGCGCTGTGTGATGCAGCGTTCGGCAATCTCAGACCGGGGCCTTGCAATACTTCTGGCAGAAACTACAGAGCGCTCCGTATTCCATTCAAGAATACGCTTCGCAAAGCGTTTTTTTGCCCATGCGAGCTCCTGCTCATCGGTGGTATTGAAGGTTTCGCGGTTCGAGACGACTGTATCGTCCACGATTCGCCACTCAACATCGATAGAATCTGCAAGGACATACAGGTCATTGAGCCGGTATCCCACTGCAGGGGCATGATAGACATGGCAGCAGCGCCCGGCCTTCGTATTGAAAGTGCCAGGCAGACGCATAATATGATTGATGCCTTTAACGGAATCGTCTACGGAAGCGTACAGGAAATTGTCGCCCCAATTCACAATCTCCGCTTTCAGCATCGTGCGAATCTTGGTATGTAACCGCTTATAGATTTTCAGGGCGTGCTTGTTGTTCGGATTGACAGGGTCTATGAAAATCCAGTAAGCTGCGCCGCGTCCGGTATTGACAACAAAGCCTTCCGGAAGAACCCCATTATAAATGGCGGTGGTCAGAATCTTGCAGATGCCATCACTGTAATAGAGAGGGACACCCTCCTCATGACAGTCGATATCAAAGCCCAGAGAAACCAGCTGAGAGATACGGGAGTCTGTACGAATACCGCTCTCGCGCAGGGATTTAGCCCAGTACGCCGTGTTATTTGTGATGTACAGGTTCGTGGTGCAGTTATAGTATGTGAGCCGATTCGACTTTTCACTGGTCTTTGTGAAGATGCTATGCAATTCCGGCATGATAGTGTTCGGGGCAAATTGACGAATGGCACTAAGTTTGTGTCCGACACCCTCGGGCTTAGAGTACACCTGAAGAGCGCCCTCTGCTTCGCAGAGCTCGTAGGTCTTGTAGAACGCAATATCGTTCTCCGTAGGGTAAATACGGCGCTCGCACTCGGGATAATCGGTATATTCGATTGTAGCAGCAGTTGCAGCTTGCATTGTGATACCCCCTATATATGGCGTTCCATTGCATTGCGGACACATCATACTGTGATTTTAGTTGCTTATTTCCCATTATCTGCGGTTCGCAAGTATCCGCAAGTGGGTGCAGGCAGGGGTATATAGCAAGTTGCACAAGTGAATCAGGTGTATTGAATACAACTATGATTCGACAAATGTTAGCGCAGAACAACCTGGCTCTATCAGTGCTCAGAGCGGGAACCAGCCAGAAAGCACCAAAATCTTCTCTGTTTTTACCAAAACAAAAAACTCCCCGGCAAAAATGCTAGGGAGCGAAAAAATATTATTATGTTTTCGGGACAAACACAACATAGTATTGAGACTCAATAGCGCGGGTCCAGTCAGGAAGCAGGTCCATGACTTCGATGCACAGCTTATGCTGAGAGCGATTGAGCAGAACGGCATCAAAATCCCACTTATCGAGAGTATCCTGAACCGTGCGTTCAGTAGCACTTTCCGAGCCAGTGCCCATCGAGATAGAAGCGTCTATCACATCGTCCGGATACAGGTCTGCGCGGCTGTCTGCGAAGTCTTGGAACCCATGGTATATCGCTAAGCCTCCGTCGTTATAGCCCGTGTATAGGCGCTGAGGATTTAGTTCGTGAAGCTCCTGCACAAAGACAGGGTCCATCTTGTCGTAGGTCTTGTCAGGGTCATTGATAACAAAGGGAGCATAGAGAACGATGGCGGCGACCAGCACAACTAAGGTGAGAATTGTACTCCTCTTCGTCTGGCCTGTGAACCCTTCCGTTGGCCTGCCGCCGGTCTTCCACATCTTGTTTTCCTGCTCATTCATCATGACGGCGAGGAACCGGAAAATCAAAGGCGTAGTGACAATCAGAAGATAGGTGCGGATTCGTACATAGCGGGATGTAAGAATCAGACAGCAAAGTATCGGCAGAAATTCCGTGATGCGGACTTTCTTGTGCGAGGCAAAGACAATGAACAGAAATGCCAGACAGAAGAAGGCACCGATACCGGCGAGCTCGCACGGTTGCCATTCCGAGACATATTTCTTTGTAGCATCGTTGTTTGTCAGGAAGAAGTAGTAGTATAGTTTGTAGGTATAGGGATTGATGAGTCCTGTCAGAAGACTGGCGACAAAAATCTGAATATAGGTCTTGACCTTCTTTGTCTTCTGTTCGTTCTCATTGACAAGACCGAAGGTATTGATGTTGGGCAGATAGCACATCAGAATGAAAAGAACAATGAACGCGAACAGGATAGGCAAAGACCCGCCATGCAGGTTCGCCCAGAGGAAACTCAAAACCGGCAATAGCCAGCATCGTTTCGAATCCGGGTTCCGGTACAGGTCGTTCAAGAGATAGAAAGAGACCACAAAGAGAATCATGCCGATGTTCTGAGGTCTTCCGGCCCAGGATAGCAGCGCTGTGACAATGGTGACGAACAGACAATTCTCAAACGGGTCGCGCAGTTCTTTCGCCCAGGCATATTCGATAAAGAGCGCGTACAGGAACGCGGTGATGAAGGAATAGATGAGCAGTCCTACCACGGGATTAGAAGAAATGCACGAGAACTGATAGAGGATGATGCTGCTTAGCCATGAATGCGCGGTCTCTGTCAGCCCTAAATCCTGAGATATCCAGGAGAAGGTATCTGCAACCGGAATCGTGTGTGTAGAGCAAATTTCTCTGCCGAGAACGATATGCCAGTAATAGTCGCTGTCCCCGATTCCGCCCAATTCAATGAGCAATACACTGATAGCGGCTGCAATCAACGCGGCGAAGAAATAGAGCGTCTTATACCGCTTTTGCGAATGATGCATAGGATGTACCTCCAAAACGAAAAAATGGGCAGACCCAAAAGGTCCGCCCGCCGTAATGGTCATACTTCCATACTATGCCGTTCGCAAGATTCGGCAACTATTTTAGGATTTTCCGCTCTGACAGTTGTTTCAGGAGCGTGGTGTACACATGATTGTTGATACAGTAGTCATGCCCGAAAAACTCATCATCGCTCTCCCCTAGCGCCTTCGCCAGAGCCGCTGCTACGGCAGGACTTCTGGAATATCCCGCATCGCAATGCACGATAATCTGGGAAACTCCGTCAACATACTGAAGAAATGCATTCACAATACGCCCAGCATCCTCGTCAGACATCGGTATGAGCCCGTGTACGTTCTCAGCAGTGTCGATGTCATCGAACTGGAGGTATTCGATATGCCGGATATTCTCGTTGTCGGCCTCGTCCATGATGTGCGGCAGCTTATCGTCAGTGCTGGAAATCGAAATGATGAGCGTAGGTTCGTCGATGTTTTCGGCATCATACTCGGGTCCATACCCCAGAGCTGCAGCAAGGCACTGGGCACGATACATCACCTTGATTTTCACAGTCCCTCTCCTCCTTCCGGTCCATCAGAAATCCTGTACGATTCAGCCACTGTACGGGATTCTGAAGTAGTCCAGATATGCTTTGAATCTGTCCTGTGCCGTTAAGCAAGTATCCACCAAATACCCATGCTCATGGTTCCATTCGTGAAGCCCGCGATAATAAAACATCTTCAAGTCATCCTCGATAATAAACGGGACAATGTTATTTTTAAGACATTCTTTGAAAAGGATAAGTCTGCCGATACGCCCATTGCCGTCTTGGAACGGATGAATGCACTCGAAGTCGTGATGGAATGCAATGATTTGTTCGAGCGTATGATTTGGGACGGCATTATAGCCGGACAGCAATTCGGAAATCTCCGCTTCAACTTTTTCAGGCGCGGTGGTATCTCGCCCGCCGACCTCGTTAGGAACGCGTTTGTATTCGCCAACGGCAAACCAGTCTTTCCGGGAATCGCTTGTGCCGTTTTTTAGCGTGAGATGCAGGCGCTTGATGAGCGTCTCCGACAGCGGATACATAGCGTTGTCGATGACCATGTCGATGCATCGGAAATGGTTCGCGGTCTCGACAACATCGTCCACATTTACAGCCCCGCTTTCAAACCCGATAGTATTCGTCTCGAAAATATACCGGGTCTGGTCATGCGTCAGGCGACTTCCCTCAATATGGTTCGAGTTGTAGGTTAGGTCAATTTGAACTTTGTGGTAGATTCCGCCTTTCCGCTGCTTCTTCTTCTCTTCCCGAAGAACGGACAGCAAAGCGTTCTCGACCTTTGCGTTTGTCCGTTTCGGTTTCTCTGCGTCTTCCGGGATTTGCCATGTTTTACCGGCAAGAACTGCATTCGGGATTTTGCCGATAGCGCAGTAGTTCCGAACCGACCGTTCCGAGAGATTCCATCTTTTTGCCGCATCAGCGACCGAAATATAAGCCATACCGCCACCTCGCTTTAGTATAGTATACAACGATAACGGCAAAATGTCAAATTTGCATAGAAGTAATCCTGTATTTTGCCGATGAATGGCAAACAAAAAGCCGCCTACAAAAGTGGCAACTCACAAGACGACATATAGAGGGGTTACAATACTTTTAGCTTATATAAATATACCATCCTATGTGCATTTTGCCATTGACATCCAATCAAGAAAATGCACACCATAAAGTGATGGCAACAAAAAATGCCGCCCACAAACAGTGAGCGGCATAATGTTGTTGTTTTATGCTTCGAGAAGTGCTTTGGCCTGTTTAGCAACCGCATCGCGGATGTCAGCAGGAACCTTCAGCATCTCCAGAGCATCGTTGAGATTAGTGTTTCCCTTGGTCGAACGAACAAGGTTGACGACGCAGTCAACAGTGCTTTTAAGTGCGCCCCGCTGTTCGCCTTTCAGCTCGCCTTTGCGCTCGCTGTCAGATAACATGTTGCCGATGATGTCTTTCATAATTCCCACCTTGCTTTATACGCCGCGAAGGCAAGCAATACAGCAGTTGTAAAACTGACCTTGCAGACACAAGATAGGATTATCTCGAACCCTTGCAGAAATGCTTCGCGTGCTTCCAGCACACCAGTTGCCTCCAAAAACATGGTTATTGGAGACATACCGACGATTTCGATGACAAAGCCAACAGCGCAAATCATGATTGCTACGAATGCGATTCTGGTGAGAACGGACGAAACAGCAGATGACTTTGGAGGTTTTGCAAAACGCTCAGCTATCGCGCGGTCATCGCACAGTTTGCTGTATATGACGGATGCAACGGTAGCAATGGTGGAAAATATCAAGATGTTCCCGCAAAGAGAAATAATACCGTGAACCGTCACCATGACTGCATTCGTGTCAGGAACAAAAAGACCGGCAATGCGATAAGCTATGGCAAAAGCAACCATGAGAGTTGCAGATGCAGCGGTTCCGAAAAGAGATACAGTGATGGGCTTGTCAATAGGATTGTCTTTACGCATAATGTGGCTCCTCCTTTGAGCCTGAAAAATTGAGTGTGTAATGTGACGAACTATACAAAGCACAAAAGCGCTATGTAACGAAGCTTGGCCGAAGCCTTCTTAGCCAACAGCACCGTAGGATGCGACGCCGGCCATCAGATACCCGTTTTTGTTACCGACCAGAGCGGTAGCCGCTTTCTCAGCAAAGCCGATATAAGCATTCATGACGGAACTATCCGAAAGGCGGTATGCGTCCAAAGATACAGGAGCAGTGATAAGAAGGTTGTTGAACATGTCGGTGTGCGGTGCCCAGCCGTTCAGGGAACAGAGTTTCTCAGCTTTTTCCTTGTCTGCTGGTGCGGGGACAACTGCCTTCAAAACGAGATTCACCTTCCCGTCAACAACGGGAATACTGCGGCATTGACCGCCTAATACCTTGAGCATCTTTTTAATCCTCCTTGCGTTTAGTCCTCGGTGAGAGAAACGCCGAAAACCGCGTAGAAATTGTGATAGCTTCCAAAAGCGTTCTTCTGCCATTCGCCGACAACATACAGCGGGTTTTCCTCGATATCGCGGATGCAATCATCGAGGGTGTAGGCAACGGCAAGGTTTTCGGGACGGTTCTCCTTGTCCTCTTTGAAGAGCTTGTCGGCAGCGGCTTTGGCGGCTTCGAGCGTAGGATAAACTTTGTCGCAGCTGCCGACGCGGTCAAACTCGCCATCGTCCTCATTCGAGTAGTACGATAGGATGATAAAGAGTTCTTTCGGGTCCGGCTGCTTCAAGGTAGACAGCGCATCCGATGCACCGGCAGCATAACCATAGCAGTAGGCTGCATTGTAGCACTCCTGGTCTTCATAGCTGTTTGCTTCACGCTCTTTGTCTTCGATAGCTTTGCGGACGAGTATTTCATTGTTTTTCATAATGCACCTCCAAGTGCTTGTTTTGCTGTAAACAAAAAAAGGCAGACCTACCACGAATGGTAAGTCTGCCTTAGTGAATACAGAATTGTGAATTGTACGAACGCGAATAGCGCCTTTGTAGATGGTATCTATCGTACAATTACAATTCTATGCGGTTCGCAAGGAACGTCAACAAAAAAAGACTGCTGCACAAGGAAAAATCCAAGTGCAGCAGCCTCTTTGCCCTTATTCCACCTCCATTTCATCCCCCTGCAGTTCGAATGCTTCCGTGACGGAAACATCGCAACCGCACAGGCACGAAACGGCGAGAATATGAGCGCCCAGGGCTTCGTACCAGCTACGAGAGCGGGCAAGAACCCCTTCGTCAAGACGGGCACAGGATACTCTATCTTCATCTGTTCCCCAGATGACGATTTGAGTATTCCAAACTCGTTCCTGACAACGACTAACCCCGTAGTCAAGCGATGTGCGAAGAGAAACAAACTCCCCGAAAGGGGTTCTTACTACTGAAGAGTAGTACCCATTTCCGAAGTCGTCGCTCTTCTCATTCACCTTGACAGGATGGTTGAAGCCGGGAATGTTAATGGAGAAAGACATAATAGTCTCCCCTCTACCGTCGCCTTAGCCGAAGCTTATAGCGATAAAAGCGGCACCCATATTCATTTTTGAACATGGGGTCTGATGGCTTAACGGACCATCAGATTTTCATCGAGGTGTTTCCACTACGCGAGAAACTGGCGTGTCAGGAAAAAATTCTTGACAAGTGATACCCGAATTTATAATTCACATGTGCAAACAAAAAGCAGGCTACCTGAAAAGGCAGTCTGTTCTAAATGAATGCAGAATTGTAAATTGTACAAACGCAAACAGCGCTTCATAAATGGTATCTATCGTACAGTCTTTATTCTACGCTGTTCGCAAGCGACGTCAACGCCGATAATATGATTTGGCAAATTTATTTGAAATTTCTACTGTTCGTGTTGCAAACTTTTCCGGCATCAACAAAAAAATCCCGCCCACCAAACGGTGGACGGGAAGAGCGTCAATGCTTCTTATCAGCTGTGCAGCTGTTCCAGAAAGCATCGTCAAGCTGCGTACGGGTCAGGATGTAGCAGGTGTCGCGGTCGGCTTTGTCGGTCAAGACATAGCCGGTTTCGGTCTTCTGAACCTCGACATCCTTGTCATCCTTCTTGATGATGTTGCGGAAAAACTCGGAAGCGGTATCCGTTTCAGAACTGAGCAGGACACTGCCGAGAAATTCCTTTTCCTCTCCGCGAATACGGGTCGCGGTAAAAATGCTCTTATCGGTCATGATAGTTCCCCTTTCAGATTTGCGATACTTTTATCGGCAAGCGAAGTTTGGGAGCCGTGTTGCCAAGGATATTCTCCCAAAACGCTTCCCTTTCCTCATACTGATATCCAGCCTCAACCAGACACGGCTTGAGTTCTCTTATAGCTTCCGGGTCAGTGGCAATCGAAAACATGGTATAATCCTTGTCATCGATATACCACCCGGCAGGAAGGTTTTCGGGGTCTTCTTTGCTTGCTTCATGGTAAATAACGACGCCGCCGTTCATCTCTTGGAGGATGCCAAGCGCAATGCTCGTTTCAAGGATTTCGCGGGCAAAAAGCTCATTCAGCATCGTCAAACACCTTCTTTCCCTTTGCATCGAAGCGCGTATCCCACTGAGCAATTTGGTCGTCTCCGGTAATGCCACGGAGGCTCAGCAAGCAACTGTTTTGCGGATGGCACCAGATAGTGCTGGGTGCTTCGTTTTCAAGGAAGGCACCACAAAACGGACAAGGATTTTTGGGACTGATTTTGTTAAGTCGCATCATGCTCATACCTCCTCGTAGTCGATGTCGAACAACTCGAACACGCCAATGACCTGAGTGGCGTAGCAATCCTCGACCATGATACGGTCACCGCCATCGATGTCGTAAGGAACATCGCGCTTGTCCAGTAACCGACATGCACGGTCGAATTCTTCAGCGCCTTCAATGTAAAAACGAGTCATGATTTGCACTCCTTATTGATTTTTTATGCGTAAAATTGTGATTTAGGCGGGGCTGTCGGCTTTCTCGGCAGGTCCGAGGTACTCGAACTCGGTAAGGTCATCAAGAGACCGCTGATTTTTCAAGCAATAATCGTGAAGAAGGCCAACGATAGCGGTTCGCGTATTAGACGGCATTGCACAATGCTCAACCGAGAAACATACGCTGGTACTATCCTCAAAGCCTGTACCGTCCGAACCATCGCTGGTCTTTTTGAAGGTTGCTTTATAGGAGCCGATATGAGATGCGCGGCTCCCCTTGTCCACAGCCTCTGACAAAAGAGAATCGAGTTCCTTGCAGCGCTCCTGAGCGATGTAATACTCGCTCATCTTGATGGGTTGCACATAATCGGGCAATTTTCCGGAGTTGTGATGTGCAGCCTGGGTGGAATAATACCCGTAAACATTACCGCAGCCGTCATCCCACATGGCGATTTGGCATTTCCCGCAATACGGAAAATCCATGAACCACCATTTGCTCGCCGTTAGAGAATAGGGGTCGATATGCGATGTAACTTCCTCGTGCCAGCGCTTATTCATGGGCGAGTTCTTCTTGAACACGCATAACCCACTCTCCGACTTTTCCTTCATGAGCTGTGCGCCAAACCATTCTTCGTCATTCGGCGGAAGTTTCACGGTAAGGCGCATGTTCGTGGAAAAGCTGTAATCGAAGTCCTTGTTACGCGATACGAAGTATTTGTCGATGAACGAGGATGCGAACCCGACAAATTTGTCCAGCTCGTTCTTTTGTTTGAAGTACTTGCGGTACATCTCAGAGTCGGGTTTCACCAAAAATGCTATCTCAGTCATAGTTCAACATCCTCACTCATCCATCGGGATGGCATCCGTCACCTTATAGTGACCGTTTCGCATGGAATAGCCAATGCTACTGGCAACATCAGCGCTCATGTTTGCATCACCGCTATTCAACGCCTGACTTACCTTTTCGATGGCATCATCATGGTTCTCGGCGTCGATGCAAACAGTGATGGAAACAGAAATGACAACATTGTAGGTATTCATGGTAAACTCTCCTTATTTTTTCTTGGTATCAATGGGATTCGGATTCTTGTATTCGGTCCAGAGGAAAAGGCGCTCCACGGGTGTCAGGATATCCGTGTCTTTGGCTTCCAACAGCGTGTTGGCACCATCATCACAAGAGAACGGATACGGGTATGTTGCAACCATGTCATCCTTATTGACTGTCAGATAGTGCTTATTCAGGACATAGTAGGAACCCATAGACCGTGTCTTAATCTCGTGCCCGGAACACCATACGCGAATACTGCAATAGTGTTTTCCGGATACCTTGTCATCGACTTCCACCAATGCGGCCAGAATCATCTCATCAGGCTGCGTGCGGTAGAATTCGTGCATCTCCTCCTTCGTTCTGATAACGGCGGGCTTAATGTCATACCGTCTGATATCCTCGCGCAGAAGCTGTTCACCGGCGCTGTGCAGGAATTCCATGATAGGATAGAAGTCACCCGCTTCTCGGCCAAATTTCTCCCCTGCATGTGCGTAACAGCGGCAAGGATAGAAAATATGGTTGTCGATAGACTTCTCGTACTCTTTGAGTCCCTGATGAGTGAACGCGAATCCCATTGTTTCATAGTTGTTGCTCATAGGAGTGACCTCCACATGGTAGGATGCGACATGGGTCACTTCCTTGTATGCATCCACATAGTCGGCTTCATCAACGACGGACGACAACATTTCCGGAATATCCTTCTTATCCATGTCCCGCAGCTTTTCATACGGGATGTACGGCAAGCCAGGATTTTCCTTGTTGTATTCCTGAATGGCATCGTCATCGTCAAGGCCGAGCCGTGTCTGCACAAGTTCACTAACTGACGAATATTCATTACCCTTTTCGTCATAAAACCTGCTGTAATCGATTTCTTGACCTTCAATGACAGCGTCATCCAACTTCATGGTATCCTCTTTCGGAAGTTGCTGTTCAAGGACGTGAATCGGCATATTTGTGCCGAAATTGTCCACGGAGCCCTCAAACTGCAGGGCGGCAAACCGCTTGAGATACCAGCCATTCTGGGGGTCAACCTTCACGGTCGTTTCAGAGGTAGCTATGAGCTCTCTTGCTTTTTTCGTTTTCGGTCATAATAAACACTCCTTTTTGAAAATTAAAACAAAAAGGCGGGCCTCTCGCGATGAGAAGTCCGCCTTAAAGCGAAATTGTGAATTGTACGAGCACAGAATGCCTTTTATGAACGGTATCTATCGTACAATTCTTATTCTATTCGGTTCGCATAAATAGGCAAGGGAGAAAAGCGATTTTCTCTCCAACTCATGCGATTCCGAACACCTTTGCGTTGTTTTTATCCTCACGCTGGCGCTGCTCGGAATAGGTCATGGTGTTTTTGTTGGAATTGAGGTATGCGAGTTCCTTCTCGGCATCCTCCTTGCTTTCAAACACCGTGACATTCAGCAACTCATTCGGAAGGTTAAAGTAAATCTCCGTGCCGGTATCGTCCTTCGTGACGATATCAACAGTGACGGTACATTTCGGGCAACCAGTATCCCCTTTGCTGTGAGAATACCCGCGCCACACCTGCACATTTGTGATAGTGGCGGGATAAATCACATTTTTGCTGCGGGACTTGGAATAGGTGCGGTTGTTCTTGTTACGGCCGCGAACCTCTGTGATGACCCATACGGGCTTGTCAATCAACGCAAGAGCGTTGGAAAGGTTGAGATTATTAAACATTTTTTGTTCTCCTTTTTTGCTATGGTTATTCTCTGATTGCGATGGGCGGAGTCTTATCGAGCAGCGTGTCGATGTTCCAGCCGCAAAGGGTCAAGAGCACCTCGGATGCGGGACTCTGATTCCGGATATCGTTTGCCAGGTGAAACCCGATGTGTGCATAGGTATCATCATCGCTTGCAATTTCGTTTTTGACGGTCTCGGCAAAATTTTCAGCCAGTTCCGCGTTGTCGGCGATGACATTCATGGCCTCGTTCACGACGCGGTCCTTGACTACGAATGCGTCATCGGCAAAATAGTCACATCCCGGGCAATGCGGCTTAGCCCTCACACCGCTGGATACGGAAATCAGCTTGCAGCCACACGAGGGGCAAGTAAAAAAATACGGATGATTGGTCGGTAAGGTCATAAAAATACGCTCCTTTTTGATATGGTTTTGGAAAATTGTGCGCAGACAGCATTGGGGTCTGCGCGTTGTTAAGCACGGGAAACGATTGCTCCCCGCAGATTAGATATTGGGACTTTCGTAGTTGCACAGCTTGCCGTCAACCAGTTCCCACTGCATGTGTCCGCCTTTGCAAAGCACATCGAAGCGTGCATAGTTGAAGCTTTCACTGACGTACAGAGGTTTTCTAATTTCGGCTTTTGCAAGCCGGACATTTCCGTATCGGTTCGACTCATAGGTCTCTACATCCGGGATGATGACAAGTTTTGAGGCGTTGAAGCCGAAGCGGGCGGCAATGAAAACCTCAGCGTCTCGTCGTACTTCACAATACCCTTGTAACGCTGCATGTGTTTCGTGTCGGTCCTCTGCCAAAAGGTGATGATGTCGTCCTCAAAGACGGGGGTCTCCAACACATCATCAACTCCCGTGTATTGCCCTACTGTTTCAGCATATACAACATGCTTCTCAACCTTCGGGTCTTGGGTATAGATGATGGCGCGTTCATAGCCTTTGTTCTGAGGAAAGATGCCGCCTGTGACCCAGATGCCGGGCAGAGGCTTACCGGATATGGAGGTCTTCTCCCCTTTGTGCCGAGTCTGACCACGGAATAATATTTTTCTGGTTGCCATATAAATACTCCCTTCTACGCAAAAAGGCGGGCCTCCCGATTCTTCGGAAAGTCCGCCTCAGCGAAATTATGAATTTTTGTACGAACACAAAAAGTGCCTTAGTAGATGGTATCTATCGTACAAATACCATTCTAGGCGGTTCGCACACTTTGGCAAGTAAAAAAATGCCGCCCATCCAAAGATGAGCGGGGAAAATGTCAATCAAATTGCTCCATGAGTTGGCTGAGCCACATGGGACGATACGTTCCAACGGGAAGAATCTGCCCGTTACGGTATTCCGCCACGAGAACAAATCCGTTGTCATTGTCGAAAAACTTGGCTTCATCGCAATACGGAAGAATTTTCAGGACATCTTCGAAACGATGAGAGAATCGAGCCTTTACATCCTTGGTAGGAATGTCGTGCCCACCGCGTTCTACGCGGTTTTGGATTCGCCGAATACTTTCCTCGGCAGTGTCCAAACCGACATAGTACAGGCGAATATAGTATCCGGCCTCCTTTGCGCGTTTGCAGAGGCGTTTCGGATATCCCCCAGAAAGAGTTGTCTCCTGCGTAAAATTCACGCCGTCCTCTAAGGCTTGCTCGATATGTTTGACGGCAAGCTTGCCGCCCTCGTACTCGTCGCCGCCGCATTGAACGGTCAGCTTATCAGGGTCTACCACAATACCAAGGTCGCTGCGCTCAGAACGCAAAGAACCAGTCAAGCTGGATTTCCCCGCACCATTTACGCCGCCGATAAGAGTGTATGTTTTCACGGTATCACCTCTGTTTTTATTATACCATATTGCATCATATACACGCAATGCGTTTGAGAATACTTTTAATCTTCCTGCTCATCGGAACCGAAGATTTCAGCAAGGTTGTCAAGAATGTCCTTGGCTCTTTCTGCTATATTTGCGTCATCAAATTCATCCTCGGCGTAGTATTCCTGCTTATCCTGCAAAGCCTTGATAATCGCCTTGCGATAAGTGGGGTTCAGAAGATTGTCTGCGATGTCAGAGATGCTTTCCACGCCTTCGTTGTCGTGGTACTCATAGGGGTCGTCATCGAAAGCCAGGCTGTCGAGTTTGGAAGCAATATCGAGGAATCTTTCGCGTGGTACGGACAGCACATCATTTGTGCATTTCCGAACCGGTGCATCGGCTTGGGTAGTTGTTTTGGTCATAATTCTTTACTCCTTTTGTTTGCAAACAAAAAGCGGACCTCCCAAAAATCGAGAAGTCCGCTTATTTGCAGATTGTGAATTGTACGAACACAAATTGTGCTTTGGATGGTATCTATCGTACAATTACTATTTTATGCGGTTCGCACATCGGGGCAAGTACCAGCTATTGGATTTCTGCTTTCAGCCATTGTAGATACCGGTATCGCTCGGCTTCGTTCTGAATTCCCTGCAAAGCGAAAGTTACGAACGGCACATCCGTGCAATGGTTGTACAGCCACGGTTCGAGGGCGAGTGCCTCAAAAATATCATTGTAGCAAGTATTGCGCCGATAATATTCGAGGTTTTCATCTTCGATTTCGTAGTCGAACTTTGCGCGGATTTCTTCCGCCGTATAGTTTTCGGCTTTTGCGGCGGCGTTCGCAAAGAACGGGATATTGCCTTCCTTCCATTCGAAAAACGGATAATCCTGGTCGCAGGAGTTCTGGAAATATATACTCAGCGGCCATTTCTCGCTTGCGTTCTCAGGCGGCATCATGATGATACCGAGCAGCTTGTGCTCTTCCCAATACAGAAAACGGAAGGTAAACAATGCCTCAAGCCAATACCGGTCAGCGGTATCTGCCAGCGTATCGGCTCTGCGATTTTTGCTCTCCTCATCCGCAATGTACCCGGTACGAACCGAAGGAATATAATACAGATTATCCCTGATGGTTTTCCTGATATTCTTTTCTGTCATCTGCGATTGCGTATATTCCAGCGCAATCGTCATGGCTTCCTGCAAACTGTTCGCCTGCGCAAAGCCCATGTCAAAACCGTAACTCATGGTATGGAACTCCTTTTAGTTTGCCTGGTTTCAGGTTTGTGGTATAGGTGTCAGATGCCAAGGCGCTGGGCGGCAGTCTCGATATCGCAGAAGCACAAAAGCTCCTGACCATATCGAAAACCGTCAAACCCATCGCTGTAAGAATAGTCGATACGACCTTTGCTATCGCGTTTGACCAGCTTCTTAAAAGCATCTTCCAGAGTCGTTTTGCCACTGTTCACGGCTTCTGTAACCATGTCGTTGAACTCATCGCTCATGTCAATGCCAACAGGGTCAGGAAACATCATGCTGCGAGCGTAATCGCGAAAGTCTGCTATATCCATGAAATAGTCATTGTCAACTTCGGTGCGAATAGTGTTGGTCAGTTTACTCATTTTCTTTCTCCTTTTTGTTGGAAGGCAGAATTAGATTTTTTCAACCTCATCTGCGCCATATACAACATTCAGTCTGGAACCATTGTCCCAGTGCATGAGAAGATTACCGATGCTGTCAACACCGACAACCGTCCCCTCCGTGCCAATAGGCGGGGCTTGCACATCATCCATTTTGACAAGACGGACGCGAGTGCCGTTGGGATATTTGGCGCGGAGCATTTCGATAATTTCCTTAGTTGCGTTCGCTCTGATTTTTGCTGCTTGGCAGATGAGCGTTGCGAGTGTTTCAGGGGTGTTGAACCGGCTCACGGAAGGGCCTTTCCAGGTCCCGATGCTGCCATTGATACCATTGCGCAGTTTGATGCCGCTGCCGCCTTTCTCTTTCCAGTCATGCAGGTTGACAGAGTAGTCATCCAGAAGGACAAAAGACTTGTCAATGCATGGCATTTTTAGACGATTGGCAGCTGCTGCAGCCTTGCTTTCTCCGCAAGGAACGAAAATCCTATGTGCAGCATCGATTTCCGGCACATACACATCCAGCCATCCGTATTTCTCCCCTACCGCAGCAGGGTTCTCCGGCATGAATGCGGACAGCGCATAGATATCAAGTTCGGGATGCGCGTTGCAGAGGATTCTTACGGCATCCACCACTGTCTGATACGGAGGCAGGTCCCGGAAATAGTTCTCCTGCAGTAAATCTTCAAAACACGCGGCTTGCTGCCACGCTGCGAGTGTGCCGTCCATGTCGATGAACAGCCGAGCCGTAATGATGTTATCGGTCATAAGGAACCTCTCTATTTGGTTAAGTGTGAGCGTTAATGAAGTTTTCGTCCAGAACGAAGAAGCTGTTGTCTTGAACCGTATCAGCGGCATACCAAAGTTTATCTGCAACATTGTACAGATAACCATAGGTGATGTTTTCTTCTTTGAGGATGTTCAGGAACAGAGTCTCAGCGTTTTTCAGAACAACAGGAGTATCGACTACTACGCTGTCGATTTCCAAGTCATCGCCTCTGTCCCGATGATAGGCAGTTGTTATGCCTCCTTTAGGGCCGTGACGAACAGGTGTATCAAATCTGTGCGTTTCTCCCTCGTCCGGGGCAAGACGCTCACGAACCATCGAAAGGCTTCCAAGGTCAACGAGTGCTGTTGCAAGTTCCGGGGTGTTGTAATGCTCAAGAAGCATTTTGCCAAGATAAGACGGGTAGCCATCAGAATGGCAATAGACGAACTTGATGATTCCTTCTTTGCAAAGTACTCCGATAAAGCTTGGTGTGCTCATTGGTTCTCCTCCTCGGTAGTCGGGACCTCAACAACGGTCCACCAATCGATGAAATCGGGACCTTTGATGTGGATGTTTTCGAGAATAAATGTTTTCATTGCAAAGCTCCTTTTTGTCGTTCGCAAACAAAAAAGGCAGGCTCACCCGAAGATGAGTCTGCCTGAATGCTTGCAGATTGTGAATTGTACGAACGCTGGATTGCGCCTTGGTAGATGGTATCTATCGTACAATATCTATTCTATGCTGTTCGCACAGCCTGGCAAGCAATAAAATGCCGCCTACCCGAAGGCAGACGGCTAAATGCTATTGGTTAGTTGAGGTTCGGTTTCGTCATGACATGGGCGCGATATACCGTGTTGGCGTCTTCGTCCTTCAATTCCCAGCAGCCGGTAAATCCATCGCAGGGTTCAGTGACGGCAACTTCCCTGCCGGTATCATCGTACAGGATAGCCTCAGTCCATTTTTGTCCTTCATCACCTCAGCAGAGGGGGTGTAGGTCTTCTCGATGTATGCGAGAAACTTTTCTCTCATTTCAGCCGTGACCCAGTTGGAATCCGCCTTCCGGTAATCGTCAAAGAGCAGTGCGAATGCAGCAGACTTGCAGTAGGTTTCTTTGCGGTCAACGATGAACGCCATGAACTCGAGACCGTTCTTAATGCTGAAATGATTCGCACCCATAGCCAGAGGGAAAGAGCCGAAATCCTGCTCGTACAGCGCTTCGACATAATGTTCTCCCTTGTGTTCGCCTTTGATGACCACACGCTTATACGAGCAACCGTTGGCCGTCAGCATTTCGCGTCCGCAGTAGTTACATTTTGCCATTGCCCGTCTCCCCTTTCAGAAGCTCGCGTGCATGGTCGAGGACTTCCTTTGCGACAGGTTTACCGCCTTCGTTCAGAGCGAGGAAGACCTCCAGAACCTCTGCACGGGTCGTATTCTGGTCAAGTTCAGCAACACCAATGGAAGCATCCATGAACCAGTTTTTATCCAGAGCGGAAAGGTCGTTGTAAAACGCACCCTTGTACGGGAATCGGTTCTCGTAAAAAGCAAGCAGGGTCAACATACGCTGCTTGCCATCGACGATTTCGTAGTAGTTGCCATCGTCGTTTGTGCGATTAAAGGGCAACTGCTTGAAGACGAAACGACCAATTTCGCGTCCTGCGAAGATGCTGTCCAGCAGTTTCTCTCTGTCCTCCTCATCCCAAACAGAACCGCGCTGATAATCGGGTTTGAAATCAACGCCGAACAGGTAATGGAAGCTGAGTAGAGAGTACATGCTACGATTTGAGTAGTGCAGACGGGATAGTGCAGAGTCACGCTTTGCGAAATGCGTGTCTTTGTCGTCATCCAACGGTCGAACACTCGTCCAAGCCCAGCAGGAATATTCGACATTGTTCTTGGTGGTGACGCGGATGAGATACATTGCGCCATCATCCATCACTTCTTCGACAACACAGTTAGGAAGATGTCCAACCTGCACCCTGTCTCCCACAGCAAAATGGTATGTGGGTGTTCCAGAGTTCTTTGCTGCGTTACAGGCTTTCTCGTAAGAGTAGCTATCCTTTACGCGTTCCTGCGGAGTTTTCTCCCGAGCAATTTCTTTAGTACGGCTTTTTGCCATGGTAATGCCTCACTTTCTTTTTTGGCGGTCGTTGAGAAACGTCCCAACCGTCAGTTGTTTTCTTTTTCGTGCCTCTCGTCGTCGCGCAGAAGGTCGTTTGCCACTGCTACGGTATCACAGGTGTAGTAGCGTCCGCAGGTGTATTCGCACTGAGTCAATGTGGCGGAGCAACCGTTGATGCAGCCCATGAAGACATCCTTATTGCCGTTCTCGTCGGTGAAAATGCCGCCGGTCACGGTGATGCTCTCAACATAGGGCAAGCACGGCTCGTCCGTGTCCTCACTCAAGTTCCATACAATCTCCCAAAAGCTGATGAAGGTGTCATTGTACAAGAAAGAGGGGCGGGTTCCGCGGGCTTTTCTCACCACTGCTTCTAGGGGGTCCCACAGGA